>Ga0153915_10003379_pt1 | contig 14660 bp, 13 predicted proteins | sample Opewatmetagenome_2_FD_107003 | JGI IMG/M metagenome (GOLD analysis project Ga0153915, IMG submission 107003) | Freshwater wetland microbial communities from Ohio, USA - Open water 3 Core 3 Depth 3 metaG | ecosystem: Environmental > Aquatic > Freshwater > Wetlands | place: USA: Ohio, Lake Erie...
GGCGAAATCTCGATGGGCAAGGAGACGGATGTCCAGATCGGCCAGGAATACGGATTCTATAGCGACCCCGAACTCTCAAAATATGTGGCTTCGGTCGGCATGGCCATGGTCCCCCATACACACAGGCCCAACCTGGCTTACCACTTTGCCGTGCTGGACAGCCCCGTCGTGAATGCCTTTGCCGCGCCCGGTGGATACATCTATGTCACCCGCGGCATCCTCGCACTGATGAGCTCGGAATCCGAGCTGGCGGCTGTCCTCGGCCACGAGCTGGGGCACGTCAACGCCCGCCACAGCGTCCAGAAGCTCAGCCAGATGCTGCTCGTCCAAGTGGGGCTGGCCGTCGGGAGCGCCATCAGTGACACCTTCGCCAAGATCGCCGGCGTGGCCGGCATCGGCGTCCAATTGCTGTTTCTCAAGTTCAGCCGAGACGATGAGCGGCAGGCCGACGCCCTGGGCGTGGAGTATGCCAGGAAGGGAAGCTTCAACTCGGGCGAGATGGTCAGTTTCTTTACAGCCCTCGAAAAATACGGCGATCTATCCGGGGGGAGCCACAGCCTTCCCGGCTTTCTTTCTACTCATCCCCTGACCGGAGAGCGTATTAAAAATGTCCAGGCCATGATAACGGCCTCGGACACCTCACTGCCCAAGAAGCGGGAACCCTACATGCAGCAGATCGAAAACGTCGTCTACGGCGACGACCCGCGCCAGGGCTACGTCGAAGGTAACGTGTTTTACCATCCCGGGATGCGGTTTGCGTTCAACGTTCCCGCGGGCTGGAAACTCCAGAACACTCCGTCCCAAGTAACTATGGCCCCCCAGAACGGCAACGCCGCGGTGATCCTCCAAGCCGAAAAAAGCTCCGAGGATCTGGCCGCCTTTGCCAAAAAAAAGGCAGCCGGCATAACGGGCAGCCAGTTCCTCAGCGATCAGAATCTGACGATCAACGGGATGCCGGCCTGCAGTCAGATTTACAACGTCGTACAGCAGGATAAGGACACCCTCAAGATGAGGCTGACCTGCCTTCAGAAGAGCGGGATGGTTTTTTATTTCTCATCCCTCAGCAAGGCGCTGGACTTCGGGTCCTACGATTCGACATTCCGGGCGGTTGTCTCTTCGTTCGTCGAACTCAGAGACGCCAACCACCTCAACAGGCAGCCCCAGAGGGTTAAGATTCTCAAGGCCGACGGCGGTGCGAGTCTGAAGGCGATTTTCACCAGTAACGGCGTGAAAAATGAGCTTTGGCCGACCCTAGCTGTGGCCAACGGATTGGATGTAAACGGAATTCCCGAGAAAAATCAGCTGGTCAAGTTCGTCAAATAGACTCGATTGCCTTTAAGACATCATGGGCCAGGCGGAGGGCGCGGAGGCCTTCCTCGCCGCTGACTTTTCCCGGCCGTTTCTCGGCTTGGCAGCGCAGGAAATTTTCGAGCTCCTTCTTCAGCGGCTCTTCCTTTTTGATTTTCAGCGTCTTGATATCGGTCTGGCGTCCGCTCAGGGGGAACACCTTGACCTCCTGATCGATATAATCGATGGAATAATAAGAAGTGGGCTCAAAGATCCGCAGCTTGCGGACCTTGCCTTGATGAACCCGGCTGGCCGTCAGCGTGGCCACGCAGCCCGACTTGAACTCCAGGCGGGCATTGGCAATGTCGATCTTTTCCGATAGAACGTGGATGCCCGAGGACCGGATGACGCCGACCTCATCCTTGATCAAGGCCAGGATGATGTCCAGGTCATGGATCATCAGGTCCAGGACGACGTCGACATCGAGCGAGCGGGCCGAGAACGAGCCCAGCCTTTGGACTTCGATGAACTTGGGCTCCGAGATCATCGTTTCGACAGCTTCGACGGCAGGGTTGAACCGCTCGAGATGCCCGACCTGGAGGATCAGTCCGTTCTTCTTGGCCAGGTCGACGAGCTGCTCGGCCTGTTCGATCGTTTGCGTGATCGGCTTTTCCACGAGGACATGCTTGCCGTTTTTAAGCAGGTTCATCGAGATTTGGAAATGCTCGGAGGTCGGCGTGGAGACGATCCCGGCGTCGATCTCATCCAGCATGTCCTCGTAATTCTGGAAGTACTTTACGCCGTGTCGGTTCCCGATCTCCAGGGCTTTTTTGAAATCGCTGTCGGCGACAGCCTTGAGCTCGGCTTCCTCCAAATAGGAGATGATCCGGGCATGCTGCACGCCCAAGTATCCGACACCGATGATTCCGACTTTGACTTTATCCGTATCCATGATTTTTAATAACTGGCCTGGACGACCGCCGCGAAAGGCGGAAGAGCCGGGCTATTTTTTTACGATCACGGCGATCCCGTTAGCCCTAGCCAAAGCGATGACTTCTTCCTTCTGGAAAAGGGGCACTTTCCCGACTTCGATGCAGAGGGCCGCCGCTCTCACTCTCACCAGATTCCTCAGAGTTTCAATCCCTGCGGCCGGGACATCGATCCTCATATCCTGGACGGACCGGCCGACTTTGACGACGACGACGCCCTTTCCGGCCAGCCGCCCTCCCCTTTTAATCGTCTCGTTGGTTCCCTCCATGCCTTCCACGGCTACGACCGCCCTGTCTTTGATGACGACTGTCTGCCCGAGATCCAAGTCGGCCAGGGTTTTGGCGATCGTCCATCCGAAATCAATATCTCCGAGAACATCCGGCCCCGGCGTGACGTCCGTGAGCACACCCTCCGGATATAAATGCGATTGGATCAGGAAGGAAGGATCCTTGACGGAAATTCCTTGTCTCTCCAGGAATTCAATGAACGCCCTGAGCAGCGATGTCGGGGTTTTATCCTTGACCAGGGCCAGGATCCTTCCGGCGGAATCGTCAACGCCCGGTCTCGTGTAGAGGACTCGAGGATCGACCTTGCCTACCATAACGACATCTCGGACGTCTTGCTTGAGAAAAAAAGAAGCGAGCTTCTGGATTTCTCCCAGCTCGAACCATTGGAAGTCCGGCGCCTTGAATTCCAGGTCGGGAACAGCCTCGCCCCGGAGCCCGGCGACGACGCAGTCATAGCCCAGCCGCCTCGCTTCTTCGAGCGCCTCCAGGGGAAAACCCCCTGATCCCGCAATCATGCCAATTCGAGTTCCCATTGGTCCGTCGTCTTTTTGATAATGCCTCTTTTGGAGGATTGGATGAAGGCGATGATTTCATCGCGGTCTTCCCCGGCGGGAAACTGCGATTGAATTTTTTCCAGGGCCTGGGTCGTGTTCAAGTCCGCATAGAAAATCAGCCTGAACATTTCCTTGAGGGCGGCGATCCTCTCGTTGGAATAACCCTTGCGGCGCAGGCCGATGACATTCAACCCGTAAATATGAATCGGTCGCATGCCCGCCACGCGGCAAAACGGCAAAACGTCCTGGGTGATCACCGAGAAGCCGCCGATGAAAGCGTGTTTTCCGATCCGGCAGAACTGGTGGACGCCGCAGAAGGCGCTGAGGTAGGCGTGGTCTTCGACGATGACATGCCCGCCCAGGGTGGCGGCGTTGGTGAAAACGGTGTGGCTTCCGACCCGGCAGTCATGGCCGATGTGGGTATAGGCCATGAAATAATTATCGTTGCCGATTTCGGTCAGCCCCCCTCCCTTGACCGTCCCGCGGTGGACGGTGATGTATTCCCGGAAAAAATTGCGGTCGCCTATCTTGACCCGGGTTTCCTCGTCTCGGTACCCGACATCCTGCGGCTCGCTCCCGATAGTGGAGAAGGGAGAAAAATGGCAGTCGGACCCGATGTCCGTCCGCCCTTCGATAACGACATGGGAATCGAGACGGGTATTCTTACGGATTGTGACATGCTCACCGATGGCGCAGCCGGGGCCGATCCACACACCCGAATCCAGCTCGGCCTTGGCATGGACGGCCGACAGAGGATGGATCGTAACCTCAGGTCTGCCCAATGATCTCCCCTTTTTCCAGGAGAGAGGCCAGCAGGTCTCCCTCCACGACGATCTCGCCCTCGACCAAAGCTCTGCCATGAAGCTGTAAAAATTTGCCCTTGAGCTTGACAAGATCAGCCTCCAGCCTGAGCTGGTCGCCGGGGATGACGGGCTTTCGAAACCTCGTTTTATCGATCTTGGCCAAGAGCACGAACTTGGTCTCTGGATTGGGGATGGAATGATAGACAAGGATGCCGCCGGCCTGAGCTATAGCTTCAACGATGAGCACGCCGGGCATGATCCGAATTTCCGGGAAATGTCCCTGGAAAAAAGGCTCATTGAAGGTGACGTTTTTCAGGGCGGCGATCGTCTTTCCCGGCTCCATGCTCAAGACGCGGTCGACGAGAAGAAACGGATAGCGATGGGGCAGAAACTGGAGAATCCCCTCGATGCTGATCAAGAAACCGTCCCGCTATTTCCCGGCGGCCTTCAATGCGTCGTAGCGCTTGATGACGTCTTCGGTTATTTCGATGGCCGGGTTGAAATAGACGGCTCCGCTCTTAATCAGGTCGAAAATGATATCCAAGCCCTTTTCCTTGCCGAGCTGAGTGACAATCGGGATGAGCTCATCCTGGATTCTCGCTAAAAGCCGGTTGCTCGTTTCCTGCATGTTGGAATAGGCGTCCTCGGCATCTCTTTTTCTCTGCGTCTGCTTCTTCTCGAGATCGGCGGCCTTCGCCTGAAGTGCTTCCTGGGTCAGGGTCAGCCGCTGGGTGTTAAGCTGCGTCTGAAGCGTCGTGATTTCGTTATCCAGCTTGGCGATCCTGGCCTGATTCTGTTTGTCCAAATCCTGCAGCCTGGCCAGGACTTTTTTCCCCTCGGACGACCGTTCCAGGACATCCTGGGAATTGACGACGCCAATCTTAACCTGCTGAGCATAGCTCAAGGATGCTAAGACCCCTAGCGTGAGAATGAGCAAGCCGACGGCCTGTTTGTATGTCCTCCGCATCGTTTAACCTCCTATGTTTGATTAGGAATGCGTGTGTTTAAGCTCTAAAACGTGGTCCCAATCGCAAATCGAAATGCAAAATTGGTATCACCGGCATAGATCCGCTTATTATTATACGCAAAAATCAGCCGAAAAGGAACTCGCAGCGCCGGGATGAAGATCCGGGCTTCCAAGCCCGTCGAGGAGTACATATTCTTGAAACTCATGGCCACGCCCCGGTCATAGGCATTGCCCCGGTCGTAGAAGGCGATCAGATAAAGCGGGCCGCCGACCTGGAGGATATATTCAGCGTTGATGACGATCTGCTTCTCCCCGCCCATGAGCTGCCCGCTGGAATCCCGCGGGCCGATGGTGTAGATCTCATAGCCTCGGATATTCCGCTCCCCGCCGAGGAAGAACTTTTCCCAGAAGGGGACCTGCGAGTTTCTGAGCGGCTTGATGAAAGAATATTCGATATGGAAACCGAGCGTGTGATTTCTGGCAAGCGGCTGGTAGTGGGTGAACTCAAAACGCGGCTTGTACAAATGGATCTCGCCGCCGAGGAAGGTCCCCGCATACCGAAGCGAGGCCAGATACAAGGTGCCTCGGGTCGGGGTCAGGGGGCTGTCTATCGTGGACCGGTAAATCGAGGGATTAAGGGCGCTCATGTTATATTTACCGACCCCCATCGCACCGTAATACATCGCGCTGTAATAATCAGGGATATAGCCGGACTCTTCGCCCTCTTGGATGGAAGGCAGATTGATATTGATGAACTGGAAGCTGTAGGTTAAGCTGCCGCGCCAATTCCCGATGATCCTCGCTCCCGTCGTGAGATCGATTCCTCGGTCTTTGCGGTCATAGATATAGGGATACATGAGGAACCGGTCGTAGATGTTGAAGCCTAAGCTGATCGGATAATCCAGAAAATAGGGCTCGGAGAAGCCGAAGGAATAGTTCCGGACGCGCTTCCCGTATTGGGCCGAAAGCTCCAGGGTCTCCCCCGCCCCCAGGAAATTGACCGTCGAGTAGCTGACGGCGACGAACGTCCCTTCGTAGCCGGAGTAGCCGGCCGTGAACTGGATGTTGTTCCGCTGCAGCTCTTTGACGTTCACGGTGACGTCGAACTGGTTCCGGTCCGTCGTCGAAGGCTTGATGTCGGGATCCTTTTCCAGGTCGACAAGACCCAGCTGCTTGATCCGCAGGATGCTGTCCTTGAACAAGGCCAGGCTGAACCGGGATCCCTCCTTGATGAGCATTTCCCTCCGGATGACTTTGTCCTTGGTGAAGACGTTGCCCTTGAACTCAAGCCTGTGAAGGTAGGTCGGCTCCCCTTCGTCGATATTGTAGGTGACGTTGACGACTTTGTTCTTGGGGTCCAGGTTTTCCACGGGGATGACCTGGCCGTACCAAAAGCTCCAGTTTCTCATCAGCTCACCGATGTCCTCGATGCTCTTCTCCCGGACTTTGGTGCTGTAGATCTCGCCTTTTGTGAGCTTGATGAGGCTCAGGTAAGCCTGTGCGGTAAAGGCCTTATTTCCCTCGACTTTAACCTCTCCCACTCTATAGAGATAGCCGGAGTTGACCGGGACGGAAATCTTCATCATCGTCTGCTTTTTCCAAAACGGCAAAAACGACCGCTTGGAAACCTGCTCGACCTTAGGCTCGCCGACGACGGCTTCCATGTATCCGTTTTCCTGATATTTCTTCTTGACCGCGGCCAGGTCATCGGAGAGCTTAGGCTGCTTGTAAACATCCTTTCCCGCCACCCAGGAGAAGAGGCTGTGAGGCTGGTTGTCCTTCAGGGCTTCCCGGAGGACACCCTGGGGAAGCCTGGCCTTACCGACAAACTCAACATCCCCAACCCTGACCTTCGGACCCTCGTCGATCCTGAATAGGACGTCGAGCTCGTTCTTCCCCTTCCTGGTTGTGTCAATATCGACTTTGGCCGCGACAAGGCCTTTCTCGGTCAGAAGATCCTCGACGGTTCTTTTGACCTTTTGGATTTTATAGGGGCTGTAGTAGGAATAGGGCAGAATGTATTCGTCTTTTTCTTTCAGCTTGTTGACGATATCGTCTTCCTTGACTTTTTTCCCGGTCTTATAGGCGATCGTCTTGATCACCGGGTTTTCTTCGAGGATGATTCTGATGGTCTTTCCTTTGGCGCCGTCTTGCTGCTCAATCTTGATGTTGGAGAAAAAGCCCGTCGACCAGAGGACCTGGAAATCTTTTTTTAAAAGCTCATCGCTGTAATAGTCGCCTTCTCTCGTGCTCAGGTAATACAGCACGGTCTGCCGGTCCACCCTGTCGATCCCGATGATCTCGATTTTATCGACAAGCTCCTGGCCGAAGCTGAGGATCGGTGCTAAAACCAAGAAAAGGCTCAAAATGCATTTTTCCATGTCTTTTTCCTTATACCATAATGGCCGTTTTTTTTCAAAGACTTCAGAGCTCTCCCGCACGCTCGTCCATTGTTCTAACTCGGAAATCAGGGGAAAAGTTTCAATTCGCCGCGTTCCATGACGTAGAGCCTGCGGCAGAAACGGGCCACTTTATCGTTGTGGGTGACAATGATCGAAGACAGGCCCCGTTTGTTGTGGAGTTCGAGGAGGAGCTCGAGGATATGCTCGCCCGTCTTCCAGTCCAGGTTCCCGGTCGGCTCATCGGCCAGCAGAAGCTTCGGCTCATTGACCAAGGCCCGGGCCACGGCTATCCTCTGCTGCTCTCCCCCGGAAAGCTGGGACGGCCGGAGCTGGGCCTTATCCTCGAGGAACACCTCTTTCAGGATTTTTGAGCTCCGGGCCAGGGCTTCGCGCTTATCCATGCCCCTGATCATAAGCGGAAGCCCGACGTTCTCCAGGGTCGTGAATTCCGGAAGAAGATGGTAAAACTGAAAAACAAACCCGATTTTCTGGTTCCGGATCCGGGCCAGCTCTTTTTCATCCCTGGCAAAGAGGTCTTCCTCATCGAGAAAGACCGTTCCTTCGGACGGCCGGTCCAGCGCCCCCAGCAGGTTCAACAGGGTCGTCTTGCCGACGCCGGAAGCGCCCATGATAGCCACGGCATCGCCGGCCTCGAGCTCAAAATTCAAGCCTCGAAAAACCTGGAGGACCCCGCCGGGCAAAGGATAGTCCTTGCCGAGGTTGACGGCGCGGAGAAGGCTACTCATATTTCAATGCCACGACCGGGTCGACCTTGGAAGCCCGGTGAGAAGGAAAGAGGGTCGAAAGAAAACTGATCAGGAGCGAGACGCCGATGATCAGGACGAGATCCAGGATGCTGATATAAAAAGGGACATGGGAGATTTGGTAGATATCGACGGGGACCTTGATCAGCTTGAAGGCGTTGGCCAGGACACACCAAAGCAGGCCGAGCGCCGTCCCCACGGCCGTTCCGATCACGCCGATCAAGGAGCCCTGGAGGAAGAAGATCTTCCTGATATTCCGGGATGTCGCTCCCATGGCCATCAAAATGCCGATATCCCTGGTTTTCTCCATGACCATAAGGATCAGAGTCGCTATGATGTTGAGCGAAGCCACGAAGACGATCAGGGCGATCGTCAGGAAGAGGAGGTTTTTTTCGAGCTTGAGGGCCGAGAAGAGAGGCCGGTTGAGCTCCATCCAGGTCGTGACGTGAACCGTCGGCGGAAGGACGGACCTTAATTCTTCTTTGAATTTCGGCGCGGCGAAGATCTTTTCGATCATGACCTGGAGATAGCTCACCTGGTCTTCGAGCCCAAAAAATCTCTGGGCGGAGGAAAGAGAAATGAGCGCCGTGGAGTTATCAAACTCGAAAAGACCGGTCGCAAAAATCCCCGTGACCAGAAAGCGTTTGCGCTTGGGCAGGAGGCCCATGGGCGACAGGCTTGTCGAAGGCGCGAATACCGTAACCACGTCCCCGATCCCCGCCCCCAGGCTTAGGGACAAATCACGTCCGAGAAGGACGCCCTCCCGGCCTGCTTCCGGCGGGACTTGTCCGCTTTCCAAATCCCGGAGCCACGGCAGCTGCCCTTTTTCCAGGACAAAATCAATGCCCTTGAGCATGGTCGGCTGAGTTTTTGACGGGCCTGTGATCAAAGTCCAACCCAGGACGATGGGGGAGACGGACTTGACGCCCGGGCGGCCTTGGATTTCGGCCATGATCTTGTCATAATCCGCGAGCCCCTCGCTCACAAGGTCCTGGACCATGAGGTGGGACGTCGCCCCGAGGATTTTAGCCTGGACATCTCTCTGGAATCCCGTGATCAAGGAGATGGCAATGATCAAGGCCATGACGCCGATGGCGATACCCAGGATGGAAATAAAGGTGATGACGGAGATGAACGCCTGTTTCCTCTTCGCCGTGAGGTACCGTTTCGCAATGAAGAATTCGTAGCTCATGTTATTCATGTCGGGGACACATCCTCAAGGGATACGTCCCCGGTCGGCTTATTCCTTCGGCCTCAGGAGCGGGAAAAGGATCACCTCGCGGATGGACTTCCGGTTGGAGAGAAGCATAGCCAGGCGGTCGATGCCAATCCCCTCCCCTCCCGTCGGCGGCAGGCCGTATTCCAGGGTTTGGACGTAATCCATATCGACCGGGTGCGTCTCCTCGTTGCCCTTTTTCCGCTCCTCGGCCTGCTCCTCGAACCTCTGTCTCTGCTCGGCCGGGTCGGTCAGCTCCGAAAAAGCGTTGGCGATTTCCATGCCTGCGATCATCAGTTCAAAGCGAGCCGCCTCGTCCGGGTTCTCCTTAGCGGCCTTGGCCAGCGGAGAGACCTCTTTGGGCGGGTTGATGATAAACGTCGGCTGGACGATCTGCGGCTTGACGTGCTTGTCAAAGATGATATCGATCGCCTTTCCGAAGGTGGACGGCTTTTTCTCCGGCGCGAGCGCCGTGGCGAACTCGAGGATCCCCTTCCGGTCGTCGAAGCGGCCGGGGGTCAACCCGCTGTACTGAGAGAGCGCCTCCATGAACTTGACGCGCCGGAAGGGCCTCGCCAGCGAGATCGTCTGCTCGCCGTAGGGAAATTCCTCTTTTCCAAAAAGTGACCGGCTGAGCTGGCAGAGAAGCTCCTCGGTCAGGTTCATCATATCGTTGTAATCGGAATAGGCCTCGTAGAATTCGAGCATGGTGAACTCGGGGTTATGTTCCGAGTCGATGCCCTCGTTGCGGAAATTCCTGTTGATCTCGTAAACCTTGTCCATCCCGCCCACGACCAGCCTCTTCAGGAACAGCTCCGGAGCGATCCGAAGATAGAGGTCGATGTCGAGGGCGTTGTGATGGGTGCTGAACGGCCTGGCCAAAGCCCCGCCGGGAATGGACTGCATCATCGGCGTCTCGACCTCGATGTACCCTCTTTGGTCGAAAAACTTCCGAATGAAAGAAACGATCGCGCTGCGCATGCGGAAGATTTCGCCGACCTCAGGATTCATGATCAGGTCCAGATGTCGTTTCCGGTAGCGAAGCTCGACATCCTGGAGCCCATGCCATTTTTCCGGCAGCGGATGGAGACACTTGGCCAGGAAGGTAAAGGTGCTGCACAGAACGGTCAATTCCCCAGTCCTGGTCTTAAACAGGACCCCATCGACGGCCATCCAATCGCCGATGTCAAACAAGGAAAAGAGCTCGTAGCTTTTCGGACCGGCCACGTCTTCGCGGAGATAGACCTGGAGCTTGGCCCGGCCGTCGGAGATATGAAAAAACGTGGCCCGGCCCATCTGGCGGACCGAGACGATCCGGCCTGGCACCCGGACCCGGACTTTGTTGGCCTCCAGCTCCTCTTTGGTCAAAGCCGGAAATCGGGCGACGACCTCGGCGACGGTGTGAGTTTTCTCGGCCTTGTGGGGAAAAGGATCCACGCCCTCCTGGATCAGCTTCCGGAACTTCTCCTCCCGGGCGATCTCCTGGTCACTTTTTTTGAACTCGTCCTGAGGACCGGACGGTTCTTTTTTTGGAGGTGAGTTTTGATCGTTCATTGGCGTTAACTTCTATGGTCTCCTGTTGAGATACGGTTTTTTCGAGCTTTTTACGGACAGCGTCAAGAACGCCGTTGACAAAGACGGCGGCCTCGCCGCTGCCGTATCGCTTGGCGATCTCGATGGCCTCATTGATGACGATCGCCGGCGCGATGAGCTTTTCCTCAAGGAGCTCGAACACGGCGATCCGCAGGATATTGCGGTCGACGAAGGCCATCCGCGAGATCCGCCAGTGCTTGGAATTTCCCTGGATCAGGGCATCGACTTCTTCTTTCCGGGCGACAATCCCCCGCACCAGCCAATTGGTGTACTCTTGGACCTGCCCGTCCACTTTTTTTGAATTCCAATAGCTGGCCAGGACCCTTTCCAAACCGGCGTCATTGAATTCCAGCTCAAAAAGAATTTGGAGGGCGTTTTCCCGGGAGGTCCTTCGTTTACCCATGCCGGCAACCGTCCGTCAGCCCAGCTTGGACTCTTTAAGGAGGTTCAGCGTTTCGATCAACGAGAAAACCGCGTCCCAGCCCTTGTTGCCGGCTTTCGTCCCGGCCCGTTCGATCCCCTGCTCGATGGTTTCCACGGTCAGGATGCCGAAGGACACCGGGATCCCGTCTTCTATGGCAATCTGGGCCAACCCCTTGGTCACCTCGGCGCCCAGAAAATCAAAATGGGGCGTGTCGCCTCTGATCAGGGCCCCCAGACAGACGATCCCGTCGACCTTCTTGGCCAGGGTTAATTTTTTAGTGATGAACGGGATCTCAAAAGAACCGGGGACTTTATAGATCGCGATATCACCGTCCTCGGCGCCGAGTTTTTTTAAGGCATCCAGGGCGCCGTCCAAGAGTTTGCCGGTGATGAATTGGTTGAACCGGCTGACAACGATGCCGACCTTAAAACCTTTCGCTTGGAGTTTCCCTTCGAATGTCTTCATAGCCTTCTCCTCTTTATTTGCCCTTAAAGTTCGCTTTTCGTTTCTCGAGAAATGCCTTTGTCCCTTCCTGGCTGTCCTCCGAGGCAAAGGTCTTGCCAAACAGGCCGGCCTCTGTCTTTAATCCGGCATCGAGAGCCTGGTCCAGGCCTTGGTTGACGGCCTGGATGGAATATTGCAGGGCCAAGGGGGCATTGGCCATGATCTCCTGGGCCAATTTCTCGCAGGCGCCGGCCAGTTCGCTCAACGGTACGACCCGATTGACGAGGCCGATTTCCAAGGCTTCCTTGGCATCGATGGTCCGTCCCGATAGGATGAGCTCCAGGGCTTTGCCCTTTCCCACGAGCCGGGCCAATCTCTGCGTCCCGCCGAAGCCGGGAATGAGACCCAACTTGACCTCGGGCTGGCCCATCTTGGCGTTTTCGGAGGCGATCCGGATGTGACAAGCTAGCGCGAATTCCGTGCCGCCGCCCAGGGCATAGCCGTTGATGGCGGCGATCACAGGCTTCTTGGAATTTTCGATCAGAGCCGTCACCTCCTGTCCCCGCCGGGAGTATTCTTTAGCTTGGGCTTCATCCAGACCGAGGAACTGACTAATATCAGCGCCCGCGACGAAAGCCTTCTCCCCCGACCCGGTCAAGATGACCACCTTGACTTCGGGATCAGCCTGGAACTCCAGGAATGCCGAGCGAAGCTCAAGCACGGTATCGACGTTCAAGGCATTGAGTTTGTCGGGACGGTTGACAATGATCCAGCCGATGCCGCCCCCTTTTTTTGTCAGCAAGTTTTGATACGCCATGTTTCCCTCCGTTTTTAGTCTTCTCAGATTTTTTTCTCGTAGATCCGGTATTTTTTATAGACCTTCCCGCCGAGTGACGCGACGAACCGATTGACCGGTTCGTTGTCTTCGAGCTGCCAGGACATTTCACACCATTGATAGCCTTTCTTGACGGCGTTTTCATCGAGCTTGGAATACAGGAGGTAGCTCACGCCCGACTGACGGTAGTCTTTGATGATCCCGAAGACCATCGCCCGGACGCCCTTGATCTTCTTGCGTCCGGCCAAAAGCTTGAAGATCCCGAATGGGAAAAGCCTCCCGTTGAGCTTGATCAGGATCTCGTTGTAATTGGGAAAAGCGAAGGCGAATCCGACGGGTTTCCCCCGGTCCTCCGCGATGATCACCAGGTCCAGGTCGGCCAGCTTTAAAAGGTTTTTCACCATGTGGTTCATCTCGTTTTCGGTCCAGGGCACGAAGCCCCAGTTCTTTTCCCAGGCGTTGTTGTAGATAAACTTAACGAGCTCCGCCTCCTCGTCCGGCTTCTTCTTATTAAAGCTTCGGCAAGTCACCGTCGTCTCTTTCTTAATCTTATCGATGATCCCCTGCACTTTTTGAGCCGTCTCGTGGTCTCGAGTCATCGAGAACGCATAGAGGTCTTTCGCTTTGGCCATCCCGCATTGATCCATGAGATCCAGATAATAGGGCGGGTTGTAGGGCATCATCACAACCGGCGCAGAATCGAAGCCTTCAAGAAGAAAGGCGCATTCCTCATTCAACGAGAGGTTGACCGGGCCTCGCAAGGCATTCATGCCCCGCTCTCGGCCCCAGGCGGCCGACGCGTCAAGGAGGGCCCGCGCCGTTTCGACATCGTTCAGACTTTCATAGAGGCCGAAGAAGGCGATTTTCTCGTTGTGGAAAGAGTTGTGGTTGTGATCCACAATCCCGGCAATCCGGCCCGTCATCTGGTCGCCTCGGCGGGCCAAGAACAGCTCGCGCTCGGCATGCTCGAAAAAAGGATTCTTCCTAACGCTCAGCCTATCTTTGACGTCCATGATCAAAGGCGGCACCCAGCGGGGATCACCGCGATAGACCTGCCAGGGAAAGCGGAGGAAAGCGCGCCAATCCTTTTTCGTTCTGACTTTTTCGACGCAAACCACACTCACTCCTGCCCTCAAGTTTTTTTATTCTAACAAAATGCCCTTGATTTTGCACGAAAAAAAAAGCTCGGGGCACGCCGCCTCATTAAAGAAATATTGTAAAGAAATTCTTAACGAGTGATATTAATCCCCCCTTCCCCCCTTGGTCAATCAAGGGGGGATATAAAACGGCCGGTCCTGTCGCCCACCAGGCCCGGTCGGCGCCTAAGATTTGGAAAGGGATTCGCTCCCCATCGGGATTCTTCACGCCATGAACCTTCCGGCTTTTTCGGCGTCGCGGAACTCGCGTCAAAACTAGGAGCGATCTGCTATTATTGGTTGTTCCCTTTTTGCGCATCCGATCTTTCGACTGAAGCTCAAACAACCGCCGCCGGCCTCAAGAGAGGCTCCCCGAAAAAGCCGGAATTCATTGGGCTAAATCCCTTCATGGTCGCTCCCTCCCTTCCCAAATCTCTTCGCCTCAGGCCTAGCCTGTCCGATGGACTCCGCCCGGCTCAAGCGATCTTTAATCTTGTTTTTCGGAGCGTGTTTGTGTTAATAACATTTTTGAATATCCTCAGCTTCGAAGGAGACGGCCATGGCAGGAAAAACGAGTTTCCCTGAACTCCCGGTTGAAAAAATGCGCTGGACTTGCGACCCGGCTTCCCTTCCCTTCTCCACGACCTCCGAGTGCGACGCGTGCGACGAGATCATCGGCCAGGACCGGGCCCTTAAAGCCCTCCAGACCGGCTTGGACATCAAGAGCCTCGGCTATAACATCTTCATCACGGGCATGGTCGGCACGGGCCGGACGACGACCATTAAGCAGCTGCTGGAACGGTTGGAAAAAGGCGACCGGCCGCCCGACGACATCCTCTACGTCAACAATTTCAAGTACCCGGATGAACCAACGCTGATCACCATGCCCGCAGGAAAGGGAAAGCTTTTTTCGGCGGCCATGGAGAACCTCATCGAAATGCTCAAACACAACATCCCC
>Ga0153915_10003380_pt1 | contig 14656 bp, 15 predicted proteins | sample Opewatmetagenome_2_FD_107003 | JGI IMG/M metagenome (GOLD analysis project Ga0153915, IMG submission 107003) | Freshwater wetland microbial communities from Ohio, USA - Open water 3 Core 3 Depth 3 metaG | ecosystem: Environmental > Aquatic > Freshwater > Wetlands | place: USA: Ohio, Lake Erie...
CACGCCAGCGCCCTCGCACATAGTACAAACTCGGTTGCCGACCCTGCCGGTGCCACCACAAGCTGTGCAGGGTTCCTCTGCCTCGAGCTGTATGACGCGCGTAGAGCCATGATAAGCTTCCTCAAGGCTAACCTCAATGGGGGACTCTACATCCTGGCCACGTTGTGGCCCACGCTTCACTCTGGAACCCAAACCAGCACCGCCGAACAAGCTTGAGAACAGATCGCCAAACTCACTCGCGTCGCCATATTCAAACGCCCTGCCGCCCTGTCCAAAATCCCACCTCATTCCTCCCTGTCCCCCAGGCTTAGCGAATTGCTCGGCATATTCCCATTGTTCACCAAATTGGTCATACTTCTTTCGTTTCTCGGGATTGGACAGGACTTCGTAAGCCGCGTTGATCTCCTTGAATCTCGCCTCAGCCGATTTGTCGTTGGGATTGAGGTCAGGATGATGTTTGCGAGCCAAACGGCGGTATGCCTGCTTGATTTCCTTTTCCGAAGCATTCCTACTTACGCCCAAAATCTGATAATAGTCCTTCTTTGCCATCTCCCTAATTTCAGTGTCAATTATAAGGTCATTTAACCATTTTGTCAAATCAGTTTAACAAGTCTGACAAGCATGTTTAACTTTCCTGTGATGTCCAGCAGACAGACAATGCTGCTGAGTAAGGAAACCCAAACGTCTGCGGCAAACGCCGGTGAAGGACAGAAAGTCGCTACTTTGCAGTCACGCCCCCAGACTTCAATAAGTCTACGAACTGTCTCACAATCCTAGCAGTAGCGCCCCAGATGACATGTCCTTCGTACTCGTAGGCGTAGGAATCTTTATTGAAGTTGGCTTCATCCATCAAGAATGACAGAGGAACAGTGAAGGCACCTTTGACTTCTCTCCCATCGGTCTTCAGAGCGTGAGGATGCGTTATGAAGCCGACAAACGGCGAGATGACATAGTTGCTGGTGAAGGTTGTGCTATCGTCAAGCTCTCCCAGAATCTCAATATCCTCAGCCTTTAGACCTATCTCTTCCTCACTTTCTCGGAGAGCAGTCTGAAGTAGGCTGGAATCAGATGGCTCCCGGGTCCCGCCGGGAAAGGAGACCTGTCCTTTGTGAAAGGTTACCTGATTGCTCCTTTCGGTGAACAGGACATGATACTGCCCCCGGCTATAGAAAATAGGTATGAGCACCGCTGAGGCTTTAAGGTTTTCGCCGGTGATTCTCTTCTCATTGTGATGGCGGAGAATCTCCGCGATTTGCTGTTCCACGGCGCCGTGATTATAGCACTTCACCAGACGTCAGATATTGTCAGTTCAGTAGCTAAAAAGTTGTCGCCCAAGCCTTTAAAGGATATACTTAAAGATTATGGCGATAAAACGGGATTATTACGAACTGCTGGGAGTGCCTCGGAACGCTAGCGACGAGGAAATTAAGAAGGCATTCCGCACGCTAGCCAAGATGTACCACCCCGACCGGAACAAAGAGCCAGGGGCCGAGGAGAAATTCAAGGAAATAAACGAGGCCTACCAGGTTCTGTCCGACCCCCAGAAACGGAGCAGCTATGACCGCTATGGCCGAGCAGGTATCGAGGGCGGCTTTCCCGAGTCTGGCTTTGGTGGGCTGGGAGACATTTTTGAATCCTTCTGGGATGGTTTCGGCACCATTTTTGGGCAGACTGCTCAGCGTGCCGCCCAGAAAGGAGAGAGCTTACAAAGCCATCTGACCCTTTCCTTCGAGGAGGCGGCATTCGGCTGTAGCAAGGAAATCGAAATACCCCGCATCGAATTCTGCCCCGTATGCCATGGCATTGGTAGCCAGCCAGGGACAAATCCCGAGACCTGTCCGGATTGCCGCGGCACAGGGCAGGTAAGGAGAGTCCAGCAAAGCATTTTTGGACGCTATACCAGTACCACCACTTGCTCTCGCTGCGGAGGTAGAGGCACAGTGATAAGCCATCCTTGTTCCCAATGCCAGGGAAAGGGAAGAATAAAGACGAAGCGCAAGATAACAGTGCCTATTCCAGCCGGCGTAGATGAAGGATATCGTTTACGACTGGATGGAGAAGGAAACGCAGGCATATATGGAGGGCCTGCCGGCGACCTCTATGTTACCCTTTCAGTAAGGCAACACAACCTATTCCATAGAGATGGCAGTGACATTCTCTACGAGTTGCCCATCAATTTTGCCCAGGCTGCCTTGGGTGATGAGGTGGGCGTGCCGTCCTTAGACGGCAAGGTTGACCTGAAGATACCAGCAGGGACTCAAAACGGGAAAATGTTTCGCTTCAAAGGCAAGGGGATCTCTTATGTTGATGGCAGGGGCAGAGGAGACTTACTCGTCAAAGTAGTCATCACAACTCCACAACACCTGGATAAGAATCAGCGCCATCTTTTCGAAGAATTAGCCAAAGTGCTACCTCGAACTGAACCGCCTCAAGATGTCTGATCCAAAGAAGAGCGATGGCTCGCTACCAGTCCTTTGAACTTGCTCAATACCCGACTGGGCGGCAAGCCTTCAAAAAGAATCCCATAGATGAGGTTGATAATCGGTAATTTCAGCCCTTCTTTTTTCGCTAGCTGGTATGCTGCCGCAGTCGTCGCGACTCCCTCGGCGACGTGTGACATAGAGGCGGTTATTTCAGACAAAGAGCGACCCTTGGCCAGTTCGTGGCCAACATAATGGTTGCGGCTTAGAGTACTGGCGCAAGTAGTTATCAGGTCGCCCAAACCGGCCAGGCCATAGAAAGTGTCAGCTCGAGCTCCCAAAGTCACCCCCAGAGAAACAACCTCGGTCCAGCCCCAGGCAATGAACGCGCCCTTAGCATTGTCACCCAGGCTCAATCCATCTATCATGCCGGCACCCAGAGCTATGATGTTTTTCATGGCCCCGCCCAATTCAACTCCGATAACATCGTCGCTGGTAGACAGGTAGAGTTTGGGTGACTCCATCAGCTTCCGGGCTCTTTCTGCTAAAGCTATATCCTGGGCAGCGACTATCGAAGCAGCCGGGAGGCCCTGGGTGATTTCCCCGGCCAAGTTAGGACCAGAGAGAACACAAATTTGCCTCCTTGAGGAGGAAGCAACCTCCTCTGCCAGCACCTGGGACATTCTCTTACCACTCTTCACTTCCAATCCTTTGGCAGCGCTCACCAATAGCATCGAACTGGTAAGATAGTCCTTGATTTGGCCGACGTTTTGTCTCAGCTTTTGGGAGGGGACTGCCCAGATTACCAAGTCAGCTCCGTTCAAGGCTTCCCCAATCCGGCTGGTGGACGAATAGCTATGCCGACCCAGATTCAATTCTTCGACCTCGGCGTCGCTTCGTGCCCACAGCTTTACCGCTGCCCCTTTATCACTCAGCAAAGCACCCAGAGTATTGCCCCAAGAGGTATTGCCTATGATAGCGACTTTCAGGCGGGCTCGCGCGCGCGTTTTCACCATAATCTACGTTCCGTACCCTGCCTCAAGCGTTTTATGTTGTCTCGGTGTTGGTAAACGATCAATGCAATGACAACGGAACCGTAAACCAGATAAATGGGCGGAAGCAAGTGGTACGCAACAGTCAGAGGTAGCATCAAGCACCAGGTGGCTAGGGCTCCGAGAAGAGAACCAAGCGACATGTGCCGGCTGCGCAATGCTGCTATGGCCAGAACTTCAGCACCGAATATGCCAGCGGGAGGGAAAATTGCGAATATAGTGCCAAAATAGGCAGTCACTCCCCTGCCTCCTTTGAACTTGGCGAAGACAGGCCAGTTATGCCCTATCACTGCGGCCAAGCCAGCGCTGACTTGAGCTATATGCTGCCAATAAACAGACACGCCACCAACGGTCACGACCCCGCTGTCACGGCCTATAATTACCGCGGCCAGCATGACCGCCACAGCAGCCTTGACCACGTCAAGGACCAGAGCCACAACGCCCAACCTGGTTCCTGCCACTCTCATCAAATTGGTGGCGCCAGTCTTACCGCTCCCCTGAGTTCTAATATCAATGCCACTCTTCAGCTTGCCTATTATCAGACCAAAAGGAATGGAACCAAGGAGATAGGCAATTATTACCACAGCTGCGAACTTAGCTGCCATCATGCTCCCACTTCCATCCTTTTGCTCATCCTGCGGCCACCCTTTGCGAAAACTAACTTCAAAGGAACCCCCCGAAAGCCAAAAGCCTGGCGAAACCTGTTCTCCAGGTAGCGTCGGTAAGAGAAATGAACAAGCTTAGGGTCGTTAACCTTGAGAACAAAAGTTGCTGGTTGCGACTCATCTTGATACGCCCGGGCAATGTGCAACTGTCTGGAGCCTGTGCGGGGCGGCGGATAGCTACTTACTGCCTGCTTAACCAATTCTTCAACTTCTGACTGAGGCAGCCGCTTTTGCCTTTCCTGGTAGATTTCCCAGGCCTGGGGAAGAATCCTGTTTATCCCCTGCCCCAGTTTGGCAGAGACATAAACGATAGGTGCATAGGAGGCAAATCTAAGACTTTGCTCCGCTCCTTGCTTGAATTCCTGTCTCTGCTCCTGGGGAACAAGGTCCCACTTGTTAACCAAGACCATCATGCCCTTTCCTACTTCAATGATATAACCTGCGATATGCATATCTTGAGCCGTAATGAATTCACTAGCATCAACCAGTAGTAAGGCAACATCACAGCGGTTGATAGCCTGAAGGGCGCGCAGCAAGCTATAATAGTCCACTCCAGCATCAACTCTCCCTCGTCGTTTAATCCCGGCGGTGTCAACCAGTAAGACTTCCCTGTCATCCCACTTCATTATGGCATCAAGCGAGTCGCGAGTTGTCCCCGGAGACTCATCAACAATGGCTCTTTCATTGCCTAGCAACGCATTCAGCAAAGTCGACTTGCCGACATTGGGCCGCCCAACGATTGCCAGCTTAGGTCTCTCTTGCCCAGCAACGTTGGCAGGTTGTGGAGGCAGACAAGCTAGGACGGCACCCATCAACTCATCTATCCCGCGATTGTGATGAGCGCTGATAGGTATAGGCTCACCCATGCCCAAGCGGTGGAAATCGGCCACCTGGTTTGTTTGCTTGACAGAATCTACCTTGTTTGCCGCTAGGACAACAGGCTTATTGGCAGCACGCAGTACATCGGCAATTTCTTCATCGGCAGCAATAACACCGTCTTTGACATCCACCAGAAAGATGATGACATCGGCCTCAGCAACAGCTGCTTCGACCTGCTGCTTGACTTTTTGCTCCAGAGACCCCTGTGGCCTTGTTTGCCAGCCACCAGTGTCAACCACAGTCAATTCACGCCCTTGCCAGGAAACAAAAGCAAAAACGCGGTCCCTGGTAGTCCCCGGCAAATCAGCGACCACAGCTATCCGCCTGCCCGCCAACCGATTAAGCAACGTGGACTTGCCCACGTTGGTTCTACCGACAATGGCTACAATAGGCCCGGTCATTTGCTCGATACCTTGCGGCCTGACAGAAGCTTGACCAGCAATGCTTTCTGTAGGTGAAGCCTGTTTTCCGCTTGATCGAAGACCACTGACCTGGGGTCGTCTAACAACCCGACAGAAATTTCCTCGCCATGGTGGGCAGGCAAAGGGTGCATGAACAAAACATCTCTCTTGGCCACGCTTAGAAACTTGCTGTCCACTTGATAGCCTGAAAAGGCGCGACGACGCTTCTTTGCTTCAGGCTCCTGACCCATGCTGACCCACACATCAGTGTATATTATGTCGGCACCTCTGGCTGCTTTCTGAGGGTCGCTAGTTAACAGAATCCGGCTGCCACTTCGACCAGCGAATCTCCTCCCCTGATTCAAAAGCTTCGCTTGAATCTCGTAGCCTGGGGGACAGGCGAACTGAAAATTCACGCCCACCAGGCAGGCGGAGAGAAACAGGCTATTGGCTACGTTGTTGCCATCGCCAATGAACGCCAAGGTCAATCCAGCAAGCCTGCCTTTCTTTTCATAGATGGTGAGAAGGTCGGAAAGAGCCTGGCACGGGTGCTCCAGGTCGGAAAGCGCATTAATCACGGGAATAGAAGAATGGACAGCGAGAATCTCCAAAGTTGCCTGCGAGAATGTACGAGCGGCGATCCCATCCACGTATCGGCTAAGTACTCGAGCTATATCACCCGCTGATTCTCGCTTGCCCAGGCCTACTTCCTCCGGCGATAAGTAGATGCTGTGCCCACCCAGCTGATACACAGCCATTTCAAAACTGACCCTGGTCCGCAGGGAGGGCTTTTCAAAGAGGAGAGCCAACGTTTTCCCTGCAAGCAAGGGCGGTGCCCCCTCTTTTTTCATAAGCCAGGCCTGCTTTACGAACCCTTCTATTTCCTTACGATTGAGGTCAGCTATTGACAGTAGGTCTTTTTTCATCTTCGGTCTCTCTTGATACTACTTCAGCACATCGTGTTTGTCAATCAATAGGACAGGGCTTTGTGCCATGCCCCAGAATCGCTACTCACAATGGTTAGCTACCTCAACTGTGTTACAATGAAACCAGCGCCTGACCTTCAACACCTTTTATTCTTGAACCCATTCTGAGAGGATGAAACAGACTATCAGGCTTCATTATTATGTCAACCATTTTTGGCGCATCGGTGGAACAGTATGGAGACAAAAGTGAAATGTTACTCCGGCCGTATCTATGCTGAAGAGCCCCGGGCTTTTGTCTGGCAAGGCAAGGAACTCAACATAGAGTCAATAGAAAACGCCTGGCAGGAGCCGTCCCAGAGATTCTTCAGGCTCGTCACAGAGGACAGTAGACTATTTGAACTGTGTTACAATGAAGCAGATGACCGATGGTCAGCTGTGGAATTGGTGCTTTAAGGAGAACTCATGAAAGAGATTTTGGAGATTCTGGAACAGAACGCTCGTGCCACTCCCGAACAGATTTCCGCCATGGTGGGCAAGCCTGTAAAAGAGGTAAAGAGAATAGTTAAACAAGCTGAGAAAGATGGGACTATTCTGAAATATAAAGCCATAATAAACTGGCCTAAATTAGAGAAGGAAGACATATGGGCTCTAATCGAAGTACGGGTGACACCGCAACGTGATGTTGGCTTCGATGCCATTGCCGAGCGCATTTATCAGTTCCCCGAGGTGTATTCGGCATATCTTGTGTCGGGTACCTACGACCTATCCATATTAGTGAGAGGCAAGAATATGCAGGAGATTTCCACTTTTGTAGCCGAAAAACTGGCTCCTCTAGAGCAGGTGCAGAGCTCCGTCACCCATTTTCTTCTCAAACGGTACAAGGAGTACGGGGAAACCTACCACCTTCCCAAGGAAACAAATAAGCGCCTACCGATAACACTGTGACATGCTGAACACAAATCCACCTGCGGCCAAGGCCCAGGATAAGCTGATTTCGCACAGAGTGGCTACGCTTCCGCCATCGGGCATCAGGAAGTTCTTCGACCTGCTTTCCTCCATGGAAGACGTTATCTCACTGGGTATAGGTGAGCCTGACTTCGTTACACCCTGGCACATCAGAGAGGCCGGCATATATTCCCTGGAAAAAGGCTATACCATGTACACTTCGAACTCCGGTATGCCGGAACTACGCCAGGAATTAGCCAACTACCTTGAGCTCCACTATGGGGTCAGCTATCACCCTGAGCATGAAATTCTTGTTACCACAGGAAGCAGCGAAGGATTGGACCTTGCCCTGAGAGCAATTATCAACCCCGGTGACGAGGTCATAATTCCCAACCCTTGCTATGTAGCTTATGCCGCCAACATCATTCTGGCTGGCGGCATTCCCGTCATTGTCCCCACAAGTCAGGAAAACAACTTTGTCGTCAGGGGCAAGGATATCGAAAGCAGAATCACAAAGCAGACAAAGGCTATTCTGATGGGCTACCCGGCGAATCCCACGGGCGCAGTCATGTCCAAAAAAGAGGCGGATGCTATTGCCGACCTAGCTAAGGAACGCGACCTGCTGCTAATATCTGATGAGATATATGCCCGTCTAGTGTATGGAGTCGAACATATTTGCTTTCCTAGCCTTCCCGGGATGAAGAAGCGCACCATCCTGATTAGCGGCTTCTCAAAGTCTCATGCTATGACCGGTTGGCGCATTGGCTATGTGGCAGCCGACCGTCGTTTCATACGGGCCCTGACAAAAATCCATCAATACACCATGCTCTGTGCCCCAACGATGACCCAGATGGCAGCTATCGAAGCGCTCAGAAACGGCGAGAGCGATGTTGAGAAGATGGTCCAGGAATACAACAGACGCCGTCGCTTCATGGTCAAGAGATTGAACGAGATTGGTTTGCCCTGCTTCGAGCCCAAGGGCGCTTTCTTTGCCTTTCCCTCCATAAAAGCTACCGGAATGAGTTCAGAGGAGTTTGCTGAGAAGCTGCTGTTGGAAGAGAAGGTTGCCGTGGTCCCGGGCCTTGCCTTCGGAGCGTGCGGTGAAGGATTTGTCCGCTGCTGCTACGCCACTTCATTGCCCAACATTGAAGAAGCATTGAACAGAATGGACAGGTTCGTGGCAAAGCACAAGCCGAGGCGAAAGTAAGTAGCGTCGCTGATGAGCTATCAGGTGAGACCGCCTGCAAATGCTTCTCCTTCAGACAGAGATTTGAATACTAGAGACCCAATTCTCGAGCTACAGTAGCACACTGAAAATCAGCATCACCAAAGACTATCGCAGCGGCCTTCGCCCGCCTGTAGTATAGATGCATGTCATGATCCATGGTGAACCCGATGGCGCCCAATATCTGGTGCGCCGATAGGGTAACCCGTCCATAAGCCTCGCTTGACCATGCCTTGGCAATAGCCACGTCCAAGTCTGCTGGAAGGTTTTCGCTTACCTTCCACGCTGCTTTATATGTAATAAACCGCGAACCGCTGACATCCGTGGCCATATTGGCGCAGTAATGCTGGATAGCCTGGAAACTGCCAATAGGCCTGCCGAACTGCACCCTCTCCTTGGCATAACTGACCGCCATATCCAATACCGCCTGGGCACCACCGACCATCTCCGCGCACTTAGCCACGGTGGCTCTTCGGAGAACATTCTTCACTATCGGCCATCCCGCATCACGTCTGCCCACTATGCTATTCGCTGATACGGTCACGTCATCGAAGACGACTTCACATTGCTTGTCGCGGGCCAGAGTTTTGAGCAACGTGCACTTGACCCCCGGGCTTTTGGCATTCACAAGAAAAAGAGTGATGCCTTCCTCTGGGTTCTTTGCCTGTTTTGTTCTAGCCACACACAGAATGTAGTCGGCAACATGCGCATCAAAGACGAACAGCTTGGTCCCCTTGATGACATATTTGCCATTGCGAGCTATGGCCTTGGTTTTTATCGATGCAGCATCATAACCAGCGGTGGGCTCAGTCAAGGCGACGCTAAGGATGATTTCCCCACTGGCGATTTTGGGAAGGAACTCCGACTTCTGCTCTTCGCTTCCTCCCGCCAGTACAGACAGTCCGCCAAGCACCACAGTCGAGAAAAAGGGCCCAGGGACGATGTTGTATCCCATTTCCTCAAGAAGGATCACCAAATCCAGGAAGTTGCGTCCGCTACCTCCATATTCTTCAGGAAACGCCAGCCCCATCCAGCCCAGTCCCGCCATCTTGTGCCACAACTCAGCTGAATAACCCTCATCGCTCTCATCGAGCTGCCTGACTAATCGTTTCGGGCATTCTTTTTGCAGGAAGTCACGAGCCGACTTCCTTAGCATTTCCTGCTCTTCACTCAGACCAAGGTCCATATAATTCCCTCTGTCCTATCAATTGACCGAAGATATCCAGACCGATTCACTTTCGCGGCAAGCCAAGACCTCTGATAGCGATGATATTGCGCTGAATCTCATTGGAGCCTCCGCCCACGCCAATCGAAAGTGAACTCAGGCACATGCGCATTATCCGAGCGTTCATGACGGCCCATTTGGAATCCCTATCCAGTTCTCCATAGTGGCCGAGAATCCGCATCCCGGCATTGGCTGTGCGCCGCATCACCTCGCTGATGAAAACCATTGACATAGATGACTCATAGCTGGGATGAAGACCCTTGCTGAACATCCAGGCTATACGATACGCCATCATGCGGGCAACCTCGTTTTCCACTACTAGCTGGGCCAGATCGTTCCTCACTAAAGGATCCTTGGCAAGAGGCTCTCCATTTCTGGTGGTTTCTTTGGCATATTTGATCAGTTCTTCAATGGTTCGCTGGTTTGCGGCAGCATAGCCTATGGAAGAGCGTTCAAAATCTAGAGCTATCACCAGTTGATACCACCCCTTGTTCTTCTGACCCACTAGGTTTTCCTTCGGGATATGCACATCGTCGAAGAACACTTCGTTGAAAGAATGGCGATTCAGGACGTTTATCAGGGGACGTACAGTAATTCCGGGCGTCTTCATGTCCACAATGAATATGCTAATCCCTTCGTGCCTGGGAGCATCGGGATCAGTTCTGGCAGCGAGCCAGCAATAATCGGCAAGATGGCCATAGCTGCACCAGGTCTTCTGGCCATTAATCACATACTCCTCGCCAACCTCTACGCCGCGAGTCTGAAGCGAGGCAAGGTCGGACCCGGCATTCGGTTCGCTATATCCCAGGCAGAAGATTATGTCACCCTTGGCTACACTACCAACATAATTCTTCTTCTGCTCCTCAGTTCCAAAAAGCACGATAGAAGGCGTTACCCAGTTCACCGTAACTTCCACTTCAATGCTCAACGGAGCCCTGCTGTAAGCCAGCTCCTCGGCGAGTATAAGCCGTTTCATGTGGCTAAGTTCCAGGCCCCCATATTCTTTAGGACATGACGGCGCCAGCCAGCCTTTCCTGCCTAACTTACGCTGGAACTCGCGTGCCAGCGCCCAAGACTCCTCAGTTTCCTCCCAAATTCCGGGATCAAGCTCAATCCACCTCTGCGGGATCTCTTGCTCAAGCCACTGGCGGACCTCCCGTCTAAATTTCTCCTCGTCTTCGGTAAATTTGAAGTCCATACTTTTTAGCCTCTAGTCTGGAGATTGCAGTGGCCCTTATTCGACAATGGCAATGATGTCATCTTCGAGGATAGAATCACCCTCCTTTACCCGGATTTCGACCACTCGCCCGTTATGTGGGGACTTCACCCGAATCTCCATCTTCATGGACTCGAGGATTACAATGGTTTCGCCTTCGCTAATTGATGATCCACCTTCCACCAGAACCTTCCAGACACTGCCCGTAATAGGCGACGGCACTTCTGTCATATTCGGCTTACTTCGCCTCTTTGGTCCTCTCCTCCGGTTGGCGCAACTTCAACATGGCTCTGGCCTCTTCCACCGTTGCCGGTTCCCTGCCAGTGTCTCTCGCCATCCTTACCGCCTTTTCCACCAAAGGTCCATTTCCTTCGGCCATTTTGCCAGGCGAAAGATAGAAATTGTCCTCAAGGCCCACTCTAATATTTCCGCCCAGTGCTAAAGCTGTGCTTACCAGCAGCCACTGCTCCTGACTGATGCCTATCACCTGCCAGGCTACTCCTGGAGGGACCACGCTGGACACATGCGCCAGATTCCTGGCTGTGGCCCCCATGCCTCCAACCACACCCATTACCAGGCTTAGCTGAAAACTCTTGAGCAGTCCCATATCCATTAGTGGCAAAATGCTCTCCACGTGCCCCAGGTCAAAACACTCACACTCCGGCTTCACATCATTCTGGTTCATAGTATCCAAAAAAAACATTATATCATCAAAGGGATTCTGGAAAACCAGAGAGAAAACAAAGTTTCTCCGCTTCGGGCTATATTTGGCGTAGTTCATCGTTCCCATGTTTAATGCCGCAACTTCCGGTCTCAGCTCTCGAATATGGCCTATTCTCGTATCCCTGTCCACGCCAACAGCTCCTGTGGAGAAGTTTATTATGATGGGGCACCTTTTCCTGACTTCTTGCATTACTTCGCGAAATATCTGTACCCTCCAAGACGGGGTGCCATCATATTCTCTGCCATGAATATGTACTATGGCGGCTCCCGCGCTGTAGGCTCTGAGCGCTTCTTCGGCAATCTCCTGGGGAGTATAGGGAATCCACTTGCACTGCTCTCTGTTGGCAGCTACCCCAGTCAGAGCAGCGCTTATTACTACTTTGTCTGCTAGTCCCATTGCGGTGTCGCTCCTTTACTTATTTTCCTTTCCACCGGGGTTCACGCTTCTCCAGAAAAGCGGTGATGCCCTCGGCTACATCCTCGGCCATGGCATTGATTGCCAGCATTGACGCCAGGTACTCCAACGCCTTCTCGTATTCCATGTCACGCATTGTGTAGAAAGCTCTCCTGCCCAGCCTCAGGATGGCCGGACTTTTGCCAGTTATCTTCTTGGCGATTTCATCCACCTTGGCATCCAGTCGTTCCCTCGGCACAACATGGTTTGCCAGGCCAAGTTCTTGTGCCTCTCTGGCTTCAAGTCTTTCACCCGTCAGCATCATCTCTAGAAGCCTTTTCGGCGCTGAAGTGCATCGGATTAAGGTTGCCATAATCACATAGGGAAACAGCCCAACATTTATTTCCGGTGTGCCAAAACGGCAATCATCAGCGGCAATCACTATGTCACAGGCGCAAGCTAGCCCAAACCCACCCCCCAAAGCATGACCGTTAATCCGCCCCAGCAACGGTTTCCGTAAATCCTTGATCAGCTTGAAAAGCTCAGCAAATTTCCTTTGCTCTTCGTGGCGGTCGAGTAAACTTGCTGTGGCGCCCATGGCTTCACCAAAGTCGGCTCCAGCACAAAATGCTTTGTTGCCGGCCCCAGTGAGCACGAGGGCAAGAATGTTTGCGTCATCATCGTATTTTCTCAGAGCATCGGAAAGTTCAACTATCATGGCCGGCGATATGGCATTCCTTCGTTCTTCGCGAGACAGAGTAATTATGCCTGTTTTGTCTTTTGTTTCAGTTACTATCGTCTGGTACATTTGCCTTCTCCTCATACCGGATAGACCCCGTGTTTCCGGGGATGCCTGAACATCTTTTTGTCCCTGGTAAACTCCAAAGCTCGGAACAACACTCTTCTCGTTTCCCGGGCATCAATTACATCATCTATGACGCCGGACTTCGCTGTCTTAAATATATTAATCTGCGGCCTTATCTGCTCGGCAAGTTGCGCTAACATCTCCTTGGGGTTCTCGGCCTCAGCAAGCTGCTTTCTGGCAAAAATGGATACCATGCCCTCTGGCCCCATAACCGATATCTCAGCTCCGGGATAGGCAATCAGCAGGTCAGGGTCAAAGGCCTTCCCGCACATTGCATAATACCCAGCGCCATAAGACTTTCTGACGATCAAGGTAAATTTGGGCACAGTAGCTTCAGCGACTGCGTGGACCATCTTGGCTCCGTGTCTTATTATGCCCGATTTTTCTGCCTTGGAACCGACCATAAAACCGGGCACATCGGAGAGGAAAAGAAGCGGGATATTAAAAGCATCGCAGAGCCATATAAAACGGGCAGCTTTATCGGCAGCGTCAATATCAATGACGCCACCATAAAACATTGGGTTGTTTGCTACAATGCCAATCGAGTAACCAGCTATACGTCCAAAGCAGGTAATGATGTTTCTCCCCCACTTCGGCTTAATTTCAAAGGAGTAGCCATCGTCCACGATATACCGTATTAAATCGTGCATATCGTAGGCTTCCCGCGGATTGTCCGGGATAACATTCAGTATGCCATCATCAATCAAGGCCGTGGGGTCTCCTGACCAGTCCTTTCGCTGCGGCTTCTCTTCATAGTGCTGAGGAAAGAAAGCGAGGTATTCCTTTATGGCTTTAATACATTGCTCATCTGAATTCACTTCAAGGTCTCCACAGCCGCTAATCTCACAATGGATTTTGGAACCACCAAGCTCGTCTTCAGTGAGCTTCTCCCCAATCACCGATTTGACGAGGGCTGGACCACCCAAACCCATGAAACTCGTTCCCTTGACCATCGGCACGAAATCTGAAAGACCCGGTATATAAGCAGTACCCGCATATCCTGGCCCCATCATAGCCGCAATTTGCGGTATTACGCCCGACATCAGCGACTCCTCCTTAAAGAGATAGCCCGTATCGGCAAATAGTGCCACTCTTTCACCGCTAAAGCCGCCCCCACTCACCCGGGCACCCCCAGAATCATTCAGCCATATCATTGGTATTCTCTCTCTGAGGGCAATCTCTCTTACCCTGGTCACCTTGGTTTCGTTGACAATTCCCATAGAGCCGCCTCTTACTGTGAAATCGTATGCAGCCACGGCCACGTCCCTCATGCGCACACCGTCATTTAACTTGCCATACCCTGTAACAACTCCATCAGCCGGCACAAGTTCATCCACACCGAACTCGCTGCCAAGCATGCCCGTTTCAACGAACGTTCCCTTTTCAATCAACAGGTCAAGCCTCTCCCTGGCAGTTAGTTTTCCTCGTTCATGGTGTTTCTTGATGGCCTCCTCTCCTCCCATCTGTTTGACTTGGTCGCGCAGGCGCCCAAGGTTTTCAACCTCCCGTTTCATTATGTCACCCATTTTTCCCCTCCTTTAATTTCAATATGAAATGCGTATCATAGTTCCCCGACTTGAACATCCCGGAATCAAAAGCCTTCTTGAGGAAAGGAATGTTGCTTTTGACACCTGTAATTTCATAGTTGTCCAGAGCATGTCGCATTCTTAGCATAGCTTCGTCTCTGTCTCCACCCCAAACGACTAGTTTAGCAACAAGG
>Ga0153915_10003382_pt1 | contig 14652 bp, 11 predicted proteins | sample Opewatmetagenome_2_FD_107003 | JGI IMG/M metagenome (GOLD analysis project Ga0153915, IMG submission 107003) | Freshwater wetland microbial communities from Ohio, USA - Open water 3 Core 3 Depth 3 metaG | ecosystem: Environmental > Aquatic > Freshwater > Wetlands | place: USA: Ohio, Lake Erie...
AGGGTGGGGTAATTTTAAGAGCTTTGCAAGCTGTTGTTAATATTTATTAAAATGTTCGTGCAAAAAATTTCTTGCACGGAATTTTAGCAAAATGGTGCAAGATTCAGGTAATATCTTTGTCATGATCCCAGATTATCATATAAATAATCTCCCAAAACCTAACCCGGCCAAGCCGGAACCAAATTGGCCCGTTCGGCGACCGGGCACTACAGCAGGATTGTCTTTAACGGTTTTGTAGGGTCCGATCAACGAGCGGACCGAAAAATATCTTGCCAAAATTATCATCAATCTTTTGGCTTAGTGACTAAGGTCTCACTAATATGGAAATATTATATTCAATGTATATGCAATGTCAATTATATTAATTGTAATGGCGATTAATTTCTGATAGTATTTTTTAACATAAAAAAGGACAAAAGGTGTTTTATGGGAAATGGAGGCATTACTTGAGAACAGAAAGAGCAGCCTTTAATGTGCCGGTTGATATACTGGCATCACTGAAAATAGGGGCTGGGGGATTGGAATCGGAGATGAGGCGATCATTGGCTGTCCGGTATTACAAGAACAAGCGGTTGTCTCTGGGCAAATCGGCAAGGCTTGCGGGAATGAATCGTCTTGATTTCATGGATTATCTGGCTGCGGAGGGATGCGTCGTTTTTGATTATGACGAAAGTGCATTGAAAGAGGAGTTGAAAGGAATAGAGACACTCAAGGATCTAAGAAGTCAAATCACTATTGGCGGATGGAGGGGATAGGGTTGTAAATTTGAGAGCCTAATATGTTCCGGCAGTGCTTTTCATGGATGAGGGATAATGCAGTCACTTTTTATGATGCCTCATATCTGGCTGCGGCCTTTGAAGTAGAGGGTGTGCTTATAACTGCGGATGAAAAGTTTGCTAACAAAATGAAAAAAGTGAATCGTGTTTGCCTATTGCGAGATTTACAGCCTTCTGAATTATAGGTCATATTTACCTTACTCTCTCCCCTGAAATTAATTCTTTACATAACATGCTTCGGGGCTATAGAATCGCCGCGATATTAGCTGATTTTTTATAAAGGAGTTTTATATGACCATCATCCATGGTTTTGAACCGGCAAGGGAGCAGGATATCCCGGAGCTTAAGGCAAAGGCATTTCTTTACAGGCATATCAAGACAGGGGCCGAGCTTCTGTCCATTAAAACTGATGACGAGAACAAGGTCTTCGGCATTACATTCAGGACGCCGCCTTCGGATTCAACCGGGCTTCCTCATATCCTGGAGCACTCGGTCCTTTGCGGCTCCCGCAAGTATCCTGTCAAGGAGCCCTTTGTGGAGCTGTTAAAAGGGTCTCTCCATACCTTTTTAAACGCCATGACCTACCCTGACAAGACATGTTATCCTGTCGCGAGCCAGAACCTGCGGGATTTTTACAACCTTGTGGATGTATATCTTGATGCGGTCTTTCATCCAAGGCTGACCCCTTTTGTCCTCCAGCAGGAGGGGTGGCATTATGAACTTGAGAAGGAAGGAGATCCTCTTACGATCAAGGGCGTTGTCTTTAACGAGATGAAGGGGGCCTATTCATCGCCCGACACGTTGATCAATGAATATTCCTTAAGGTCACTCTTTCCGGACAATGCCTATGGCCTTGACTCCGGAGGAGATCCCGGGCAGATACCCAATCTGACCTTTGAGCAGTTCATGGGGTTTCATTCTAAATACTATCACCCGTCCAATGCCAGGATATTTTTTTACGGCGATGATGATACTGAACAGAGCCTCGCTATTGTCGATGAATACCTTAAGGACTTTGACAGGGTTGAAGTTGATTCAGGGATTGCCCTTCAGAAGCGCTTTAACAGCCCGAAGCGGATCATCAGGTCATTTGCCGCCGGCGGAGACAATGACAAGGCCCCGAAAGGCATGATCACCCTTAACTGGCTGTTGCCTGAAACCTGCCAAAAGGAATTGAATCTGGCCATGAATATCCTTGTATACATCCTGCTCGGTATGCCAGGATCGCCCTTAAGAAAGGCCCTCATAGAATCCAATCTGGGAGAAGATCTGGTCGGGGCAGGGCTTGAAACGGAATTAAGGCAGATGTTTTTTTCAATCGGGCTTAAAGGCGTTGATCTCGACAAGGCCGATAATATCCGCGACCTTATTATTGACACCCTTAAGGGACTTGCTCAGAAAGGCATTGATCCTGAAACGATAAAGGCCGCCCTTAACACCGTGGAATTCAGGCTGCGTGAAAACAATACCGGGGCATACCCGAGAGGGCTTTCGCTCATGCTGAGGGCAATGACTACATGGCTGCACGATGAAGACCCATTGTCATTGATCTCCTTTGAGGCGCCCTTAAAGGCAATAAAATCAAGGCTGGCCGATAATAAACGTTTCTTTGAGGATATGATAAATGAATTGATCCTCAATAATCCCCACATGACATGCCTTATCCTTAAACCTGAAGCGGACCTCCTTGAAAAGGAAAAGGATGCCGAGGAGAAGAGGCTGGAAAAGGCAAGGGATGCCATGAGCGGCGCGGATATCCAGACTGTCATCGACAACACAAAGGGGCTCAAATCGGCACAGGAGCTGCCTGACTCCCCTGAGGCGCTCGCGACCATACCCATGTTAAGACTAAAGGACCTTGAAAAAAGGAGCAGGATTATTCCCCTGGAATCCATGGATGAAAAAGGGACGCCGATACTTTATCATGACCTCTTTACAAACGGCATCGCCTACATGGATGTCGGCTTTAACCTGCACGCTCTTCCACAAAGATATCTCCCCTATATCCTTCTTTTCGGCAGGAGTCTTTTTGAGATCGGCACCCATAAAGAGGATTATGTCGCCATCACACAACGAATCAGCAGCAAGACCGGCGGCATCTATGCCACAACCCATATCTCTGATGTCAAGGCGAGCAGGGAAAGCTCCTCATGGTTGTTCCTCAGGGGGAAGGCTATGCTTGATCATACCAGTGATATGATCGGGATAATTAAGGATGTGATCCTGACGGTCAAGCTGGATAACCGGGAACGCTTCAGGCAGATGGCCCTGGAGGCCAAGGCCAGGGAGGAGCAGAAACTCGTCCCATCGGGCCACAGGTTAGTCAACATGCGTCTCCGCGCCCATTACAGCGAGGCAGATCGGGTCTCGGAAGAGACCTCGGGTCTCAGATATCTGTTCTTTCTCCGAAGGCTCATTTCCGAGATCGATCAAAACTGGCCTTCGGTGCTTAAAGACCTCACGGAGATCCATCGACTGCTCATTAACCGGAACTCCATGCTCGTTAACGCAACCCTGGACAGTAAGGGCTGGTCATCCTTTCAGCCGCAGGTCAGGGAATTCCTCGATTCATTGCCGTCATCGGATGCAAGACAAGAAGCGTGGTCTATGGGAGACCTTCCCGGTTTTGAAGGACTGACCATCCCTTCACAGGTCAATTACGTGGGGAAGGGCATAAACCTCTACAGGACAGGCTATAATTTTAACGGCTCATCCCATGTGATCTGCCGCTTTCTGCGCAATTCATGGTTATGGGATCATGTCCGTGTTCAGGGCGGGGCCTATGGGGCATTCTGTATCTTTGACCGTCTCTCAGGCACATTGACAATGGTGTCATACCGTGATCCGAACATCATGAAGACAGTTGATATTTTTGATCAATCAGCGAAATTTTTAAGAGATGTTGATCTAAGCAATGATGAACTTACCAAGGGTATCATCGGGGCAATAGGGGAGATTGACACCTATAGACTCCCGGACGCGAAAGGCTATGCCTCCATGTCGCAACAATTAGCCAGGGAGACCGATGAGGATCGCCAGCGCATGAGGGAAGAGGTGATCGGGACGACGAAGGAGGACTTCAATGCCTTCGCGGATGTATTGGACAAATTCAAAACAGAAGGCATTGTAAAGATACTGGGGTCCAATAAAGCCATAGAGGAGATAACGGAAAAGCAACCGGGGTGGCTGAATGTCACGAATGTGCTTTAACCCGGATTAGGCAATGGGCATCGTTAGGATGACTGATTACTCAGGCCTTTTTTTCCTGCCTTTCCCTGTCTTCTCCATCCGCCTGCCTATCTCCTTCTCCAATCCGCGATCAGTAGGCTTGTAATACACCGGGTTCTTGATCTCTTCCGGCAGGTATTCCTGCTCTACCCACGCGCCCGGGTAGTTGTGCGGGTAGTGATAGCCGCGGCTGTACCCCAGTTTTTTCATAAGCCCTGTCGGGGCGTTTCTTATATGCAACGGGACAGGCAGAGGCCCTGAAGTCTTTATCTCCTCCCTCACGGCCTTTTCTGCCAGATATAGGGCGTTGCTTTTCGGGGCTGAGGCAAGGTAAACAGCCGCCTCCATAAGGGCCAGTTCCGCCTCCGGCGGGCCTACCTTCTGCCATGCGTCGAAGGCTGAAAGCGCTACTTGAAGGGCATTGGGATCGGCAATGCCGATGTCTTCGGAGGAGAAGCGTATCATCCTCCTTGCTATGAAAAGGGGGTCCTCGCCGGCTTCAAGCATCCGGTAGAGCCAATAGACGGAGGCGTTCACGTCGCTGCCCCTCAGGCTCTTATGAAAGGCAGAGATAATATTATAGTGCTCCTCTCCATCCTTATCATAGGGAAGGGCCTTGCGGTTCAGGGCGTCTTCCACATTGCTGAGATCCAGGATCTTCGGTGTCTTTTCACTGGCCCTTACATAGTTGACCGCCGCCTCCAGGTTGTTAAGTGCAACCCTGGCGTCACCGGAAGAGATATCAATAATAAAGTCCAGGGCCTGTGGAAGGATTTCCATGTCCGGATCTTTTAAACCGGAATTTTTATCTTCAACGGCCCGCAATAGGATAGTCCGCAGATCTTCCTTTTTCAGTGGATGGAGAACCATGACCCTGGCCCTTGATAGGAGAGGGGGAATTACCTCAAAGGATGGGTTCTGGGTGGTGGCGCCCACAAGCACGATGAGCCCGTTTTCCACATGGGGGAGGAAGGCGTCCTGCTGAGCCTTGTTGAATCTGTGGATCTCATCCACAAAGAGTATGGTCGGTTTTCCTGAGGCTTGCCTTGTCTTCTCTGCCTCTGCCAGGATATCCCTGAGGTCTTTTAATCCTGATGTTACGGCGGAAAATGACCGGAAGGGATTTTCCGTATATTTCGCCATTAACCTGGCTAATGTTGTTTTGCCTGAACCCGGCGGTCCCCAGAGGATAACGGAAAAGATATGTCCGGATTTAAGCGCGCGCATCAGCGCGGATTTAGGTCCCAGGAGGTGATCCTGACCCAGTATGTCTTCTATCCTTTCCGGTCTTACCCTGTCTGCCAGGGGCGTGCCCGTAACCTGCATATATTTACCCTTTAACGTCGGGCCATCAGAACTTCTGAAATCTGTTTCATGGCCAAGTTAACATCTATGGGTTTTTTGATATTAAGATCTGCTTCCTGCCCATAATAGGGAGCAGCATCGGATTTGGCTTTGCCGCCCGTAATAAGGGCAATGGATAACCCGGGCATTATCTTCCTGGCCTTTTCAATAAACAGTTGTCTCTCCATATCCAAGGCCGCCTCGTCCGCTATGACCATATCAAAAGATGCCTTTTTTAATTTCCCCAGACCTTGAAGGGCGTTATTTACCTCGGTTATCCTGCACCCCTTGCTTTTCAATGCATGGGAAAAGACCTCCCTGGCTACATCGCTCTCCTGAATTATCAGGATTTGCGAGTCCGCGATCTTCTTCCTGCAACCCTTGGGCTTTAATATGGCCTTTTGTCCTGCTAAAGGGAACCGGACATGAAAGATGGTTCCTTCACCGTCACGGCTTATTACCTCCATATCGCCGCCATATCTTTTTACGATTGAACAGGTCATACTGAGTCCAAGGCCCATGGCGCCGGCCTTTGTTGTAAAGAAAGGATCAAAAATCCTGCCCTTGAATTTGTCGGGGATGCCTGTCCCGCTATCCTGTATATAGATATGGGCATCGCCATTATTATCTTCAGTGGTGATTAGGATATCGCCTCCGTCGGACATAGCCTCAAGGGCATTGTTTATAATATGGGAGATGGCGTCTTTTATCCTATTGAGGTCTCCCTCAATTGATGAAGATGACCTCAGGTAGGTCTTAAGGGCTGTCTTTATGCCGCTGGTCTCAGACCATTCCCTGCATCTCCGGTTCGCGGATTGAACAGCGCCTTTAACCGCCTCGTTTAAATTAAAAGGGAGCGAAACCTGTTTATCCTTCTCTGTCGCCGCAATGATTTCAAGTTTGTCGATTACTCCAAGGGCCTTTATTGAGGCATCTTCCAGTTTTTCAAATATCTCATCAAGGCTTTTATTCCCGGAACGGACACCGGACTTGTATCCCTTTACGGTTTCGAGGACGATATTATTAAAAGGGCCGAGCTTATCCTTCACGCTGGATGCCATGTTAATGAGGGCCTCCGTTTTTTCTTCCCGGTTCTTTTCCTTTTCCTGTTCCAACCTTTCCTTGAGCCCGGTCAGAATTAAAAGGAAGGCGGTCCTGTTTTGAAATCTGATGCGTTTACACCTTATATCAAAAATTACAGGCATGCCTGCGTCTGTTACAAGACGGGCGTCATATTGATCCGGAGACATCCTGCCGGAATCCCATAATTTATGAATCTTTTTTACATGATCCCTTTCATCAGTATGAATAAGATCCAGGAAGTCAACTCCAATGATGTCCTCATGCCTATAGCCCAGATAATCAAGGAGTGTGTCATTTGTTTTTAAGACCTTTCCATCTTGTATAATAATAACCCCTGCAGGCAAGGAGTTCAGGAGCGTCTCACTCCTTGTAAGGGAATTCAGGATATTAATATTATCTTTTTTTTGGGATGCCAGTTTCTCCCTTAGTTCCTTGTTTTCGGTCCTGAGCCTTTGAAAACGCGATTCGAAAAGATCTCTTTGCTTGTCCTGCATAATACCTCATGATTGCACTAATTATTATAAGATCATCTCCAAAAGAGTCGGTCGATGATAATGATTCAAGGGGTCAAGGAAATGGACTTGATGAGTTCCTAGATATGCCTTATCATACCTCATCTGAATCCCGTGACAAGGCAAAAATTAATTGAATTGATTTTTAACCGGCGATATGCTTGCTTGGGAGAGAAACCCATGTTGCTGATGATAAGAGGAAAGAGTGACAAATAATTCAAATTTTGTAAACCTGCACGTCCATACCGAATTCAGCCTTCTCGACGGCGCCATAACCATTAATAAGCTGCTGGACAAGGCCAAGGTCATGGGCATGGACAGTGTTGCAGTTACGGACCATGGAAATATCTTTGGAGCGGTTCAACTCTTTGATAAGGCCGAAAAGGCCGGCATAAAGCCTGTCCTGGGCTGTGAACTCTATGTAGCGCCGGGAGATCGAAGGGATCGCTCTCCTGCCAGGGACGGACAACCCAATGCATATCATCTGATATTGCTGGTAATGAATGAAAAGGGCTACCAGAACCTGAGTCACCTTGTAACCCTTGGTCATCTGGAAGGATTCTACTATCACCCCCGCGTGGATATGGAGATTCTTAAGGAATATAATGAGGGACTCATAGCCCTTTCCGCATGCCTGAAGGGGATAGTCCCGTATTATATTGGATCCAACAGGACGGATGTTGCCCTTGAGAAGGCCAGGGAATTTTCCTCCATATTCGATAAGGACCGTTTTTATTTCGAGGTTCAGGCTAATCTGTTGCCTGAACAGATAAAGTTGAACAAAGTCCTGAAGGAGTTCTCTTCTCAGTTGTCCATCCCTCTGGCGGCCACAAACGACTGCCATTATCTGAACAGGGCCGACGCAGAGGCCCATGACGCCCTCCTGTGCATCCAGACCGGCAAGACAGTTGATGACCCGAAGAGATTGAAGTTCTCCAACAATGAATTTTTCTTTAAGTCCCGCAAGGAAATGGAGGCATCCCTAGGCGAAGGATATGATGAGGCGCTTGGTAATACCATCGATATAGCAAAACGCTGTACCTATAAAATGGAATTCGGGAAATACAAATACCCTGTCTTTAATACCGATGACAAGAAGGACCTCAATGAATTGATTACAGAGGAGGCCATGTCAGGGCTTGAGAAAAGGCTTGAAGAGAGGGAAAAGGACGATGGGGTCATGACGCCGGAGGCTAAGAAGGAATATTCGGATAGGCTGGACTTTGAGCTGGGCGTCATCACAAAGATGGGTTTTTCAGGGTATTTTCTCATCGTGGCGGACTTTATTGACTATGCCAGAAAAGCGGATATCCCGGTGGGCCCTGGCAGGGGGTCCGGCGCCGGCTCGCTTGTTGCCTATTGTCTCAGGATAACAAACCTTGATCCTATCAAATACGGGCTCCTGTTTGAGAGGTTCCTTAATCCGGAACGCATAAGCATGCCGGATTTTGATATTGATTTCTGCATGAACGGGAGAGATGACGTTATAAAGTATGTCTCTGAAAAGTATGGCCGTGAAAATGTGGGGCAGATAATCACCTTCGGCACCATGAAGGCCAGGGGCGCCATCAGGGATGTGGGGCGCGTCCTTAACATACCCTATAACGAGGTGGATAAGATCGCCAAGCTGGTGCCGGAAGGTCCGGGCGTCAGTCTTGACAAGGCTATCGAAGAGGAACCTGCCTTAAAAAAACTGGAGCAAGGGCAGGAAAATGAAAGGAAATTACTGAAGATCTCGCGTTCGCTTGAGGGGCTGTCCAGGCATGCCTCAACCCATGCATCAGGGGTCGTTATCTCCGACAAACCCCTTGTCAACTATCTCCCTCTGTTTAAAGGCGCAAATGACGAAATAATGACCCAGTTTACAATGGACCAGATAGAAAAGCTGGGGCTGATTAAATTTGATTTTCTCGGACTCAAGACCCTCACTGTAATCAAGCACACCCTTAAACTGATTGAAGGTTCCACCGGAAAGAAGATAGACATAGACCGGATCCCGCTGGATGATGAGAAGACCTTAAGGCTTTGTCAGGAAGGAAAGACAACGGGGGTGTTCCAGCTTGAAAGCGACGGCATGAAGGATCTGTTGAGGAGTCTCAAGCCGGAGGGATTCGAAGACCTTATCGCCCTTGTGGCCCTTTACAGGCCGGGGCCTATGGATTGGATACCCGATTATATAGACGGCAAGCACGGGAGAAAAAAACCCAAATACCTGCACCCGAGTCTGGAGCCTATCCTTTCAAAGACATACGGCGTTGCCATCTATCAGGAACAGGTTATGCAGATAGCGCGCGATCTGGCCGGATTTTCCATGGGTCAGGCCGATGTGCTGAGAAAGGCAATGGGGAAAAAGAAGGCCGACCTCCTGGCGGAACAGAAGGAAAAATTTGTTAAGGGCTGCGAGGGGAAGGGCATTAATCATGAATTGGCTGAAAGGATATTCAACTTTATTGAGCCTTTCGCGGGCTATGGTTTTAACCGCTCCCATGCCGCCTGTTATGCCCTGATAGGTTTTCAGACCGCCTATTTAAAGGCGCATTTCCCTGTCCAGTTCATGGCGGCGCTCCTTACCCAGGATATGGGGATCCAGGATAAAACCATTAAGAACATCGCCGAATGCAGAGAGATGGGCATAAACATCCTGCCTCCGGATATCAATGAGAGTCAGGCCGATTTCGCGGTTGTGGGCGAGGGGATGCGCTTCGGCCTGGCAGCAGTGAAAAACGTGGGTATAAAGGCCGTAGAGACGATAATCGAGGTCCGGGGCAAGGGCGGCCCTTTTAAGGATCTTTCCGATTTTTTTAAAAGGATCGAGGGGGAAAAGGTAAATCGCAGGGTCCTTGAAGGACTCATTCAATGCGGGGCCTTTGATTTTACCGGCATCCACAGGGCAAGGCTTTTTGCCTCCCTGGATTCCATTATAAAATTCTACGGGGGTTCCCATGACCCGAATCAATTAACCATATTTTCTTCTCTGGCAGGCGACAATTCCGGTTTTAAGGGCATGCTGGAGCTTGCGGATGTGGGTGAATGGGAACAGAGGGAAAAACTGAAAAGGGAGAAAGAGGCCCTGGGTTTTTACATAACCGGACACCCCCTTGATGAATATAAAAGGGAACTGAGTCTTTTCACTACTTGTCCTGTACAGGGTCTTTCAGGTCTTAAGGACAAAGCCGAGGTAAAGGTGGCCGGGGTTATAGAGAACCTTAAGATGAAGAGGACAAAAAAAGGAGATATGATGGCAATCCTGGACCTGGAAGATCAGACAGGTTCCATTGAGGTTGTAATTTTCCCTGACGTTTATAATAAATATTCCGTTTTTTTAAAGAGCGAGGAACCCTTGCGGATAACCGGCATAGCAGAGATTGATGATAACAGATCCAAGATCATCGCAAAGGAGATCGAATCACTGGGGGTCTTGCGTCTTAAGGCTATAAAAACCGTTGAACTGGTCCTTAAAAGTGAAACCGTATCGAAAGATCAACTGGAGGAGATAAGAGATATCTTCTTCAGACACCCTGGAGAGTGCCAGGTCCTTTTCAGGATGGATATGGGGGGAGGAGAAGAGATCCTGATCGCGCCGAATAATCATTACAGGATCTCGCCTACAAGCGAGATGTTGAGAGAGGTGGAGGGATTAACGGGACAGAAAGTTGTTATACGGTACGAATAAGCGCCAGGGACGGACGTCCGGGACTGTCCGTTGAATTATTTCCCTGAAGACTTCAGGTCAGGGGGGTAGATATATTTACTATCTATTTCATAGGTCCAGGGAAGCCCCCACCATTGCCATCCGTAATGACGATGTTGTTGGTATCCCTCGATCTTATTCCTTTTTGCCAACTGGCGGTAGTATTTATTCCGGTTCTCATCATCAAATGTCGGAAAATCAGGCCCCTCAAATCCGTCCGTAATATCGAATACATTCTTAAATCCGGCGGATGTAAGTTCCTTCGCGGCAAGAGCGCTTATGGAACCGTCACGGGAGAGAATCAAAAGATTGTCGGTCTTTTTAAATGCCTTGGTTATCTCCACCATAAAATCCTTGTTCCGGTTGGTTTTGTACTCATATTTTTCACTGGTCTTGACTAATTTGTCGCTTAAAAGCAGATAAGGGAAGAGATAGGCATTATAAGGGTGGCCCACATACTGATATTCGGCCTTTGTCCTGATATCTATCAAATATGTGTCAGGGACGGTAGTAAGCATATCATAGGCCTCTATGCTCATAATCTTTTTGATCTCCTGAGAATAGACACTGCCCCCGGAGAACGAAACGATAAATAGACCTATTGCCGTAATCATAAGGAATAAAAAAATATTTCTTTTTTTCATCAGGCTCACCTTTTGGCTGATAATAAAAATTGATTGATAGGCATTTACGAACTAACGTTTAAATATCCGGATCTGATTTAATTTGTAGTTTGTTGAAAAAAATGGTTAATAATCATTGATTCCAAAAGGATTTTATTAGATAAATAATCCAATGACATTTTGTTTGTCAATGGAAAAAAATATGTAAACCAATAACTCGCTTAATATGGACCTATCAATGGAACCAAGCAAGGTTTATTTTACCGATCTGAGGACTTCATTTAAGAGAAACCTCCTGTCCAAGGTGACATCTCTCCTTGAGAATATTGACCTTAAAGGAGTTATCAGTCCTCGAAGTCTAGCGGCAGTAAAATTGCACTTTGGCGAAAAGGGGAACCTGGCCTTTATCAGGCCGAATTTTATTCGCCGTATAGTGGACGATATCAAGGAATGCGGGGCATACCCCTTTTTAACCGATACGAACACCCTTTATTCAGGGTCCAGAGGGAACAGCGTTTCCCACCTCAACACCGCCATTGAAAACGGGTTTGCCTATGCAGTGGTTAACGCTCCGATTATTATAGCAGACGGATTGATGGGCGGATCTTACGAGACAGTCATGATAAATCAGGCAATAATTAAGAATGCATTTATTGCAAAAGACATATATAACTCTGATGCCCTTATATCCGTAGCGCATTTTAAAGGGCATGAGGCGTCCGGTTTCGGCGGCACAATAAAGAATCTGGGCATGGGGTGCGCAGCCAGAAAAGGAAAATTACAGCAGCATTCAGGCCTGTCGCCTAAGATAAAGGGAAAAAAATGCGTCGGATGCGGTGATTGCGCCGGGCGCTGCGCCCAGTCCGCCATTTCCATTAAAAATGAAAAAGCGGTTATTGATACTGAAAAATGCGTCGGGTGCGGAGAATGTATAATCATATGTCCAAATGATGCCATAGAGGTGCAATGGGGCAGGGACACAACGCTTTTTCAGAAAAAGATGGTTGAATATGCCTATGCCGCATTAAAGGGAAAAGAAAAGAGATCCGCCTTTTTAAACTTCCTTCTCCAGATATCCCCGGCATGTGATTGCACGCCTTTCAATGACGCCCCCATTGTCAGGGACCTGGGCATCATGGCCTCAAGAGACCCGGTTGCCATAGATCAGGCATCCGTGGATATGGTAAACGGACAGGCCGCCCTTGATGGTTCGTGTCTTAAGAGCCACAAAGATATTGGTGATGATAAATTCCGGGGGGTTTATCCCGGGATTGATTGGAATGTCCAGCTCGAGTACGCGGAAGAGATAGGATTGGGGAGACGCAATTACGAGCTTATTACAATATGACCTGGAAATGATAAATAATCCAGGATGAATTTTAAAATCGTATGAACAGAATAAATACGGTAAGGGCATGCGAAGATAGTATTAACAAAATTAAATGGCGATATAATTATGGAACAGACATCCGTTAAGATTATGCAGTGCAAGACGGCAAAAAAAGGGCAGATGACAGTTGATTGCATAGGGGTAGGCGTAGGAGTCATTTTTTTCGACCGGGCAAAAAAAGTTGGCGTGGGACTCCATGTCCTTGCCCCCCGTTCCGCATCTCCATCGCCTCCTAATCCTCCCAAGTTCGCTGATTCAGGGGTCCTTTACGCGATTGACATGCTTATTAAAGAAGGCGCCTTAGCCAATCCTGTAATAGCCATAGCGGGAGGCGCCGCCATGGAAGGAGCTCCCGCAGGTTTCAGCATGGGTATAAAAGTTGTTGAAGCGGTAAAAGAGGCATTGTCAAAGGCGAAATTCAATATTTTCAAGGAAGAGACGGGCGGATCAAAGATTCGCTCGATATTGTTGGATATTGAGACAGGGCAGATCAGCATTAAATAGAGGAATGTTACCAATAAACAATCCAAGGACTTTTTGATATGAAGATAAAATGTGAAGGTTGCGGTAAAGTATATAATATCCCTGATGAACGAATTCCTGTCGATAAAAAGATTTCATTTCCCTGCCCATCCTGCAAGGGGACGATCTATATTGATCAAAGACCGGCGGCGATCAAAGAAACGCCTCCCCCTGAAAAAACAAGACAGGCAGGTCAATCAATTGTAATAGAGAGGGATCTACCCAAAGGAGAGGTCCTGCAGAAAATAATTCTAAATAGATTGACTGAACTCCCTCCCATGCCTCAGGTAATGTTTAAGGCCAGAGAGATCATGAATGATCCTACTTCCAGTTTCAAGGCCCTTGCCGATATCCTTGAAAGCGATCAGGCCATGGCCACAAGGGTCCTCAGGTTATCCAATTCGGCCTATTACGGGCTGGCAGGGAAAGTCACATCGGTTCAACACGCCGCCGTCCTTCTGGGTTATAAGACCGTGGGCGAGGTGGTCGCAATGGCCGGCTCTGCAAAGCTGTTAGGGGACTCTCTGGACGGATACAAGCTTGATTCGGGATCCCTATGGGAACATTCACTCGCCGTCGCCTTTGCGTCCAAGATCATAGCAGGGAAAAAGAAAAAGGAACTGGAGAATGACGCCTTTTCAGCGGGCCTGATCCACGATGCGGGCAAAATAGTCCTGAACAAGTATGTCCTTGAAAGAAATATTGAGTTTGAGAAATACATGGCGGATGGACAAAAGACCTTTCTTAACGCCGAAAAGGACATCCTGGGATTTGACCATTCCGAGATCGCGGCTGAAATGTGCGATATCTGGAAGATACCAAAATCCCTGACCTCCGCGATCTGTTATCATCACTATCCCTCTTTCTCAAAGGATAGTACGTTGGCATATATTGTCCATGTCGCTGATTCCCTGGCTTTGATGAGCGGGATAGGCACCGGCATTGACGGCATGCTTTATAAGATGGATCATCGCGCCCTTGGATTTCTGGGTCTAACTGAAGATGAACTTAGCGGCATTCTGGATGAAACCGTTGATTCGGTTGAAAAAATCATAGAGCAGTTACAGTAAAAAAAGGACGAGCCCCAAACTTTGCCTTCTTATATCTTGTTGAGGGTCGTCTATATCGTCAAGGGGAGGGAATAATTTATTTCCCTGCCTGATCAACTCTCTCCCTTACACATGCTACCAGAGTCTCCAGCTCAGTTTCTTTAAGTTGCTTCAAAAAACCCAGATCAACATCAGTTTTCAGGATGCCCAGCAATATATTAATCAATTGTTCTTTATTCATGGGTCATTAGATACAGGAAATATTTAATATCGTCAATAAATAATAACTCGCAAGATTAGGATCACCTCCAATTAGTACTACTCCGACACATTGTCATTCTGAGGAGCGTAGCGACGAAGAATCTTCGGTTTTAACAATGGGAATCAAGATTCTTCACTCCCTACGGTCGTTCAGAATGACAGAGAACCAAAAA
>Ga0153915_10003383_pt1 | contig 14651 bp, 12 predicted proteins | sample Opewatmetagenome_2_FD_107003 | JGI IMG/M metagenome (GOLD analysis project Ga0153915, IMG submission 107003) | Freshwater wetland microbial communities from Ohio, USA - Open water 3 Core 3 Depth 3 metaG | ecosystem: Environmental > Aquatic > Freshwater > Wetlands | place: USA: Ohio, Lake Erie...
ATAGGAACTACGGTTTGTGTGACACACGCGACACGGGGGAAGTGGGAAGGGCTTCCCAATGTTTTGCATCGGGAAGCCCATGGTTGCGGGGGGCGGATTTGAACCAACGACCTCCGGGTTATGAGCCCGACGAGCTACCAGGCTGCTCCACCCCGCGAATTGATGACAGCGGATGGTTTCCATGCGGTCAAACGAATCCGGCCCTTGTCGGGCTGCCAGCAACGGCCGAATATCGGCGAGGAACATGGCCGGGCGGCACCGGCTGAGGGACTCGAGACGCCCGGCCGCTTCTCACCCATCTTCGCAGGATTTGGGTAAGAATTTGTTATGCGGCGGATTCGTTAGTCCGCATGAACTCGTAGCGCTCGATCGTCGCCGCCACGCCCACTACTCGCCTGGATTGCTCGGCGGCCCTGCAAGTTCTCCATTGAAGAGTTGCCGTGCTGCGGTTGCAGGCGGCTACTTCTTTGCCGCGCCGGACTGAAAGCCGATGCGCTTCATGGGCCGCCAGACGAAGTCGCGGCGAAAGTATTGCCAGAAGCCCTGGAGGCGCCAGACAAGATACATCTGGCGGTAGGGGAAATGCTCGAAGAAGCAGTAGAGCACCAGGCGGACGACGTCGCGCCAGTCGTTGTAACGCTTGTAGGTGATCTCCTCCTGGAGCACCGCGCCGATGGAGATCATGGTGCCGAAGGCGTACCCGTAAATCAGGAACTGGAGGAAGTACTCGCGGCTGAGGACGCCCAGCACCGCCGCCAAAATGATAGTGGTATAGCCCACCAGCTCGACCACCGGCGCCAGCAGTTCGAAGAACCACATGTAGGGCAGCGAAATCGAGCCGAAACGTCCGTAGGCCGGGCGGAAGAGCATGTCGCGATTGGGCCACAACACGTCGAGCAAACCCTTGTGCCAGCGGGCGCGCTGTCGCGCCAGGGAACGCAGGTCCGCCGGGACTTCGGTCCAACAGACCGGATCGGGCACGAAGCTGATCTTATAGTCCATCTCCTGATCGAGCAGATAGCGGTGCAGCCGCGTGACCAGGTCAAAATCCTCGCCGATGGCCGTTGCGCGGTAGCCGCCCACGGCCTTGACCAGATCCAGCCGGAAAATCCCAAAGGCCCCGGAAATAATGTTCAGCATATTGCCCGCGGCCCAAGCCTCGCGGCCGATCAGAAACGCACGCAGATATTCGATTACCTGCAGCACTTCGAGCCAGCTTTTCGGCAGGTGCACTTCGGTCAGCTGGCCATCGGCCACACGCGAGCCATTGAGCACGCGCACGATGCCGCCGGCGGCCACGACACGCTTGGGGTCGGCTAGGATGGGCACCATGATGCGCAGGAGCGAATCGCGCTCCAGGATCGAATCGGCGTCCACGATGCAGACGTACGGCTTGGACGCTGCGTTCAAGCCCGCGTTCACCGCGTCGGCTTTATTGCCGCCCGGCTCCTTATCCACCACCACCAGCCGCGGCTCGTTCTGGCTTATATAGACGCCGCGCACCGGCGCCGAGGGGATCTCCGGAATGTACAGCAGATCTGCTGGGCGCAGCTGAAAATACTCGGCGAGAACGTCGAGGGTCCGGTCGGTCGAACCGTCGTTGATGACGATCAGCTCCAGCTCCGGATAGTCCAGCGCGAGCAGGCCGCGCGCCGATTCGATAATCGATTTCTCTTCGTCATGCGCCGGAGCCAGCAGGGTAATCGGCGGAGCCAGCGGCGAATGGCGCAAGCGGTCGAGCCGGATGCTCGCCAGGCGCCGGCGGTGCCTCAAACTGGCCATCAGGGCAATGATCAGTAGCGCCAGATAGATGAGGTTGGAGGCCAGATAGTAGAAAAACAGCGAATAGTTCGAGAAGAGGATGAACTTGAGCAGCATCAGCTATTCCCCTTCGCGGATTTCGGCACAACGGCCGGCTTCCTCTCGGCGCGCGCGGCGCTGCGCACCTGCTCCTGGCCCGCGCGCAGCGCCTGCATCAGCGCGGCGGTGGCGTCTTCCCGGCGGCTGGGATCGGAGATGGCGCTGAAGAGCCGGGCCACGCCACCCGCTCGCTCGATTTCGGAAATAATGGCGTGCAACGCGAAGCGGTCGTGCGTCTCGATGACCTTGCTGACGATCTGCTCCAGGCGCGGCCCCATCTGCGCCAGCGCACCTGCCGCGCGCAACCTCACGTAGCGGTTCTCATCGCAAAGCGCTTCGATCAAGATGGGGATCACCCGCGCATCCTCGATTGTTCCCACGGCCACCACCGCGCGCAGCCGCACAAACCATTCGCGGTCCTTCACCAGTTCGCTGAGCAACTCCACTGCCGAAGCCGGCCGCGCCACGCCCAGCGCGCGCGCCGCCGAGGCCCGCACCTCCGGTAAGGGGTCCGCGGCCAGCAGCAGGATGTCCTCTTCCATCGCCGGCGTGGCCAGTTCGCCCAGCACCCGCGCCAGCATCTCCCGTGGCCGGCCCTCCGGCTGGTGCAGATAGGGCCGCAGAATTTCCGGGCGGCCCTGGCAGCAGTTGAGCAACGAATTCTGCAACGTCAGACCCGGCGTGCTCAACCCGCGTCCGGCCACGCGGTCGAGCATCTCGATCGCGGCTTCCGGCAGGCCCGTGCCGCCCAGTCCGCGCACCGCGGCCACGCGCGTTTCCAGTTCCGGATCTTCGAGCGCGCGAGCCAGCACGGGCACGGCCTCCGGCGCGCGTGTGCGTCCCAAAGCCACCAGGGCACGGCGCCTGCGCCAGCCTTCGTACGCGGTGGCCTCATGCAGGCGCGTGGCCAGCAGCCCGCTGGAGCGCAAGACGTTCAGCAAGCGTGCCGCTTCCCCGGAGTGCCTGGCCATATGCGCTGCTTCAATGTCATCGAGCAGCATCTCCTCGACGATTTCGCTATCCAGCGGCTCCTTGCGCCAGTTCGCCGCGGGCACGGCGCCGCTGAGAATGGCCTCCCAGTTCTGGCGCAGCGCGAAGACGCGTTCGTCCCGGCGGTGGAAATACTGCCGTCGCATAGCCCGCCGTCCCAGAATAAAACTGAGAAGCAGGCCAATTCCGGCCGTCGAGGCGATGATCGCGTCGAGAACGAGGCGGCCCGGCGCACTCAGCCAAACCGCCGCCATTAGCGCTCCGTTAGAAACGTAGTCCATAGCTCAGTCCGAAACTCGTTTGCGTGCGGCCCTGCGTACGGCTCTGATAAGCAACGTAGCCGGTCAAGTCCTGCCGTGGTGCGAACTGGTATTTGAGACCGCCGCCATAGGTCCGGGCGGAAAAACGACCGATCTGGTCAATGCGCGAGTAATCTTCCGTGCCCACGGCGAAGAAAACGTTCACGGAGAGTTTGTCCACCGGGGGGAAGCCCAGTTTGGCCACTCCCGAGGGGCTCCAGTCCGGTGTCAGACCCGGAAATACGCTGCGCGCCGCCGTCCCCTTCAGGAGGAAAGTCCATTCCCGAGGAAGATAGAAAAGCAGCGAAGGAGAGACCGTGAGAACGTGCGAATCTTGAAACCACAGCCAGTGTTGGTCATACATGGCCTCGATGCCGCGCACGGGAGTGCTATGGCTGAAGCGAAATCCGCGATCGAGGCCGAAAAATGCTTCGCCGGTGGAAATCACGCTCTGGTCGTTCGCCACGGCGCCGCCGGCGCTGACGGACGTGTCGTGATTCAGACGATAGGAAGCCGCGCCGGTAAATTTGCCCGCACGTTCGCCGAAGCGCTCCCAAGCGCTGCCGGCAAAGCTGGTGGCCCATTTGTTCGTCCAGCGGGAGTCCAGGCTGACGCTCTGCACCGCCGCGGCTCCGGTGTAATTGAAGGTGTCGGTGTCGTTGCCGATGCGCAGGAGATGCCGAGGCTCCATGCGCACGGAAATCAGGCCGGCCCGCGCTTCCGGGTCCTGAGGATCGAGCCGTGCGGCCGCGGCAAAATCCTCGCGCGCCTCGCGAGTGCGTCCCAGTGCGCGAAGCGTCCGCGCGCGCTGTACCAGGATGTCCCCGCGCCGGGGCTCGAGGGCTTTGGCAGTGGACAGCAAGACCAGGGCTTCCGCGAAGCGCTGCTGCCGGGTGAGCACCGTGGCCAGGCCGCTGAGTATATCGGTATCTTTTGTGGGGGTTTGCAGCACCCGGCGGTAGTCCGCTTCGGCTTCCGCCAGGCGATCCATCCGCGTGAGCACACGGGCGCGCCAGCCGAGCGCTTCCAAGTCCTGCGGAGCCGCAGCCAGACGCTTCTCGGTTACGACCAGCGCGGCGGTCAAATCCTGGCGAGCAAGGAGATCGCGGACTTGCTGCTGCCAATCGGCCGCGGCCTGTTGCGCTACAGCGGGCAGAACGACGAACAGGCACAAGGCCACGATCCCGATTGCGGGCAGGTGTTTTCCTTCTTTCTTCTTCAGAGAAAACGTCATCCAACAACTCAACGGGTACCCCTGACACTTCCGTCCGGTCGGGAGACCGGCTCGCAGCTGACACCACCCTACTCATAAATTTGATCGTACTTGCAGAAAAAAACCAATAGGCAAGAATGACTAGTACCTCTCGTTTATCGCCGACGAAAATGCCGTAACCCCTTAATTGCTAGACAGATATACCGCATTCACTGTAGTGGCGACAATGCTGGCGATGGCGAAATAAGATCAGGAAGGACTGGATTCACGGATGAAGTCCAGGCCTCAAACTGCGCGATGCAGCTATATCGTTGTTTTTCGGCCCATAGTCGGGCAACGGGAGGTCGTCGAAACCGCCCGATGGTTGGTTATGACCCGCCGGACTAGCAAGATGATCGAAATTTGACGATCTGATGAGACCTATGTACTCAATCGGTGACTCTTCAGATGGATTCCAGCGATCTGAGGACCCTTTTGGACTCATACATAGGGAATAAGCCATTGGAACTATAGTTGCTCCAATCCATCTGGTAGCCGAAGAGTTTAGTGTGACTTCTTATCTCCCCGCTGGGGCGGAAGCAATAACGGGATCTTGCCAGGCGTCTGGCGATCGGGACGGTATGCTTTTGTGACTCTTCGAGTGAATGATTCTGTGTCGACACTTTTCCCATCCGCAAACTACGGTCGGCCCGCCACGCTTCAACCCTCCGATTCATTGGCGACGCGGTCAAACTGCGTGCCGCAGTTTCTCGTGGCACCGGACCCGGTCTGCGCCAACTTATGGGAGTCTCTGCAGGCGATTTTTACACGAGTAACGCTCCCGTCTTCGAGGAATCGCGCGGTCCTATTTCGTTACGGAACACTGGTGCGATCAAAGTCTTCCAGCCGACCTTTTGGCGCATCCCTCGCTCTACATTGCCTATACATCTGCCTGCTCGTCTATTTACACCAGGCGTTCCCCGCGAGGGCATCCGCCATGGCGTCCGTCAATGCCAGTCCTGAAAGAATCTACTATCGAGTGCCCTTACTTGATCGATCCAGGACGCTTCCACACATCGCGTGGGCAGGATCCGGAGGACGGCCCGGATCGGGCTCGATTCCGGATTCTTTGCCAGCGGCGGGGAGCACTACTTCCCAGGATCGGCTGGTGGTTGTCTCCAAACCCGTGCATCCCGACAATTTCCGGCAGACAATCTATCAACCTTCCTCACCCCCGGATCTTCGAATTACGTCGGAGATCAAGCTCCCAAACATTATTTTGGGCAAGCCCCCCGAGCTGCCGAAACCCTCTTTAACGCTCGATCCGAACAAGGCACGCCCAACTCCAACATCGCGCGCTTGGAAGGCGGTGCCGGCACCTAATCTGGCGCCCGTGACTCCCGCGGCACCCGAACTGAGACTTTTCGAAGTTCCTGTGCCCCAGCCTCGATTGCCCATTCTGTCTGCCACAGCGAGTGTTCCCCAGCCGAGGGCCGGCCAGGGTACAAGAACGGAGCCAGACGCACCATTCCTGGAGACTTCGAACAGTGCCGCAACCCTTGTTATAATTGGTGTGGATCCTGCCGGTCCTGTGTCTCCCGTGGTGCTCCCGCCAGGAAATCGGTGGGGTGATTTCTCCGTTTCCCCATCTGGCAACGGTTCCGGATCAACAGGAGGGACAACGAGTAGCACCGCGGGTGGAGGCACGGGCGGCGGGAGGGGGGGAGATGGAAGCACGGCAATCGGACCGGGTGGTGGCGGCGGCGGCGGCGGCGGCGGCGGGAACCCCCTATTCCCGAGTCGCTTGAGTATCCGCAGCGCAGGAGGCACTGGTGAAGAGGCAGGGATGCTCGAGTTCTCTCTTGCCTCGACACTGGTTTATCCCGTGGCTCCTCACTTGAACCTGCGCAGGAACGCTCTCGTCGTCTCCACTGGTTCGACGGGAGGAGGTGGTCTGGACGTCTATGGCGTGTTGCATTGCGGAAAGATCTACACCATTTTCCTCCCGATGCCCCGCAAGGACTGGACCATGCAGTACTGCCAGAAGGTCGATGCTGCGCCACAATCTTTGTCCAACTCGCGCTCCACGGTCGTTCATCTCAACCCAGGCCTAGTGCCGCCGGATCCAGACCTGGAGAAGCGATTTGATTTTCAGCGGCTGCCGGTACCGCCGGAAAAAACTCGCAACATGATCGTCCTGAAAGGAACGTTGGGACCAGATGGAATAATCCATGGTCTGGATGTGTTGCAAGGTGTCCTGCCTGCCATGGACGAAGCGGCTCGGCTCGCATTCAATCGCTGGAGATTCAAACCCGCGATTCGGGATGGTAAGGCCGTGGCCGTCGAGATCCTAGTGGGGGTGCCGGTACAGGCCGCGACGAGTGGCCGACACCGATAGATGCGCCTCCACGCTTCAGGCGGGTCGGGCCTGTTGTTTGACCTGCTAGCACTCGTGCGAGGCTCTAGAACGACCGTCGGTACTATGCGTACGGGTACGGCCCTTGCATCGCTCAACGGGGGTGGATTTACTTGCGTGAAATCATTTCTGTGGAAAGTGCACGTTAGTCCGCCGCCGGTGTAACCAACCCCTGATGCATACCCGAACTCAGCAGGGAGTCGGCCACAATGACAATCCGTTGCGCATAATGAGCATGAACCTGCCCGTCGGACTCAGCTAACCAGTCACCTTTCGAGAACTAGATACCTGCTTGGTTCTGTATTTGTATAAGCACGCGCATCTTAAGTCTTCCCACCGAATCGGGAGGCCAATCTGTCCTTGGTATCTGTCGTGCTTGTAGCAGGCACGGGGCCGCGTCCGTATAGCCGCTAACGTGACAATGTTCGGTGGCCCCTGGTTCGAATTGAGTTTGGTCCGGTATCTGCGAGGATGATTGTTGCCAGACTCGACAATACGCGTTCTCTTTCTAAGCCCGCATTCTGGCCTGGTGGAACTTTTCGCGAAAACATTGGGCGAAGGGTTCGTCACCCGCTTGAGCCAGGAATTCGACTACGGTCGGTTGAGCGATCTGCAGGCGTGGTGTGACGTCGCCGTCTTGGACCTCCGGTCGCCAATCACCGGGGGCCATCGGCAGGACGGGTTCCGCTTGCTCGACGAAATCGCCAGCGTTCCTTTTCATCCTCCGGTCGTGGTGCTCTGCGAAGCAGGGCTGCGAGAAGTTCTCCTCAAGGCCATGGAGCACGGCGCTTATGACAGCGTCACCAACCCTCCCAACATGATCGAACTCCGTTTGATTCTGCGCCGCGCCCATAATTTCTATACCGTGGAAAGGGAACTCGAACGGCTGCGCGTCAATGCGCGAGGAACCGGACGGTTGCACGAATTGCTCGGCACCTCCCAGGCGATGCAAGAGCTGTTTGGGCTGGCGCAAAAGATTGCTCCTTGCGACGTGAACGTCTTGATTATGGGAGAGACGGGAACGGGAAAAGAGCTTCTCGCTCGCGCGATTCATCAAATGAGCTCACGAAGCGCGCGCCCGGTTGTCGCGTTTTCATGCGCCAATTTGCCGGAAACATTGATCGAGGACGAACTCTTTGGCCATGAGAAGGGTGCCTTCACGGGCGCGCTCGCGATGCGGCGGGGCCGGTTGGAAGCGGCTGACCAGGGAACGTTGTTACTGGACGAAATCGGCGATCTCAGTCTCGGTCTGCAACCCAAGCTGCTTCGTGTTCTGCAGGAGAGGAGCTTCGAGCGACTCGGCAGCAATGTGGCCGTCAACGTCAACCTTCGGCTGATCTGTGCGACGAACCGCAATTTGAGCGAGATGGTGCAGCAAGGAAAATTCCGAGAGGATCTCTACTATCGCTTGAATGTCGTGCAGATGCATCTTCCGCCCCTTCGGGAGCGCCGGGATGACATCCCTCTCCTCGTTCAGCACTTTCTTGAAACCTATGCGGAGCAGTTCAAGAAGAAGGCCAGGCGCTTTTCACAATCAGCTATGCACGCGCTGGAGGATTACAGTTGGCCCGGGAACGTGCGGGAGTTGCTGAATGCGGTGCAGCGCGCCGTCGTGCTGGCCGAAGGCCAGAGCGTGGACATCTGGCATTTGCCCGCCACCGTGCGAAAGGGTTGCGACAGTCCGCAATTCAACCGCTCGTATGAACAAGAGGTTCGCGAATTCAAACGCAGGCTTATCCTCCGGACTCTGCGTGAGTGTGGCTGGCGGAAAACTGAGAGCGCGCGAACGCTCGGTGTCGCTCGCGGTTACCTTCACAGGCTGATTAATCAATTGGGAATCGAACGATTGGAAAATGAACCGGCCGCGCTTCGTTCCGAAGAGGCTCCGTTGGTCCGGCAAGTCATGTGAGGCTGGGCAACAAAAGGCCCCCGAAAATGGCTGCCTCTTGCCGGCAGAATCATTTCTGACCACCTAACAGCTTCCCCCGAAGCCTCCCTCATCGACACCTTCTGTTTACCGGCCCGGCAAGGTACGCAGAATCCGCAGGGGGTTGGGGGCGTTCCGGCGTGTGCAACTGGGTGCTCTTGCTAGAAGCCTTTGTACCATCCGCTTGCGCCCCAAGGAAATCCATAGCTTAGCTAGGTCGTGCCATGCGCTCGAGCGTCGTGCGAAGCACGGATATGGTCGCGGTTCCTAATTAGGTGCCCGGAAGTCGATTTCGATCTCTTGCTCGCTGTCCACCGGTTGGCCGTTGACCAGGGCAGGCAGATACCGCCAGTACTTGGCCGCATCGATGGCGGCGGCAGCCAACTGGGGCAGTCCGCTTATCACCTTCTCGCCGTGGACGGTTCCGTCCGCTCCTATGTCGAGCCGAATCTTCACGCCTCCTTCGATCCGTTGCTGGAGTGCTTCCAACGGGTAAACCGGCTCGACGCGATACGTCAGATGGCACGGATTGAAGCGGTCGGTCGGCCGCAATGTCCGCCCGGCAATGGTTTTTGTCGCGGCACGCAGCGAAGCGGGATCACTCGGTATGATGGCAGCGGGGACCACACTAGTTTCAGGTGGGGCCGCGGCTCTCACCACAGTTAGCGCCTCGGTTGCAGGCGTGGACGGAACTTCTGGACCCACTTGCGAAATAGGTGGCAAAGGCAGGGGGAGAGGGAGCTTCCATTTCTCCGACCGAAGATTGACGGCAGCGTCTTGGGCGCGAGTCTTACTAGCCACTGCAGGTGCGACGTTGCTCAGCTTGTGCCCCGTACTCGCGCTTTCCGAGCGGCTGGAGACTATCGCCGGAGCGGCGGAGCCCCCTGGATTTCGCGCTGAAGGATCGCGCGTGCCCAGTGACGCAACCCATATCCCGATGCCGAAGAAAAGAACCGACACCGATGCGGAAAGCACCGCGACCGCCAACCATCTTCGCGCATGGCTTTTCTCCGTTACCGGCGAAACGGTCAGAACGGTGCGCGCCGCAATCGGTGCCGAGGTTGCTATAGAAGCCATACGGAAAGAGATCGGCTTAGGCCCATCAGGGCGCCCTGCGCTGCCGGTATTGGGGCTACTTGGAACCGTTATGTTCGGAGACCTGCCGTCCTGACGATTCAACTCGGCGTCCAGACCGAGTTTCACACGCTCGGTGCGCGGCTGGCGAGGCACGTCCCGGAGTGGAACTGCTCCGGGCCCCGTCTCATCCCGCAACTCTGCGCCTTTGCCCAACACCGGTGCGGACCCTGATGCGGCAATCGTTGCCGCGGCTTCTTGCGGAGCAGGGGGGGGAAGGTTTTTTCCCGGGGTGCCGGTGATCAGTGGAGGATGTTCATGCGTCGGTTCCGCCGTCTCCTGCTTGGCCATCAAGCTGAGCCACTTGTCTTTTCGAGACTCGCGAACGCTTTCCTGCTTTCGCGGCGCCTCGCTCATAATCTCCCGCTGCCCCAGGATGTTCTCCAAGGCCAGAAGGGGTGAGATTTGCGAACACACCCATTTGCGGATCGCGGCGCGCGCCCCCGGCGGCGTGTGCACGAAGCACGCCCCTGCCTGCCGATGCGATTCCCCAACCCAAACAATCTGCGCCTCGGTTTCCAGTCGTGTTTGCGAGTGCGGTAGTTGAATCCGGAGCGTTACCCCTGCTTGGCCGTCGAGCGGGCCTGCGGCACAAAACGCCACGCCTCCCTCGCTCAAGTTGAGGACAATCCCCCCGTTATCAGCCCCAATATCTAGATATGCCAGAGCGCCTGCCGGTTGGCGAGCGTGGAGCCGCCGTTCCAAGGGAGGTGCCGAGTTGTCGGCGCTAGCTGGCGTAGTCGACATTGCACCAACCGCTTGCGAAGAACACTACTAAGGACAGGTCGCGGCGCGCGCGTTGAAACCCTGCACCATCACTGGGAGCCGCGCTTTTGCGCGTGTCTCGGGCTATTACCCCGAGGACGCTCGTTCCGGCGGGCTCTCCCCTCGCGTTGGCCCGGATGCTTTCTAGGGCCCTGCGCCTGGGGATGCCGAACAGTCGCAAGATGCGGTGATCGTCGGTTGCCATGCCGGAAGGCTGAGACCGGTAGACATACCACAAGCAACAAAATAGCCCCGGCTAGCCATTTGTGAAGTCTCATGGTCCCCCGGAAATCAAGTCCGCCACATGCATTGACCGGCACGAGTCAGGATCGTCGCCTGTCGACGCTTGAATCCGAAAGTTTGAGTGCACGTCGATTGCCAAGGTTGCGCCAGTGTCGGTTTAGCCGTACCGACCATCAAGGCCATGCGAAATGCACTCCATCAAACCACCCATAGTACACAGGACGTTGCGCAGTCCGCAGATGGCACATGACTTGCACGTAATATCGCGCAGCTCGCGTAAGACTTCATGTAAGCTGCGCCTTTTTCGTGCCACATGCCGGAGCGGGGCGGGGAACGATCGAAAATGGAGACTATGCAAGTCGAAGCGCCTCAATCAATTGGTGACACTCGGATTCCCAGGACTCTCCTCGAAGAGTTGGCGCTCAAGACGCTTTTCTTGTACGGACAGATGTCCCTTGCCCATCTCGCCGACCAGATGTGCCTGAGTTTGCCGGTTATGGAAGAGATTTTTAAGTTCTTTCGCAGGGAGCAGTTATGTGAAGTCAAGGGGATGGTCCATGGAACCCAGGTCATTGTCGCCAGTGGCCTGGGAAAACAGCGGGCTGTCGACCTCTTGGCGTTCAGCCATTACACAGGGCCCGCTCCTGTCTCGCTCGAGGAGTACGGCCAGCGAATCTGCTCGCAAACCATTCAGAAAGCACTGGTTCGGCCTGCGGATCTGAAACGGGCCTTTGACAAGCTCGTGCTGGAGGACAACCTGCTCACCCGGCTGGGTACCGCTGTGGTGTCCGGCACCTCCATCTTTCTCTACGGACCTCCGGGCACAGGCAAAACAACCCTGGCCTGCAATATTCCTTCGATCTACGGCGATTTAGTCCTCATTCCTCACGCCATTGAAGTGGATCGTCAGATCATTGCCGTCTACGATCCGGGCGTGCATCACCGCGTCGAAGGCTCCCTACCTGATGACTGGGATCGCCGGTGGGTGCTCTGCGATCGCCCGCGCGTAATCGCCGGCGGCGAGCTCTCCGGCGAAATGCTGGATCTGCAATTCAATGCCAATAGCCGCTTCTTTACAGCGCCGCTCCAACTGAAAGCAAATAACGGAGTTCTGGTGTTGGACGATTTCGGGCGTCAGCGTATGCGCCCCGACGAACTGCTAAACCGCTGGATGACGCCGCTGGACCGCCGCATGGACTTCCTCACCCTCCCCGGAGGAAAGAAGTTCGAGGTCCCCTTCGATGTCCTCGTCGTGTTCGCGACCAATCTGGATCCCCGCATGCTTGCTGACGAGGCGTTCTTGAGGCGGATCCCCAGCAAGATCAACGTGACTTACGCGACTCCAGAACAATTCGCGGAAATCTTTCAGCGGGAGTGCGCCGCCCGGATGCTTCGGTGCGACGTGGACCTTGCCGAATACCTCGTCGGGCTCATTAGCAGCGAGATGAAGCAGCCCCTATGCCACAGCCACGCGCGCGACATCCTCAGCCAGATCCTCTGGTCGGCGACCTATCTCGGGGTTGAGCCGCAGCTGACCCGAAGCACTCTCCAGCAAGCTTGCCACAACTACTTCCTTCCCGTCGCCCCGGCCTAGGCAAGATCGGGGCTCGGCAAAAGCCACGCGCCATGAGCCCACCACGGGATTCTCTGTTTAACTCCCACGGGCTGCCCGGAGCACTAATAGAGTCGCCCGATCCCCGACACTGCCGCGGTTGAACCCATCGCGATTACGATTTGAATGAGGCTGGAGGCGAGGACGGCAAGACGCTGCATGGCCATCATTAGGTCAAATGGAATCAGTGGCTTAACTTGGTTGTTCCATGCGCTCTAATGCCCGCTCGGGCTTCGAGGAACCTCCAGATAGCCAAGGATTTCGTCTTTAAGAATCTTCGTCGCAATCAATTCGAGAGGAGGGGTATTGCGCGCTATGACAAATTGCACCACTTCGTGCAGCGTCCTGTTTTTCAACTCGACGCAGGAAGGCTGGATATAAACGCACACAGTATACCGCTGCGACTTCGGGCTCGCGGATTTCAGAACGAGAGATACCGGTCCCACCAGTTGCGGATTCGAGCCACGGCGCAATTCAAAGGGAATGGCCTCCATCTCTGTGCGGGCAAGCAACTGGTTTAATTCGTCCTGACTGCGAAGGATCTCGACACCCTGCGTTCCCACTTGGCCTGCCATGTCGGTGAGCTTATCCGTCGTCGCTTGCCAGGCCTCCCGATTCGCGGTCGCATCATTCTGAAGTGCTCCGAGCTTCTGCTGGACCGCGGAAAGGCGTTGCGCGACGGCCGGTTCGGGATCGGGCGGCGTACGGACGGGCAGGTATGGCGTGGGCGAAATCTGGTAAACCGTACGCGCGGGACTGTGTCTTGGATCAGTGGTTGGTTCCTTCTTCGCCGCGAAAGCCGTCTTGCGAGTCGCCTCTAACGTGTCCAGGCGATCTTCGATCGCGGCCAAGCGCTTATCGAGGCCGGCCAGCGCGGCATCGCCCGCACTCGTCGTGTCTTGCGTGAAATGGAGCAGCAGCAGATATCCCAGAAACGCGACGACCACAATCACGGCCACGGTAAGAACCACTCGGACAGGCACCGTTGCAGGCCGCCCCACCGGTTCTCGGGGTTGCACGAACACCTGTCGGTCGAAATCCACTCCGGCTGATTTGTCGCTCATGGGCTTCGCTCACAGTCCAGCATGGTTCTAGCGGATCGAGATGCTCGCCGGGTAGCGCTGGTTTAAGTCAATCACGACTGTCTCCGTTTCCTTCGGCATCACTCCCACGGTGCGGTGTCCGGACTCCTGGCGCGGACCTCGCATGTCGATCTTATATTTTCCCGGCGCCAAGACCATCAACAAGGGAGTCTTTCCGACCAGCAGATCGTTGACAAAAATCTCCGCTCCGCTGGGCACGGAACGCAACAGCAGCTTGCCGGCTTTTTCTCCGGCATTCTCCTCGAAGTCCTTACGATTTACTTCCTCGGGTGGCGGCCCGGTCCGCGTCATGAGATGCGGAGACGGGCTTGGCTTGGCGGGGCTGGCCAGCAGAAGTGGCGGGGTTGTGGCGCTGTTTGCGGCCATCGATGAACCGGAGGTCACCACCGCTGTTTCGGCCACCGCTTGCGCCTGCGCGCCATGCGCGCATAGCCCGAGCAAGCCCAGCAGCACTGCCGTCTGGAACGTTCCGCGCATCAGTTTCTCTCCCCCATGCCCCATGCCCCCCTCCCGTTGGTGCGAGCCTCTGCGCCCGTGAAAGACACAAAGACTCGCCACACCATCGAGCAGGAGTCGTGCCAAACGCTCGGAATGAAAGCGCGCGGATTTCACCATCCCCCTAAGTCATGGAAATCCAATCTCGTTGAAAGATCGCGGCGGATACGGAAGCTCTACGGGTAACTTAAGTGACTCCAATGTTCCCGGGACGTATCCAGCCGGTGACACTCGCGTGCCCTAGGACCATGGGAGGAGTTACACCTGGCTGTCGGCCCTATGCGAGGTGCTGGCGCCCCATGCGCTCGCTGGCGCAATGGGCATATGTCGTGGTTGCGGTGTTTGTTGCGGGACCAAAGCCCCGCCCCTCCACTGAGTCATCGAGGACTGGAACGTGGCCAGAAAATTGGCCAGCCGGACGTTTCGTTGGGACCTCGGGCCCCAGGACGCCGCTACAACCGAAGTCCCTTTTGTTCGTCGGAATCAACGTGGAATGGAATTCAATGTGCAGAGTATAGAGGCAGAGAGGCCGACGGAAGCGAAGTGTATCCGAACGCTGACGCGAACGGAAATTGCTCAGACGGTAGCCGGACCGCGCGTGGCGGGATGGCAGTA
>Ga0153915_10003384_pt1 | contig 14651 bp, 13 predicted proteins | sample Opewatmetagenome_2_FD_107003 | JGI IMG/M metagenome (GOLD analysis project Ga0153915, IMG submission 107003) | Freshwater wetland microbial communities from Ohio, USA - Open water 3 Core 3 Depth 3 metaG | ecosystem: Environmental > Aquatic > Freshwater > Wetlands | place: USA: Ohio, Lake Erie...
CAGTGCTGGCGCCAGAACCCGCGCTATGTCTGCATCACGGGAGGGGAGCCGCTGCTCCAGACCGAAGCGCTCCTGCCGCTCCTTGTCTCGCTCAAAAAGCGCGGCACCATTATCGATATCGAGACGAACGGGACGATCGATTTTACTCCCGTCCAGCCGTACGCCTCGGTCTGCATGGACGTGAAGTGCCCGTCATCGGGGGAGAAGAGCGACCTTGCCCTTCTGGCAGGGATCCGGCCCGAAGATTCCGTGAAGTTTGTCGTGGCCGGTGAAGAGGACTGCCGGTTCGCCCATGAGGTCATGGACCGGTACCCTGTCGCAGGGCCGGTCTTCTTTTCCCCGGTGTACGGCGCGGACACGGCACCGATCGTCCGCTATATCCTCATAAACAGCCTGCCGGTCCGGTTCCAGGTGCAGCTCCACAAGGTGCTGGGGGTGAAATGATGAAGGCGGCCTGCCTCGTCTCGGGAGGGATGGACTCGTCCACCCTCGCGTATTATGCGAAGAACGAAGGCTACGATATCCTCGCGCTCCACGCGAACTACGGCCAGCGCACGGAGGCAAAGGAGCGGGCCTGCGCAAAAAAGATCGCCGGGCTTCTCGGTGCGCGGGACTTTACCGAGATCGATCTCGGGTATTTCGCGCAGTTCAGGGCAAGCAGCCTCACCGACCGGGAGATGGAAGTCGACCGGTTCGACCCGGCGCGGATCGGTGTCCCGAACACCTACGTGCCGTTCCGGAATGCAAACCTGTTGTCGATTGCGACCAGTTACGCGGAGGCAAAAGACGCTGACGCGATCTTCATCGGCGTCCAGGCGCTCGACTACTCCGGTTACCCGGACTGCCGGCCGGACTTTATCGATGCGTTCCGGCGCGTAATCGAACTCGGGACAAAAGAGACGACCCATATCGAACTCAAAACGCCGTTCATCCAAATGACCAAGACCGAGATCCTCAAAATCGGGATGGACCTCCATGTCCCGTACGAGCACACGTGGTCCTGTTACCAGAACGGGGATGTGGCCTGCGGCACCTGCGGCTCGTGCCACTTCCGGCGCGAAGCCTTTGCCGCGATCGGCAAACGGGATCCGATCCCGTACGAGGTGGACTGAAATGGAGATCTTCCGGGGCAGGAAACTCTGGATCGAGAACAAGAAACTCGTCCTCCCCAACGGCGTGGAAAAAGACGCGGTGATCGTCCACCCGAAGAGCGCGGTCGCGATCCTGCCGGTGACAAAAACCGGCTGCCTGCTCCTGCGCCAGTACCGGTACGCGGTGGGCCAGTACATTTTCGAGGCGCCGGCCGGGACCATGGAAGACGGGGAGGAACCCCTGGAGACCGCACGGCGCGAGCTCATCGAGGAGGCCGGGGTGGCGGCAAAAACCATGATCCCCCGGGGTTTTATTTACACGACGCCCGGCTTTACGGACGAGAAGATCTGGCTCTTTGAGGCCCGGGATCTTGCCCCCTCGCACGAGTATGAAAAGGATGCAGACGAAGTGATCGAAGTGCATGAGGTCACGAGAACGGCAATGGACCGGATGGTGCAGGACGGTACCATCTGCGACGCAAAGACGATCTGCCTGATCCACCGGTGCAGGGAGGCAGCCTGATGAGGAGCGCAATCCTCGCCGCCGGCCTTGCCCTGCTCGCGGTGCTTGCGGCATTTGCCGGCTGTACCAGCAGCACAACCACCCCGTCGTACTCCGTGGATGACAACGGCGTCCTCTCGGTCACCTGCGCGCCGGCCACGGCAAACGAGACGGTGCTTGCGACAAACAGCACGTACACGCTCTCGCGCTATGTCCTTTCAACACCGACCGGAGACGTGGTGACCTACCTCTCGTACCCGGCACAGCCAAAGGCCGTGCTCCTGTACGTGCCGGGCGCTGGCGAGAAGGCCACAAACCACGCAGACCGGATGCTCCAGTATGCAAAAGCCGGGTACGCCTTCATGTTCTTTGATTACCGGGGCCGGGGCGGGGAGACGGCCGGCACGGCATTTTCCCCGCAGGCGGACTATACAAAGTTCGAACAGAAGACATGGCCCGGGTACTACCTGACGATCTGCGACCTCTCCTCCGCCCGGGCCCTGCTCGCCGCAAAATTTGGCGTGCCGGTCTACGCGGTCGGAGGCAGCAACGGAGGGAGGTACGCGGCCGTTGCCGCAGGTGTCGACAAGAACTTCGCCGGTTACATCGGGATCTCCACCGCTGACTGGGGACTTAAAGATGCGGTCGCCGCACAGGGCGGAACCGGGGACGTGCTCCGGTTTGCCGAATCGCTCGAACCGAGCACCTACCTCAAAAAAATTGCGCCGCGCCCGGTCTGGATGTTCCACAACGCGACCGACCCGGTAATCCCGTTTGCCGACGGAAAAGCCCTCTTTGCAGCGGCAGGCGAGCCAAAGACGTTTAGCGAATTTAACGGCGACCACGGCATCAACGGCGACGTGGACAACCGGATCATAGCCCTCTTGGCGCAAATTTATGCCACGCCAGCGTGAATAGGTACTAGCTTTAGAAAAGGAGGCTAAAACCCCGCACATGACAGAACCCGTGGAGATGGACGATGCGCGCAAGCGCTACGAGTTCAAAAAGACGCTCGAAAAACTACAGGCGCAGGAAGGGGACGGCACGGAACTCATCACACTCTACATCCCGCCCGACAAGCAGATCTACGATGTGACCGGCCAGTTAAAAGACGAGTACGGCCAGTGCGCGAACATCAAGAGCAAGCAGACGAGAACGAACGTCCAGAGCGCCATCTCCTCGATCCTCTCCCGGCTCAAGTACTACAAGCGCCCGCCCGAGAAGGGCATGGCGATCTTCTGCGGGACGGTGAAACTCTACGGCGACCGGACCGACCTCCAGTGCACGGTGATCGAACCGCCCGAGCCCCTCAACCTCTACATGTACCGGTGCAGCTCGAACTTCGAGCTCGAACCGTTAAAACAGATGCTCGAGGAGAAGTACGTCTACGGCCTGCTGGTACTCGACCGGCGGGAGGCGTACTGGGGCTTTTTGCGCGGCAACCGGATCGAACCTATGGGCGGCTCGACCTCGACCGTGCCGGGGAAAATGCGTAAAGGCGGCCAGTCGGCGGCCCGGTTCGGCCGGCTCCGTGAGATTGCGATTAATGAGTTCTATACGAAAGTCGGCGAGCGTTCGAGCGCGATCTTCCTCGCGGAAAAAGACTACTTTAACCGGTTCAAGGGGCTCTTGATCGGCGGCCCGAGCCCGACAAAGGAAGAGTTTGAAGCCGGGAACTTCCTCCACCACGAGGTCCAGAAACGGGTAATCGGCCTCTTTGACGTCGCGTACACGAATGAAGATGGCCTGCCCGAACTCGTGGACGCGGCAAAGGACGCCCTCTCCGGGATGGAAGTCGTCAAAGAGAAGACGTTCATGGAACGGTTCTTAAAAGAACTCGTCAAAGACAACGGCCTTGCCGCGTACGGGGAAGAGAGCATCAGGAAAAACCTCGAACTCGGTGCGGTCGACACGCTCCTCCTCTCCTCGAACCTCCGTAAGTCCCGGCTTAAAATCAAGTGCCAGAGCTGCGACCATACCGAGGAGCGGACCGTAAGCATGCCGGTCGGAAAGACCGTGCGGGACATCGACCTTGGCTCCTGCCCGAAGTGCACGGCGCCGCTCGTGCTCGACGAGGAGATCGATATTATCGACGAACTGGCAAAGCTCGCCGATGCTTCGAGCGCGAAAGTGGAGCTGATCTCGGATGATTTCGAGGAAGGGTCGATCCTCTTCTCGGCATTTGGCGGGATCGCCGCCATCCTCCGGTACAGGACGGGATACTAGATGGTTTTTGACACAACGGCAGCAATAAAAAAGGCACTTTCCGAATGCACGGGTCTCGTTGAGATCCCCCTTACCGACGGCGGCGAGCACGCAGACCTTGCCACAACCGTCGCGTTCTCCCTTGCAAAAGTCAGAAAGCAGGCGCCGGTAAAAATAGCGCAGGAGATTGCTGATGCGCTCAAAGGGAACAAAGAGCTCGCGGAGCAGGGCGTGACCATCGAGGCAAAGGGCCCGTACATCAATTTTGTCTTCGGGACTGCCTACGTGAGCGCCGCGGTGAAAGCGGCGACCCGGCCCGGCTACGGGTCCTTCCCGGCACAGGAGACCCGGATCGTGCTCGAACATACGAGTGCAAACCCGAACGGCCCGCTCCACGTAGGCCATATCCGGAACTCCATTATCGGCGACACGCTCGCCCGGGCGTTCCGGAAGGCCGGCTACCCGCTCGAAGTCGAGTACTACGTCAACGACATGGGCCGGCAGATCGCGATCGTCACGTGGGGCTTCGACCACCTCGAACATGATCGGCTGCCCGGTGAGAAAGAAGACGCCCATATCGCCCGGGTCTACATTGCGGCCAACCGTGAGATCGAAAAGGACAAGGAGAAGATCACAAAGCAGGTCGACGAGCTCATGGAGCTCGTGGAGAGCGGCGACCCTGAGACCGTGAAGAAATTCCGGCGCGAGGTCTCCCGCTGTCTCGATGGCTTCGCGGTCACGATGAAAAATCTCAACGTGAAGCACGACCGGTTTGTCTGGGAGAGCGACTTTGTTAAAAATGGCGACACGAAATCGGTCATCGCAAAGATCGAGAAACTCCCGCAGGCAACCCGCGAGGGAACGCTCCTTGCCCTTGACCTCGCGGAATTCGGCTTTTCAAACAAGTACGTGATGCGCCGGAGCGACGGTACCTCGGTCTACGCGGCCCGGGACCTCGCGTTCCACACCTGGAAAGCCAAAAACTTCGACCGGGCAATCGACGTGCTGGGCGCCGACCACAAGCTCATCGGGGCGCAGCTCCAGTGCACCTTAAAACTCCTTGGCGTCAAGCCGCCGGAGATCGTGCACTTCGAGTTTGTTTCGCTGCCCGAAGGCTCGATGAGCACCCGGGCGGGAAAATTTGTCTCGGCCGACGACCTCATCGATGAGGTGACAAAGCGCGCCTTTGACGAGGTCACGACCCGCAGGCCCGAACTCGAAGAGGCGGCCCGTAAGGATATCGCAAAGTCCGTCGCCCTTGCCGGCATCAGGTACGATATCGTGAAGATCTCGCCCGAAAAAAGCACGGTCTTTGACTGGAAGGAGGCCCTCGACTTCGAGCGCCAGAGCGGGCCCTACATCCAGTACGCCCACGCCCGCGCCTGCAGTATCCTTGAAAAGGCCGGTGAGTTCACGGAATGCTACGATCTTGAGACCGAACAGGAGATCGCGCTCGCAAAGAAGATCGCGAAGTTCCCGGCCGTGATCGAGAAAGTTGTCGCCGAGCTCCGCCCGCACCTGCTTGCGACCTATTCCCACGAGCTTGCCGATACCTTCAACTCGTTCTACCACTTTGAACCGGTCTTAAAAAGCGAGGGCAAGGTCCGGGACCGCCGGCTCACGCTCGTGAAGGCTGTACAGAACACACTCAAAGAAGCGCTCGAAACACTCGGGATCGATGCCATCCGGACCATGTGACGCCCTGAACAAACAGGGGTACCTCTTTTTTTCGCCGCAGTCTTCGGCCGCGCTCAAGCCCTGCCTCTGGTGCAAGCGGGCTCTTTGTGGCGGTGAGATGTGTTACAAGCACCAGTTCTACGGGATCGCGAGCCACCGCTGCGTCCAGATGACGCCCACCCTCAAGTGCAACCAGCGCTGCCTCTTCTGCTGGCGGTCGTTCGAGCACGAAGCGGTGGAAACAGAGGAATGCCCACCCGAGACGATCCTCGCTGGCGTGCACAAACTCCAGAAAAAAGCGCTCGCCGGCTACAACGCGGTGCTCGACAACACGGTGACCGAAGAGAAGTGGAAGGAAGCGCTCGAACCAAAGCATGTGGCGATCTCGCTCTCGGGCGAGCCCACGCTCTACTCAAAACTCCCACAACTCGTGGACCTCTTTAACGCGAACGACTACACCACGTTTGTTGTCAGTAACGGGACAAACCCGGACGTGCTCGCACGCTGCCGGCCGTTCCAGCAGTACGTCTCGCTCGATGCGCCGGACCTTGCAACCTACGCAAAAATCTGCCGGCCGCTCGGCGACCCGGCAGCGTTCTGGGAGCGGATCCATGAAAGCCTTTCCCGGCTCAAAACAAAGCGTTCTGCCGTGCGGATTACGCTTGTTGCCGGCCACAACGACACCGACCCCGCCGGCTACGCCCGTATCCTCCAGGATTCCGGGGCAACCTTTGTCGAGGTGAAAGGATACATGTATCTGGGATACAGTAGAAACCGGTTGCAACGGACGAACATGCCGGAACATGCGCAGGTGCGGGCATTTGCGGAAAAAATTGCCGCATCGTGCGACTATACCATCCGGGATGAAAATCCCTTAAGCAGGGTCATCTGCATGGAGCGCTGAAATTTATGAGATTCAACCCGCAGGACTGGAAAGAAAAATCCCACACGAACTTCGAAGGGGCGTGGCACGAGGGACCCTCGGTCATCACCCCACCGGCCGAAGATAAAAAATACCCCCGGCTCCGGTACACCCGGGCACGTGAGCACCCGATCTTTTCGACCATCAACCAGCTGCGCGAGATCTACCTCTCGATGGGCTTTGACGAGTGCGAGAACCCGGTGATCGTGGAGGAAAACGAGATCTACCGGCAGTTCGGGCCCGAGGCGATGGCGGTCCTCGACCGGGTATTCTATGTCGGCGGGCTCCCGCGCCCGAATGTCGGGATCGCCAGGAAGCAGCTGGACGAGATCAACGATATCCTCCAGAGCCACCGGAGCCCGCTCGTCCATGGGCATGAGATCCCGGTAGGAGAGAGCGGGCATAAGGAACCGTTCCGGCCGATGAGTACGGAGACCGAAGAACAGCTCCGCGAAACCCTCCATGCGTACAAGAAATCAGAGATTGACGGGGACGAACTCACCCATGAGCTGGCAAAAGTCCTTGGGGTCGATGACGGGATTGTCGTGCATATCCTCGATGCCGTCTTCCCGGAGTTCAAGGCGCTCGTGCCCGAATCCTCTCGGAGCACGCTCCGGAGCCACATGACGAGTGGGTGGTTTATGACGCTTGGCTCGATCTGGGAAAAGACCCCGCTCCCCATCCGGCTCTTCTCGGTCGACCGCTGTTTCCGGCGCGAACAGGCCGAAGGCCCGACCCGGCTTATGGCCTACCACTCGGCCTCCTGCATTGTCGCGGGCGAAGACGTGACCATCGAAGACGGCAAGGCGGTGAGCGAAGCGCTCCTTTCCGCGTTCGGGTACGAGGACTTCCGGTTCCAGCCCGACGACAAGCGCTCCAAGTACTACATGCCCGACTCGCAGACCGAGGTCTACGCAAAGCACCCGGTCCACGGCTGGGTCGAGGTCGCAACGTTCGGGATGTACTCCCCCTCGGCACTCGGCGAGTACGGCGTCGGGATCCCGGTCATGAACCTCGGCCTCGGGGTCGAGCGCCTCGCGATGATCGCGTACAATGCAAACGATATCCGCCAGCTCTCGTACCCCCAGTTCTTCCCCCGACCGGTCTCTGACCGCGAGCTCGCACAGGCCGTGCACCTCAAAGCAGAGCCGGCGACCGTGGAAGGAAAGGCTCTCGCGCTCGCGATTGCACAGGTCGCAGCGGCGAATGCAACGGCACAGGGGCCCTGCTCCTTTGAGGCATGGGACGGCGTGCTCCTTGGCACGCATGTCAGGGTGACGGTCGAGGAGACCGAGGCAAACGCGAAGCTCTGTGGCCCGGCGTGCGCAAACGAGATCTTCGTGCACGAAGGAAACATCCTCGGTGTGCCCGACTCCGAGAAGTGGAAGGACGTGCGCACAAACGGCGTCCCGACCGGGATCTCCTACCTTGCCGCTGCGTCCGCGTTTGCGGCAGCGGAGATCGAGCAGGCAGCCCGGTGCGGCAAAGGGACGCTCGTGCAGGTCAAGATGGCAAAGCACCCCAGTGACATCAACTTAAAAATCGAAGAGTACGCGATGCGGGCGATCACCGACAACAAGAAGAAGATCGATGTCAGGGGACCGGTTTTCCTGGCGGTAAAATCCGAGGTCTCTGTGTAATCTTCTCTTTTCCTTTTTACAAATAATCGCTTTTTGCTACCACTGGATTCCTTTTTCCATATGCAGCCCCCCTATTGCGCCAATGCGTCCCCCGGGGGGGGACGGGGCGCAATTGCGATGATGCTGTATTACCTGCATTCCGGGCAAGCTCACGGTACAGGTAATCCCCACTCTATCGCATACGCCCCCGCCCCTCTTGGGGGGCAGGGCTGGCGTGAGGGGGGTCGGCATTTTTACAACACGAATTGCCGCAGAGCAGGTTTTTGTAAAAAAAAAGTTTTTATCCCTGGCGAAAAACCAACAAAAAATCCCTTCAACCCCGCTCCTGCAAAAAGATCCTCCGGTGAATGATCCGCCACGAGAGGACGAGCTGGACAAGATCGGTCGCAGTGACGGTGGTGCGGTTCTCAAAGAGCGTGATCGGGTGGACGCCGGTCTGCTGCTCGATGCTTTTTTCGAGTTTCCGTACCGTCTCGTAGTTCATCTCGCCATCGAAGGTAAGCGCCCGCATCCGGGCGCAGGCGATGTTCTCGGTCGAGAATTCGATGGAGAAGTCCCGGTCGTGGAAGAGGAGGAGCGAGTTGAGGTCAATCGTGAGGTCGGCGGCGCCGGCAATTGTCCCGTTCATCCGGTGCTGCAACAGCGAGATCCGGTAGATGTTCCCCGACGCTCCCTTCTCCTTCCCGTACCGGGACGCACTGATCCGGATCACCGCATCGGCAAGGCAGCGCTGTGGCGCGATGAATTCTTCATAATCCTTCTCGCGCCGCTCGATCTCTTTAGCGACTTCGGCCGGGGTATAGCCACGGTTCTTCGTGTCGCGCTTACGCTTCCACGCATATTTTACCTCACGGTCCGGGTCGACAAAGACGGAAAAGTCCAGCAGTTCCCGGAGTTTCGGGGTAAAGAGCGTATGGAGCCCCTCAAGGATGATGATCTTTTTCGAGACGAACGGGACCGGGGGGTCGAAGGTGCCGGTCGCGTGGTTGTACACCGGTTTCTGGATCGCATAGCCCTGTTTTAACCGGGCCACATCCGTTTCAAGCTGTGAGAGGTTGTTGGCATCCGGGTGAAGCGGCGTGATATCGAGTTTTTTGCGCTCCTCCCGGTCGTACTTGTGGTAGTCGTCGAGCGTGATCGTGGCGACGAGGTCCGGCCCGAAGATCTGGCGGATGGCGTTTGTAAACGTGGTCTTGCCCGAGCCGCTGTCACCGGCAACGCCGATGATAAAGACGAGCGGCGAGCGGGCGATGATCTCCTGGAAGGGGGGGGTCCGGGGCATGGTGTACCCGTACCTGATACGCCATTCCACATAAGCGTGCAGGAACCGGCGGTTTAGAGAGATTGTTAGAAATAGATAACTTTAATATAGATTATTGTGTTAGAAATAGATAACAAAAAGTGGGATATTTCTCATGAAATCAAAAAACAGCTGTCGGATAATAACCGGGGCGCTGATAATCACCGGAGGCATCATCACCCTCCTGGTAATCCCCGAAACACCGAGCCTTGGGACAATGCTCCTCGCGGGAGGGATTGCCTTCCTGGTGTCAAGTGTCATCAACCACCGGAAGTACGGTGATGAGCCGGATTCCGATGAACGGTCAAGAAAGATTGCAGCGTACGGGTTATCCCGGGCATGGATGACCGGCGTTTTATTCATGTTTTGCCTTATCTGGCTGGATGCTCTCGGTATGCTCAGGCTTGGTACCCAGAATGCCCTTGTAGCATCCGTCCTTGTCCTGGCCTTCTCTGCAGTAATCTACCAGGCATGGCTCTTTCGCAAAGGGGATGTAGGGATATGATGACAACACTTCGCTGGAAACTGTTAATCGGCTGTTGTGCGACGGTCGTGGGTGTACTTCTTATCCTGATCCGTGACTGGCTGCCACAGTCCCAGAAAATTCCCCTGCTGTCAATTCTTCTCATTATGGGAGGGCTTTCATATGTTGTATTTGTACTCATGAAATCATGGTACGATAAAAAATCTGACGTATCTGAGGTTATAGAGGATGAACGGATCCTGAAAATCAAGGCATATACGTTCATGAAAGCATTTTTATTTTCCTTCACGATTGTCTGTATCCTCGGGATTCTCAATTTTTCCAGACTATGGGTGATGGATGCCCGTTCAGCGATTATGATCGTTATCTTTACCATGGGAGGGAGTTCCCTTCTCCTGTCATGGTATTATAACAGGCAGGGCGACATCAATGGGAAATAATAATCCCGGAGCTGCAGGATGATCACCCGAATCAAGGAGTACCGGGCCCGGTACTCCCTCACCCAGGAAGAACTCGCGAAAATTGTGGGCGTGCGGCGCGAGACGATCGTCTTTCTCGAACAGGGGAAGTACAACCCGTCGCTGAAACTCGCGCACGATGTTGCAAAGGCCCTGCACACGACCATCGACGAGCTCTTCATCTTCGATGACGATGAGCCCGGGCCCGAGAGCCGCGTCGTGCTCGTGGACTAACTTTTTTTAACCTGCCATTACGGTGCCACCGGACCGGATCCCGGAACGCACCCGGCCGTTTCGGGTGCAGCACTCGTCCCGGCGCCGGCTGCTGCGAGCCCGGCAAGGATCATGACGGTCGCCTCCTTGTCAAGCGGGACATTGTCGTTCCCGCACTTGGGAGAGTAGATGCAGGAGGGGCAGCCCTTTTTGCAGGTGCAGTCCCGCACCAGTTCATGCGTCCGCGAGAAGAGATCGGGAAGCAGCGTGTATGCCTTCTCCGCAAGACCGATGCCTCCCTCGTATCCGTCATAGACAAAGATCATAGGCTCGCCATTCTCGCCAAACGCAGGACACGAGAGCCCGCCGATGTCCCAGCGGTCGCAGAGGACAAAGAGGGGCATGAGCGCGATAAGTGCATGCTCGGCGCCGTGCAGCCCGCCCGCGAGGTCGAGGCCGGCAGCGGAGACCTGCCCGGCAAGGGAGTCGGGAACAACCAGCCAGAAGGCCTTTGTCCTAAACGTGATCGGCGGGAGGTCGAGCGGTTCGACGCCAAGGATCGTATCGCCCTTCTTGATCTTGTACGCGGTGTACCGCTCGGTCACCTCCACATCGCCGAATGCGCAGGTGACGCCATTTGCGTCACGCGTCTGGAGCGTTTCGAGGATTTTAAGATCCGTATCCCTGAGCGGCTGCGTGTAGTAATCCACATCGGTCTCGCTCACCCGGATCACGTGGGTTTCGAGGTCCATCTCGTTTACCACGTACGTGATTCCCTGGTGGAGCATGATCGCCCCCTTGTGCGCCTCGCGGTATGCCTGGGCGCGGTCCATGGTCTCAAGCACCCGGCCCTCGCAGAGGATCCGGAAACTCTCCGCTGCCATCCCGTCGAGCGTGACCGCCTCCGTGGCCCGGCCTCTCCCGGCGTACACAAAGCCCCGGGCGGTGCGGGAGAGAAGGCCGCTTTCCGCGAGATCTGCAAGCACCGGGGAGAAACGGTCGCCGAAAAATTCCCTGTCTTTTTCTTCACGAAGGGGGAGCTCCGCAGCGGCGCACAGGAGGTGGCCGGAGACGATGTAGGGATTTGCCGTATCGATGATCGCGTGCTCGTGGGGCCGGGTGAAGAACTCGTCCGGGTGGTGCATGAAGTACTGGTCGAGCGGGTTTGCCTGCGCGACAAGCACGGCAAGCGACTCCCCGGCTTTTCTCCCTGCCCGGCCGGCCTGCTGCCGGGTCGACATCATCGTGCCCGGGTAGCCATCGATTACCACCGCATCGAGCGACCCGATATCGATCCCGAGCTCGAGTGCATTGGTCGAGACAACGCCGCGGATCTCCCGGTTTTTAAGCCGGCTTTCGATCCCGCGGCGTTCTTCGGGAAGATAGCCCGCCCGGTAGGCAAGCACGCTCTCCGCGAGCCGGGGGGAGCTGCGCCGGAGGTCCTCTTTTGCCCAGAGCGCAACGAGCTCCGCGATCTTCCGGGAGCCGGCAAAGCAGAGCGCCTGGAGGTCCCCTTTGATGCAGGAGACAAAGAGGTCCTTTGATTCCTGGTGGGCGGAGCGTTCGCCAACGCCGTCGTAGAACGGGTTGTAGAGAATAAAATGCCGTCTGCCCCTTGGAGAGCCGTCGCTTTCCACCTGTACGAAGGAAAGGCCGGTAAGTTTTCCGGCAAATTCCTCCGGGTTTGCGAGCGTTGCACTCGATAAAACAAACTGAGGATCGGCGCCGTAGTACCGGGCAACCCGGCGGAGCCTTCGGATGAGAAGCGCGATCTGCGAGCCGAAGATCCCCCGGTACTTGTGGGCCTCGTCAAGAATAACGTACTCAAGGTTTGCAAAAAACGGGCTCCACTTCCCGTGCCATGAGAGGACCTGGTGGAGTTCGTAGGGGTTCGAGATCACGATCCGGGCGTGCTCCCGGATCGCAGAACGTTTCGACTGCGGGGTATCGCCATCGTAGATCGCGGGTTTAACGGAAATCCCGGTGAACTTTTCCATCGCAAGGAGCGTTGCGAGCTGGTCATTTGCAAGGGCCTTTGTGGGATAGAGGTAGAGTGCCCGGGCATCCGGTTCCTCGCTCATGCGCTCGAAAACCGGGAGGTTAAACGCCAGTGTCTTCCCGCTTGCTGTCGGGGTGGTGATGATCACGTTCTTGTGTTCGCGGAGGAGGTTTGTTGCCTCGCACTGGTGGGTATAGAGCCGGATGCCGGCATGGGCCAGGTACGCGGCAAGTGCGTCGGGAAGAGGCCGGTCGAGCGTCCCGTATGCTGCGGGCTCGGGGTCCGCGATGTTATGGCAGGAGACCCGGCTGCGGTACACGGGGTTGGTGCCGATAAAGCGCACCACGTCAGCAACGGCCACAGGTCTCCCCCAGCAGGTAAAAGAAGAGGCGCGCTGTCGAGATCACGTCCTGACGGTTGTGGTGGACGATGGGGACGAGCGGGCCGCAGTTTTTTGTCCGGAGGTATGTCTCGTAGAACTCGGGGACCATCTGGCCCGGGACATCGTCATCCCTCCTGATACCAAAGACCGCTGATTCGAGTTCGCCGAGCCGGCAGGAGGAGTACTGCCCTTTCCACCGGCGCCGGGCAAAATGCAGGACATCGAAGTGCGGGACCCGGGCAACCGGGGGGATGCCATAGTATGCGAGCCGGTCCTGCACGTACGGGAGATCGAAGGCCTTCCCGTTAAATGTCACCAGCGCTTTTCTCTCTCCGGCAAAATGATCCGCAAGTGCCGTGAGGGCCGCGGCCTCCTCGCCGATATCGCGGAGCAGGTACTGGCGGACAACAAAATTTTCGCTTTCAATCGTCCCGACCCCAAAGAGGATGATGGGCCGGGAAAAAAGACCGAGCGTCTCGATATCCAGAAAGACGAAATCCTGTGGGGCAAACGCGCCGGCAGCGCCGAGCACGAACGGGTGGGACTTTGCATGCCGGCTCACGGCAAGATCCATGATCCCGCAGGGGTCCGGGCAGGAAAGCCGGTCGAGCACCTCCCGGGCCGCATGCCGGAACCGCGGGTGGTTTGCAAGGTCTGCGATAGTCCTCCAGCCCCGGGCTTTGAGCCGGGCAGCCGAGCGCTCCCCGATTCCCTTTACGAGCGTGAGGTCGGCAAACATCTCTGCATCGAGCCGACCCGTGTCAAGCTGCGGGACGGAAAATGCCTCACGGTTTTCGAGCGAGAGGCAGGTCCCGTTCTCTGTCTCGATCTCGCTGCCGGGAAACAGGGATTCAAATGAGACGCTGTCGTACTGCGACACCAGTTTCCCCAAAAGGGCGCGGGCCCGGTCGTATTCGGATGAGAACAGGCAGGAGCCGGCAATGCCCGCGCCAAAGATGTTCCCGTCGCGGACCACGCTGTACTCCCGCAGCGCAGCCATCCGCTGCTGCCAGAGCGCCCCGATCCTGCTTTCAGCCTGCATGGCGGCCATCCGTATGTACCTGATCCCGGGAGCCCCTGTTTAAACACCAGCCGCGGGGCGTGAAAGTGACAAGAAACCTCTTCATCCTTCCGGTCAACCACTTTTCCAGATGATCACGATCCTCCAGCACGGGGAGCACGAACCCGCAGGTACCGTTGAAGATACCCTGAACGCTGAAAGCGAACCGTTTACGATCCTCAGGCTGTACGACGGCGACCCGGTCCCGACCGATCCACCACAACAGCTTATCGTCCTCGGCGGCCAGATGAGCGTGAACGACGAGCGGGAATACCCGTTCCTTGTCGAAGAAAAACTGCTCGTAAAAAAGGCCGTGGCCCACGGTTCCACCGTGCTTGGGATCTGCCTTGGCGCCCAGATGATCGCAGCGGCATGCGGGAAAACCGTGTATAAAGGAGAGAAAGAAATCGGCTGGCGGACGATCACCGGCTGCAACTCCCCCGGGCACCGGTTTTTCCCGGGAAATTTCGAGGTGTTCCACTGGCATAAGGAGACCTTCGATCTCCCGGCGGGAGCCCGCCTGCTTGCGACCGGGACTGCGGTGAAAAACCAGGCATTCCTGCTGGAGAACGCGCTCGGCGTCCAGTTCCACCCCGAGGTCACAAAGGAGATCGTTGCCTTCTGGGCAAAGGATCTTGGCGCGGACGAGAGGGGGGCAATCCTGAAAGACTCCGAAGAAAAACTGGTCGAAAACCGGATCCTGTGCGACGCTATCGTC
>Ga0153915_10003385_pt1 | contig 14650 bp, 7 predicted proteins | sample Opewatmetagenome_2_FD_107003 | JGI IMG/M metagenome (GOLD analysis project Ga0153915, IMG submission 107003) | Freshwater wetland microbial communities from Ohio, USA - Open water 3 Core 3 Depth 3 metaG | ecosystem: Environmental > Aquatic > Freshwater > Wetlands | place: USA: Ohio, Lake Erie...
GATGAACAGGGAATACTATGTAATCGCATTAATTGACCCTGAGCTGTCCGAGTTCAGTAAAGAGATAAACCCAAAGCTTGAACAACTGCTTATAGAAGCCCGTGAAGAGGCAAACCGTATCATACCTGAAGCAGACAACGAATTGAACAACCTGAAAGATATCATAGGAAATGATTCAAGGGAATTTGCAGAGACTAAAACAATGCTGCTTAAGATAAAAGGCCTGTCGGATAAGGACAGCTATTTCGGATATACTGATATAATTCATTACGGCGAAACGATCTCTCTCATGAGCAGCAGGATTATCGTCAGCCGGGAATCAGAGTTATCCACAGCATATGACACTATAAGACAACGTTTAGCCTATTGCAGAGGAAAGATTATAAACCTGCCTTACCCCTTTATCACAAGGTCGGTATCTGGGGAACTGGGGATTGCCCGCGAGAGATTTGACAGGGTATCGGACGGGGATGATGTTCATAACCCGGACAAGTTTAAAAAGATAATGGCTGATTATGACGTCATTTCTGCGGAATTATCACAGATTGAATATAAATTAAATCGACTTGAAGGGATGACCCATTTGCTGAAATTTGGAGTCCGATTCATAAAAAAAAATTTAATCTTTCAGTCGGCTAATCTCCTTATAGCCCTGGTGCTGTTTCCGATAACCGTATATTACCTGAACGTTATCCTTCCTGAACTTAACATCTCGGCCCAGAATATGTGGACTTATCAGAAGCTCGTTATTATCCTTGGAGGGATAACAGCACTTATACTGGCAAGTCTTACCTCAAAAAAAGACGCGCACAGATAGCGACTCCTATTTATACTGTTTCGGATTTATCTCGTATTTTTTAATCTTATAACCGAATATCCGCTCAGTGGTTTCAAGGATCTTCGCGGCCTGTCTCATATTCCCCCGGCTGCTCTTTAATGTGTCAATCAGGATATCTTTCTCGAATCTCTCGATCATGGCATCCAGCGATTTTGACTGCTGCGTCCCGGTGTCTTCCGCTGTCTGAAGCGTAAAAGGCAGATGGTAACTATGGATCACCTGCTCATCGCAGAGAAGGACTGCCCTTTCGATACAATTCTCCAGTTCTCTCACGTTCCCGGGCCAGTGATATCTTGTCAAGGCGTCTATGGCCGGAGTGGATATCCTGCGAATCTCCTTCTCATATTCTTTTGAATATTTTTCCATAAAATAATCCGCCAGCAGAAGCAGGTCAGCCTCCCGTTCCCTTAAAGGCGGCAGATAGATGGGATAGACATTAAGTCGATAAAAGAGGTCTTCGCGAAAACTCCCTTTTTCAACCGCCTCTACTAGATTTATGTTGGTAGCGGCTATTAACCGAACATTGACCTTAATGACCCTGTTCCCTCCCAACCTCTCAAGCTCCTTTTCCTGAAGTACCCTTAAGAGCTTCCCCTGACTCTCAATTATCAGGGCGCCTATTTCATCCAGAAAGGTAGTGCCGTTGTTGGCAACCTCGAACTTGCCTTCTTTCTGTTTCGTGGCCCCTGTAAAGGCGCCCTTCTCATACCCGAATAACTCTGCCTCCACTAAATTCCCCGGCAATGCAGCGCAATTGACTTTAACGAATGGTTTGCCGGCGCGAAGACTGTTGTAATGTATTGCATTGGCGACAAGCTCTTTTCCCGTTCCGCTCTCACCCAGCAGCAATACATTCGCATTGCTTTTTGCAACCTGGCTAATAAGATAAAAGACCTCCTGCATCTTACGGCTGTTGCCGATTATATTGGCAAAACTGTATTTCTTGCCGAGTTCCTTCTTTAATCTTATATTCTCCTTATTCAGTTCATCCTTTTCCAGGCTTATCTTTTCCAAAAGCGCAACCTGCTGAGCAATAAGAGTGCTTATGATGGATAACAACCTCACATCTTCCTGAGGCGGATAGTTCTTTTCCAGCACCCGGTCAACGCTGAGGGCGCCTATTACCCTGGCCCCCTCTTTTATGGGTACGCAAATAAAGGCTATCTTTGATTTATCGACATTGCTTCTTGCCCCTGTCCTGTCAAGGAAAAGGGGTTCGTCGTCAAGACTTGCAATAGCCATGGGACGGCCGGACTCAATAACGCGACCGGTCACACCTTCGCCGAGTTTGTATCGCCCCTTTGTCTTGGCTGTGGACGAAATGCCGTGAGCCACTTCAATGTGTATCTCAGCCGTGTCGGTATTTAGAAGTGATATGGAACCGCGATTCATTCCCAGATATTCGGACAAGAGATCCAGCACCTTGTAAAGGGCCTTTCTGAGGTCAAGGGTTCCATGAATGGCCTTTGTAATCTCATAGAGGCATTCGATCTCATCAGGTTTCGGCAAAGGAATTTTAGTCGTCATAGACAATCTCATTAAATAAAATATAAATTCAGAAAATATCTTCTTTTAAAAATACAAAAATGTAACAAAATTTGCAAACATTTTGTCATGCAGAATAAATAATTCATTAGACAATCTCCCTTGATATATCTACTGCTAATAGTTATAGTTGAACATATCTAAAAGATTTGCATGTGTCCTGTCTGGCGCAATGGGTTATTATACGTAAAAATATAATTTCATATAATTATCATTTATTGGAAACACCTCGATGACGGATAAAAACAATTCAAATATCAAGCAATGCAGAGATCTTGAGGAGATTATCACTGAACGTACGGCTGAGTTAATAAAAAGGAACATGGAACTTGAGCAGGAGATTGCCGAGCTAAAGAAAGCCAATGAGGCCCTGCAAAAAAACGAAAAGGCATTTCGTCTTCTGATGGAACATACACCTGATCTGCTTTTTATAAACAATGCCGACGGAAAAATTATTGATGCCAATCATATTGCCTGTGAAATACTGGGATATACACGTGAAGAATTATTAAATCTATCAATTGCTGATATAGAAGAACGAATAACAGAACATCGCGAAATACTTAAACAATCAGCACGCGGCTTGCCGGTCACCTTTGAAGGTATCCAGAAACGGAAAGACGGCTCCTCATTTCCCGTTGAAGTCCGCTTGTGGATTTTTGAATCAGGCAAAGAGGAGTTAATGATTGCCCTGGTGCGTGACATTTCTGAACGTAAAAAGGAAGAAGAAAATAGAAAGAGGTTAGAGGATCAACTTAACTTTTCAAAAAAAATGCAATCCATCGGAACCCTAGCAGGCGGGATAGCTCACAACTTCAATAACCTCCTTATGGGGATACAGGGGAATATATCCCTGATGATGTTTGATAAAAAACCGAAAGATCTTGATTATACAAGACTAAACAAGATACAGAATCTGATTGATAATGGAGCAAGGTTAACAAACCAGTTGATCGGATACGCCAGAGAGGGGGTATATTATCTCAAGGCCGGCAATCTGAATCAGATTGTCAGAGAGACCCTGGATTATTATTTTAAAACCGGAACAAACATATCAATACGCCTTGAACTGGCTGAAACCCTGTCATCAATAAGAATCGACAAGGCTCAGATCGGACATGTGCTGCTGGATCTTTACAGCAATGCCGTTGATGCAATGCCTGAAGGAGGAGAGCTTTTTATTAAAACTGCAAATGTCACACACATGGATATCAACGGAAAAGAATATCAACCTGTACCCGGAGAATATGCCATGTTGTCCGTTAGTGATACCGGGATAGGGATGACCAGTGAGATCACGTCCAGAATCTTTGAACCTTTCTTTACTACAAAGGGTCTTGCCAAAGGAAGCGGGCTTGGGTTGGCATCCGTATATGGAATTATAAAGGGACATAATGGTTACATAGAGGTCGAATCAGAACCAGGCCACGGCAGCACCTTCAGCATATATTTTCCGGCAATAGCTGAAGTAAGCCGGGAACCGGAAGAAACTCCTAATAAATTTCTTAAGGGCAAGGAGACAATCCTGCTTGTGGATGATGATGAAATGATTCTCGATACAGGCCGGGAGATACTTACCAAATTGGGTTATATGGTTATACCGGCAGGAAGCGGAAGCACGGCAATAAAATTATTTAAGGAATATAAGGGCCGGATTGATGTTGTCCTTTTGGACATGGTAATGCCGGAAATAGGCGGGGGAGAGGTTTTTGACAGGATAAAGGAGATTATTCCTGATATAAAGGTCCTTCTTACAAGCGGATACAGTCAGGATGGAGAGGCCGATGAAATACTGAAAAGGGGGTGCGACGGTTTTATCCAGAAACCTTTCCGTGCACTTGTATTATCAAAAAAGTTGAGGGAAATCCTTGATAAGAAGTAATCCGCTGCATACGTGAACACAAGAGCCATCAGGTACAAGTATTCAACCTTTTGGCCCCTTCAATCTATGAATCCTTTTAACCTTTTTCAAGGGAATGTTTCCCCGTTTCCCCATCCGGCGGAACAGGATAATTGCCGTCAAAACAGGCAAGGCAGAGTGCATCCCTTGGGATGCATGTTGCCTTGACTAGGTTTTCAATACCCAGATAACCAAGACTGTCCAACCCGATATAATCCCGGATTTCCTCAACGCTCTGCTGCGCTGCGATCAGTTCTCCCTTGGTTGAAAAATCTATCCCGTAGTGGCATGGAAACCGGTGCGGCGGACAGGATACAAGCATATGGATCTCCTTTGCACCGATATCTCGCAGTGTCTTTATCCTTGTCTTTGAGGTAGTCCCCCTGATTATTGAATCTTCAATAATAAGAACCCTCTTGCCCTTCAGGAGCTCCTTGACGGGATTGAGTTTTACCTTCACACCAAAGTCCCGCATTGACTGGGACGGCTGGATAAAGGTCCTGCCGACGTAATGATTTCTTATTACACCCATTTCCAGGGGGATAGATGACGCCTGGGCAAAACCTAAGGCTGCGTAGTTGCCTGAGTCAGGAAAGGGCATGACAAGGTCGGCGTCAACGGAGAACTCCTTTGCCAGGAGTTCCCCCTGCTTTTTCCTGAATAGATAGACATTCTGTCCGAATATATTGCTGTCAGGCCTGGCAAAATATATAAGTTCAAATATGCAATGCGTCCTCCTGACGGGTATCTCCGGTTTGATGCTCTTTAGGCCATCACGGTTAATAATAAGGAGCTCTCCGGGTTCTATATCCCTTATGTATTCCGCCTGAATAAGATCCAGTGCGCATGTCTCCGAGGCAATAATATACCCTGAATGCAGGCGACCAAGACACAGCGGCCTGAATCCGTTGGGGTCCCTTACTGCTATTAGAGTGTCGTCAGTCATGATGACCATGGAATAGGCGCCTTTTATCCTATTCATGGCGCTGACCATTGCCTTTTCTATCCCGTTTTTTATTTCCTTTGCAGCGAGATGCAGGACTATTTCAGTGTCCATTGTTGTCTGGAAGATTGATCCCTCATTTTCAAGTTCCGTCCGCAACATCCTTGCGTTTACCAGATTCCCGTTATGGGCAATGGCTAGACATCTTCCTGCGTATTGGACCTTGAAGGGCTGGGCATTGACAAGGAGCGATGATCCTGTTGTAGAATATCTTACATGTCCCAGGGCAATATCACCCGTAAGACTGTCCAGCGCTTCTTCGTTGAATATATCAGGTACAAGTCCCATTGACTTATGTCCGATGACTCTTTTCCCGTCCGACACAAAAATGCCGGCGCTTTCCTGCCCCCTGTGCTGTAATGCATAAAGTCCGAAATAGGTGAGCTTTGCCGCCTCTTTATGATTATAAACAGCGAATATCCCGCATTCGTCCTTCGGACGTTCATCATCTGAAAGAATAATGTCATTTTCAATTTTCATTTTTATTATCCTGTTAAGCAAACCACATCAATATATAGGTTGGCGCAAGGCGCATATTGTTCAAGGAAAGAAAATATTGCCCTGTGCCTTGAGCCCTGCACCTATTTATTATGGTATTCCTGTATTGTCTTTACCTCCAGCATATCCTCTTTCAATGCCTTTATTGCCATGGCTGTAGCCTTGGCGCCCGCGATGGTTGTCGTATAGGGAATCCCAAAAATAAGGGCGGTCCTGCGTATGGGAAAAGATTCGGAAACAGCTTTTTTGTTATTTGTGGTATTGATTACAAGGTCTATCTCCCTGTTTTTTATCATATCAACTATATTCGGCCTTCCTTCCCTGACCTTTTTAACTATCTCCGCAGGTATGCCTTCTCCACTGAGGAATAACGATGTCCCTTCAGTTGCGACTATCCGGAAGCCAAGCTCATAAAAGATCCTCGCCGGTTTTACAACAGCAGTCCTGTCCGCGTTTTTAACGCTTATGAATACAGTGCCCTTGAAGGGAAGTGCCTGCCCTGCGGCCAGTTGGGATTTAGCAAAGGCCAGACCGAAGGTGTTCCCTATTCCCATGACCTCTCCTGTGGATTTCATCTCAGGTCCGAGGATCGTATCTACGCCCGGAAAACGTGAGAATGGAAAGACCGATTCCTTGCAGGACAGATGGGCTGGTATGACCTCATGAGTATAACCGAGGTCCTTCAGTTTCATACCCATGATAACCTTTGTGGCAAGCTTTGCCAGGGGCACTCCCGTGGCCTTGCTTACAAAAGGAACGGTCCTCGATGCCCTGGGGTTTACCTCAAGTATATAAATAATGCCCTTCTGTATGGCATATTGAATATTCATCAGACCTATGACATTTAATTCCTTTGCAATGGCCTTTGTGTTTTTTACAAGCTCGTCAATGATCTCTCTGCTAAGGGATATGGGCGGCAGGACGCATGCGCTGTCGCCGGAATGTATCCCTGCCTCTTCGATGTGCTCCATTATGCCTCCGATTAACGTAATCTCCCCGTCCGAGATGGCGTCCACATCTATCTCGGTGGCATCCTCCAGAAACCGGTCAATCAGAATGGGTTTGCCCGGAGATACCAGCACGGCCCTTTCCATGTACTTCTTAAGATCATTGCCGTCATATACGATCTCCATTGCCCTTCCGCCAAGGACAAATGACGGTCTCACAACAACAGGATACCCTATCTCCTCTCCAACCTTAACAGCCGCATCCTTATCTGTTGCCGTCCCGTTGGCCGGCTGCCGTATGTTCAGTTTTTTTATCAGCTGCTGAAAGCGCTCCCTGTCTTCAGCACAGTCAATGCTGTCAGGGCTTGTTCCAAGTATCCTGACGCCCGCCTCAGCAAGGGAAACGGATATATTGAGCGGGGTCTGACCGCCGAACTGCACAATAACGCCTTCAGGTCTCTCCTGGTCGATGATATTCAGGACATCTTCCCTGGTAAGGGGTTCAAAATAGAGCTTATCCGATATGTCATAATCAGTGCTGACGGTCTCGGGATTGCTGTTTACCATTATGCTTTCTATGCCCATCTCCCTGAGCGCAAAAGATGCGTGGACGCAGCAGTAGTCAAATTCTATCCCCTGCCCTATCCTGTTGGGTCCTCCACCCAGGATAATAACCTTCCTTTTTTCCGTTGTCCTTATCTCGTTTTCCTGTTCATAGGTTGAATAGTAATAGGGAGTGTATGCCTCGAATTCTGCGGCGCATGTGTCTACGAGCTTATAGACAGGCCTTACATTCCTTGTCTTTCGCAGGTCCCTTATATACTGCTCTTTTCTCTGAAATATGTTTGCAATCTGTATATCTGAAAATCCGTATTCCTTTACCTGCTTAAAAAAATCACCATCCCAGATTTCAGGGCCTTCGCCGTTTCTCGAAAGACATTTAAGCCGTTCCTCCATATCATATATCTCTTTCAAATTAAAAAGGAACCACGGATCAATCATGGAAAGTTCATGTATCCTCTCAATGGATATGCCCTGTTTGAATGCCTGCCTTATGTAAAAGATACGTCTTGAATTGGGATTAATAAGTCCTTCCTCAATCTCATGCACGTCGCTTCCTTCTTCGATTGCATTCAGCGTATCCGAGCCCAGGCCATACCTGCCTATCTCGAGGGATCTCAATGCCTTTTGGAGGGCCTCTTTAAATGTCCTTCCTATGGACATTGTCTCCCCGACCGATTTCATTGATGTCGTCAGCCTGTCCTCGGCGCCGGGGAATTTCTCAAAGGTCCATCTGGGTATCTTAACGACGCAATAGTCTATGGCAGGTTCAAAGGACGCCAGGGTCTCCCTGGTAATATCATTAAATATCTCATCCAGGGTATATCCTACTGCAAGCTTGGCGGCAATCTTGGCTATGGGGAATCCTGTGGCCTTTGATGCCAGCGCCGAACTCCTGGAAACCCTTGGGTTCATCTCTATGACTATCATTTCGCCGTTCGACGGATTAACGGCAAACTGGATATTCGATCCGCCTGTCTCAACGCCTATCTCCCTTATAATAGCAATGGCCGCATCCCTCATGGCCTGGTATTCCTTGTCGGTTAACGTCTGCGCAGGGGCGACTGTTATACTATCGCCGGTATGCACGCCCATCGGGTCAAAATTTTCAATGGAGCATATGATCACTACATTGTCCTTGAAATCCCTCATGACCTCCAGTTCATATTCCTTCCAGCCTATAAGAGATTCTTCCATGATAATCTCGGATATCATGCTGGCATCAAGGCCTGCCTTCGCCAGTTCCAGCATCTCTTCCCTGTTGTAGGCGACCCCGCTTCCTATCCCTCCCAGGGTGAAGCTTGCCCTGATAATCAGCGGGTATCCGATCCTCTCTGAGACATCTTCAGCCTCCTGCATGGTCCTGACAACGCCGCTCCTGGGGACCCTTATGTTGATCCTCTCCATGGCCTCCTTGAATTGTTCCCTGTCCTCGGCCTTCTTTATTACGGGGATGGAGGCGCCTATCATCTCAACGCCCAGCCTTTCAAAGATCCCCGTCTCCGCAACCTTTACCGCGATGTTAAGCCCTGTCTGGCCCCCAAGGGTGGGAAGCACCGCCTGGGGCCTCTCCTTTTCGATTATATTTGCCACTATCTCCGGCGTTATCGGCTCTATATACGTTCGATGAGCAGTCTCAGGATCGGTCATTATGGTGGCAGGGTTGCTGTTTATGAGCACGACCTCATAACCTTCTTCCTTAAGCGCCTTGCATGCCTGTGTCCCGGAATAGTCGAATTCGCAGGCCTGACCTATGACTATAGGACCTGATCCGATGATAAGTATCTTTTTTATGTCTGTACGTTTCGGCATTTTAATTCTTAAACCTGTTCATCATATGAGCAAACCTGTCAAATAGGTATCCGGCGTCATGGGGCCCTGGAGATGCCTCGGGATGATACTGCACCGAAAATAGCGGCAGCCTTTTATGGTTGAGCCCTTCAACGGTCTTATCATTGAGATTTATATGGCTCAATTCAACTTCGGGATCGGTCAGTGAATCCATATCCACACAAAAGCCATGGTTCTGGGATGTGATCTCCACTTTCCCTGTTGAGAGATCCTTGACCGGCTGATTTCCGCCCCTGTGGCCGAACTTAAGTTTATAGGTCCTTCCGCCTAAAGCCAGTCCGATAAGTTGATGTCCGAGACATATGCCGAATATCGGTCTTTTTCCTATCTGACCTTTAATGGTCTCAACGGCATAGGTAACTGCCGCAGGATCTCCCGGTCCATTGCTTAAAAAAAGCCCGTCGGGACTAAGCATGTCAATAGTCTCTGATACGGTATGCGCCGGCATAAGCAGGATATCGCAATTCCTCTCTGCTAACGACCTCAGGATATTATATTTGACCCCGTAATCAATCGCCAGCACCCTCAGCTTTTTACCATTATCCGGCCATTCGAAATCTTCAATTTCTTTATTAAGTTTAACCAGGCGATTGTCTCTCCAGAGCATCGGCATCCTGCATGTCACGTCCCTCACAAGATCACGTCCCACCATGCCCTGAGATTGTCTCGCCTTCTCAATCAGCGACTGCCGATCAAGGTCCTTGGTCGATATTATTGCCTTCATGGCGCCCTGCAGCCTGATATGCCTGGCAAGAGCCCTAGTATCAATGCCCTCAATCCCGGGGATATGGTTTCCTGAAAGATAATCCCTAAGGCTGATATCGGCCCGCCAGTTACTGAAGGCATGCTGATATTCCTTGACGATTAATGCCTTAACATGGATTCTGTCGGATTCGATATCTTCATCATTGATGCCGTAATTGCCTATTAAAGGATAGGTCATGGTAACCATCTGTCCGCAATAGGAAGGATCTGTCAGTATCTCCTGATATCCGGTCATACCTGTATTAAAGACTACCTCTCCTGTAGTCTCAAAAGGGCCTGTGAATGAGCGTCCCTGAAAAACGGCCCCGTCTTCCAGGACAATTAGTGCTTTCATATCATTCCTTTAAAACGCGTTTTGTCCGTTGTTGATTGCATCTTGAAAAAAATAAAACCATTAAATAAAATTCATTTGACACAAAACGGCATCATCAATAAGATTGCATCCATCGAATCTTTATTGCCAAAAGGAGACAATCAATTGAAAAAAATCGAAGCCATCATCAAACCGTTCAAACTTGAAGAGGTAAAAGAGGCCATATTAAAGCTCGGGATCAGCGGCATGACCATATCCGAGGTCAAGGGTTTCGGCAGGCAGAAAGGCCACAAAGAGATATACAGAGGCGCAGAATATGTGGTTGATTTTCTGCCCAAGGTTAAAATCGAAGTAGCTGTCGATTCAAATCTTGTGCCTGATGTTGTAAAGGCCATTAAGGAAAATGCCTTTACCGGCCAGATAGGGGACGGAAAAATATTTATCATCCCCCTTGACAAGGCCATACGCATCAGGACAGGCGAAGAAGACGAAGCCGCCCTCTAGACCTTGTTTTTTAATCTCCCCATTCCTCAAGACCCGCCTCTTCGCTTTTAGAGGCCTGTATTGGTCTGACCTTTCTATACACAATCAAAGGCGACCATTCCCTGCCGTTGACCTTCAACAGGTCTCTTTTGATGGACATGCCGAACAATCTCTCATTCTCCTCAAGATAGGGCAGTATAAGCTCCCAGTCTTTCTCAGACAGGTCAACTATCTCCCCTCCGTTAAGCTGTCTCTCATCTATCATCTTCAATGGATCCCTGACATAGATCGCCCCTCCTGATGCAAGGGAAAACAGATTCGATCCGGGGTATGGCGCTGCCAGGGGGACAGGATTGCCGTCATTGTCGAATTCCATCCCGTTCAGTATGACAAATCCTCCGCCGTTGAGAGGATCGCCGGCCATGAATGATTCACCAAGATAATCCAAGGCCGTTCCGTTTATCACAACCCGAGGCCTGCCTACCGCGTTGATCAGGGGACGGCCTGCCGCGTTACCCATAACATATACCTCGCCGCCCTTCGCGCCGTACATGAATGTCTGGCCGGTATGGCCGTATATGACCAGTTTTCCGGACTTCATGATCTGTCCCACCTGATCCTGGGCATTTCCATGCACATTAATGGTCATGCCGTCCATGCCTGATCCGAGATAATCCCCGACGTTCCCGTATATATCTAACTGAACGCCGTTGGATGCCGGACCGAATCCGCACCCGTGAAACCGCTGTCCCCTGAGCCCGAATACTATGAATCTCCTCCATCCCCGCAGATATGCCTCAGTCATCAGACGGCTGTCGCAACTGTCGCCCTCCGGCGGAAATAGAGAGGCATTTATCACCAAAACCTTTTCATTATAATTCGGCCCCCTGAAAAATTGCCTTGTCTCCCAGTCTACGGACCTGTAGGCCCCCTTTTCATCGGAATTTTCCAGGGAAGGAATATTCAACAGGATCACCTCAATAGCCTGATTGATCATCTGTATAACAGAACGTCTCTTTTTATCATAGGTGGGATACCGCCTGTCATGCAGGTCTGTTAACGCCTGAATGGCGACCTCAAGATGGGCGTCGCTCTTAAGTGCACAGATTTTTATCTCCTTGAGGCACTGCATTATGTCGGAATAATCCCATTTGCCGATATTCCCAATTATATAATCGCTCAGCAGTTCAGGACGCTGGAGTTCAAAATACTCCTTTATATCAAAACGCCCTTTCTGTTCATCCTCCATTACATAATAGACCCTGCCGGGAAGGTATGCCGCCTGATCCTCAGCGACCTTTATCTCTTTTCCGAATTTATCCGTGCAGGTCATTCTGCGTTCGTTGCCGTCATTTCCATTCTTTTCCAGGCTGAAGATAAAGGCGCCTCCGTCGGCATGGCTTCCGCCCCTGGCATTCCAGTAAATATCGGCCGCAGTGCCGATCCTGGGGTCTTCGTCGGACAGACTCTTTAACGTGGCGTCAATGGCCTGCTGCTCGGAACAGATAAGCCCAACCCGGAACTGTCCGTCATGAATGGCAAAGACCTGCGGCCTCAGCATGGCCGTGTCGGTGATGCCGATCAGCTGAAGCCTGTCATTTTCAGTGTCGTTGCGCGCGATGATGAAAAACCAGGGACCGTCGGGCGAGGCATGGACATGAGTAGCCTGGATGGCCCTGTATATCCGCTGTTTTTCAACAGGCAGCCGGTCAAAGTCATTCTCCGTTGTAGGTGCAAGGGCCTCAATGACATATTCAAGGGGATACCTGTAGGTCCTGCTGTACAGATCAAAAAGGAGCGCAGAGACCTCCGTATCGGTCAGGAAGAGCGGAGAGATGTTTCTCTGTTTAAGGTACTCCGTGACCGAATGATAATTTGCAAAGTCTCCGTTATGGACCAGTGCCTCATTCATGCCGATAAATGGATGCGCGCCTGCCGGATGCCATACTCTCCCCTTGGTCGGGTAACGCTGATGGGCGATCCATATATTCGCCTTGAAATCATCCAGCTTGTAATACTGGACAACCTCTTCCGCGTATCCTACGACCTTCAGAATAAAGAAATTCCTGCCGTGGGACAGGACAAAGGCCCGCTGATTTCCATAGGCGTCATAATAGGTCCTGTTGATCTTTATGCTGTTCTGATATACGAACTCATCCTCGGCCTGGCGCATCGTAAGTCCTGAAAGATTGTTCTTTGCAATGAATTCTTTCAGCGCATCAGGTTTGACCCTGACAAAGTATCTCCAGACATCCGGCGGACGGACAATCATCCCTGGTATATCGCGATAATCGTCAATATGAGGAATATCTTCAAACATGTCCACGTTGAAAAAGGGCCTGATGTATTTCTCTTCCAGGTCCTTGATGACGCCTTGTTCCAGGACGGCTATCTGAAGGATATAATCATCCTCCAGCATCCCCTTTGAGACGCCCAGCATCCTGTGATCAAAGCCCATGGCGGCTATTCCCCCGCCCCTGCCGTTGCCGCGGTTGTGCATCTGTTTGGAAGGTTCGTAGATGTGTTTACCCCTGACGGGTATGCTGCATGCAAATCCGGTTACGCCGCATCCGCCTTCCGCCTCCGTTTCGAAGACATCCCTTTCCGGCATTTCCCGAAACAAGGTTTCCCTTGATTTGATAATATTATTTGCAATCATATCCTTAATCATGATCTTATCTATTCTTTTCCTTTTTGAATATAATCCAGATGGACTAGGCAGTCCGTGCGGCCTACCAGTTCTTTCAGTGTCTTCATGCCCAGTTTTTTTAATATGCGGATAATCTCCCCTCGCCATGCGAGGAACATGTTTATTATCCTCTGGGTTCCCCATTCCACATCTATCATTTTCGTCAGTTCGGCATCCGTTGTTGCAATGCCTCTTGCGCATCCCCGTCCGCTCTCGCATTTATGGCATCGCACGCACTCAAGGGAAACCATGTCTGCCGTACCTGTGCATATTGCGTCGGCGCCCATTGCTATGATTTTTATAAAGTCATGGGGGCATCTTATGCCGCCGCTGGCAACAACAGTGATCTTATCCCTGACGCCTTCTTTTGTCAGAAACTGATGCACCTTCGGCACGGCGTATTCGATAGGCATGGCGATATTCTTCTTCGCGATCTCAGGCGCTGCGCCTGTGCCGCCGTAGCTCCCGTCAAGGTGTATTATATGAGCGCCGGCATAATAGCTTCCGATGGCGACCATATCCACATCGGTGGGTGTCGAAACCTTGACCGAGACGAGCGCCTTGGGATTCATTGCCTTTATCCAGTCCACATGCTTTTTATGATCCTCAACCGAATAAACGCTGTGAAATGGAAAGGGAGAAAAAAGCGGATAGCCCACAACCGACTCGCGCATCCTTGCAACGCCCGGTGTGACCTTCTCGCCAAGGAGATGTCCTCCAAGGCCAGGCTTCGCGCCCTGGGCATATTTAAATTCTACTATCTTGACCCGCTGTATGGTCTCTTCCCTCACGCCGAAAAGGCCTGTTGCAACCTGGGTTATTACATTATCGTCATAGGGTTTTAGTTCGTCAGGATATCCTCCTTCTCCCGTACAGCATAAGGTCCCGAGGGCCTTGGCCGCCCTCATCCTGCTGAGCATTGTAGATATGCTTACGGAACCATAGGACATCCCGCCCCCGTAGAACGGCACCTCGATCCTTACCCTGTGCGCATTGTCGCCCCGCCTGTTCAGCTCAACTCCCACATCAATCTCATCATCTAAAGGAGCCGGTTGATCTTTCCTGAAGGCGATCCTTAATTTATCAAATCCTCCCCCTGACCTGCCGCCTTTGTATTCAAGGCCCTTCGGAGGGACCTTGCCGAACTCTGCCATATACCATGTGCTTACTAGGAGATCGGCCGGCCACCTGTAGTCGCCGAGGACCTCAAAGGTCGGATTCCCTCTTATTGAAAGGGCATTTACAGGACATGCCTTA
>Ga0153915_10003387_pt1 | contig 14646 bp, 11 predicted proteins | sample Opewatmetagenome_2_FD_107003 | JGI IMG/M metagenome (GOLD analysis project Ga0153915, IMG submission 107003) | Freshwater wetland microbial communities from Ohio, USA - Open water 3 Core 3 Depth 3 metaG | ecosystem: Environmental > Aquatic > Freshwater > Wetlands | place: USA: Ohio, Lake Erie...
CGTCATCGATAATAAATGTTTTATAAAAGACCTGCGTTTGCCTTCCCCTTCCATAATTATTTAACCTCCTGTTGAATTAGATTATTTGTATTTGTCCGCCTAACCTTTGCCGGATATTGATCATTGTTCATGCAATTTAAATTCAGCATAATAATCATTGTTTTTCTTTAACGTATCGGTTGGTGTTGCCGGCTGCGAAATGGAAAATAGGACGATCTGCCCTCCGGATGAGCATCGGGCAGTGCTTTAATCCCTTTGGTATAAACACGAAGCAGCTTTTAGTCAAAATGTGTTTTTCATCATCCAGCCATAGTTCTACTTCACCGCATAAGTCGTGAGGGTCTTCAGGATTGGAACCGAAGAAGGCCAGCACCTCATCGAAATCGTGGGTATGGGCAGGCGGTGAAAATTGATTAGCCTTCCGGAACCAGGAACTTTCTACATAAAAGGCCCCGTCCAGCACCTTGTTATCAAGATAAGCCACGGGAGTCATTACATCCGGGCCGTCTTTTACATTGCCCTCTTCCATATCCCATATATTAGGTTTTGGGTCAGTGATTATATACTTGCCATATTTACTTTCTGCCATTTCTCTCCTTTCATTAAAGCTGCACCTAATGATGTTATACCTTTTTCTACAATTTTTCTGGATGTTCTTTGACAGGCATTTTCTACCATTGTTTTCAAGATTACTCAAGAAATCCGGTTATTCTTTAAACATGCGCCTTGAATTGTCCTGTCAACGCCTCAGATTAATATTTCTGACAATGACTTGAAGCCCATTAAAAATCAATGTTATTCTAACGATCTGATAAAGAGCCGGCAATAGAAGCCCAGATTTAAAAAAGAACTGATTGTAAGGAGAGAGCATAATAGAGATAATAGAACACGTTTAACAACGAACATCAAACCAGCGCAACATGTTCCCGCTCCTTGAGGTTATGGAATTTCTCAAATGCCTTCCGCATTGTTCCTTGTTCGAATAGATTTTGTTGTTCCAGAAAGTTGTTTAGTATTATATTTTATAGATTAATAGATTATGCGGAAAGTTTGTTTTTGTATCCTAAAATAGGGATATATTAAGTAATTAGCTATGGCAGATAATGAATATTTAATTGCATTTTGCGAACATTTTTTATTCCACCCTGTTAGCAGTCTGCTAGTTTAATTTCCTGCACTCGTTGTGATGAACCGATATATGACGAGTCCGATGATAAATAGCGGATGTAATCTAATAAGAGCATGTACAGCAGAACAATCCCGTTAAAGGATACTTTAGATCGCCTTGCCTTAAAAAGATAGCCATGGCCGGCCAGGTATTGTCCTATATACCGAATGTTGCCTGAACGGAATATTTCGTATTGATCTAATAATAATAATATGCTAAAAAAATAAACTTCTATGACAAAGACCTCTCATCTCATAACCGCTAACTTAATTTTATTTGAAAACCAATTGATTTTATTGATTGATCCGATGTCTTTAAAAATTTTTAGTAACTAGAGGAGAAAGCCTATGTTTTTTATCTCGACTTCTATCCTCCAACGATTATTCGCCTTTACTTCAAAAAGGGGAATAAATGCCGATGACCTTCTGAAAAAGGCCAACGTAGATAAGTCATTGCTTGATAACGCCGACAACAAATTGCCCTTAGAGGATTACTATTCTATCTTGGACGCAGCGATAGAAATGACTGGTGATCCCTATTTTGGTCTTCATATGGGTGAAAGCGCAGATGCAGGAGATTTATCCGTCCTTGGCTATATTATGACAAGTTGCCGGACCCTTGGGGAGGCGCTAGAAAAGGTCGGTAAGTATTTCGGAATAATCGGATCAGTTTTGAATATCTACTTGAAAGAAGAAGGGGATGATGCAAAACTTATCTATGATATGAGGAAGCATTTTCCGAATAACTGCATAAAACATTGCATTGATACCGGCCTTTCCAATTATTATAATATCGTCAGGAATATCACAAGCGGGCCTGTTGAAATCAAGGAAGTCTGGGTTAAAGCTGAGCAGCCTCTGGATATGAGTGAGTATAACAGGGTTTTTGACTGTCCGGTATTGTTTAATCAACCGTTCGCCGCCTTGGTGTTCCCTTCAAAGGCGTTGGACATACCGCTCAGACATCCTAACCCGGCGTTGCTTTCACTTCTTGAACATCATGCAAACAGTTTTCTAAGTAAAATCGATGAAAAGGATTATTTTTCAAGGAAAATAAGTCTATTTCTTTTTGAACAGATTCAAGGAAATAATCCCGCTATCGAGGATGTGGCGAAAGATTTAGGGATGAGCGTTAGGGTGCTGCAGAAGAAGCTGAAAGAGGAAGGCGTAACATTCAGCGAGATCGCGACAAATGTGCGACAGGAGCTTGCAAAGAGCTATCTCGCCGAAAAGCGTTACACGATTGATGACATCACCTATCTGCTTGGATTTTCCGAGCCGAGCGTGTTTCGCAGGGCATTCAAGATGTGGACCGGCATGACCCCGGGGCAATACAGATCATTTTCTGAACCCACCTTTAAAAACCAAACGGCAAGGTCATAAAAGAGTCTTTAAATTTCGATGCTATTACCCATGATCGAGCCCGGTTTTACCGGTGTGACGGTTTTATTGTCCTTTTCGCCGGCGGTTGTTTTTCCTTTCAACTGATCCCTGATGATGCGCATCTGTTTGGAACCTTTGATCCTGTATATGCGGTCAATGGGGTAAGATGTCTTCATGTGAGCCTCGTTATATATAATCACATCATCAAGGCCCGCCCTGATCATAGAGCCTGTCGTGGATAATCTGATCCTGTTACGAAAAGGCAGTTCAGGCGCGCGTATTTTCAAAACCAGCAGGTAATAATCGCCCGGGCCTTTTTCCAGGATTAATGACTGGTTATCCACTTCCTCCCAGTCGGTAATGCCGTATTTAAAAATTGACGTTACCTGTTCAAGTTGTGTGTCCAATGCATATTTTTCAGGTATCCGGATACTTCCGGTTGCACATGCAGATATCATCAGAAAAGATATAAATACAAAATATATCTTCATCAAGGTTTTCATGATTGCACCTCTTTAATAAAGGCTTATAAAAAACCTGTGTTTGTCATACTATAATCATGGGTAATTATGTGTCAATTATAAATATGGAAATATTTCCGGCTTGCCTCAAACATGTTTAGTGATCTTTTTGGGATTTATTCGGACGGTTGGATGTGTATCAGACATTTAAATAACGAGGGTAATGAAATGAAGAAATATCAGAGGTTCAAGGCAGGAATTTTAAATCAAGATTAAAGTTGATAATCTTCTCTGTCCTCCGTACCGGGAGGAAGTATAATACATTCTGTCTCGTCTGTAAAAGCCCAGAAAAGGGCCTGGGCCTCTGTTTTATCTTTGAAAAAAATCTCTATCTCTGTATGTGCCTTTTTATGATAGGAATTCCATATCTCACGTATGGGATAATATGCATAGGCTTTGAATACGTCAAAGGCATTTTTTAAAAAGGAGACCGAACCTTCGGTTTGGGACATTATATCAATGGTTATTCCTTCATTTAGAAATAAACGATAACTTGTCGGCATATCATTTATCTCCATGGCGATTACTTCATACTTCTTAACCTTTTTATCGCCGGACTCTTTATTGTCGCCTGTTTTGTTTTCCTCGGCCGGGGTGATGCTTATGTTGTTTACTACGCTTCCGTCTGGGGCAATATTATTTCTCAAATCATCAATTCGTATGCTTTTTTTCTCCAGTAAATAGGTTTTCACGGGCAAAGGGTCGCCTGCAAACTGTAATCTGGTTATTGCCCACTCCCTTATGGCAACACCTCTTGCCATAAGGGTAATTTTATACCCTCCTAAATCAAGAATGAAGTAGGCCTTGGGCTTTTCAGCAAGGGAAAGCACCTGGGTAAGAAAATTGTTTCTTTCCGCAACACCTGCATCGGCCCGGGAAAGAGGCTGCAGAATAAGGAGCATTGCAAATATGATATATAAATGGATTCTAGCCATAATTAAAAAATATAAATTTTTGTTCCTACTGTTGATGCCTTGTTGACAACTTCCAGATCTTCATCTCCAAGCCTGACACATCCGTGTGTTACGTTCCTCCCAAGGAGCCTTGTGTAAAGGGTGCCATGGAGAAAATACCCGTTGCCGAAACCCATGGCATATTCACCTAAGACATCCTCTTCCACCCTGTCCCCAACTTTTTTCGGAACATCTTCACCTTCCTCAAGAAAGGCCCAGTCAGGTTTTACCCATTTGGGATCTTTCAGTTTGTATTTTACTGCAAACTCACCCTTTGGCGTATCAAAGGTCCAGGACCTGTTTTTTCCTCCCTGCTCAGTAAGGACATTACCGCTTCCAGTGGCTATGACAGCCTTTCTGATAATGTCATTATCTTTTTTAAGGTAGAGTATATTTTTAGCCGTATCAACGATGATGTAGATCCCCTTTGGAGAGAGTTTGTTCAGCTGTTTGATAAGTTTTTCATTTTTTTTCTGAAGATCTTTAACAGCTTTTTCATCAAGATCGGTTTTCTCATGATTAATATTCATCCATTCGGATTTATTCTTGTTGATGATATGATACCCGATTCCTTCTATGATTGCGATAACCAATAGAAGCGATCCGAAGATGATGGATGAAATAATTAATGATTTTTTGGTTAACATAGTGCTTAATCAATATAAGATAGTGTTTCGTTGACTCCGTTTATGGCTCCGACAATGGTGACCGGAGTCCCTTCACAGGCTAATGCGTAAATCTTATCCATGTCATTATTATCTAAAGAGATACAACCTTTTGTCATTCCATCAGATCCTCCACCATGGATCTCCAGCAGGGAGCCTATCCCTGTCCTTGCCGGTATAAGTCCCTTCTTTTTGGCCTGTGCAAATCTTAATCTGTCTTCTGCATTAGGGTAATCGAATAAAAGGGCCTTATAATAACGGCTACCTGCGTTTTTTTTGACGATATAATATCTGCCTTCAGGCGTTCCGCCATCGCCGGCATATAACTTATCTTTCAATCCGTTGCGGCCAAGGCCTACGTCATAGGTTTTTATTTTTTTACCGTTTTTATACACCATAAGGGATTGGTCAATTTTGCTTACGATAAAAACGACGATGCCCTTGTTTTTAGATTCTTTGATAGTAGTTTCGGCCAGCCTCCGCCAATTTTCAATCTGATTTCTGTCGGCATAGCGACTCAGGATTGAATTTGCGATTTTTGATGATTCCTTCGTAAGGTCGTTTGCCTTTTTTAAATTGGCTTCGACAGCATCAAAATCGCCTTTTTTTAATAGGAGTTCGGCTTCAGTTAAAAGGAACTCTGCCTTGCTGAGGTTTTTCCTTATCAACCTTCCTTCATTAATAGTAGATGTTGATGTTTTTAAAGAATCAACTCTGTCTTTTATGGTGAATATGCGTTTTTCAATGCCTTCTGATTTTTCGGCCTTTAACTTATTGATCTTTGAAAGCAACATATTGCCTTTACCAAGGAGTCTTCTGTATTGGTCCCTGACAGAGGAAAAATCTTTAAAATAACGAAATTTGGCATCTTCCGTCAAAAAGGCGCCCTCTGCATTGCTGTATGTCGTTAAATATATCCGATATTCATCAGGGGTATATTCTCTAACGCCGGCATTCACAAGCACAGCCTTTTGTTTTTCCGCATAACGGATCTCCGGGGGAGTCTTGGGTGCGCTGCATCCAAAACACATGATAATAACTATTATAAGAAATAAAAATGAGTAATATCGCATCAATCCAAATTCTTTTTAATCTTTAGTTTGGGTTTTATAATTTTTCCTGCATGAATTTCTGCTTGGCTCGGGATAGGGGCCGCCGCTATTCCGCTTATCTTATATGACAAAGCGGCGTTATGTGATTCCCATCACTAATTAAACATAGAAATGGGTACGCACATAAAGAGATGATTTATTTTTCTCATCGTTTCACACACGTACCCAGTGATCACATTGGATTTCCGGATTATAATCGGATTTCCGGATTATTATTTCTTTTTGCCTTTTACTTTTTCAAGCGCGGCAGTAACGTCATTCGATATCTTTGTTGCGCCGTCTTTAATAGTCCTGGCGCTGTCGGATGCCTCAGAATATTTCTCCTGATCTATTGATGTCTGGATTCCTGCAAGAGATTCCTCAAGACCTGCAAGATCTCCCTTGAGCATCTCGATATCCGCTTTTGTCTCTTTGCCGGTTGGGGCTTTTTCTAGAAGTTCCTTTGCAGCTGCAATAGCAGCCGTGGCTTCGCCTTGAGCAGCGATAGCTGCGTTCTTGGCTTCTTCCTTCTTTGTAGCCGCAACAGTTTTTGCGTTCTCAGAATCAGTCTTTATGGTTGCAAGCATCTGTTTTGCCTTGTCGAAGTTGCCGAACCACTTTTCATCCTGTACCTTTATTTCATCTTCAGCTGCCTGCATATCGCTTGTTAATTTTGCGAGTTCATCGGCTGCATATGTCTGAGTGTCAATATTTGTAACAGCCTCAATCGCGGCCTTTGCATCGGCGAGTTCCTGAGTAGGCGGCTTGGCGCAACCTGTAATAAGAAAAGCGCTAAGAATTCCGATAATTAATAACTTAAATAAATTTCCCATAATAAATTCTCCTTTTAATAATGTTAATAAAATAATTTGCCTATTTTATCCTCTATCCTTTATGGACATGAGGAAACTCACTGTTTTATAAGGTTCTCATCTCATAGGGACCACCCTCTGTAATCAATATGATCATGAAGACTTATAACTATCTGCGCCGGCTGCCTTTAAACCTGTGTGTTCTTTATTTCAAAACAATATTCTGTTCTTGCATAGGATTTAAAAGAGCAGGATTAGATCCTTTATCATAACTCGAAATGTCTGCCGCTGACCGGTTAATCAAGCGCTTAACATTGTGCACCGGTTGAACTTCCTGTTAAGACCTCCATTTTTTTATTCACCTTTTTGTCGATCCAGAGTAGATTTCCGGTTCCCCTTGGTTCCTATGACCGGTTAAGAAGAAAACCATCAGCCGTTTCTGTAACGACAGACGAAAGGTGTTATGTCATTATTATTCTTGGAGTGGTCCGGGCTTTCAAATGTGATAGTCAGGGGATCACCAAAGATCTTCGCTGTCTCCTATTAAATGAAACATAATATCTTCGGATATTCTTTGTAGACTTTTTCGGGTTTTATTCAAATTCCTTTCTTGCTATTTCTGATAATAGTAAAATCAGAAGTGCCTGAATAGAAACATTTATTATTGCACCATCTGGAAACAAGTTATGGTTCATCTCAAGATTTCAATCTTCGGCATGCTATACCTAATATTTAAGATGTCAACAAAAATTTTTATATAAAAAATCCAAGTTTCAGGAGATGATCATTGAATGAAAGAAAATTATGGGCATTCACTATGCGGCTTATCCTGCAATGACCGGCCTTCTTTTTGGCAATAAACCATAAATGCCATATTTTTGGAAACATGGCTTCGGGTTCAGGTTTCGGGCTTCATTTTCCATTGACATAATATCTATTTTCCTCTATATGTTTGCTATTGTAAATGAATATTATCATAAAAAATCGAGCACTTAACATAAAGGAGAATATTAAATGCCAGTTGGAACTTATGAGGATTATGCAAAAAGACTTAGGAAAATGAAACCTAACGTATATATTAACGGCAAAAAGGTAGATAGGTCAGGTGATTGGATCAATGGAGGGATGTATGTCATGAAGCAGACATATGATTATGCCAATGATCCGGAGTATCAGGACGTATGCACTGCCACATCTCATCTTACCGGAGAGAAGATCAATCGTTTTACCCATGTCCATAGGTCAAAGGAAGATCTGCTCAATAAGCAGATGATGACAAGGCTTCTCTGTCACCGTGTCGGCGGGTGCACCCAGCGATGCATGGGAACGGATGCGCTGAACGCCATTGATGTTGTCACATATGATATAGACCAGGCCTGCGGGACAAAGTATCATGATCGTTTTAACAAATATCTGGCGTACTCCCAGAAGTATGACCTTGTAGCTAACTGCGCCCAGACAGACGTTAAGGGTTCCCGTAACCCCAAATACAAAAGGGCGCATATGCAGCCGGACCCCGACCAGTTTGTGCATATAATCAAGACAAATGTGGACGGCATCGGCATTGACGGGAAGCCCTGCAAGGGCATCATCGTGCGCGGCGCAAAGATCTGTAACTCCAATGCACCGTATGTCGATGAAATCATCGTCAACCCGACCAAGCTGATGGGCCAGGGCGATGAAAGCTACGCGGTATCCTTTGCGCTGCCGGCTGACTGGGACGGCATAAAGCTGATGGCCCTTCCCGGCAGGCACCACAAGAGAACACACCTTCAGGCACCCTTTGCCGATGTCGGAGATGTTGAATCTCTGACGATTTTCGACGATGTCTTCGTACCCGATGAAAGGGTTTTCATGAATGGTTTAGAGCATCCTGATGTCCTTCAATACGCAGGTTATCTGGCGCTTATGTTCGCTCACTATCACAGACATTCCTACACAGGCTGTAAGACCGCTGTTTCCGAGGTTATAGCAGCCCAGGCAGCCCTGGTTGCCGATGTGAACGATATCGCGAAAGAGCATCATGTACGCGAGAAACTTTGCGACATCATTAGCACTGCAGAGCTCGTATTCGCGGCAGGTCAGGCATCAGCGTTCCGTGCGATCCAGTTCCCCAACGGTTCATGGGTCCCGGACGAGGTCCTTACAAACGCAGGACGCAGGCTTGCAGGACAGAAGATCTATCATGAGTATGAGACATTGGCTGACCTGACAGGCGGAGTGTGTGCGTCATTGCCGACGGAGGAGTGTTTCTTTGCGCCTGAGACAGCCGATCTCTGCAATAAATATATTGTGAGAAATCCTGCATACACTCCTGAGCAGACACACAGGGTCATGCGCATGATGGAGAACAAGCTCTGCGATCCATTTGAGGCAGCACAGGCCGTCGCAGGCGTACACGGCGGCGGGTCACCGCTCATGGAGACCATTACCATGATGAGCCGTTACGACCTCGAACCATTGAAGAATATAGCGAAGTTCCTGGCCGGTTTCGAAGGCGTCAAGCTTCCCCGTTACGAGCGCGCAACTGCAACACCGAGGGCTATGCTTGATAAATTCAAGAAGACGGTGGCTCAGAGCGCTGAAAAGAAGTAGCTGTCGATAGATAATCACTGTCTAATATAACCCGCTTCTGATTGAAGCGGGCTTTAATGCTTTTCAAAAGCCATATCCTGATGGATGTGGCTTTTTTAATATGCCGTTCATGATGTGATTTCTATGCCTGTCCTCCTCTTTTAGCTGAGGGAAAAGGGGTAAAGGTGAATTCAACAGAAAGAGAAAATATCAATTTCAAGGCCGACCTTGCAGTGATCGGCAGCGGCGGCGGTCTGGCCGCTGCTGTTGCCGCTGGGGAAAAGGGTGTAAAGAATATTGTAGTAATAGAAAGGCAGGTTTTGCCGGGGGGCAATACAAGGCTTGCCGGCGACATCTTTGCCTGTGAAAGTCCGGTTCAGAAGAGGGCTGACATTAAAGCCGGCCGCGATGAGTATTTCAAGATCGCTATGCGCTGGGCGCACTGGAGCAGGGTCGATCCGAGGATTGTCAGGGCCTATATCAATAAATCGGGCGATACTATCCGCTGGCTTGAGGAAAAGGGCGTAGAATTTGAGGAGATACTGCCATATCGCGGGATTACCACCCATAACGCCGTCGGCAGCAATAAACGGATCTTCAAGGTCCTTGCAAGGAAGTGTGAAGAGCTTGGAGTGAAGATACTGCTGGGCACAACCGCAAAAAAGATCCTGCGGGGTGTAAGCGGGGAGATCGCTGGGGTGATTGTAACGAATAAGGACCATGAGAAATTTCAAATTTCAACTAAAAGTGTGATCATAGCGACAGGCAGTTTTCCAGGCAATGTCGAGTTATTGAGGAAGTATTGCCCTGATTACTATGACGGCATGCAACTGGGCAAATGGCCTTACCATACAGGAGACGGTCTGATAATGGCGGATGAGATAGGCGCCGGGATCGCGGACTCCATACCCATGTTTCATATCGGCCCTGTACTTGAAGACGGACCCTGGAGCAAACTTTCCTTTCTTCCATATCAGCCCTACATGATATGGCTGAACAAAAAGGGGAAGCGGTTTATGGATGAGTCATGGAACACCCATTGGGAGAGCGGCAACGCAGTACTCGGCCAGCCGGAAAAGACCGTGTATATCCTATGGGATGAAAGGATGAAGGATGATCTTGAATTGAATATGCCGGGATTTTTAGAGGAGATTAAAAGATTGCAATCAGAGGGAAAGGCAAACATTGCGGATGACTGGGATGAGATGGCGCGATGGATCGGGGCCAATCCGACTGTCCTTGTGAACAACATCAGTGAATATAACACCGGATGCAGGAACGGTTATGACGAGATCTTTGCCAAAAGCAAAAACTATCTGGTTCCTATCCAAAATGCCCCTTATTATGCGATCAGGGCTGTTGCCCACTGCGGAGAGACCATGGGAGGGATCAAGGTCAATGAACGCATGGAGGCGCTGGATAAATCAGGCAACATCATACCGGGCCTCTTTGCAGCCGGCGTCATTACGGACGGCTGGATGCCTCAGACATACTGTACCGATATGTTCGGGAGCGCGTGCAGCTACGCTATGAACTCAGGCCGCATTGCCGGAGAAAATGCGGCTGAATTGTTTATAAAAAGGGCAGGGCAGCCCCAATAGCTTTTAGGATCATTCTAAACTCATTTAAAGAACAAGTCTTGCTAAAATACATAATATCCCCCAGTCTCTCCCTGTTGCCGGAAGCTCCACATAAACCCGCCGCCCTCCTTTTATGGCAAGATGTGCATATTATGGAGATTTTGTGTTGACAACCTATCGCTATTTTGGTATACACAACGTTAAAAAGCAATCTCCTATTGTTTAAATATGGTCCATTCTTGTAAATAAGCTCTCCTGCTACTGCCGTGCCGGATAACTGGAACCCGCTGCTACGTCAATATTTTTTGGCCCGGTTAAATATTACGTTTAACTCGGTGTCCGTTTTCCTTAAACCACATTATATTGGAGGTAACATATGACTAGCATGCGTTTAATGTTTTGCGCCGCTACGGTCGCACTGTTATCGGCGGTGACTGCGGTCTCGGCGCAGGAAGTGACTACCAGCGATGAAGAGGCCTTTACGTTGCCCGAGATACTCATCACCGCCCAGAAGCGCACGGAAAATCTGGTAGACGTTCCGGTTTCGGGTTCTGTAGTGTCGCCTGAGACGCTCATTAACAACAACATTTCCAATGTGGCCGACATCAATAATCTGGTGCCGTCGGTCCAGCTGAACGGCACGATTAACGGCCGTGTGCCGATGGGCGTGCGCGGCATTTCCAGCGTTTCGAATGAGCAGGCTGTGGGCGTCAGCTCGGGCGTGGCGATCCAAATTGACGGCGTGCCGGTTCCCTCCGACTCTTACGCCGGCAATCTGGTCGAAGACGTGCAGAACATCGAGGTGCTGAAGGGGCCCCAGGCCACCCTCGGCGGACGCACCGCATCGGCCGGCGTGATCAACTATGTGACGCGTAAACCTACGGACTCTTTTACCGGCGGCGGCAGCATCACGCTGACCAACGACAAGGAAAGGCGCCTCAGCGCCTATGTATCGGGCCCGGCGTCCGACAAGTTGAATTTCAGCGTATCAGGCTTCTACAATTACACACCCTATCCGATCCGCAACATTCAGCTCGACGAAACGACTACCCAAAAAAGCCTGGGCGGGCGCGGCAAGTTGTTGTGGAAGCCGACGGAGGTTTTCGATGCCATGATGACGCTGCACTATGCCAAGGCGAAATCGGAGGGCCACAACTTCGTTTATACCTATGTGAGCCCTGGTGCCCATACCAACTTTCCGCCGTTCTGGACCCAGTCACAGGCGCTGACCGGCATAGAGGTCGATATGGACAATCAGGAATACAGCAGCCCCGTGGACTTCGCCGGCGCCGAGTATATAGATAAAGACATCAACTTGGATATGAATTTCCAGCTGGGCGATCTGACCTTGTCCTCGACCACCGCTTATCAGAAAGAGGAGCAGGTCATGGTCCAGGATCTGTTTCTATTAAACCAGTATATTTACCCCGCATTTACCGAGTACCTCATAAATGTGATGGGCGTGCCGCCGTTTGTGGTTAATGATCCGAATATCTTTCCGGTTTTCGACAACGCCCAGCACATATGGGAAAACGTTTCGCAGATCAGCGAGGAACTGAAGGTCGTCTCTCCGGCCGATCAGCCGATCAGCTTTGTGGCCGGTGTGTTCTTCTCGAGTACGACGGTGGACCTGACGCAGCACCGCAACTTCTTCACTAAGGATCCAGGCGGTGCCTACGTAGACATTCACGTGGAGCCGGTAACCAGTACCTATGACGTCTACGGGCGGGTGACCTCCAAGCTGACCGACAAGACCAGCCTGTTGACCGGCCTGCGCTTCAACTACGACAAACTGGAATACACCTACAATCAAATCAATATGAGCGGTTATGGTCCGTACTACAGCAAGGGCAGCGACAATTCGACGGCGATTGTGGGCGATGTCAGCCTGCAGAAGAAGCTGAGCGACAGCAGCATGATCTACGGCACCTATGCCAGAGGTTATAAGCCGAGGGCCTACAACACCGCCTTAACACTGCATTCGAATGACGAGCTGAAACCAGTGGACCAGGAACACATCAACCATTTCGAGGTCGGTTCCAAGGGCACCTATTTGGACAAGACGCTCCAGCTGAATGCGTCGGCATTCTACACCGACTATATAGACTACCAGATCCAGACCTTTGTCACTCAGCCAGGTGCGACCTTTCCGGAACTTAATCTGCAGAACGCCGGTGAGGCCTCGACCAAGGGCCTTGAGCTCGACGCGACCTGGCTGGCGACCTCCACGTTCATAGTGAGCTTTAGCGCGGCCTATATCGACGCCAAGTGGGTCAAGTTCACCGATGCGCAGTGCTATGGGCTCCCCACGACCACCACGGAGACCATGCCGCCGAACGCTGTGTTACGCGCCGATGGCACCTGGGTGCAGGACGTCTCAGGCAAGCCGATGCCGAACTCACCCAAGTTCAAATTAGTGGTGAGTCCGGAAAAAAGCTTTGCCCTGTCCGATACGTATGATCTGGTGCTGGGCGGGACTTATTCATACCGCACCAAGGCGGTAATGCTGCCGAACCAGAATCCGCATGCGGTTCAGGACGCCTTCGGCATTCTTAATCTGAATGTCAAGCTGGCTCAGCAGGACGGCAAATACTCGCTGACTGTCTTCTGCAACAATGTGTTCGACCAAAATTACTACTCTGACCTCGAAGACTTCTGGACCGGTCCGTGGAACGGCAACGTCGTGATCGGCCAGCCGGCGCGCGATGCGAGCCGTTATTTCGGCGCGAGGTTCGACGTCAAGTTCTAATTCCAGAGCAGAGCGGGGAAGGATGGCCGGCCGCACCTTTGGGTGCGGCCGGTTTTTTTTGTGCGGGCGGCAATTGAGGGCTTGACTCCACTCACATTATATCAAACATACGCATACGCAGCAGGATAGACTTGTTCACAAGTACCATCACACTATTTATTCGGATACTTCAGTGTTTCTCTATCTTTTCCCTTGAGCCTTGCGCCTTATATTTTTTATGCCCTAGTCAAGCTGCGGTATTTAATCCTGTGGGGACGGGTTGCCTCCTCCCCGAGGCGCATCTTTTTGTCCTCCTCATATTCCGTGAAGTTGCCGTCAAACCAGTAGGCGTCGCTCTCTCCCTCAAATGCAAGGATATGGGTGGCTATCCTGTCAAGGAACCACCGGTCGTGGCTTATCACTACAGCGCAGCCGCCGAAGTTTTCCAGCGCCTCTTCAAGGGCGCGCAGTGTGTTCACATCAAGGTCATTGGTCGGTTCGTCCAGGAGGATCACGTTGGCTCCTCCCTTCAGCATCCTGGCAAGGTGGACCCGGTTTCTCTCGCCCCCTGAAAGCAGCCCGACCTTCTTCTGCTGGTCCGTGAAATTGAACCTTGACACATAGGCTCGTGAATTGACCTCCCTGTCGCCCAGTTCAAGGATGTCATTCCCGTCGGAGATGGCTTCCCATATGGTCTTGTTCGGGTCAAGGCTCTCCCTGCTCTGATCCACATAGGCCAGCTTTACGGTCTCTCCTAATCTGATTGTCCCTGATGTAGGCTGCTCCTGCCCTGTAATCATGCGGCACAGGGTCGTCTTCCCTGCGCCGTTGGGGCCGATGACGCCTATGATAGCTCCCGGAGGCATCAGAAAGGACAGGTCCTTGATCAGGAGCCGGTCATTGTATGCCTTGCTGAGGTTTTTGGCCTCTATAACCACATCGCCCAGGCGCGGACCGGGCGGGATATATAATTCAAGGTCTTTATCCCTGCTCTGCGTGTCCTGGTTGACAAGGGTCTCATAGGCGCTGATCCTGGCCTTTGCCTTGGCATGTCTTCCTTTAGGAGACATCCTGATCCATTCAAGCTCGCGCTCCAGTGTCTTCTGTCTTTTGCTCTCGGCCTTTTCCTCGTTTGCCAGCCTGTTTTTCTTCTGTTCCAGCCAGGATGAATA
>Ga0153915_10003388_pt1 | contig 14645 bp, 10 predicted proteins | sample Opewatmetagenome_2_FD_107003 | JGI IMG/M metagenome (GOLD analysis project Ga0153915, IMG submission 107003) | Freshwater wetland microbial communities from Ohio, USA - Open water 3 Core 3 Depth 3 metaG | ecosystem: Environmental > Aquatic > Freshwater > Wetlands | place: USA: Ohio, Lake Erie...
CGGTGCTGGTCGTGTCTCGCGGCGAGCGGGCGTTGCTCGAAGCCGCGGTCGGCAGCTGCCCCAACGCACATGTTGTCGGCAATGGCGTCGACTCCCGCTATTTCGATCCCGCAATCGTGCATCCCGACCCTTATGCCGACGGAGCGGTGCCCGTCGTGTTCACGGGCGCAATGAATTACTGGGCCAACGTCGAGGCAGCCGAGTGGTTCGTGCGCGAGGTCCTGCCTGCCCTGCGTCGCGCGGAGCCAGCGGTCGTGTTTGCAATCGTAGGTTCGAATCCGGATCCGCGCGTCACCGCCCTCGGTCGCGAACCAGGCGTCCTCGTGACCGGATCAGTGCCCGACGTGCGGCCGTACGTGCAACACGCTCGCTGCGCGGCGATTCCGCTGCGCATCGCGCGCGGCGTGCAGAATAAAGTGCTCGAGGCCATGGCGCTCGCCAAACCGATCGTGGCGACGCCGGAATCGGTGGCTGGATTGGCGGCGCACGCTCCTGTAACGGAGGTCGATGTAGAGTCCGAGCCGTCCGCTTTCGCCGCCGCGGTCATAAGGCACTTGCGCGGGGACGCCGGCGTGAATCAGCGCGCGCGGCAGTATGCGATCGAGCATTTCAATTGGGCCACGGCGGTGGATGAGTTCAAGGCGCTCACGATTCCGCACGCGGCGCAAGACTCTGCCGCCGCGGTCGGATCGTCGCAATGATCTCACCGTGGCACACGAGACACGCTTCGACGCAGCAGGCGCGCCGCTGATGCGTCCGGACCCTCTAATCGTGCACGTGATCCATCGCTTGGATGTCGGGGGCATGGAGAACGGACTCATCAATATCATCAATGGCATGACGCGCTCTCCGTTCCGCCATGCAATCCTCGCGCTCGCCGGAGTCGGACAATTCGGCAGGCGCCTCGAGCGCGGCGACGTGGAAGTGCTGTCTATTGACAAGCGCCCCGGGAAGGACCTCGCGGCCTATGGCAGGCTGTGGCGCGTTCTGCGCCGCATGCGCGCCGCGATCATTCATACACGTAATCTTGGAACGATCGATTGCCAGTGGGTTGCTGCGGCGGCGGGGGTCGTGCATCGCATTCACGGGGAGCACGGCTGGGATATCAGCGATCTGCGCGGGACGAGTCGCCGTTCGCTTTGGTTACGGCGGGCCTGTGCGCCTGTGATCCAGCGCTACGTGGCAATGTCGCGCGATATCGAGCGCTGGCTCGTGGATGACGTGCGGGTTCCGAAGGCGCGTGTCTCGCAAATCTACAATGGAGTGGACAGCGAACGCTTCCGGCCGGCGGGCGCGCTGGCGGAGGACTTGCCGTGGTCGCCTGGCGATGTGCTCACGATCGGCACCGTGGGGCGGTGCGAGCCGACTAAGAATCAGGGTGCATTGCTGGCCGCCTTCCCGATGCTGCTGCAACTCGTGCCGGACATTGCACCTCGGCTACGTCTGATGATCGTGGGCGGTGGTCCGCAACACCGCGAATTCTTTGAGCGAGCCCGTGAAATGCACATCGCCGAACAAGTTTGGATGCCGGGCGTACGCAGCGACGTTGCCGAGTTGCTGCGTGCGATGGACGTGTTCGTGCTGCCTTCGCTCAACGAAGGCATCTCGAACACGATCCTGGAGGCGATGGCGTCCGGTCGGCCCGTGGTTGCGAGCGATGCCGGCGGCAATCGAGAGCTCGTGAGCGCCGGCGTCACTGGCGAGCTGTTTGATCCGCGAAAAGCGGATGACCTGGCTGCGCGACTGGTGCCATATGTTCGCGATGCCGAACTGCGCCGTCGCCAAGGCGCCGCAGGGCGTGATCGTGCCATTGCGCAGTTCTCGCTACGGGCCATGATTGCGAGTTACGACCGACTGTACCGCGAAGTGTTGCGGAAGTAGGGGACGCAAGATGTGCGGCATCGTTGGCATAGTGGATATCGAAGCGTCGCGCGAGCCCGACAGGGAGCTGCTGCGCCGGATGAACGCGGTCCAGCACCATCGCGGGCCGGACGAATATAGCGAGTATTTCGAGCCCGGCGTCGCTCTTGGCCACCGGCGCCTGTCGATCATCGACCTCGCCTCCGGTCAGCAACCGATGTTCAATGAAGATGGCAGCATCGCGATCGTCTACAACGGAGAGATCTACAACTACCAAGCGATCGCGCGGGAACTGCTCGCGGCGGGCCACAAGTTCCGTACACACTGCGACACCGAAGTGATCGTGCACGCGTGGGAAGAGTGGGGCCAGGATTGCGTAACGCGCTTCAACGGCATGTTTGCGTTCGCCTTGTGGGACCGAAACCAGCGCACGTTGTTTCTCGGTCGCGACCGGCTCGGCAAGAAGCCACTGTATTACGTGTTATTGCCGGGCGGTCACGTGGCCTTTGCGTCCGAGTTGAAATCGATTGTCGTAATCCCCTCCCTGCCGCGTGACCTGGACGAACAGGCCGTCGAAGACTATTTCGCTTTCGGCTACATACCAGATCCGAAGGCAATCTATCGCTCGGTGCGCAAGCTCCCGCCTGCGCATACGTTGCGCATTCGCGCAGGCACCCCGATGGCTGTACCACGCGAATACTGGGACGTACGATTTGAACCCCGCGACGACCGCAGCGAAGCGCAATTGCACGAAGAGCTGCTCGGCCGCCTGCGAACGGCGACGCAGATCCGCCTGATGTCGGAGGTACCGCTCGGAGCGTTTCTGTCTGGAGGCGTGGACTCGAGCGCAGTGGTGGCGATGATGGCGGGCGGGGACAGTCACGCCGTTAACACCTGTTCGATTGCGTTCAAGGACCCGAGCTTCGATGAGTCGGAATACGCCGAGCGCGTGGCGCAGCAGTACCACACGAATCATCACGTCGATATGGTCGATAAGGATGACTTCGATCTGCTGGATACGCTGGCCGGTTGCTACGATGAGCCGTTCGCCGACAGCTCGGCGATCCCGACCTACCGCGTGTGTCAGCTCGCCCGGCGGCATGTTACGGTCGCACTGTCCGGCGATGGGGGCGATGAGGTGTTTGCTGGCTACCGCCGCTATCGTTGGCACATGAAGGAGGAGATGGTGCGTGCCATGATGCCGGGCGCACTACGTCGTCCCCTGTTCCGTGGACTAGGCGCTCTCTATCCGAAATTGGATTGGGCGCCGCGCATCCTGCGTGCCAAGGCAACGTTGCAGGGCATAGCGCGGGATTCGGTGCAAGCCTATTTCCACAGCGTCACGCTGACGACCGACGCGCAACGGCAGGCGCTGTTCGCGCAGCCGTTTCGTCAGCGTCTGGCGGGTTATAACGCCATCGGGGTTTTTCGCGACCATGCGCGTCGCGGCAATCACGCCGATGCGCTGTCGCTTGTGCAGTACCTCGACTTCAAGACCTACCTGCCCGGCGACATTCTCACCAAGGTGGACCGAGCTTCGATGGCGCATTCACTCGAAGTGCGGTGTCCGTTGCTTGACTACACCCTCGTCGAGTGGGCGGCCGGCGTGCCGTCGCGCTACAAGTTGCGGGGCGGCGAGGGCAAGTTGTTGTTCAAGCGCGCGCTCGAGCCGCACCTGCCGCGCGAGATTCTCTATCGCAACAAGATGGGCTTCGCCGTGCCGATCGGCAGCTGGCTGCGCGGTCCTTTGCGCGAGCGCACGCGCACGTCGCTGCTCGAAGGAGTACTGCCAAAGACCGGCATATTCGCGCCAAAGACCGTCGCGATGATGGTTGAGGAACACCAGACCGGGCGTCGCGATTTTGCGGCACCACTCTGGTCGTTGCTGATGTTCGAGGCGTTCCTACGCAAGGTGACGCAGCCGTGAACCGAACGCCGCTTCGAGTTCTCGTTTTCTCATCGCTCTTTCCGAACGAAAGTGAGCCCTTCAAGGGCCTGTTCGTGGAGCAGCGGGTGCGCAAGTGGCATGCACAAGGACACACGGATACGCGCGTGGTCGCACCCGTGCCATGGTGGCCATGCAGGCACAGGATGTTTGGAAAGTATGGTGTCTACGCGGCCGTGCCGCACGTCGACAATCGCTCAGGGATACCGATACTGTATCCGCGCTATCCGACGCTGCCAAAGATTGGCATGACGATCGCACCTTTGCTGATGGCGCTTGCCGTGCTGCCGGTCCTGCGCAAGTTGATCCGGCGCGGCTGGTCATTTGACATCATCGACGCCCACTATTTTTACCCTGATGGTGTGGCCGCCGTCCTTGTCGGGCGCTGGCTCGGAAAGCCAGTCATCGTCACGGCGCGCGGCAGCGACCTCAATCTCATTTCGCGCTACCGCTTGCCGCGGCAAATGATTCGCTGGGCGGCGCGGCGTGCGGCAATGAATGTCACTGTGGCGACCACGCTGCGTGACCGACTCATTGCTATTGGTATCGATCCCAGGCAGGTGCAGGTCGTCCCGAACGGAGTCGACACGGACGTATTTGCTCCGCGCGATCGCGAGACCGCGCGCGCGGAGCTCGGTCTGCCAGGCCCATTGCTGATCAGCGTTGGCCGACTCGTGAAAGGCAAAGGCCACGACCTAGTGATCGAAGCACTGCGAGACCTGCCCGGCTGGCATGTCGCCATCATTGGGGACGGTGAGCAGTCCGGACTGCGCGCAGTCGCGCAGCGATTCGGTGTAGCCGATCGAGTTCGGCTGGTGGGGGCTGTTGAGCAGTCGCGACTCGCCGCCTACTACTGCGCGGCCGACGCATTGGTGCTCGCTTCCGAGATGGAAGGCATGCCGAACGTGCTACTCGAGGCACTCGCGTGTGGTACGCCGGTGGTCGCAAGCGCCGTGGGCGATGTCAGGCAGATCGTTACCTCGCCGGTCGCCGGTCGTGTGCTCACGGAGCGAAGCGCCACGGCTATTGCGCACGCGGTACGCGAACTCGACGCGCAGCACGCGGCGGCGCAGGACGTTCGCTCCGAAGCCGAACGATTCTCCTGGGCGAGAACGACGGAGGCTCAGTTGCGACTGTTCGCCGCCGCCGGGGTGGGCGCGCAATGAAGATTCTCTATCACCACCGCATCCGGTCGAAGGACGGCCAGTTCGTTCACATTGAGGAATTGACCGAGGCCATGAAGTCGCTCGGCCACGAGATTGTCTTCGTCGGCCCGAGAGCCGTTCATAGCGAGAAGTTTGGAGCGGATGCGGGCGCCGTGGCGTGGTTGAAGAAGCTTCTGCCCGGCGCACTCTACGAGCTGCTGGAGCTCGCATATTCACTCGGCGACTTCGTGCGGCTGGTGCGCGTGATACTCGCCGAACAGCCGGACGTGATCTACGAACGGTACAATTTGTATTTCCTGTCGGGCGCCTGGGCGCGCAGGTTCTTTCGCACGCCGCTGTTGCTCGAGGTGAACGCTCCGCTCTTCGAGGAACGCAGCAAGTTTGGCGGATTGGCCATCAAGTGGCTGGCGCGACGGACGGAGACAGCAGTGTGGCGCCGTGCTGATCATGTTTTCGCCGTTACGGAAGTGCTCGCAAAGCGCGTGCGCTCGGTGGATGTCCCGTCCGAGCGCGTGAGTATCGTGCCGAACGGCATCGACTGGGCCAAATTTGAAGAGGCCGATGACGGCGCACAGTTGCGGCGCGAATTCGGCTATGAGGGGCGCATTGTGGTGGGTTTCACCGGGTTCGCGCGCGAATGGCATGGCCTCGACGAGTTGACGAAAGTTGTGGCGCAGGACCCGCGCCTGGTGCTGCTGGTGGTGGGTGACGGTCCGGCGCGCGGGCCGACGGAAAAACTGGCACGACAGCTGGGAGTCGCCGATCGAGTGCGTTTCACGGGTGTCGTCGAGCGTCACGAGGTGGCCCGCTACGTGGGGACGTTCGATATCGCGATGCAGCCGGACGTCGTCGAATACGCTTCGCCCTTGAAGCTCATCGAATACCTCGCGCTGGGTCGCGCTATCGTCGCGCCCGATAGCGCGAACATCCGCGAGTTGCTGACGCATAACGCCAATAGCCTGCTGTTTCCGTCGGGTGAGCGCGACCAGATGTGCGCGCAAATCCGTCAACTGTGTGATGACACAGAGTTGCGCCGCCGTCTCGGCGTCGCTGCGCGGCAGACCGTATTCGACAGGGACCTCACCTGGATCGGAAACGCCAAGCGGGTCATCGCTGTTGCCGAACGAATGCTGGCGCTGTCGCGTGCAAGCGGGCCCCGGGCGGAACAGCGGGCATTCGGACGCAAGTCCTAGCGTCCGATCAGCCAGCATGCGCGACATCATCCTTACAATCGTCGTCTTCGGTATCTTGCCGTTCGCCATTGTGTCTCCGCATATCGGCCTCCTTCTCTGGTCATGGCTCGGCTACATGAACCCGCACCGGCTGACGTGGGGGTTCGCCTACTCGTTCCCGTACGTGATGATTGCCGCGATTGTCACCATGGTCGCGGCAGTCCTCGGCCGCGAGAAGCTCAAATTTCCCTGGTCGTCGGTCACAGTAGTGTGGTTGCTGCTCGTGCTTTGGATGTGCGTCACGACGATGTTCGCGCTGATGCCGCAACTGGCGCAGGTCGAATGGCAGCGCTCGATGAAGATCCAGATCATGATCTTGATGACTCTGCTGATCATGGGTACCAAGGAGCGGCTCACCCAACTGGTGTGGGTGATGGCGTTCTCAATCGGCTTCTTCGGGATCAAGGGAGGCGTGTTCACGGCAGTTACCGGCGGCAACTACCGAGTGTGGGGACCACCGGGCAGCTTCGTGGAGGGCAACAATGAGATCGCGCTCGCGTTGCTCATGGTCGTGCCGATGCTGCGGTTCTGCCAGCTTCAGGTGCAGTCACGTTGGGCCAGGCATGCGTTCACCGCGGCGATGGTGCTGTGCGCATTTTCGATCGTCGGTTCGTGGTCGCGCGGGGCGCTGCTCGGCGGTTTCACGATGTGTCTTTATCTCTGGTTCAAGAGCCGTAACCGCCTGGCTTTCGGAATCCCGCTGATCCTCACAGCGATCGTGGCCGTGACATTCATGCCTCGGGCATGGACGGACCGCATGGGGACGATTGAGACGTACCAGCAGGACCAGTCAGCGCTCGGCCGCATCAACGCATGGTGGTTCGCGTTCCACCTCGCGAACGATAGGCCAGTCATCGGCGGCGGCTTCCAGGCGTTCAGCGACGAGTTGTTCAGAAAGTACGCGCCCAATCCGGACGACGTTCACGACGCACACAGCATCTATTTCGAGATGCTTGGTGAGCAGGGATACGTCGGCCTCGGTCTGTTCCTGACGCTGTGGTGGCTCACAATGCGCGCAGCGGGCTGGGTGAATCGCAACGTGAAAGGGCGACCGGATCTGCGCTGGGCTGCGGATCTCGTAACAATGATGCAGGTGGGGCTCGTAGGTTATGCGTCGGGCGGTGCCTTCCTCGGTCTTTCGTATTTCGATTTGCCGTACCAGATGATGAGCGTCGTTGTCCTCGCCAAGGTCATCGTACGCCGCGAGCTTGCACGGGCCGCCGAGTCCGGCGCATCGACGCCGAAGGCTCCGGTGCAACGTCGTTCGCTGTTGCGCCCGTCACGGCCAATTGCGGCGCCCAAGTTTGTCCCAAGGTGAGCCTTTTTCACGACATCGCCGGAGTGGCCGGCAGGGTGGCCGCAAGCTGTGCGGGGTCGCAGCGGCTGCTGATCCTCACGTATCACCGCGTACTTGCAGAACCGGATCCATTGTTGCCGGCAGAGCCGTGCCGTCGCGTCTTCGCCGCACATATCGCTCTGCTGAAGCGCCACTTCTCGCCGCTCGCGCTGGAGGAAGCGACGGAGCGACTGCGCACGCGCAAGCTGCCTGCGCGCGCCGTGTGCGTTACGTTCGACGACGGCTATGCGGACAATTTTCTGAATGCGCTGCCGATTCTTGAATCATTTGGCGTTCCAGCGACGTGTTTCATCGCGACGGACTACATGGATGGCGGCTGCATGTTCAATGATCGCGTAATTGAAGCGCTGCGCCGATGGCCGGCCCGGGACATCGATGTATCGTGGCTCGGACTCGGGAAGCTCTCACTCGCCACGCCCGGTAGCAGGCATGCGGCCGTGGGCCGGATTCTGGAAGCACTCAAGTACCTGCAGCCTGACGAACGTTCGGCGAATGCCGACCGCATGGCGGAGGCCGCCGGGGCAGGCGCAGCGTGCAATGTGATGATGACGGAAACACAGGTGAGCCAGCTCGCAAATCGCGGCGTGTCGATCGGGGCGCACACCTGCAGCCATCCGATTCTGGCGAAACTTGCAGACGCCGAAGCGCGAAGAGAGATAAGTGAGTCCCGCAGCCGCCTCGAATCGCTCCTTGGCCGTCCGGTTCGCCTGTTCGCGTATCCGAACGGACGCAGCGGTCGGGATTTCACCGCACGCGACGTCGATGTCGTTCGATCAGCCGGTTTCTCGAGTGCCGTAACGACCGACTGGGGTTGCACGACACCGGTTGTGGACCCTTTCCTGTTGCCGCGTATCAACGTTGCGGGCTATCGCGGCGCGCTGCTTGGCCTACGGCTCGGAAGATATTTCTTCAGCTGAGCTCGCGTCAGAGTCCCGTATCGAGCGAGTGGCTCTCCAGCCACGCTTCGAGCATCGCAATTACCCAGACCATCGTACCAAAGTACGCTGCATGCCCGTCTCGGTGCTGCTGAATGAGATGTTCGATGAAATCCGGCTTGACGATGCCGCGCGGCTTGAATCGCCGCAGCAGCTCGTAGACGACAGTTTGAAGTGCCGGCGACGTTTTCAGCCACTCGCCGAACGGCAGGCCGAAGCCGTGCTTGGTCTTTGTCAGCACCTCTTGCGGCAGGAATCCTGTCAGCGCCTGCTTGGCGAAGCTGCGCAACTTCAATCGGCGCATTTTCGTATGGCCGGCAACGCGCAACGACAGATCAACCACATCCTCGTCTAACCATGGGTAATGCACGTTAACGCCGCCGAGTTCGCACATGCGTCCGACCTTGCGCAGATCGTTATCCGCCAGCGTGAACTTCCAGTCGAGGTGCAGCATGCGATCGACCAGGTTGTCCGCGTCGATGTCGCGGTAGGTCCTGCGCAACAAATCGGCAGGATGGGCCCGATCGATGCTGCGGAGGAAACCGGTCTCGAACATGCCGGCCACATCGATGCGATTCAGGAAATTGTATGACTGCAGCCGCTCCGGCATTGGCTGTCGCGCCTGGCGCACGTATGAGGCCAGCTTGCGTATCGGCCAGATTGCGTTCCACCAGCGCTCTTCCACGAGCGACGGCTCGAGCAATGCGACTCGCAACGCCCCTGGGAGCTTGTGATACCACTCGAACACGGTTTGCTTGGCGTAGCGTTCATTGCCTGCGTATAGCTCATCGCCTCCGTCTCCGGCCAACATCGTCTCCGTGCCGTGCCTGCTGGCATAGCGTGCACACAGGAGTGTGGGGACAGCAGAGGAATTGCCGAACGGCTCATCGTACGCACGGGCGACATTGAAGATCTCCGCCGCCACCTGATCCGGCTCGACGTAGAATTGCCGCAGGCTCGCGCCGAAATGTCGTGCGGCGATCTGCGCGAACTGCGCCTCATCGTAGCCGGCCGCCGAAAATCCCATCGAATATGCATTCGACGCGCCGCGGATTTCACGACCCACTAGGCCGGTGACGGTAGAGCTGTCGATGCCGCCGCTCAGAAAGCTGCCGACGGTTGGTTCCGTGCGCCAACGCCGCACTGCGCCTGACAGGGCGGGCAGCAGCTCAGATTGCAGCAGGCGTGAATCCTCTGAATCGCGATCGAGAAATTTCGGGCGCCACCATGTTTCGATGTCATGACGTCCATCGCGGCGCCAACGCAGGCACTGAGCCGGTTCGAGTTTGCGCGTGCCGCGAAACACCGTGCCTGGGCTCGGTACCATGTGAAAATACAGGAAGTCGTGGAGCGCCTGCAGATCGAGTGCGCTGCTGATATCGCGATGCTGGCGCAGCAGCGAGGCATCGGTAGCAGCGACCAGATCGCCAGTCGCAGTGGTCGCGAAGCAAAGGGTGGTGATGCCCGCGCGATCGACTGCCAGCAGCGCCTCGCCCGAGCGCCGGTCGTGGAAAGCGAGCAGGAATGGTCCACGAATTTGCTGCAAGGTCGCTATCGGCTTCGCCGCCAGAGCGGCTCCCAGCCGCTCGAATCGGACATCGCCGGCGCGCCACCAGTCGGCCTCGCTGCCCTCGCGGAGCGAGCCAGCGACGAGCAGCAGAAAATCCGGGGTTGTCGTAATAGCTGGCTGCGCGGCGCCGACAACCCATATGCCTTGCGCATGAGGATCGCGGCCATGCAGTTGCGCGCCAAGGTCCTGGGCCGACTGTGCGAAAGCGAGGCGGAATACATCACCGGCACCTTGCCGCGCCGACAGCAGTGCGAACAGCTTTGGAATGGCCATCAAATCCCTGTAGAGAACTTCATTCTTGCCGGTGACCGGCGTGCAATGTTGTGTGTAGGCTGCGCCACGGAATGCTATCGTAATGGTGTCGGCTGCGTTAAGTTGGACCTGAATCACAATCAAGCCCTGGGTTCGACCGCTGCATTTCCTTGACGAGACCGAAGCCAGCCAACATAGTCACGCGCCTTCGGCACCCCTGGGAGGGGTCGTGACCAACTCTCAGTGGACCCTCACGCCATATTCGAGCTTCGGACGTGCATCGCTTGCCCGCGACTGGCAGGAGTTGGAACGTCGGGCGCGGCCGTCTTGCTTTCAGTCATGGGCGTGGATTGGAACGTGGTTGGATTGCCTGCCGCACGATGTCGATCCCCATATTGCGATACGTCGCTCAGGCACAAGGATTACCGGTCTCGGCGTGTTATGCATGTCGCGCAGCCGCCGGCACGTCGTGTTGCCGGTGCGCAGCTGGAATCTCACGGAAACCGGACGCGCCGATTGCGACACGCTGACGATAGAGCACAACGCGCCGCTGCTCGAATCGCCAGATGAAAATTTCGCGGAGGGACTCATCGAATGCCTGGGGCGTGAACGTTCCTCGTGGGACGAGTTTGTCGTGCCGGGCATCGACCACGCGCGCGCAGCGGCTCTCGTACAGCGGGTGCGCGAGTGCGGACTGCGAGTCGATGAGTACGACCGAAAACCGTGGTATTGGATCGACCTGCAGGCACTGCGAACAAGTGGCTCGGGCTATCTCGAGGCATTGAGCAGTAACACTCGCTACCAGATCAAGCGTTCACGGCGCGAATACGAAAAGGTCGGTCCGCTCGTCACGACGGTGGCCGGCAGCATGGCTGAGGCCCGCGAATTCTTCGTCGCGCTCGAGCGCCGGCACCAACAATACTGGCAGGGGCGTGGCCAGCCCGGTGCATTCAGTCGTCCATTCTTCCGCAGATTTCATGAACGCTTCATCGAAACGCGCTTCGATGCGGGCAACGTCGAGTTGGTGCGCATCATGGCGGGAGAGCAGGAGGTGGGCTATCTGTACAACATAGTCACGGACGGCGTCGTTGCCTCCTATCAGAGCGGCTTTGTATATAGCGATCAGCCGCACCTGAAGCCCGGTCTCGTGGCGCACGCGGCCGCGATCGAGCACAGCCTGAAGGTCGGACGGAGCGGCTATGATTTTCTCGCTGGCCGCAGTCAATACAAGGACAGTCTTGCTCTCAGCTCCGATGAAATGCTCTGGCTGCGCGTGCAGCGGCCCAAGCTCAAATTTGCTTTCGAGCGATGGCTGCGTGAACTCGTCCACCTGTGGCGGGCACGCAGACGATGAGACATCGCGGTGGTTTGACCGCCGCCGCTACCATTTGCCAAGGCGGGCGAGCTTGTTACGCAAGCCCGGCATCGGGTAGCCGAGCGCGTAAGCTTTTTGAGCTTGCTGCTTCGCTTCGGCAAATCGTCCCATGTCGATGTAGAGCAGCCCAAGGTTGTAATGCGCCTCGGTGAGGTCCGGGTCAATGTCGAGTGCGCGCAGGTAGGAGCGTTCGGCGTCGGCGTAGTTCTTGGTCTTGTGGAAGTAGATACCCTGAAGGATATGCAGCACGGGATCGAGCGGACGGAAGGTGATGGCGCGATCGAAATAGCACTCCATCTTGTACATGCCGTATTCCGACGCGTCGATCGGATAGCCGTGCAGGAGCTGCCAATTCATCATCGAATTGAGCGCGCGGTGGTGGTTCGGAATCTGACGCAGAATGAAAGCGAGATCCTGCTGGACGGGCGCGGTCTTGCCCTTTGACAGATTTTCGACCTGTGGCGTCCAGTGGTATTGCTCAACCCAGTTCTTGACGTAGTCCTCGTCAGCGGGGTCCGTGTAGTCGAGCGGGCGTTTGAAGTTATTCTGCTCAAGCGGCGCTCCGCACATGGCCAATGCGGTCGTGGACGCGAAAGCCAGCGCCGCGAGCGCGAAGGCTGGCAACCAAATGGTCCGGACCGTACAGCTGCGGCGAATTATTGTCATGGAGGAGTCGTCCTGGAGGGCTGTCCTACAGACCCCCGAGCCCCAAAATGCGGGACCACCGTACAGTGATCATTTTGCCGGTCTAGTTGGCTGTCGACCAGCGGCATTGCAAGAAAATGCGACCTTCAGCGCCTTAGCGTGGCAATAATGCCAACGGAAGCAGCATAAACCAGCTTGCATGTTCCGGAAACCGGCTCGGTTGCACAGTTAGATTGCTTCGTATGACCCGAAGAGTATTGATGATCTGCTACCACTACCCGCCGATCGCCGGCAGCAGTGGCTACCAGCGAACCTTGAACTTTGCCCGCAATCTGCTGGGTCTGGGGTGGGAGCCCCTCGTCCTGACAGTCCATCCGCGCGCGTACCCCAACGTGCAGGAGGAGGGTTCTGACGCAGATCCTGGCGCGCTACGCGTGGTGCGCGCATTCGCGCTGGACGCCAGTCGCCATCTGGCTATCCGCGGTCGCTATCCCTCGTTTCTTGCCTGGCCTGATCGATGGATCAGCTGGTGGATCGGCGCAGTCCCATTGTCGCGGCGCACAGTTCTCGACTTCAATCCTCATGTGATCTGGTCGACGTATCCAATAGCCACGGCTCATCTCATTGCGTCGAGCTGGCAACGCAAGTTGAGGCGTCCGTGGGTAGCGGATTTCCGCGATCCAATGACGGAGGACAACTATCCGAGCGCGATCCAGGGTCGCATGGTGAGGCGCATCGAGCGGACAACGGTATCGCAGGCCTCGCGAATCGTCGTGACCACCGATGGGGCGGCGCGCGAAATAGCTTCGCACTACCCGGGACTCGCGCCGCCTGAGAAATTCACGACGATACCCAATGGGTTCGATGAGGCCGCCTTCCAGGCGGCCGAGAACCAGCCGAAACCGACGCGAATTCGCAGTGTGGCCGTTGAATTGCTTCACAGCGGGATCCTTTACCCAGCTGAGCGGGATCCGCGTGCATTGTTCATGGCGTTGAGCCAGCTCCGCGATGAAGGCCGCATTAGCGTGCGCGACCTGCACGTTACGCTGCGTGCGAGTGCGCACGACGAGCTCTACAAGCCGCAGATTGAATCGCTTGCGCTTGAAGGCATCGTCTCGCTGGAAGCAGGTCTACCGTACGTGCAGGCGCTCCGTGAAATGCTTGCGGCCGACGGTCTCTTGCTTTTTCAAGGCAGCATCTGCAACAACCAAGTTCCGGCGAAGGCGTACGAATATATGCGGGCGCAGCGGCCGGTGCTTGCGCTGACGGACCCACGCGGCGACACCGCACGCCTACTCGCCGAATCGGGGTTTAACAGAATATGTCCAATCGATTCCGTCGATGCCATCAAGCGAGCGCTGCTTGCGCTGCTTGAGGACATCCGCCTGGGCCGGTCGGTCGTTCCTGCTCGCGGCGTCTTCGCAAAATTTGATCGTCGCTATCAGGCCCGAGTGCTCGCCGATGTACTAAACGACGTGGCAGTTCGGTCAGGGCCTACGAGCCACTAAACTCAGTGCGTCACACGGCGCACGTATGTCTGTGCACTGCGACAAACGTGTGCGCCTTAAATCAATCAGTTAGTCCCATGCAAGATGAATGTGTCGGCGATCACTGACGGACAGCAATGGCGTCGCTCGTCCAGCAATCCCACAAGTCCTGTGCACGAGCTTGTTTTTCCGCCTGATTCACGCGTCGATGGCTGACCAGGAACATTGGCATATGTCTTGCAAGGTAGCAGGCCTACGTCGCTGATGGTACTTGCGAATGCCTTGCGTGTGACACATCGAAACGTGGGTGTCAGGGTTAGCTCGCACTGCTCAACGGCAAACCCATCGAAAGATGGGGACGCAAAGCCTCCGGTCTAAGGGACTCGGGTCTTACGGTAGCGGGGCTGCCAGTGGTTCACGGCCAGAGTGACCTGCCGCGCATCGACTTGTGACCTAGTCCCCCTACGGCGGCGTCGCGATAGAGCTTGCGATCAGGCCGACATTTTTTTATGGCTGAATTGGGGGCGCCAAGTCATGCATGGATTCTGTACGAGAGCTGCACGCGCGTCATTCGTGCTCTTCTTGTGTTCAGCCTGGCCCGCGTTCGGGGGACCGATACAGGACCTCGCTCCAGGCAAGTGGTACGAGATACCGAACTCGCATCTGGCAAGCGTCGTACCGAATCCAGCGCCGCAAGGCGATCCGGCCAACATCATGAATGCATGGGGCGGTGGCACTTACGACACCGACCACGAGCAACTCATCGTCTGGGGCGGCGGTCACTCCGACTACTCCGGCAACGAGGTCTACGCCTTCGGTCC
>Ga0153915_10003389_pt1 | contig 14645 bp, 8 predicted proteins | sample Opewatmetagenome_2_FD_107003 | JGI IMG/M metagenome (GOLD analysis project Ga0153915, IMG submission 107003) | Freshwater wetland microbial communities from Ohio, USA - Open water 3 Core 3 Depth 3 metaG | ecosystem: Environmental > Aquatic > Freshwater > Wetlands | place: USA: Ohio, Lake Erie...
CGTCACAGGCATAGCCGAAACCCGTGATGCCTGCATAAACCTTGTCGGAAAATACAGGGACCGGCATCTTGCCGATCGAGTTTTTGATCTGGCGTGGACCCATAGCCAGGTGCTCCTGCGGCAGATTAATGCAACGGAAGCAGATGCGCAGCTTTACGGACGCATTGCCGCCTCTGTCATATACGCTAATTCGTCGCTGCGTGCCGGTCCAGGCGCCCTTATTAAAAATCATCAAGGCCAATCCAGTCTCTGGGGGTACTCCATTTCCGGAGATCTTCCTATCGTATTATTGCAAATTGAAGATCCTGCCAACATAAATTTGGTGCGACAGTTGGTTCAGGCCCATGCGTACTGGCGTCTCAAAGGGCTGGCGGTGGACCTGGTAATCTGGAACGAAGACCACTCCGGTTACCGGCAGCTTCTTCACGAACAGATCATGGGGCTTATCACCGCAGGTACGGAAGCCAATGTGACCGACCGACCGGCCGGCATTTTTGTAAGACCCTCCGACCAGATATCAAAGGAGGATCGCGTCCTCTTTCAGACGGTTGCACGCGCCATCATCACAGACCACAAAGGACCGCTGCCGGACCAATTCAAGCAGCGGAGGGCTGCGGAAGGAATCTTGCCTCCTCCTATGCCGATGAGGCCGACAAAGTACAATGTCCCGGAAATAGCGGCAAAGCCTCGCCAGGACCTGATGTTTGGAAATGGGCTTGGAGGATTCACTCCTGACGGCAGGGAATACGTCATTTCAACCGCCCGTGGGCAGGTAACACCCGCGCCATGGGTGAATGTGCTGGCAAACCCGAAATTCGGAAGCGTTGTCTCAGAGAATGGCGTCGCCTATACCTGGAGCGAAAACTCACACGAGTTTCGGCTCACACCCTGGTACAACGATCCGGTCTGCGATTCGAGCGGGGAGGCCTTTTATATTCGCGATGAGGAGCGAGGCCACTTCTGGTCCCCTATGCCTCTGCCCAGTCGCGGGGCAACGCCTTATGTCACCCGTCACGGATTCGGCTACAGCGTATTTGAACACACTGAGCGAGGTGTCAGCACAGAGGTGTGGGTATACGTGGCCTTGGACGCAGCCGTCAAGTTCACGGTACTGAAGGTGCGCAATCAATCAGGCAAATCGAGGCGACTTTCTGCCACCGGATATGTAGAATGGGTGCTCGGAGATTTAAAGTCCAAGTCGGCCATGCATGTCATTACCGAGATCAACCCTTTGAACGGCGCCATGTTTGCCCGTAACCCTTACAACACTGAATTCAACAACCGAACAGCATTTTTTAATGTGGACGATACATTGCGGACCATGAGCGGTGACCGGACGGAATTCCTGGGGCGTAATGGAACGCCGGCTGATCCGGCGGCAATGAAGCGATCACGGCTTTCCGGCAGGGTAGGTCCCGCTTTGGACCCATGCGGAGCTATACAGGTGGCCTTTGATCTGTCGAACGGGGAAGAGCGAGAGATCGTCTTTATCTTGGGCGCAGGCAAGGATACGGACGATGCCGTCAACCTGACGCACCGTTTCCGGGGGTCGGCTGCGGCACATAAGGCACTTGAAGGGATATGGCAATACTGGAATCACACCCTCGGTGCAGTTCAAGTGGAGACACCGGATATGTCCATCAACGTAATGGCCAATGGCTGGCTCTTATACCAAACCCTTGCTTGTCGCATGTGGGCGCGGAGCGGCTACTACCAGTCCGGGGGCGCCTTCGGTTTTCGCGATCAGTTGCAGGATGTGATGGCTCTTATCCACACAGAACCGCGTCTCGTGCGCGAACACCTCCTTCTTGCCGCAGGCCGGCAATTCCCCGAAGGCGATGTACAGCACTGGTGGCATCCTCCTCAAGGTCGCGGTGTACGCACGCATTGTTCCGACGATTATCTCTGGCTGCCGTGGGCGACGTGCCGCTATGTTCTGACTACCGGAGATACCGGGGTCCTGGATGATCCCGTCAGCTTTCTTAGAGGACGCCTAATCAATGCCGAGGAGGACTCCTATTATGATCTGCCCGGCAGGTCTGAAGAAAAGACCAATCTCTATGATCACTGTGTCCGTGCTATTAATAGGAGTCTCAGATTTGGTGAACATGGATTGCCGCTTATGGGCTCCGGAGACTGGAACGATGGTATGAACATGGTTGGCGCAGAGGGGAAAGGTGAAAGTGTCTGGCTGGGCTTTTTCCTGTATGCTGTTCTTATGCAATTCAGTGAGGTTGCCGGCAGGTATGGCGATATAAATTTTGCCGAAAGATGCAAGTCAGAAGCTGCTCGGGTGCGACTAAACATTGAACAGAGTGGCTGGGATGGCGGGTGGTATCGCCGCGCCTACTTCGATGACGGCTCACCGCTCGGATCGATAAATAACCCAGAATGCCGGATTGATTCCATTTCACAAAGCTGGTCAGTCCTCTTCGGCGCCGGTGACGCCGAACGCATTCTCATGGCCATGGATGCGGCAGATAAGCGTCTTATCCACCGGGACCAAGCTCTGATCCAACTCCTGGACCCGCCCTTCGACAAGTCTGATTTAAATCCAGGCTACATAAAGGGATACGTTCCAGGCGTAAGGGAGAATGGCGGGCAATACACCCATGCGGCAATCTGGATGGCGATGGCATTCGCTCAATTGGGTGACAGCCGGCGCGCATGGGAACTGATGGCCATGATCAATCCGGTGAATCATGGCAACACTCCCGAGTCGATTGCAACTTACAAAGTTGAACCTTATGTTGCCGCAGCTGATGTATATGCAGTCCACCCCCACACCGGCCGTGGCGGATGGACGTGGTACACGGGATCAGCCGGGTGGATGTACCGGCTTATTATGGAATCGCTCCTGGGGCTGAAGCTGGAGGTGGACAGACTGAGTTTTTCACCGCTTCTCCCTGCGGATTGGGAGGGCTTCACGGTGCACTACCGTTACCGGGAAACGGTCTACCATGTTGCCATTACGCGGATGCAGATTGGTGACGGAACAGCGAATGTGATTGTTGACGGCGCCCCGCAACAGGATAAGACGATTACCCTTGTTGACGATCATCAGGAACATTTTGTCAAGGTGAGAATATCCGCCGGTGGAATTAATTGATGAGAACTGCTTTTTGTGTATTAAGCAGGAAGCGACCATGATTTATTATTGGATTCATGTCAGTGGCGGCGGAAAACAATATTGGCTTATGCGTTTATATTTTCGGCAACTATACAGTTATTAATGAAGGTAAAAAATCTATTATGAGCATAACAACACCAAAAACAAAGATAATCTGTACAATCGGACCTGCCAGCGAGAAACCGGAGACCCTTCGAGAGTTGATCCGCAACGGCATGAGCGTTGCGCGTTTGAATTTTTCTCACGGGACACCTGACGATCATGAGAAAAAAATCCGAATTATCCGGAGGATTGCCGGGGAAATGGACAAACCGGTTGCCATATTGCAGGATCTCGGGGGACCTAAAATAAGACTCGGCCATATCCCTGAGCCTGGGATTCGCATAAATCCGGGGCATCATATTATCCTTACCACCAAGACAGAGGAAGGCTCGGCACAGCGCATATCGGTTTCTTACCCGTTTTTAGACAAGGCCGTGAAGATAGGGGACCAGATATTACTGGCAGACGGTTTTTTAGAACTGAGCGTTCAGTCGATAAATGAAGCTGAAATCCATTGTGAGGTAATTACCGGCGGCATTCTGACATCCCACAAAGGTATTAATCTGCCAAGCGGAACAATCCCTGTGCCGTCAATGACCGATAAAGATCGTCAGGATCTGATTTTTGGTCTTGATCAGGAGGTGGACTATATCGCACTCTCCTTTGTCAGGGCCGCAGAGGACATACGAAATATAAAAGAGATTATCCGCCGGAAAAACAGGAATACACCGGTCATCGCCAAAATTGAAAAGCACGAGGCCATTGTTAATTATAAAGAGATTCTTGATGCTGCAGATGCCATCATGGTGGCGCGAGGCGATCTGGGTGTAGAAATACCCCTGGAAGAGGTTCCTGTCATCCAAAAGCAGTTGATCCAAAAAGCAAATGCTTCAGGAAAGCCGATTATAACCGCTACACAAATGCTTCGATCCATGGCGGATTCACCTCGACCGACGAGGGCCGAGGCATCAGATGTAGCAAATGCCGTTCTGGACGGGACGGATGCTGTTATGCTTTCGGAAGAGACAGCAATCGGTAATTATCCCATCCAGGCCGTCCAATTTATGAATCGCATCATAACCGAGACAGAAAAAAAGTATCCCAGCGATCAATATCTCAAAATGATGCCGGAAAAGGAAATTTCAGATTCTGTTGCATATGCGGCCTGCGTGCTGGCAGATCACCTTGATGCAGCTGTAATTTTAGTCCCCACTCAGTCAGGCCGGACAGCCGAAGACATATCCAGATTCAGGCCCAGACAACCGATTATTGCATATACTTCCGACTTAGCAACCATGAGAAGGCTTTCCCTTTTTCGTGGGATCTTTCCACGGTTAATCTCAGAACAGGGTGATAAAAATGATATAATTGATAAATTATTGAAGCTGTCCGTTGAAACAGGAGATTTGTCAGAAGGAGATCTGACAGTCATCACAGCCGGGCAGCCTGTCTGGGAGCCCGGCACCACAAATATGCTTCAGGTCAAGAGGCGCCTTTAATATTGCCGGCATTGATTTGTTATAAGACTTTTGTCTCCCGATCATTTCCATGGGGTTGTCCCAAAATGGATTGATGTCAGGTGAAACGGATAAACAAAGGAGAAATTTATGAGAACAAAAGTAGGTCTGTGGATTGATCATAAGAAGGCTATTGTCGTGGCCGTTGCGGACAAAGGGGAAGAGACAGGGTTGATAATATCAAAGGTTGAAAAACAGCTCCGGCGTTCCGGAGCCTCACCGCTTAAGGGTTCCTATGAATCACAGCTGGTACCTGCTGATGATTGCCGGCAGCGGTCTTTTACCGGGCATCTCAACATCTACTATGATGCGGTCATCGCATCTATCCGCAACGCTGAGGCCATTTTGATATTCGGGCCCGGTGAGGCAAAGGGTGAGCTGAAAGAACGTCTTAAAGAAAATAACCTCGGTGGAGTCGTGGTAGGCATTGAAACAGCTGACAAGATGACGGATCGTCAGATTGCGGCGAAAGTTAGAAAACACTTTGCCGACTAGGGTTACGCAATATTAAGACAATGGATAAATCTCTTTGAAATAAGTGGGGCCTTAATGGCTCATCAGGATGATAGGATGAAACCGGCTTTCTGGCAGATACCCATCGCTGTACTCCAGGAACAGCTTAAATCTGCCACTGATGGCCTGAGCAGCCCGGATGCCTCAGGGCGCCTGACCCGTTTCGGACCCAACATTATTCACGGGGAGCGGAAACGGGCGCTGTTCCTGCAATTCCTGACCAAGTTCCGCAATCCACTTGTCATAATCCTCCTTGCTGCCAGCGCCATCTCAGCCTTCACCGGAGATGATACCAGCTTTTTCATCATCGGCACTATTGTGCTAATGAGTGTGACCCTCGATTTTGTCCAGGAATACAGGGCGGGCCAGGCAGCCGAACGTCTGCGCCAGTCGGTGACGGTGCGCGTTCAGGTGTTGCGTGACGGCAAACCCTCTGAAATCCCTATGGCAGATCTGGTGCCTGGTGATGTGGTGCATCTTTCAGCCGGCGATCTGGTGCCTGGTGATGGTCGTGTGCTTGAGGCAAGAGACTTCTTTGTCAATCAGGCCTTGTTGACCGGAGAACCGTACCCGGTGGAGAAATCTCCAGGCGAACTTGTTGAAACAGGCGATATGGTTGCGGCAGGTAACGGAGTGTTTTTGGGGACATCGGTAATCAGCGGAGCGGCCAGTGTGCTGATTTGCCGGACAGGACAAAATACGGCGCTCGGGGAGATCGCCGACAGCCTTATAGCAAAGGCTCCGCCAACCTCCTTTGAGCAGGGTACGCAACGTTTTGGGATACTCATCATGCGCATGACCGTCATGCTCGTCCTGTTTGTCCTTCTGGTCAATGCCTTCTTTCATCGACCATGGCTAGAATCATTCCTTTTCGCAATGGCGCTGGCAGTGGGCCTGACTCCCGAACTCCTCCCCATGATAGTATCCGTGACCCTGTCGCGTGGTGCCCTTAGGATGGCCGCAAGCAAGGTAATCGTCAAACGGCTGGCCGCGATTCATAACCTCGGAAGTATGGATGTATTCTGTACCGACAAGACCGGCACCCTGACCGAGGCCCGCATTCATCTGGAACGTCACCTTGATTTCCTTGGACGGGACAGCAGTCGGGTCCTGGAATTGGCCTATCTCAACAGCTTTTTTGAAACGGGATTGAAAAGCCCGATGGACGACGCCATCCTTGAACACAGCGAGATCGACGCCTCTGGCTGGCGCAAGATAGATGAAGTGCAGTTCGATTTCGAGCGGCGCCGGATTTCGGTCCTCCTCGATAACGGCCCGATCAGGCTGCTTATCGTTAAAGGCGCTCCAGAGGATATTCTGCGTCTCTCCACCCGGTATGAGGGCGAAGGCCGGTCTGACTTGCGCCCCCTGGACAGGGAATCTCTTGCGCTGGCACAGAGGCAGTTTGAAGATCTTGGCAAGAATGGGTTTCGCGTGCTGGCAATTGCATGGCGACAGGTAGAAGCCGATCACCCCCACGCCGTGGTGGACGATGAATCGAAACTTGTTTTTGCAGGTTTCGCCGCTTTCCTTGACCCGCCTAAGGTGAGCGCCAAAGCTGCCCTGGCCGGCCTGGCCGCAGACAACATCTCGGTAAAAATCATAACCGGCGACAATGAACTGGTAACCCAGCATATCTTCGCTCAGCTCGGCATCCCGATCACAGGGGTGCTCACCGGTGCGGAGCTCCAGCATATGGATGATCTGGCGCTAGCGGCCCGGGCGGAACAGGTCAACCTCTTCTGCCGTGTTGCGCCTGCGCAGAAAAACCGGATTATCCTGGCCCTGAAACGGCGCGGCCATGTGGTGGGATATCTTGGTGACGGCATCAATGATGCACCGTCGCTTCATTCGGCAGATGTCGGGATTTCCGTGGATAGCGCCGTGGATGTGGCCAAAGCGGCGGCAGATATGATCCTTCTGGAGCGGGACCTGGGTGTCCTCCATGCCGGCGTTTTGGAAGGAAGGCGCACCTTCGGTAATATCATGAAATACATCATGATGGGTGCCAGTTCCAATTTTGGCAACATGTTCAGTATGGCCGGGGCCTCTCTCTTTCTCCCCTTTCTTCCCATGCTCCCGGTACAGATCCTTCTCAACAATCTCCTTTACGACGTATCCGAACTTCCCATCCCGCTCGATAGGGTGGATGATGATTACCTTAGCCATCCCAGACACTGGGACATGAAGTTCATTCGAAATTTTATGCTGATCCTCGGCCCGGTCAGCTCGGTCTTCGATTTCCTGACCTTTTTCATTATGCTTACAGTTTTTCATGCAGGAGAAAGGCTTTTTCATACCGGTTGGTTCATCGAGTCAATGACTACACAGGTGCTGGTGATTTTTATCATCCGCACCCGTCGGAACCCCTTCAGGAGCAGCCCTAACCCATGGCTCATCGTCTGTTCGTTATCAGTGGTGGCTGTGGCTGTCGTCCTCCCGTTCACTTCTGCGGGTGCTTACATGGGTTTCATGATTCCTCCTGTCTCCTTTTTCCTTATCCTGACCGCCTTGCTGCTATTATACCTGGCGGCGGCAGAATTGATGAAACGATGGTTCTTCCGCCACTTTGCAGCAGAATAGAACTGGCGCCATGGCATCCCAATATAATCCATATCATCATATATTAATGGACTTAAAACTGTTTTTTAGAATTTGCCATCAATATCTATAGCCTCGCTTGATAAATGATAATTTGGATAATCTATGGTTTCTCAAAATTAAATATTAATCATTCTGGTCTTGAACCCTATGAGCCTTTTTTGACCATGCAATTTGCTATTTCGTCCATAATATATGATTCAATAACCGGGGTGGGCTAAGTAAATTTTTTGTTGTCATAGCCCTGTCATGCTAATAAATATAAATAAAAATAATTAAAGATTGATTTATTTAATTTAATATATTAAAATATAATAAATAGTTGAAAATAATATTCAAATAAAAATTAATTTTAATAATGATGAGAAGAGATTTTTTATAATACCCTGTAAAGCTTTCCCGATTACACCTTACAATAGGCATTATGAATATTATTAGGAAGATATTATTTATAAAAAGCAAAGCATGAACAAAATCACTCTAATATGTCTACTGCACAGAAAGGTGATAACGACAAGACATTGAAAAGATCCACTCAAGATAAGATTTCGACAGATAGGAGGAAATGCAATGAGAGACAAGGGGAAAAAGGATAAATGCAAGGGAAAGAAACAGAAGATAAAGAAACAGGAACAAGAGGCTAAAAGGTGGCTGGACAAGCAACCGAAGAGAGCGGCTTAAAGCGGCGGGAAGGAATCAAATGAACCCGCGGAAAGGAGTGCAAAAATGAATATATACACAGGAAATTTATCTCAAGCGATGACTGAAGACGATTTAAAAACCGCCTTTGAGGTTTATGGAAAAGTGAAAACTGTCAATATAATAAAAGATAGGGACACAGGCAGATCAAAAGGATTCGGATTTGTAGAGATGTTTGATAATTCGGAGGCTTGTTCGGCTATTGTCGGACTCCATAATAAGGGGTGTTGCCCCGAGTCAATGCCCGATTTTTATCCTTTTTATCAGTGAAAAGTTAAAACCGCGCATACTGACGGAGGTCTTTCTCATTGGGAAGGGATTTTTTTACTGTCAATCCCCAGCCTGCGGCGGGATAATTCATTAGAAAGCAATTTCCTCCAGATCCAATAAAACCGATAAATCATGAGACGGCTAACTGCCTCCAAAAGGGATTTTTACAAAAGGAGGTATCAGGCCACATTCAAAGGGCTTTTTGAATGTTCATCTATCACTATCTTGGATACCAAAGCATCTGATTTGTTTTGCAGCCAATCCTGACATCCGTGTTTCTTAAAGTCTAACATAAATAGGTTATTAAGAATCTAAGTAGGAGTTTATCTTGAATAATAAAACACCGGAAATTCCGATACCGGAGGTGTGTGCGAGCAGTATCTTTGAAATGAGCGGGGCGAAATTTGAACCGAATATCGCTGCTGACCTGTGGCTTAGAATATTAAACCATAAATGGCTTCTTTCTGAAAAAGTTGGCAGAGATATGGGGTTGCGGACTGCGTGCATAGATTTTTTAGAAAACATGGATCAGGCTCCTGATGAGTACAACACATTTAAACAGAAGGATATCTTGAAGGAGATGGGCGCGCAGACCATCAGCAGGGAGATATGGGATACTATATCTGACTCTCAACCCCCCAAGCAACTGGTTCAGAGTAGAATCATCCTGCCGTTAATAGAGGAGTGCCTTGCTTTGAAACATGGTGTTGTTCCTCCAAAAGCTATCATATTTTTTGGGCCTCCAGGCACCGGAAAGACTCATTTTGGGAAGGCCATAGCGGGCATCTTATCCTGGTGGTATATCGAGATTGTACCCAGCATGCTTATGGCAGATGGTGTAGAAAGAGTCGGTGTAAATCTTCGTGAAATAATGTCGCAGGCAGCAAAGTTAGATAAAGTGGTGCTATTTATAGATGAGTTTGAAGAGATCGCCGGCAGCCGTGATAACGGAGACCGGATTGATAAGTCCATTACGAACGAATTTTTAAAACAGATCCCTCTTCTCAAGAATCAGACAAATAAATTGCTGCTGGTATGCGCTACGAACTATATCCGGCAATTGGATGTTGCAATACTTCGCCCTGGAAGGTTCGATTGTGTTATCCCTGTTGGCGGGTTGGACAGGGAGGGAAGGACAACTATCCTAAAATATTATTTAAACAAACTCAATGTGGGAAAGATCGACTTGGATCAAATTATCAACAGGACATCCGGATTTACTCCAGCGGATATACAGTACTTAGTTGAACAGGTTGCACATTTTGCATTTGAAAAAGAGTTTGCGCAAAAAGAAGATTACAGGGTAAATACGGATACGTTCCTGCAAATGATGTTAAAAGTGCGGCCATCTTTGAGCAAAGAAGTAATTGAAGCCTTTGAAAAGGATAAAATTAGCTTTTCACGGGTTTGATATTCATTGAGTTATGGATGCAATGCTTGCAGCTAGACGACACGATCAATTTGGGTTTTAAAGGATATTCCTTCGAGGGTTAAATATGTCCAATGATGTTCACGGCAAAAAATCCCAATAAAAAAGGCCTTTAAGAGGCCCTGGAACCTGTTGATTTAATGGTCGGGGCGAGAGGATTTGAACCTCCAGCACCCTGCTTCCAAATAAATAAAACCATCAAGAAAAACATCTGATAACTAATTAATATAATTACGTATTTTCATCCGCCTGCTTTTTTGTTCGCAATCTGCATGCATTGCATGCATTACGTAATATCAAATAGTTAGCATGCACTCCATACAAAAAGGCACAAATTTTTTTGATACTTGTCGGTCAATTTGATCAATCATGATTCATTTCTTGAAAAGAATACTTCAAATCCTTTCTATTTTTATACATCATCTCTGGAAAATTCCATATCGAATCATACTCAAAATAATATGCGCCTTATCCGGGTAATTAAATTCGCTCCTCGGTTTTTTTGTCCTGATAGGTGAATGTGTAAAGGTGTGAATATGCCAAACAACAATATATAGCTTAGAAAGAAAAAAGATCTGGTTGAGGGTGAAAGACAACCGATATAAGTGCCTAGGAAAAAGGAATTGAGCCGCCATCTATGATCAATAGGATATGGTGTTAACACAATAGATCTTGATGAAGAACAAATCCGAACAAATGAGCTTTGGATTCAAATAATAACAATAATCGGTGTGCCTTCTAGGCACATCATTTTAAGTTGCCACCCTTGACGGTTATAGTTGATTATTGTATCTTATAAGATGTGTGGTTTAAGATAATACATAAAAATCATAATAATCATATCATAGAAGTGACAACAATTTGCCTTTGAGGATTAATCAATTCTTTTTAAATGTCGATATAAAACATATATAAAATTGTTTTTTTTCATTTACTGTTAACATCCAATCGATGCCATTAAGTTGTATCTGTCATATAACAGGTTACAAGAATTATCTGCACTGAAATAAATTACTCTTTCGTTTAGTAAACAATTTTTCTATTTGAAGAGCTATTATGGCGGCTGAACCTACCTATGTTCAATTAAAAGAAAAAGTACGGCTTCTTGAGACGCTGATAGAAAATTCCGGCGGTTTAATGGGGCTTTATGATAAAAACGGGACCCTGTTAATTACCAATAAATTAAGCGCTGCTTATTGGGGAGGAAAACCGGATGATTTTATCGGAAAATCAATGGAAGATCTGTTCCCAAAAAGTGCAGAGATAATTATGCCACGTTTTAGAGAGACATTTAAATCCGGGAAACCTGCCAGCTATGAAGATCAGTTCAGAATATTTTCAGGGACAAAATGGCTCCATACAGATTATATCCCAATCTTCAATGAAAATAATGAAGTTTATGCAGTCCAAATCATTACAATCGATATCACTAATGAAAAAGAGTCTGACAATGCCTTGAAGGAAACTGAAGAGATATTCAGCCAGTTCATGGAGCATAATCCGATATATGTCTTTTTTAAAGATGAAAATATCCGGTCCATTCGTCTAAGTCGAAACTATGAAAAGATGCTTGGGATGCCGATTGACGAGATACTCGGCAAAACAATGGACGAGATTTTTCCGTCCGATCTGGCAAAGGGCATGATTGAGGATGACAAACGTGTATTGGGCGAGGGCAAACTGATAACGGTCGAAGAGGAATTAAATGGGAGGTTTTATGAAACAATAAAATTCCCTATCATTATCGAAGGTAAGGCAAAATATCTTGCCGGTTATACAATAGACATGACGGATCGTAAACGAGGAGAGGAAGAAAGGCGATTGCTTCAACAACGTCTCCAGCAATCTTTAAAAATGGAATCCCTCGGGACACTGGCAGGTGGAATTGCGCATGATTTTAATAATATCCTTTTTCCTATCCTTGCACATTCGGAACTGGCTATGATGACGCTTCCATCGGATAGCCCTGTTCAACAAAATGTTCAGCAGATCCATAAGGCAGGGGAAAGGGCCAAGGATATGGTGCATCAGATTCTTACCTTTGCCCGGCAACAAGAAAACAAACGAACCCCTATTAAAATATCGCCCATATTAAAAGATATTGTCAAACTGCTCAGGTCTTCTATCCCCAGTACGATCAGCATGCAATGTAACATAAACATTGAGCAAGATATCGTACTTGCAGATCTTACACAGATAAATCAAATTATTATGAACCTATGCACCAATGCAGTGCATGCGATGGAGGATCAAGGGGGCTCTCTTGAAATTATTCTTACGAATGAGAAGCTGGATTCGGAATCAGTAAAAAAATTTACTGAGCTTGAACCATGCCGTTATATAAAACTTACAGTAAGAGACACAGGACATGGTATTTTACCTGAATTGACAGATAAAATTTTCGAACCATATTTTACAACTAAGGGACCGGGCAAAGGTACTGGAATGGGGCTGTCAATTGTTCATGGCATTGTAAAAAACTATGGAGGGGAAATCATAGTTCAAAGCAAGGTCAATCAAGGCACCTCTTTTAATGTGTATCTGCCATTACTCGAAGTCGATTCCAATGTCCATGAGGATGCTCAAGATTTAGGTAAATTTCCAAAAGGCACAGAACGAATTTTGATTGTTGATGATGAAAAGGTTGCAGTGGATACATTGAAATCGGTGCTTGAATGGCTTGGATACAAAGTAACCGGAAGAACAAGCAGCATTGAGGCTTTGGAGGCTTTCAGGCACAATCCAAAAGGATTTGATCTTGTCATTACTGATTATACTATGCCGAATATGACCGGAAAAATCCTGGTAAAGGAGATGATCTCAATCCGGCAGGATATTCCTGTAATCTTATGCACCGGCTTCAGTGAGCAGATTGATGAAAAAAAGGCCAAAGCAATGGGGGTGAGGGCCTTTCTAATGAAACCTGTTGTTATGGGGCAGATCGCTAAAACAATTCGTGAGGTCTTGGACAAAGATGGATAAATTATTTCAATTCCCTGATCTTATTTTCTAAATAATCAAGTCTCTTCTCAATATTGACCGCCTGGTCAAAGTATTTAATACAATTTTCGAGTGCATTCACTGCAAGGGGATTTTTACTTTTAAGTATTCTTAAAACGGCTTCAGTCAATTGTTTGGCCTTAACGCCATCAGGATAAGATTTCTCTGTTACCTCTCCATATCTATTTATGTCTCTCATTTCACCATTGCCGGTAAAAAGCCAATAAATATTAATATCCGTTCTCTGAATTAATTCATTTATAGGGACATAAGAAGGTTTGGCTTTATTGTTTTCAATGTCAGATAGAGAACCTTGTGATATATTAAGTAATTTAGAGAATTCAATTATATTATAATTGATTGATTCACGAAATAGGTTCAATCGGCCGCCGAAACTATTTTCGTTTTTAGGATATTTTTTTCTTGACATAATTCGTTATTCCGAAATATAATAAAAAGTATTATGTAAAAATCAAACAATCTAGTGCAATAATAAAATGGGGATAAATATTTTTAAGTTTAACAAAAAATTAGCATTTTTGGGGATTTATCAGTTTTAATTTATATTAAAAAATTAATAAAAACGAACACTTGTAATAATTCCATATATTTTCAAAAGTGTTGGGACAGCAATAAAATAATATATGCTATAAATAATATCGGTGTATCCAACTTTACTTATTAAATATTTTAAGCCGTTATTGTAGTTAATAATATATCGGTAGGGAGAGCCATATCTTAAGCAAAAAGATAATATAATTCAGCGATTTTCTCATAAGAGGTTAAGATATACCAAATATAATTAATTATATCTTATAATAAAGGAAAAATCTAATAAAATTTATTAGTTAAGATGGCAAGTTTTGAAGAGATGATAACAAGGAAATTAAGTGAATTGAAGGCAAGTAAGGATGCAATATATTACTCAAATACGATCAAAGCCTTAGAAGAAATAATTATCAAATTAGAACAATTTGAAGATAAAGAAATAACAAATCTTGAAAGCTAATTATTAATAATAACATCAAGATTCAATAACCTTGAGTTGATAGAACTTGTGGCAACTAATCTTAACTATCTTTTCCCAAGAAGTAATCTACTTTCTAATCCCCCTTACAAATGTTAAACAAACAAAGTACTTAAAGGTGATAAATAAAATTAAAAAAACACTTTAATCGAAATGACCTAAACGCTTAAGTTTGCTGGTCGGGACGACTGAATTTGAACACCGGCGACCCTCTTAACCCCATTTGGCGCCTGTATTTTCTTTTACAATTTACATGCATTGCATGTTGTTCATGATTTCAAATACTTAGCAGGCATAAGGTGCAAAAAGGTACAAATTTGGTACAAAATTTTTCTGATTACACTCTATAAATAATCTTTTCTGGGTGGACTGAAAAAGTCTAATACTTCACCAGGTTCTATGATTTCTATGCCATGC
>Ga0153915_10003390_pt1 | contig 14641 bp, 13 predicted proteins | sample Opewatmetagenome_2_FD_107003 | JGI IMG/M metagenome (GOLD analysis project Ga0153915, IMG submission 107003) | Freshwater wetland microbial communities from Ohio, USA - Open water 3 Core 3 Depth 3 metaG | ecosystem: Environmental > Aquatic > Freshwater > Wetlands | place: USA: Ohio, Lake Erie...
CCGTTGTGGATCTCGAGGTCCTTCTCGTAGAACACGCCGAACTGGAACAGCGGAATCGACTGCGCGTTCACCGACACCACCGCGTCGCTGCGGTTACGGGTGGCGTCGACGGCGCTGACCGTGATGTCGATCTGCTGGTTGAGGCCGATCAGCCCGGCGTAGGGTCCGTTGGAGATGGTGCGCGGTGCGGGGGCGCCGACCCGGGCCGCCCGGGTGGTGATGGTGAAGCCCGGCAGCACCGGCGGCGTGAGAGCGGCGAGCTCCGGATCGGTGATCAGACCGTCCAGCATCGCCGTCTCCAGCTGCGCCATGACGTTGTCGGCCCCGGCCTCCGCGGCGTAATTGACCCGGGTGCCCCGGTAGTCCACACCGGCATTACGCTGGACCATCGCCGCACCCATGACCGCGGCGGCGGCGAGCGACGCCATCAGCACGAGCAGGATCAAGGTTGCCTCGAGTGCAAAACCCCGGCGGTCGGTCACGAGACGCATGGCGAAAGCCCTCCAGGACGTACGCCTCCCCGTCGGACCAAGCGGCCGGCGGGGCCCAGACCCTCTCTGCCAAGGCAGATGATGAGGCTGGGAAAGTACGCGGTCAATGGTGCAGAATTCTCGCCGTCGAGATCCTGGCCACCGCGAGTGTGATGCAGGTCCCATCGACAGCATCTAAGATATTGTGGTCGAGCAGTATAGGTGATAGGGGCTGAACGCCTCCCCGGTGCCACATGTGGCAGGATCGCCGCAGACGGGAGTCGCTTGCCCGGGCCCCGACGGCCCCGTAGGTTTCCCGCTCCCTGCAAGCGCCCCCACCCCTCGCAGACCGCACCCGCGCTATGGCCGAAACCACGCTGATGGAGAAGCTCATGTCGCTGTGCAAGCGGCGCGGCTTCGTGTTCCAGTCGTCCGAGATCTATGGCGGCCTCGGCTCGGTGTGGGACTACGGCCCGTTGGGCGTGGAGCTCAAGAAAAACGTCAAGGACCGCTGGTGGCGGGCGATGGTCCACGCCCGGGACGATATCGAAGGCCTGGATGCGGCCATCCTCATGCATCCGCGGGTGTGGGAAGCCAGCGGCCACGTCGCGGGCTTCACCGATCCTCTGATCGACTGCCGCACGTGTAAGGCCCGTTTCCGCGCCGACAAGTTGCAGGACGCGCAGTGTCCGCAGAAGCCCAGCAAGCATCCGGGGGAGCACAGCACCTGCGACCTGACCGAACCCCGGATGTTCAACCTGATGTTCAAGACCTTCATGGGGCCGGTGGAGGAACAGGCCGCGGTCATCTACCTGCGCCCGGAGACCGCCCAGGGGATCTACGTCAACTACCAGAATGTGCTGAATTCCTCCCGCCAGCGGATTCCGTTCGGCATCGCCCAGATCGGCAAGGCGTTCCGCAACGAGATCACGCCCGGAAACTTCATCTTCCGGACGCGGGAGTTCGAGCAGATGGAGATGCAGTTCTTCGTGAAGCCCGGCACGGATGAGGAGTGGTTCGAGCGCTGGCGGGAGTGGCGGCTGGCGTGGCATCACTCGATCGGCCTGACCCCGGCCAGGCTGCGCTGGCATCAGCATGGTCCGGGGGAACTGGCGCACTACGCCAAAGCGGCCTACGACATCGAGTACGAGTTCCCCTTCGGATGGAACGAGATCGAAGGCATCCACAATCGCAGCGACTTCGATCTCGGCCGGCACCAGGAGTATTCCGGCAAGAAGCTGGAGTACTTCGACCAGGCCGCCAACGAGCGTTATCTGCCGTTCATCGTGGAAACCTCGGCCGGTGCGGACCGGGTGGCCCTCACCCTGCTGGCCGACGCATACCGGGAGGAGATCGTGGAGGGAGAGACACGGGTGGTGCTGAGGTTCCACCCGTCCGTCGCACCGATCAAGGCGGCCCTGCTCCCACTGGTCAAGAAGGACGGGATGCCGGAACTGGCCGAGCGCATCTACCATGACCTGAAGCGGCAATACCCCTGCTTCTACGACGACAGCGGTGCGATCGGGCGACGCTACCGGCGGATGGACGAGGCGGGAACGCCGTTCTGCTGTACGGTGGATGGCGACACGCTTAAGGACGGCACCCTCACCGTGCGCGAGCGGGACGCCATGACACAGGTCAGGGTGCATCAGGATCAGCTCGCGTCGTACATCCGGGAGCAGGTCGGGTAACAGGTCGGAGTTTCGAGTTCCGAGTTCCTGGGGGCGCTCTCGAAACTGGACTTGGGAACTCTGCGGGAGGGGGACGAACGACTGGAGCAGGGGGAGCGACGTGTTCCCGCCTTCCCGCCCTCCCGCCTCCCCGCCTAGTATTGCGTCATGCGGTTCGACGACTTCGGACGCCTGGTGCGCCGGATGGCGGATGAAGTTCCTCCCGAGTTCCTCGCGGGGGTCGCGGGCATCGAAGTCTCTCGCAAGACACTGCCCCATCCTACTCGGGCGGACATCTACACCCTCGGTGAGTGCGTTCCGCTCCCGGCGGAGGCGGAGAGCGGTCCGGCGGGCATCCAGAGCCGGGTGGTGCTCTACCATGGCTCGTTCTCCGCATTGGCTGACCTGGACCAGGAGTTCGACTGGAGGGAGGAAGCCTGGGAGACGCTTACCCATGAGCTGCGGCATCATCTCGAGTGGCGGGCCCGGGCCCCCGACCTGGAGGCCTTCGACCGGGCGGCGGAGCAGAACTTCGCCCGGGACGACGGCGAGCCGTTCGATCCGCTGTTCTACCTGGACGGTGAGCCGGTGGCCGAGGGCGTGTTCCGGATCGACGACGACTTCTTTCTGGACCGGATCGTGGACCGGCGGCCGGCCGAGGTCCTGTTCGACTGGCACGGGACCGCATACTCGGCCAGCGTGCCCGAAACTACCCTGCCGCTATTCCTGACGCTGACCGGCATCAACGATCCTCCCCCCGGCGATCTCGTCCTGGTGTTGCGACGGCCTGCCCGGCTGCGCGACCTGTTTCGAGACGGGACGCCCCCGGTCTCGGCCGAGGCGAGGGCCCGGCGTCGGCGCTGAACGATTCCGCCCACGCGCGGAACGGCTATCTTACCATCCGCCTGGCCGGCAATATCAACAGGAGTGACCTGATGCGGCGGATGCTACCACTGGTCGCAGGACTGCTTCTGCCCGGCGCGCTGGCTGCGCAGGGTGATCCGGGATACCGGGTTGGCGTGGTGAGCGAGTCGGGGGACATCGTCACGTGGCTCAAGCCCGGGGCGGGGACCCTGACGCAGGACCGGGTGATTCCGGTCGGGATCATGCCGGCGGACATCGACGGGCCGCACAACCTCGCCGTGTCGCCGGACAACCGCTACTACTACATCTCCATCGCCCACGGGACGCCGTTCGGGACGCTGTGGAAGATGGACGCGACCACCGACACGCTGGTGGGGCGGGCGCCCCTGGAAATGTTCCCGACCACGATCGGACTGACCCCCGACGGTGAACTGGCCTTCGTGGCCAACTCGGACTTCCACGGGGACCATCCGCGGATGAACGTGGTCTCGGTGGTGCACACGCCCACGATGACCACGATTACACACCTGCCGGCCTGCGACATGCCTCACGGCGTGAAGTCCAACCATGCCGGCACCCTGGTCTACGTCTCCTGCATGAACAGCGATGAGTTGCTGGAGATCGAGGTGGCCACCCTGAGGATCGGGCGTCGGGTGAAGACCGGGACCGGACACGACATGAATGCCATGGCGGGCATGGACCATGGCGCGATGAATCATGCCGCGCCGGCACCCGCATCCCAGGCCAGCGCCCCGCCGGCGCCGGCGGCAGACGCGAGTTGTGCCCCGACGTTCGTGTCGGTGTCTCCGGACGACAAGACGCTGTACGCCGCGTGCAACCACTCCGGCACGTTGCAGGTCTGGGACGCGGTGAGCCTCACCAGGACCAAGGAGATCCAGCTCGGCGCCGGCGCGTACAATGTCGAGCCGTCGGCCGACGGCAAATGGGTCATCGTCACCAACAAGAAGGACAAGAGCTTCAGCCTGGTCGACGCCCAGACCCTCACCGAGGTTGCCCGGATCCCCACGACCAAGAAGATCGTGCACGGGGTGGCGTATTCCCCCGACGGACGCTACGCCTTCATCAGCCAGGAGTCGATTGGCGCCGATCCCGGCGCGGTGGACATGCTGGATCTGGCCAGCCGCAAGGTCGTCGCTACCATGCCCGTGCCGGCGCAGCCGACGGGGATCGCGATCTGGCGTGCCGCCGGACACTAGGTGGTGGCAGTTGAACACTGGCCGCCGGATTCCAGCTGGTCGCACTGGCGATCCCGCGACGACCTGACGCTGCGACACGACGGCGAACGGTCCGATGATGGCACGGCGACATCACCGTCGCGACAAACCAACGGCAAAGGCCAAAGGCCGACCGCCCCATGACCCACGAAACCACCACCTCGCTCGCCGGCTCCGAAGTGCTCGCCCGGGCGAGGCGTTTCTTCCAGGAGCGGGTACCGGGCACTGCCGCCTTCCCCGAGAAGGAGGGACCGGGGTTCCTGACCTTCCGTGGGCAGGGAGGCGAGGAGATCGCCATCTCCGTCTCCGAGATTCCCGGGGGCACTCGGGTACGGGCGGGCACGCTGATGTTCGACCAGGCCGTCGGGCGGTTCTACTCCACGCTGCCGCAGCTGACGCAGGGGATGGCATGAACGCCCTGCCGGTGCGGGTGATGGTCCAGGATGCCTGGGATCAGGTGAGCCTCGAGCTTCCTCCCGCGGCGACCGTGAGCGAGCTCAAGCAGCGCGCGCTGGCACTCACCCACCAGGTCGGGAAGGCGGATGACTACCTCGTGAAATTTCGCGGCGCCGAGGTGCTGGATGAGCGACGGTCCCTTGCCGAATCAGGCGTGGTGCCTAACGCAGCGCTGATCGTGATGCCCCGCCACCGCCGTCCGGTGCGTTGACCTCTCCCGCGCCTGTCTCGGGCGCCCCGATTCGGGGCCGGACCATGACCTGGGTCGCCGTCGGGTGTTTCACCCTCGACGGCGTTCTGCTCGGCCTGGCGGGGTTCTGGGCCCGTCGCGCCGGGCTGGTGCTGGGAGGACTGGTCTGCCTGGCGCTGGCCCTGGTGATCGTGTTCCTGTGGCGGCGCCACCGTCGGACCCTGGAGGAGTTGCGCCGGGCGAGGCGCGAGGTGGCCGATGAGGCCCGGGCTCTCCGGGAGCTCGTGCGTCGCCCACCGCCAGCGTAGGAACCGGGCGCCGTCCCCGCTCGAGGCCCCTTTCGCCGATGGCCGTCCCCGTCTTTACCCACCCCGACTGCATCCGTCACGACCCCGGGCCCGACCATCCCGAGACTCCCGCACGTCTGGCCGTCACCCTGGCGAAACTCGCGCGCGACCCGCACGCCGAACTGCGTGAGGCGCGCCTTGGCCGGCGGGAAGACCTGCTGCTGGTCCATCCGGAGCGTCACCTGATCCGGCTGGAGGCGATGAGTCACGCCGGAGGTGGGGTCCTGTCCCTCGATACGGAGGCCAGCAGCGCGAGCTGGGACGCCGTGCTGGGTGCGACGGGGGCGCTGGTGGCGGCGTTGGATCACGCCCTGGGCGGAGCGGGACACGCTTTTGCGGCAGTGCGTCCTCCAGGCCACCACGCCCTGGCCCAGCGGGCGATGGGATTCTGCCTGGTGAACAACGTGATGGTCGGCGCCCGGAGGGCACAGAGGTTGGGTCACGCCAGGGTGCTCGTTATCGACTGGGACGTGCACCACGGAAACGGGACCCAGGCGCTGATGGAGCACGACGAGACCATGCGTTACGTGTCGCTGCACCAGTATCCCTGGTATCCCGGTACCGGGATGGCCGAGGAGCGGGGCGTGGGGAACGTCTTCAACGTTCCCCGCGGGCCGGGGGCTCCGGCGGACATGTACGTCGAGGATCTCTGGTCCGCGGTCGTCACCGCCACCAAGGGCTGGAGTCCGGATCTGGTGTTGCTCTCGGCCGGTTACGACGCGATGCAGGGCGACCCGCTGGGCGGCTTCACGCTCGAGCCCGAGCACTACGCGGTCCTGACGCTCAGGCTGCGCGAACACCTCCCCGCCGTCCCCATCGTCGGGCTGCTGGAGGGGGGGTACATCCCCGAGCGGGTTGCCGAGGGAGTGTCGGCCACGGTGGGAGCGCTGGACTGAGGTGGACGGGGCGTTGTGGATGGGAGCTGTGTGAGCTATGAGCTTGCGCCGATTCTTCCCAACTCATAGCTCATAGCCCATAGCCCATAGCCCATAGCCCCAGGCTCACAGCTCATAGCTCATAGCTCACAGCCGACCGACAACCCTCACCACGACCCCAGCATGGACCCACGGCGCGACGCCATCGAATCTCCGCTCCCACTCTGGCGGGTGCTCGAAGATGAGTTCCGCGAGCTGCATTCGACGGGGAGCGAGCCGGAGTGGCGGCGGCAATGGCAGACGGAACTGGACCGGCTCACGCCCGATTCCGCGGGTGGGGGTGCCGGCCCCGCCGATTTCGAGGCGCTGCTCCACCAACTGGTGCACCGATTGCCGGAGGACCAGGCCCGGACTGCAGTGTGCCTCTCCGGCGGCGGGATCCGCAGCGCATCGTTCGGCCTCGGCGTGCTGCAGGGCCTCGCCCGCCATGGGCTCCTGGCCCGATTTCACTACCTCTCCACGGTGTCCGGCGGCGGCTAAATAGGCTCCTGGCTGTCCTCCTGGATCCACCGCCACCCCGATGGGCTTGCCGGCGCCCAGCGGGAGCTGGCGGCGAGCATCACCGCCCCCGCGGACACGGGCTCTTTCACCCATCCGGTCCAGCAGCTGCGCCGTCACAGCAACTACCTGAGCCCCCGCACCGGACTGCTTTCCGCCGATACCTGGACGCTGGTGGCGACGTTCCTCCGCAACCTGCTCGCCAACTGGCTGGTCCTGGTGCCGTTTCTCATGCTGCTGTTGCTCCTGCCGCGGCTGGTCCTGAGTCTGGCGGGCAGTAGCTGGCTCAGCGGGGTCCCGCTGACGCGCTGGCTGCTGCCCGTCGTCCTAATGGCGGCGTGGGCCTGCTACCTCTTCGCCGTGAAATACAGCCACGACGAGGACCAGCCGGCCCCGCCTGGAGCGGCGTCTGCGGGGCGCATGGCGGAGGTGTCGGGCGAGTTTCTGCGGGAGTGCCTGATGCCGATCCTCGGGGGCTCGCTGCTGCTGGTGGTGGTGCTGGCCTGGTACCGTGCCGGCAACCTGCCGGCCGACATCCGGATCGGGCGGGTCGAACTGCCGGCGCTGGTGACGATGGGAGCCCTGTTTGGCGCGAGTGTCCACTGGGCAGGGTGGCTGTGGTCCAATGAGCGGCGCGAATCCGTCCGCGATGACCTGGGCATCCTCGGGGCGGGAATGCTGGCCGGGCTGGCCGGCGGCATCGCGGGGCAGATGGCGCTGGCCTTGCCGGAGCACCCCATGTGGCTGGTGGGCTACGTCTGGCTGGCGCCGGCCGCCCTGCTGGCCCTCTTCGTTCTCGGCACGAACCTCTACTCGGCATGGGCCGGTATCAACGATCGCACCACCGACGCCGATATGGAGTGGTACTCCCGGATGAGCGGGTACATCCTGCGGAGCGGGACGATCTGGCTGGTCGCCTCGGGCGTCGTGTACTACGGCCCGGTGCTGTTCGATCTGCTTCCGCGGGTCGTGTCGCTGAGCGGAGTGGTGGCTCTGTTCGGCAGTTCGGTGGTCTCGGGCTGGAGCGGCAGTACCGAATCGGGGCGTCGCTCGCAGCAGGCGGCACGGGGTGCGCGGATCCTCGACCTGGTGTCACGCGTGGCCGGCCCGGTGTTCCTGTTGGTGATTCTGGCCGGGCTGACCGCCCTGACGTCGCTGCTGGCGGGCGCGTTCCGGGATATTCCCTCGGCGGCGTGGGCCTGGAGTGAAGCGCGTGATCCGGGGCTCGTCGGCGTGATGTGGCGTGGTACTCCGCTCGCCGGCCCGTTCCACCACCTCCTGGTGTTGTGCGAGCTCAACCTGGCGGGCGTGCTCACGCTTGGTGTGATCATCGGCGGCCTGTTCTGGTTCTGCGCCACCAACGTGGCTCTGAACAAGTTCTCGCTCCACCACATGTACCGAGAGCGACTGATCCGCGCCTTCCTGGGAGCCAGTCGGCGGGTGCGCCGGCCCGACCTGTTCACCGGGTTCGATCCGGATGACAACCTGCCCGTGGGCCTGCTCTGGCCGCTTGCGCTGACCGTCGACACCGTCCGCGACCCCGCGGGCCTGCTCTCCGAGTTGCGGGAAGGCGGCCGTCCCGTCACCCGCGCGATCCGAAGCCGGTTGTCCCGTGGGCTCGCCGACCGGCTCTCGGCGTGGACCGGCGGATCGGATACCGCGACGCTGCTGGCCGACCTGTGCCGTGAGTTCAACCTCGACACCAGCCCGCTCGGGTCGCTGCCATCGGACGAGCTGACCCGGCGGGACATTCCGGCGAATCTGCAGCCTGTCTGGGATCAGGTCGCGGGAACCGCCGGGGCCGACGAGTACAAGGCCCGGCTGTTCAACCGGCTGCTGCTGGAGGACGCCTGCGGCGCCTCGATCCGGGGTGCGCGACCCGGGCACGGCAGCCGTCCACTGCACCTGCTCAACATGACGCTCAACCTGGCGTCCGATCCGGAGCCGGCCTGGCAGGACCGGAAGGGAGAGTCCTTCACCGTGAGTCCGCTCCACGCCGGCGCGGGTGATCCGACACTGGGGTACCGGCCGACGGACTTCCCGGCGCCGCCGGCTCTGCGGCGCTACGGCGGCGACCGGGGCATCTCGGTCGGCACCGCGATGGCAATCTCCGGGGCGGCGGCCAGTCCCAATATGGGCTATCACTCATCGCCGGTCGTCACATTTCTACTCACGCTCTTCAACGCCCGCCTCGGCTGGTGGCTGGGCAACCCGGGTCCGGCGGGCAAGGAGACCTTCCACGACTACTACGTCCGGCAGCCGGTGCGGTGGTTGCTGCGCGAACTCCGGGGCAGGACCGATCGGACCGCGGAGTACATCTATCTCTCCGACGGGGGGCATTTCGAGAACCTGGGACTGTACGAGGCGGTGCGCCGGCGCTGTCGCTTCGTGGTGGTGAGCGACGCCGGATGCGATCCCGAATCGACCTTCGAGGACCTGGGCAACGCCATCCGGAAGATCCGCATCGACATGGGGATCGCGATCGATTTCCAGAACGGTCTGCCGATCTATTCGCGAACCCAGGCGGCGGAGAAGGACTTTTCGGTCGAAGACGCGCGGCACTACGCGGTGGCGACGATCCGGTACTCGGAGGTGGATGTCCCTGCCGTGGGGACCAAGGCGCCCGACGGGATTCTGCTTTATCTCAAGCCCGCGGTGTACGGGCGCGAGCCGGTGGACGTGCGGAACTACGCCACCACGCACCGCGAATTCCCTCATGAGACCACGGCGGACCAGTGGTTCTCCGAATCGCAGCTGGAGAGCTACCGGGCGCTGGGACTGCACGTGGTGGAGAAGGCGTTCGAGAGAGTCAAGAATTTCGAATCGATCGGCGCCGCCCTTCGGCAGGTGGAACACCCGGTCGGGCGCAGGTCCGGGGAGTGGCAGCGCGCCCTCTGACATCGGGCCCGATGGCTGGTATTATTCGGCCACCTTCACCGGGTTATCGCCTGCAATGTCGCGCACCCTCCGTCTGGCCGCCGAGGTCTTGAACCTCCGCACCCGCCACCCGTTCATCATCGCCCGCGGAGGACAGAGCGAGTATCGCACCATCTGGGTGCGGCTGAGTGATCAGGATGGAGTGGAAGGGTGGGGCGAGGCCGCTCCCGCCCGGATCTACGGCGAGACCACCGAGACCGTGCTTGCCGCGCTGCAGGCCTACGGAGAACACCTCCCCGAGGATCCGTTCGCGATCGAAGACATCGAGCGGCGGTGGGAGACCGCGCTTCGGCTCAACGCGTCCGCGCGCGGCGCGCTGTCCGCCGCCCTGCACGACTTGGTCGGGAAGCGACTGGGCGTGCCGGTGTACCGGCTGTGGGGACTCGACGCCGCCCGGGCGCCGCGGTCCACCTTCACCATCGGGATCGACACTGCGGAGAAGCTCCGCCAGAAGGTGATGGAGGCCGAGCAGTACCCCATCCTCAAGATCAAGCTGGGCAGCGACCGGGACGTCGAGATCCTGAAGACCATCCGGGGCCTCACCGACAAGGAGCTTCGGGTCGACGCCAACACCGGCTGGAACGTGAAGCAGGCCATCCGGATGCTGCCGGTCCTTGAGGAGTTCGGAGTCACGGTCCTGGAGCAGCCGCTGCCGGCGGACGACCTGGAAGGACTCGCCACCGTCACCCGGGCCTCGCGGATCCCGGTCATCGCCGACGAGAGCTGTCTCACCGGCGCCGACATTCCGCGGCTGGTCGGGAAGGTGAACGGGATCAACATCAAGCTGGCCAAGTGCGGCAGTCTCCGGGAGGCGCTCAGGATGATCGCGATCGCCCGGGCGCACCACATGATGGTGATGGTGGGCTGCATGATCGAAAGCTCGATCGCCATCACCGCGGCCGCCCACTTCACTCCGCTGGTGGACATCGTGGATCTCGACGGGGCGGCGCTGCTCGCCAACGATCCGTTCGCCGGCGCCACCATCGACGGCGGTCAGGTCCGTCTCCCCACCACCCCGGGACTCGGCCTGACGCGGCGATGAGCCCCGGCTACGGCCTGGTGGCCCTGCCGCTGCCGCTGGCCCAGCCGTACACCTACCGCATCCCCGACAGCCTCACTGACCGGGTCGTCCCCGGTGCGCGCGTCGTCGTCCCGGTGCGCCAGCGCGAGATCATCGGCATCGTCACCGAGCTGACCGATATACCCCCCGGGCGGGAGACGCGTGACATCCTGTCGGCGCCCGATCCCGAACCGGCGCTGCCGGAGCAGCTCCTGGAAACAGCGCGGTGGATCGCCGGATACTACGGCGCGCCGCTCGGCGTCACACTCAAGTCGGTTCTGCCGGCGGCGATGTGGGGCGAGTCCCGGGTGATTGCGGACCTGGTGGGTGGTGCCATCTCAGGCGGTCTGGCCGGCGAAGTGGGCGCCTACCTCGAGAGAAAGGGAGGCGAGGCTCCGGTGGCGGCCATCGCCCGCGCGCTCAAGCGGCCGGTCTGGGAGGCGGTGAACCGGCTGGCACGGGTGGGAGCGGTGCGGCTCCGGGTCGACGCGCCGCACACGGAGGCCGGTCTTGCCACGGAGCGGGTGGTCCGCCTGGCGGACCCGGTTCCGCACCTGTCGGAGCGCGACACGCTGTTCAAGCGGCGCCCGGCGCAGCGCGCCGCATTCGAGGCGCTCGAGGAACTGGGTGGCTCGGCGTCACTGCGACACCTTGCCGAGCAACTGGGCCTCTCCCGTCAGGCTGTCGCCGCCCTGGTGGAGCGAGGACTTGCCCGAGAAGAGGACGTGGCGGTTCACCGGGATCCATTCCGGGATGTCCCGGTCACTCCCCCGCCGCCTGCGCCGACCCCGGCACAGGCCGAGGCAATCCGGGCCATCGCGGACACCCCGCCGGGTGATGCGGCGGTGCTGTTCGGCGTGACGGGGAGCGGCAAAACGTTCGTCTACCTCGAGGCGGTCCGGCACGTCCTGTCAGCCGGGTCGGGGGCCATCATCCTGGTGCCCGAGATCGCACTCACACCGCAGACCGTCAGCCGGGTGCGGGGCGCCTTCGGCGACGAGGTCGCCGTGCTGCATAGCGGACTCTCGGATGGTGAGCGGGCCGACGCATGGCGGACGCTGAGACGGGGAGAGAGGCGGGTCGTGGTCGGCGCCCGCTCGGCGATCTTCGCGCCGGTCAGGAACCTCGGCCTGATCGTGGTGGACGAAGAACACGAGTCCAGTTACAAGAATGGAGAGGCTCCGCGGTATCACGCGCGCGACGTCGCCCTGGTCCGGGCGAGGCTGGAGAAGGCGACCCTGGTGTTGGGGAGCGCCACACCCTCGCCGGAGACGATGCACCGGGTCGGCCCTCGCTTCCACCTGGTGCGGCTGCCCGAACGGGCTGGAGCCCAGCCGCTCCCTCCGGTAGAACTGGTGGACCTGCGGTCCGCCCCTCGGCTGCGCGAGGCCGGTGCCCTCCCATGGAGCGAGCGGCTCGATGCCGAGGTAGTGGCCGCGCTCGCCCGCCGGGAACAGGTGCTGCTGCTGCTCAATCGGCGGGGATTCGCCACGATCCTGCAGTGCCCCGCCTGTGGCTCGGTGCGGCAGTGTCCCCGCTGCAGCATCTCTCTCACGGTGCATCAGGCGCCTTCCGGTCTCCGCTGTCACTACTGCGGCCACGACGAGCCGATCCCCCCGGCCTGTCCCGATTGCGGCAACGCGGTGCAGCGGATGCGGGGAGTGGGCACCCAGCAGCTTGAGCGGTTCCTTGCCGCGAGGTTCCCCGAGGCCCGACTGGCCCGCATGGACCTCGACACCACCAGCGCGCGCTGGTCCCACCAGGCGATTCTCGATCGCGTGGGCCGGGGTGAGGTGGACATCCTGCTCGGCACCCAGATGATCGCCAAGGGGCTCGACTTTCCCAATGTGACGCTGGTCGGCGTGGTGGACGCCGATACCGGGCTGCACCTGCCGGACTTCCGCGCCGCGGAGCGCACCTTTCAACTGGTGGCCCAGGTCGCGGGCCGGGCGGGGCGCGGGCCGCGCGGCGGGAGGGTCGTGGTGCAGACGCGGAGCCCGGAGCACTACGCGCTGGCCACGGCTGCCCGGCATGATGCAGAGGGATTTCTGGCGACCGAGCTGGCGCACCGGCGTGAGCCTCCCTATCCGCCGGTCGCCTCCCTGGTCAATCTGGTGATCTCGGGCGAGGAGGAGACCAAGGTGGCTGATGCCGCCGTGGAGGTCTCGCGCTGGTGCGCGGGCCTGGTCCTCGCCCATCGGCTGGCCGTGGATGTGCTGGGTCCCGCGCCGTGCGCCATTGGCCGCATCAAGGCGCGCTGGCGCTGGCACGTGGTGCTCCGCGGAGAAGGGGAGCCGCTCGGACGCATCGTGCGCTACGCGGCCGAGCGGCTGCCGGAGGCTCCCGGAGTACGGGTGGTGATGGACCGGGACCCGGTGAGCCTGCTGTAGGGGGCGGAGAACCGGCGGACGCACTCCGTTGTGAGCCAAGGCATGGCGTCCAGGCGCGAATCGAAGCAAGATTCTACGTCATGTTCACGGTTCGCCCGTCTGCCCGTCCGCCTTACCGCCCGACTATGTCCGACGACCTAGCCACGATCTACCTGCGTGACGTGAAGGAGCGCTTCCGGGCTCACAAGAAGCTCGGAGAGGGCGCGATACGCCAGGTATACGACAGGGGGTTGACCGACCGCCTCGATCCCGATTCCAACAGCATCGCGATCCTGGTGAAGCACCTCGCGGGCAACATGCGAAGCCGCTGGACTGGATTCCTCACCAGCGACGGCGAAAAGCCGGACCGCAACCGGGACTCCGAGTTCGAGCTCGAACCCGGTTTCAGCCGCGAGCTGCTGTTCGAATGGTGGGACGACGGCTGGGCACGGCTGTTCGAAGCGCTGGACCAGCTGACCCCTGCGGATCTCAACCGCACGGTGACCATCCGGGGTCAGCCCCGGCCGGTGGTCGAAGCGATCAATACCCAGTTGGCCCACTACGCCTACCACATCGGCCAGATCGTGCAGCTGGCGAGGCACCTCGCTGGCTCCCGGTGGACTACCCTCAGCATCCCCAGGCGGAAACCCGACTGACCAGCGCCTTCGTGGCGGGGGCGACCGGCTACACCGGTCGCGAGGTGGTGCAAGCCCTGCTGGCGGCAGGGGTGGACGTGGTTGCCCACGTCCGGCCCGACTCCACGACGCTGGATGCGTGGCGCGCCCGGTTCGAGGCGCAAGGCGCGCGGGTGGACACCACCTCGTGGCAGCCGGGCGCCATGCAGGCGACGCTGGCGGCGCTCGGCCCGGATCTGGTGTTCGCCCTGCTGGGAACCACCCGCGCCCGGGCCAGGCGCGCGGCCCGGGCGCATGCGATCGAGACTTACGAGACCATTGACTACGGTCTCAGCATGGTCCTGTACGAAGCGGCCCGGCGCGTCGGCAGCCGACCCCGGTTTGTCTATCTGTCCGCGGTTGGCGTGCGGCCCGGGGTCCGGGGCGCGTACATGGCGGCCCGGGCACGGGTCGAGGAGACAGTCAAGCACGGGGAGCTGCCCTACGTGATCGCGCGTCCGTCTTTCATTACCGGCCCGGATCGCGACGAGTTCCGGCTGGGGGAACGCCTCGCGGCGAAGGTGATGGACGGGCTACTCGGCCTAATCGGCCTGCTCGGTGCACGGCGGACGCGTGAGCGGTATCGCTCGACCACATCCGCCGTGCTGGCCCGCGCGCTGGTTCGGGCGGCGCTCGACCCGGGGGCCGAGAACCGGGTACTGGAGTCGGCGGAGCTGCACTGAGGGCTGAGGCTCCGTCGCCAAGTTCAAAGTTCCGAGTTCCAGATTCGTCCGCCGCGGGCAACCTCGAACTCGGGACTCGGAACTCGGAACTCGGAACCTCAGACTTACTTCGCCCAGCCGATCTCACCTCCGAGGTACCAGTTGCGGCCCGGCGCGGGCTCGAACACGCGGGAGAACGTACCGTTGATGGTGAGGGAACCCACGTAGCTCCGGTCCCAGAGATTGTTCACCCCGAGGAAGGGACGGATCCAGG
>Ga0153915_10003391_pt1 | contig 14640 bp, 8 predicted proteins | sample Opewatmetagenome_2_FD_107003 | JGI IMG/M metagenome (GOLD analysis project Ga0153915, IMG submission 107003) | Freshwater wetland microbial communities from Ohio, USA - Open water 3 Core 3 Depth 3 metaG | ecosystem: Environmental > Aquatic > Freshwater > Wetlands | place: USA: Ohio, Lake Erie...
CGCCAATGCGCCTGTCCGGATGCCGGCATCATCGCGGTCGTTTCCGTCAGCAGCCGCTCAGCATCGTCGAACTGCCTGTCGCCGATGAGCACGTCGGCAAGCGCGATCCGCGATCGTTCGTCGCGCGGACTCGTGGCGATCGCCAACCGCAGCTGCTCCATGCCTCTGGCAGACTCGTCGTTCAGCCAGTAAGCGGTTCCCAGCAGCCGCCGCGCTTCGGACGACGACGGGAAGTCGCGAGCGGTGTCGGTGAAGCGCGCGATCGCATCCGGCCACCGGCCGTCTCGAAGGGCCAGCGATCCGGCTCGGAGCGGCATCGAGCCGGCCGCGGGGTCGGCCTTGAGCGGATCGCCGGCCCATGCGTCCCGCAGCGCCTCGAGCGCCGGCTGGAAATGGCGCTGGCGTAATTGCCGGGCGGCATTCGCATAGCGCGCCGGCAGAAACGCCGGCTCGCTCGCCGGGGCCTCGTCGAGCAGCGACAGGCGCAGGAACGGCGCGGCCGGCCCCGCGCTGTCCGGCTGCCGCTGCGCAAATGCGGTGAGAAGCGCAACGGCGTCGGCCTCCGTCCTCGACGCAGGACCAGCCGGACGGTGGAATAAGTGAAGGTACGCGCCCGCTGGGTCCTGAGGATCGAGCAGCCACGCCGCGAGAAAGTCCGCGGCGGCGGCCGGCGCGTCCCCTTCGCTTTCGCGAGTCAATGCGCGCAGCCGGCGCGCATCGGGCCGCGTCGGATCGAGCGCCGCGGCACGCGTGAACTCCTGAACGGCGTCGGCGGCACGCCCGCGGTCGAGGTACACGGCGCCGAGTGCCACGTGCATTGTCGCCGCGCTCGCCGGATCCGCGCTTTCAATCCGCGCCGCCACGCCACCCGCGTACGCCTGGACCGCCGCGTCCCACCCTCGAAGACCTGCGTCCATGACGTCAAGCGCAGCGGACACGCGGGCGCGTTCGTCGCCAAACGTGCCGGAAATGCCGTCAAGAACCTGAATCAGGCCGGTGACGAATGGCTGCTTCGCTTCGTCGATGGATTGCGCGGACGCGCGGGAGGCCGCGAACGCGGCGACCAGGATGAGGGCGAAACAAAAACGCGGGCCTGAAAACACCTTTCGGCATTTCCAGGCCCGCGTCACGAACGAACTACCAGTCGAGCTGCACGCTGAGACGCGCCAGCCGTGCCTGAATGACACCCGTCGGAGTCGGCCACGTCGCATTCAACAGCGGATTGTAGGTGAGGATCGCGTCCGAGTTGAACAGGTTGACGATGTCCAACGCGACGTTGGTGCGCATGCCCTTGAACTTCAGGATCTTGCCGATGCGCATGTCGAAGTCGTTGGCGCGATCGCCGAAGAGCGTATCCGGCGCCAGGACGTTGACAGTCTGGAACGCCGCCCCGCTGGCCAGCGGACGTCCGAGCGACTGCTGAAGCGCTGAACCCGCATTTGCCGCGAAGTTGACGTTGGCGACGAGCGACGGTCCAGGCAGGCTCGAGAACGTGCCGCTGACGAGCACGTCAATCTTCGGGATGACGTACGTCCCGATCGCCTTGACCTGCGTGAGGAACGGCTGCACGTCGTTGCAGAACGGGTTCGTCAGCGTGCCGAAACCCCATTCCGGCACGTTCGAGCGAACCGAGCACGTATCGGTGCGGAGCTTGCCCGTGCTGGTGCCGCCCTGCAGCGTGAGCCCGTTGTGGAGACGGGCGGACACGTTCACGTCCACGCCGTTCCAGTTACGGATGTAGGTGCCGTAGCTCTCGATCGCGTTGATGTCGTTCGAGAAGCGGCCGTCCGTGAACGTCTTGCCGAAGAGGCTCGGCGTGATGTCATAGAGCGGTCCGACGGCGTAGCCGCCGCCGTTCGGCAGACGCGAATCCGAAGGCGCGGTCAGGGTGTACCCATTGTAGCTGCCCCCGGTCGTCAGCAGGTTGTCCGTGACGTCGACGAAGTGCTGCCACCAGCGGCGGTAATAGCCGACTTCGACCGACACTCTTGGCGCCACTTCCTGCTGGATCGACGCGCCCATCTGCCAGTCACTCGGACGAACGCCCCATCCGCTCTGGATGGCGGGATCGACCTGCGTCACGGGATGCGACTTGCCGAAGTTCTGGTCGGACCACGGTCCGCAGAAGTCTCCGCCGGTCGCGCGCGTGTCCTGCGCCGCGGGATTCATGAGGTCGCAGTCGGGCGAGTAGTTCTTGTTGGCGTCGTTCCACGAGCGGTTGACGTTGACGGAGCTCTGCCCCGCGACCGTCAGCAGCGACACCGGGTTGCCCAGGATGTACCGATCCTGGTTCGACGCCGGCTGCAGGTACCGTCCGATGTTGAACTTCAACGACGTCTTGCCGTTGCCCTTCACGTCGTACGCGAGGCCGAATCGCGGCGAGATGTCGTTGTAGCCGAGGATGCCGTCCGTCCGCGGGAACTGGATCAGCGGGATGAACCGATCCGGTCCCAGTTCCTGCGCGGGATAGAAGCTCCACGCGTGATCGAATCGTACCGCGCCCTGCAGCGTGAGGCGATCGCGCGTCCACTGATCCTGCGCGTAGACCGCCTCGTACTCGGTGCGGACCTGCCGCGTCCACGGCCCCGAGTCCATCGTCAGGCTCTGCGGCACGCCGTTGAGGAACGTGTACTGCAGACGCTGGCTGTTGTTGATGATGCCGAACAGCTGGTCGATGTCGCGATGGAACGCGCCCTGATAGCCGACCTTGAACGAGTTCGCGCCCGTGACGTAGCTGGCCGTGGCGTTCCACGTGTGCGCGCCGATGCGGCCATTCGGATAGTTCGACGAGCGGTACTTCAGGCCGGAGAGCGTCGTCCCGGGAATCGTCCCGAGTTCGAGCACGCGCACCAGGTCCGCGGTCGGGTCGCCAGGCCGCTCGGCGTAGCCCCAGCGCGACGCATACACGCTGACGCCCGCTTCGAGCAGCAGCTTGTTGCTCACCGGCGACTGCCACTTCGCCTGCTGCGTGCGCTGCCAGTTGTCCTGGTAGTCGCCGGTCTCAGGCGCGTTCGGGCCGGGGCCGAAGAAGCCGTTGATCTGGCTGCCGCCCTCGATGAAGCCGCCGGTGCCCGGCTGGTGCACGCGGCACGCACCGCTGTTGTCCACCCACGCGGCGCCCGAGCAGATCGGCTGGTTGTCGTAAAACGCCGAGAACTTGTTGCGCGGCGTCGCCTGCCACGTCAGTCGCAGCGCGTTGATGAACCGTGCCTGGTCGATGCGGCCCTGCTGCGTGAGGTCGGGCACGTACGACCATGCGTTCGGGTTGCCGGCATTCTTGTTCGCGTAGATTCCCGGCTGCGCGTCGCCGCGCCCGACCTCGCGAATGTTGTAGAAGAACCACAGTTTGTCCTTCATGATCGGGCCGCCGACCGAACCCTGTACGTCGAAGAGATGCAGGATCTTCGGAGGCGCGGTCAGGCCTGCGGCCTGCAGGCGCGGCGTGAGGTTCGTGCCCTGCAGGCTCTGGCCGAGGCCGGTCGCGAAAAACGAGCCGCTGAACTTGTTCCCGCCCGACTTCGGGATAATCGACATCTGCGGTCCGCCGGTCTCGGCTTCACCGAGATTCCCGGAAATACTGAATGCCACTTCCTGCGTGTTCTGCAGGTCGGGCACGTAGCCCGACACGCCCGCGCCGCCGCGCGACGCGCCGGTGTTCAAGCCGTCCACCGTCAGGCGGCCGTCGGACGCGGCGCCGCCGTGCGCGGTGAACAGCAGCATCGTGGGGCTCAGCTGGATCTGCGCCGTGCCGGGATCGACCGCGGGCACGAGCTGCAGGAGGTTGTTGTACGAACGCGACGTGGGAATCGACTGCAGCACATCGCCGCTGATGACCGCCTGCCGCCGGGCGCTCTGGATATCGACGATGGGCGTCTCGCCGGTCACCGTCACGGTCTCTTCGAGAGCGCCGACTTTCATGTCACCGTTCACGGCGGCCGTCAGCGATCCTGTCAGCTCGATGCCCGTCCGCTTGTACGTTGAGAACCCGGTCAGCGAGAACGTGACCGTGTACGTGCCTTGCGGCAGATTGACGATGCGGTATTGACCGTTCCCATCGGAGACCGCACTGCGGACCTTTTCGATGAGGACCGGACTCGAAGCTTCCACCGTGACGCCCGGCAGCACCGCGCCGGAGGCGTCTTTCACGACACCAGCAATAGCCGCCTGCTCCTGCTGGGCGATGGCCGGCGTGGGTAACAACGCAAGAACACCCAGCAGCGCGAGCCACTTCGCGAATCGCAACATACTCTCGACCTCCCTGCCTGCCGCGCCGGGCACCCTGCGCGACGCGTTTTCACGGAAAAGCAACCCGTTTAGAGACAGCACACACTACAGCACGATTTGTGCATTGTAAAGAAACAACTGCTGCAGTTTGTCAATAGCGTAAACAGTCGATCCAAGAAGCCGGAGGACGCCGACACTTATAATGAACATGCCTCGCTCATGTCCTCGCGTCCGTTCGTTCCGCTTTTCGTTTTCTCGATTGCCGCGAGTATTTCGATCGGCTGCCGCCCAGCCGGAGATGCCGGCAATGCCCTCGCGCGTTCGGGGATCCTGCCTGACGGCGCGCCATCCGGATTCTTCCAGTCCCGGCCCGTCGGCGATCCAATCCACGGAGAGGAACGGCCGCGCGTGGCGCAGGTGCAGATCGTCGATCTCGACTCGGACGGCCTGCCCGATATCGTCGTCTGCGACGCGCTCCGAGACACGGTCGGCTGGATCCGCCAGTCGCCGCGCGGCACGTTCACCGAGACGACCATCGCGTCGATCGCCGCCCCCGCCCACGCGGCGCCTGTCGATTTCGATCACGACGGCGACGTCGATCTCGTCATCGCCTCGCTCGGCGTGCTGATGCCCAGCAACAACCGTACGGGCTCGGTCATCCTCCTCGAAAACGACGGGCACCAGCACTTCACGCCGCACGTTCTCGCCGATCACATCGCACGCGTGGCGGACGCCGAACCGGCGGATCTCGACGGCGATGGGGACCTCGATCTCGCCGTCGCGGGCTTCGGCTACGACGATGGCGAGACGAGCTGGCTCGAGAACAAAGGCGGGGGGAAGTTCGAGCAGCACGTGCTGCTGCGGCTGTCAGGCCCGATCAACGCCGTCGTCGCTGACATTAATAATGATCATCACCCGGACATTGTCGCGCTGGTCAGCCAGGAGTGGGAGGAGATCTGGGGATTCGTGAACGACGGCCGCGGGCATTTCACGAATCGCATGCTGTGGGGATCGACAAATCCGGACTTCGGCTCGAGCTGGATCTCGCTCGCCGACATGAATCAGGACGGCAAGGTCGACATCCTTTATGCCAACGGTGATGCCTTCGACTACGCGCCGCCGAACAGCCGTCCGTGGCAGGGCGTGCAGTGGCTGGAGAATCTGGGGAATCTCAAGTTCTCACTGCACCGCATCGCGGCCTTCCCCGGCGCGTCGAGTCCGCAGGCCGTCGATGTCGACGGCGACGGCGATCTCGACGTCGTCGTGAGCAGCGCCAACAACGACTGGGACAATCCGCAGGCGCCCAGCCTCGTGTGGCTCGAGAACAACGGCCACATGCAGTTCACGAAGCACGCGATCGCGACGTCGCCGACGCATCTCGACACGCTGTTCGCCGGCGATCTCGACGGCGATGGCCTGCCGGACATCGTCGCCGGCGGCATGCACATCAGCCGTCCGTACACGCGCATGGGGCGCGTCACCATGTGGATGAATCGTGGCCAAAAAGCGACGCACTAATCGCGCGGTTGCCGCCATCATCGTCACCGCACTCGCGGCGGCCGTGGGGATTCCGGCGGTCACGCGCATCCAGTTGCGGTCGCACGTGGTGCCGCTTCCCGATCTGTCGTCGCAGCCGGCGGCAGTGCGCTCGCATCTTGAAGCTGAACGTCGGGCCGCGCTCGACGACATCTCGAACGACGCCGCCGCCGGCGCCTATTGCCTCGCGCTGCATGCGGACATGTTTTTCGACGCGGCCGAGCGCTGCTACGAGGGCGTCGAACGGCGCGATGCGGCGAACTGGCGATGGACGTACTACCGCGCGCTCATCCTCGACGAGAACGGCGGCGGCCAGCCGTTCGTCGACGCGATGCGCCGCGTGACAGCAAGCGCACCCGATTACGGACCCGCCTGGTGGCGTCTCGGCGAAGCCGAATTCAAGCTCGGGGAATACGACGCCGCGGCCGACGCATGGCGCCGCGCGATGGCCGCGCCGGAGCCCGAGCGCGGGCCCGGAACGCCGGTGCGCACAGCCGACATCCCGCTTGCCGCTTACGCGCGGCTGGGTCTCGCGCGCATCAGCCTGTCGAAGAATGATGCTGAAGGCGCGCGCCCGCTGCTTGAAGCGGCCGTCGCGGCCGCGCCGCGCTCTGGCTCCGCGTATCGTCTGCTGGCCGAAGCCGACGAGGCGCTGCATCGCGACAGCGAGGCGCGCGCGGCGAAGTTGCGCGCGGATCGGCTGCCGCAATACGCGCCTTACGCGGATCCGCTGATCGAAGCGCTGGCACGCACATCCCGAAACTCGACGTTTCTTCTGCGTCAGGCGTCCGAGGCGGATCTCGCCGCCAACGCCGCGTGGAGCGAATTCCTGATCCGTCGCGCGCTCGGGTTCGATCCGGACAACCCGGACGTCCTCGCCAAGCTCGGACGCCTGCTTCGAACGCTTGGACGCAATGAAGAGGCGCTGGACGTACTGCGCGCGTACCACGACAAGGTGCCTGGCGATCTTCAGGGGCTCGCGCAGCTCGGGAGCTGCCTGAGCGATCTGCACCAGTTCGCCGAGGCCGAGCGGATGCTCCGCCAGGCGCTGGCCGGCCTCGACGACGCGCAGACGCACTACAACCTGGGCGTGGTGCTCGGCGCGACGGATCGTGTCGGAGAAGCGGTCGAGGAATACAGGAAAGCGCTGCAGCGGGATCCGTATCTGTTCGACGCGGGAAACAATCTTGCGGCGGCCTATGCGCGCGAAGGACGGCTGGCGGATGCGGCGGCGGAGCTCCAGAAGATTCTCGCCGCCGATCCTGACAACGTCATGGCTCGCGCCAACCTTCAGCTTATTGGACGGGCTGTCCCGGCTCCGCCCGCTCGTCCGCCCGCGCGCCGCTGAGGATGTGCTTCATCGCGTAGTTGCCTTCGTGGCACGCGTACTCGAAAAACTCATATTCAGGATGCAGTCTGAGCGGGAGCGACAGCGTCCAGGGACGGGCCCACGTCTTCGCGTCCTCGACCGTCGCTTCATACAGCAGCGTCTTCGCGTCGACGCGGGTCAGCCGCTCGACGATTTTCAGATCGGAGCTTGTCGGCAGCGTGTTGCCGTTGCGCGTGATGCCGACCTTGCCGTTGAAGTTCGTCGTTTCGATCACGAGCGTCGTGCCTTCCCAGTGCCCGCGTGAGTCGCCCATGTACTGACGGATGTTCCTGCCCAGGTGCGGCTGGCCGCCGACGGGCACGACCCGCGTTTCGTGAATCATCTCGTTGCGGATCACGACATAGCCCGGAATCTGCATGATCTGATTGCCCATGTTGTACGCCGTCGGCAGCATCGACGCGAGGACGCCGCGCGTGATGCAGCGATCGTAGGGCCCCAGATCCGAGAAGTCGTTGAACGGATGCGCCGTCACAGCGTCCGGAAAATCCAGAAAGTACGTGCTGTACGCCATCGCCGATCGGCGCTGGCCTTCGGGCGTCATCGGCGGCATCCGGCCGTCCGGCGGATCGACGACGAGCGACGCCTGGCGCGACGGCTTTCCGCGTTCGCCCCAGTGTGACGGCGGCCCGGTGCCCGTGCCTCTCGGCGCGCGCTGTGTGTTGACGGTCACCTCGGCGTCTACTTCGGCCTGACGCTGGCTTTGCGTTTCGCGCGTCGAGAGTTCCTGGTCGTTCAGCACCGCGCGAGTGCCCAGATTCTCCGGGCGCTCGTACGGCGTGCCCTGCATGTCGATGCTCGGCCACAAGCCCTGCAGATCGGGATCGCCCCACGGCGTGCGGGGAACGGTCCAGGTCGTTGCCGGCTCAGCTTTCGGCGCGGACGGCGATTGCGCCGAGATGGCAGGCACGACGAACACAGTCCCGATGAACGCGATGCCGACGACCCCGAGAAGGTTGACCGGACGCTTCATGGAAAGGCTCCATCTGTTTAGCACGGATGCACAGGCGAGCACTTGCTCTCAAAAACAGCGCTGCGGACAAACGCCGCCGCGTGGTGTGAGAGCGGCGCGGCAGTCCTGGAAGGGAGATCTAACAGTGCTGGCCGCGTTAGTCCGCCCGCAGCGCCCCGCCATCAACGGCCATGTGTGGGACAGCCGTGACGGCAAGCTCCAGAACACCAGTGTTTACTGTGGCGGTACACTACCCGCTCCGCCGGGCGGCTGTCAAACCGGTTTAGCGGGCCGAGCAGGGCGTGGGATTCCAGCCGCGCGCGTCCGGCTGCTTCCTGAACTGCGACGTGCGCACCCACGGCTGCGCGAGGTACTGCGCGTCGTCGAGCATCGAGGTGACGGCAAGATACTGCGTGCCGTCGTCGTCAACCAGATGCGAGAAGTATTCGGTGAGGACGGCGTTCGCGCCGTACGGCACGCCGTTCTTGCGCAAGTAGCCGGGCCGCAGGCGCGTCGTCACGGCTTTGAGCTTTCCGAAGCGCGGCTGTCCCGGGGGGAGTCCCCGCCCGCCGCCCGGAATGTCCCACTGCGCCACCGAGTATCCCTGCCATGACGGCTCGATGTTCGCCGGAACCGCCTGCCCTGAGCCTGCCGAAGGGCCGAAATGGAAGGTGCGTGTCTGCGTGCCCGTGTCGATGTCGATCCGCAGCGTGCGATCGTCGGCCCACGTGATGTGCAGACGCATTGGCAGACGCATGATCCCGCCGGCGCCATATCCTCTGCACTGCTCGCCTGCCGCCTCGTCCTTCGCGGGATCCCACTCCCGCGTGACGCGAAGGCCTTCCGCGTTGGCCGGGACGTAGTCGGCGTTGCCCTTCGGCGGCATGATCATCCGGTAGCGCCACTCGTCGCTGACGAGCGCGACCCAGTAGCCGGTGATGTCAAACGGGGCGGCGGCCTGCGGTGCCACCGGCGGCGGCGGCGCCCCGCGCTGCGCAGCCAGTGGTCCTGCAGTGGCGAAGACAATCGCGACGGCGATGAAGCGGCGCATCTACTTCTTTCCGGACAGCGAGCGATAGACCGCTTCCACGAATTGATCCTTCGTCCACTCAGGTGTGTCGTACCGGGGATCGTAGTCTTTGGTGGGCCGCGCGGCTTTCACCTGATCGAGCGTGAGGCCCCTCTTCGCCATGTCCTGAATGCGATCGCGCAGGATCGTCACCATGTCACGGTAGGTGGCGATATCGGCCGCATCGCACACGCGTCCGTGGCCGGGCACGACGAGCGTTCCGCCTTCGGTCTGATACTCGGCAATCGCGAGATCGAGCAGGTGATTCAGCCCGGCGATGGAGCCGTTGATGCTTCCGCCCCGCGAGAGATCCACAACCGGGTACGTCGTCGTCGAGAGGACGTCGCCCGCGGCGATGACGTCCGAGCCGCGGAAGTGGACCAGCGTGTCCCCGTCGGTATGCGCGGCTTTCTGATGAATCAGATGGATGCCTTCGCCGTTGAAGTACTGCTTGAAGTCCACCGGATAGCTCTCGGTCGGAAGCGCGGCCGTCGGCAGCTTCGCGGCGCTCATCCGCTCGAGCACGTTTTCGTGCGCGTAGATCGTGGCGCTCTGTTTGACGACGCCCTGAAAGGCGCCCAGGCCGGGGCCGCCGCCGAATGTCGTGCCCGACTGCGCGATCTTCACGTTGCCGCCAATGTGGTCGGCGTCCGCGTTCGTGTTGATGATGTATTGAATCGGCTTGGGCGGCGCCGGCGACGCGACGGTGCCAAGAAAGGATCCGAACGTGACGCCTGAACACCCGAATCCCGCGCATGGCTTGACGGTCGTCGGCGCGGCCGTGACGGCCTTCGCGAGCTCGGTGACCGCGGCGACGACGTTGTCCGCCATCGGCGCGGTGCCGGCATCCACGAGCAGCACGCCTTCGGCGCCGACCGAGACGGTGATGTTCGGCCCGGCGCCCGCCAGGACATAGATGTTGCCGCGCAGCGGCAGCAGCCGGACGGTCGCCTGTTGCGCCACCATCGTCGCCGCCGACGCGACGACGAGCAGCGCGGCAAGCGCGCCGCCTCTCACTTCGCCACCTTCGCGCGGAATTCCGGATACATCGACGCCGCGCCCGCCTTCAACGCGTCGGGAGGGATGCCCATCTTCTCCGCCGGCTCGTTCATGAAGAGATTCTTGCCGGGCAGGTGCGCCGGCACGGCGCCCGGCTCGCGTCCTTCGTCGGCCGGCGTGCACGGATGCGGCGGGAAATTGGCGCCAAGCGTCAGCCGGTATTCGCCGCTTCGAATGAGCGGCTCCGTCAGGTACACCGGATCGTGCACGATGTTGATCCAGGTGAGGAAATCTCCGTGACGCATCCAGTACGTCGTCACCGTGGCCTTGTCGCTGACGAAGATCCCGTTGCGGCGGAGATAGTCTTCCTTGATGTGAGTGGTCGTGATCTTGAGGACGTCGCCCTCCCACTTCGCCGTGGAAAACCCCATCCACGTGTAGGGAGCGAAATCGGGTGGCTGCGCGCGGCCGTCGAGGTAAATCGGCGTCTCTGCCGCCTGCTGCCACTGCGCGTGGAAGGCCGTGACTTCCCGGGTAAACGGGTCGATGTCCTTCCAGATCCGCAGCGCCGTCGGACCTCTATATATGTAGGCCCAGCCGTGGGGGCGACACTGCCATTCGGGAAGAGACTGAATCGACGCGTCCCATGCCTCCGCGCGGGCAAGCCCGGCTTCGTTGAGCGGGATGCCGATCCAGTCTCCGACGAGCGGGTTTTCCGAGTTGTCCTGATTCCGTACCGGCGCCCACTCGCCGGAGAAATCGTTCTGAGCGAAGGTCGGCGCGCTCCAGAGGAGCGCGCCGATCACGAGAGCTGTTCTGAGGATGCCCGATCTGCCCACTAGAAGTCGTATCGTACTGCAAACTTCACGAAGCGGGGCTGGATGACCGTCAACGGCAGCCGCCAGACCGGACCGAACGACCCGAGTTCCGCAATCACCGCGTCCGAGTTGAACGCGTTGTACAGGTCGACGTCCAGATCGAGGTTCCCGCTACCGATCTTCAGGACCTTCGCGAATCGCAGGTCGACCTGGTTAAGACGATCGCCGTAGAAGCTGCCGGGCTGGACGACCTGCACGTTCGCCTGTCCCAGCGTGAACGGCCGCGCCAGCGTGGTCGAGGTCGCACGATTGCCGGCATTGTAGATAGAGTTGGCGACGACCTGCGGACCGGGAAGGCTCTGCAGGGTGCCGCTCACGCGCACACCGTAGGGCAGCATGTAAGAGGCCAGCGCCTTGTAGAGAGGCTGGTACGGCGTCTCCTGGTGACAGAACGACACGGGCGTAAAGACGCCCAAGGCGCTCATGACTTCAGGCACCTGGCTGGCGATGGCGCAGTTGTCGGTCATCGTCTTCCCGGTGCTGACGCCGCCTTGCAGGTACAGCCCGCTCCGCAGTCGGGCATCGATCGAGAAGTCGACGCCGTTCCAGTGCTGCAACTGCTCGCCGTACGCCGACGCGTCTTTCACGACGTTGCGGGGCGCGACGATGAGATTCTGATCGAAGATCCCGCTCACTGTCTGGCCCGCGTTCGGCAGACGCGGGTCGCTGGGCGCCGTCACCGAGAATTGCGTGAAGTCGTTCGGACCGAGCGCCTCGTTGTCGGTGATGAAGAAGTTGCCGTAGATGCGCCGGAAATAGCCGAGGGACGCCGACACACGCGGCACGATCTCCTGCTGCACGCCGGCCGAGAACTCCCAGTTCCAGGGACGCACGCCCCACCCGTTCATGATCGAGGGTGAGTACACGGTGCCGGGCACGGCGGTGCCGAAGCTTGGCGTCTGCCACGGCCCGCACTCGCCGTTGGCGGTACCGAGCTGGAGATTGCAATCGGCCACGAAGTTCTTGTTCGTGTCGGTCCACGTCCGCTGCGTCTGCGTCACCAGCGTGCTGGCGGGATTGTTCGCGGCCGCGATGCCGATGGAATCCTGCTGAACACCGCGGCTCGCGCTGGCCTTGATCGCTGTCTTGCCATTGCCGAACAGGTCGTACGCCGCTGACACGCGCGGATTGATGTCCTTCCAGTTAGGAACGCTTTCGACGGCGGCGAAGCTGTTGTTGCGATTCGGCAGCCACCGGTGCGGCGCCGCGGTGAACGGTTCCGTCGATTCATTCTGCATGTCGACCCGGATGCCGCCGGCGAGCGTCAACCGGCGCATCGTCCAGCGGTCCTGCGCGTAGATGCCCAGGTTGTAGTTGAGGTTGTTCTGCCATCCCGCGATCGGAGACTGAATGGTCACGAAGGCCGGCACGCCGAGCGTCGTGGTGTACCAGAGACCACCGGTCGAGTCGTTGTTGTCACCGCGCCAGAAGTGCCCGCGCTGCATGTCGAAGCCGACCTTGGCACTGTGAGCACCGGTGACATAGGTCATCGAGCCGGTGAACGACTGGGACGGCAGCCGATCGTCGAAGTCGAAGCCCGTCGGGGCGCGGTACGTGAGACCCGTCTGTTCGACGATCGCGATGCAGCGAGGCGCGAGAGCGCCCTGGGAGGAACACGTGCCGACCTGATCGGGATCGAGCTTGATCGTGTCCGGGCTCGCGCCCGCCATCACGCCCGCTTCGAACAGCAGCTTGTTTGTCGCCGCGTAGCTCCACTTCGTGGTCGAGAGCTGCGTATGCCACGTGGTGATCCGCGCCGCCTCAGGCGAGTTGTTGAAGATCTGGAGGAGCCAATGGGGGTCCACCTTGTACTGATAGGCGTACCACGTCGAGAGCTTCTGCTTCTCGCTGATCGCCCACGTCAACCGCCCGTTGTTGTCGTAGGTATAGGTGCCCGCGTACGCCTGACGCGAGGTGTCGTTCACCCGCACAATCGCGCTCGGATCCTGTGCGTAGAAGCGCGAGGCCAGGTAGTACTCGTTCGTGAAATAGCGCGACGTCGCGTAGAACCACAGCTTGTCCTTCTTGATCGGACCGCCGATCGCGCCGTTCAGATCGTACAGCTTCTTCAGCGTCGTCGACGCGCCCGCGACGCCTCGCGACTGCAGGTTGGGCGTGATGTTCGAACTCTGGAGGCTTGGGCCGGATCCGTTCGCGAGGAACGATCCGCTGAAGCGGTTGCCGCCCGAGCGCGGAATGGCGTTCATGATCACGCCGTTGGTGCCGGTTTCCGCGATCTGTCCCGAAAGCTGCACGTTCACTTCATCGAAGAGCAGCGGCGAGAGGCTCATGTTCGTCAGGTTCGAGGCCAGATACATGTTGCCGATGCGCATGCCGTCGATCAGCGAGACGCCGTCTCCATTCAGGCTGCCGTGCGCGCTCACCTGGGCGCCCGTCTGGTCGCCGAGGATGCCGCCGACGTCGACGTTCTGCGCCCGGACCGCAGGCACGAGCGCCGCCATCTGGATCCACGACCCGCCCGACGGCAGTTCCTTGAACGCCTGGGCGGTGACCGCGCGCGTCTGCGAGGCGGACTGCACGTCCACGACGGGCGTTTCGCCGGTGACCGTGATCGTCTCGGCGACGGCGCCGACCTTCATATCCGCGTTCACCTGCGCGGTGACGCCAACCGACACCTCGAGGCCTTCACGCCGGACGTTGCTGAAGCCGGTCAGCGAGAACGTGACGCTGTAGGTGCCCGGCGGAAGGTTGATGATGCGATATTGGCCCGAGCCGTCCGTGACGGCCGTGCGGACCTTTTCAATCAGGGCCGGACTGGCCGCTTCGACGGTGACGCCGGGCAGCACGGCGCCCGACGCGTCCTTCGCGACACCGGTAATGGTGCCAAGTTCCTGCGCAGAAGCCGACGCCGCAATGGCCAGTAACGCTACGAGGAGGATCGCTCCCCTGATCACTCTATTCATCGGACCTACCCACCTTTCGTGAATGGTGCGAAGGCTAACGTGATGCTCGTAGAGTGTCAATACACATTCGGTGGTATTTCTTTACGCATCAGCCGCGATCCATCTTGACGAAGATGTGTAGCGCCAATTAACATCCCGGGCTCATGACCAGCAGAATCGTCGACACGCTCCTCCCCACCACCATGGTCGGTTCGTACCCGCGGCCGCACTGGTTCACGCATCAGCTGCTCGGCCGGGACGTCCGCGTCGCGTTCAAGGAAGTGCAGCACGAGGAGGCGTATCACGACGCCGTCGCCACCGTGATCCGCGACCAGGAAGAAGCCGGCCTCGACATCGTCACCGACGGCAACATGTGGTACGACGACTACGTCGGCGTCATCGGATCGTTCTGCTGGTACATGTACGAGCGCATCGGCGGCTTCGAGCACGCGCGCGAGCCGCATCCCTCGACCGTGAACGCGCCGCCGAGCCAAGGCAAGGAGATCATGGACGACTGGGGCGGCGTCATCAACAGCGGCCCCATCAAGCACGGCCCGATCCGCCTCGCCGACCTCTACAGGATTTCGAGCTCGCACGCCAAACGGCCGGTCAAGGTGTCAGTCGGCGCCGGCCCCGCGAACCTCGCGTGGCACGTCTACTTCCAGCACTACAAGAACGCGAAAGATCTGAGC
>Ga0153915_10003392_pt1 | contig 14639 bp, 12 predicted proteins | sample Opewatmetagenome_2_FD_107003 | JGI IMG/M metagenome (GOLD analysis project Ga0153915, IMG submission 107003) | Freshwater wetland microbial communities from Ohio, USA - Open water 3 Core 3 Depth 3 metaG | ecosystem: Environmental > Aquatic > Freshwater > Wetlands | place: USA: Ohio, Lake Erie...
TAATGAAAGCGGAAATAAAAATTTCCCGAGGTCCGACCTCGGGAAGTTTTCCAACGAGGACGGGCCTAGGCGGAAGCTCGGCAAAGAAAATTGGAAGAAATGATCCTTGCCCTTGTGGCTCTGGGAAAAAATACAAAAAGTGCCATGGGAAATAAAAAAGCCCTTTCCGTTAGGATTGGGCCAAGAAAGAAAAGAATTTTTTCAAAATCTTCCTATCATTGCCAATTAATGGCAGTTTTTCTATTTCCGTTGGACTCAGTAAGGCGAATCCTCCACCTTCTCTAAGAGAGATATCAGAAAGCTGCTGAAAAAGCAAAGAATAGTAGACATAATATCGTAAGCCGCCAAAATTATTAAACTCAAAAACATCGAACAGTTCTGGCATTGTCATATATATACCAAGCTCTTCTCTAATTTCTCTTTTGGCGGCATCTAATGGGGATTCTTTGCCTCCTTTGTGTCCTCCAAATATACACCATTTGTTTCCATGAAGAGGATGGTCCCATTTTTTCTGGAGAAGAACCATAGGGTCTCCATTGTCAGACTTTTTATAAAGAATTATGTTCACGATAGTTTTCATTCATATTCTCCTTTCTGGATTGTGGGATTGTGGTTTATATTAACAAAGAGCTGGCTTGATAATATCACATTATCCGGAAAAGGTCAATAGCTTGACTTTTTTGGATAAATGATTATAATAGTAAGTAGTTATTTTTAGATTAAATCTTTCAAGGAAACGGAAAGGATATTGAGATGAAAGTCCATAATGAACTAATCGCAATAGGAAGTGTTTTTTTCTTCTTTAACAGGAAGAATCTTAGACGCATCAGGCCGTTTCGCCGGAAGGGGCCGAGAATCGGCAGAAACGAGATTTGTCCCAGACACGGAGTAAAGCACAAGTATTGTTGCGGAGCTCCTAATTAGGGCCTGCCCTAAACCCAACGTGGTTTAGGGCTTTTCTTTTTTTCTTGTTTGTGGTATAAAGTATTATTATGAAGAATAGATTATATCTATCTTTTATTTTTATTCTTTTGCTAGCATTTATTGCCGGCAATTTGGCTTATCCTGCTTATATAAAGAAAATTTTTCCAAGTTTTCCTGATATTCCTTTTAAGCTTGGATTGGATTTGCAAGGAGGCACTCATTTGGTTTATGAGGCAGATTTATCCAATATAGACAAAGAGAATTATTCTACTGCAATGGAAGGATTGAGAGATATTATAGAAAGAAGAATTAATATGTTTGGCGTATCTGAGCCGGTTGTCCAAACTCAGGATGCGGGCAGCACCCACAGATTGGTTGTAGAACTTGCGGGCGTACAAGATCCGGCAGAGGCAATCAAAATGATAGGCCAGACGCCTTTTTTAGAGTTCAGAACCCAGAAACCAGAAGAAGAAATCCAGCAGATATTAGATAAAAGAAAAGAATTGGAAGGGAAAACCGAAGAAGAGATAAAGCAGGTAGAGAATTGGCAATTGGCTTTTGAGGATTTGTATAATCCGACAGAGCTTACCGGGAAATATTTGGATAAAGCCGAAATATCTTTTGACCCTCAAACCTCAAACCCATTGATACTGCTTCAGTTTGATAGTGAAGGTTCTAAGATTTTTGAAAAAATAACAGAAGAAAACGTAGGCAAGATATTGGCTATTTATATTGACGGAGCTCCAATATCCACTCCGGTTGTCAATGAAAAAATTGCAGGAGGCCAAGCTCAAATTAGCGGGAAATTTACAGTAGAGGAAGCCAAAGAACTGGCGAGAAACCTTAACGCAGGGGCCTTGCCAGTGCCTATAACTTTGATTTCTCAGCAATCAGTTGGCCCTACTTTAGGCGCAGTTTCTTTAGAAGAAAGCTTGAAAGCTGGAGCCTTAGGGTTTTTGTTAGTGGCTATTTTTATGATTATATATTATAGGTTGTCCGGTTTAGTAGCTGCTTTGGCTTTGGGAATATATTTGGCTCTGAACTTGAGCGTTTTTAAATTAATTCCCGTAACCTTGACCTTAGCCGGCATAGGAGGATTTGTATTGTCTATCGGAATGGCGGTTGATGCCAATGTTTTAATTTTTGCCAGATTGAAAGAAGAATTAAAAGAGGATAAAAGTTTTTCAACTTCTTTAGAGGAAGCTTTCAGAAGAAGCTGGTCTGCCATAATGGACGGGAATATCACCCTTATAATCGTGGCTTTAGTTTTGTTTGAACTGGGAACAAGCTTTATTAAAGGTTTTGCCTTAACATTGATTATTGGAACAATTATAAGCGTGTTTTCAGCAGTGTTTATTACTAGAAACTTTCTTAGATTGTTTAGCAATACTAGATTAACAAATATTAAATGGTTATGGGGTTAAACTTTGTAAAATACAGAAAAATATATTTTGTTTTTTCAGGAATTTTAATTATAGGATCTATTGTGGTTTTAGTTTTGTTGGGGTTAAAGCCCGGAATTGATTTTACCGGCGGTTCTATTCTGGAAATTGAATACAAATCAGAAAGACCATCAAATGAAGAAATAGCAGAGAAATTAAAAGACATTGATTTGGGAACAATTTCCATTCAGCCCACAGGCGATAAGGGAGTAATAATCAGAATGAAAGACATTTCAGAGCAGGCCCATCAAGAAGTGCTGGCTGCTCTTTCTCAAGAGATTACTTCTGTTCCAAAAGAAGGAGGCGAAGAGGGCGAGGTGGAAATGATAATAAATATAGTTCCTTTAGAAGAGAAAAGATTTGAAGCTATAGGTCCAGTGATTGGCCGAGAGCTAAGGGAAAAAACTATTACCGCAGCTTTAGTTTCTTTGGTTTTAATGATTATATATATTGCCTTTGCTTTTAGGAAAGTGAAAAAGCCAGTAAGCTCCTGGACTTACGGGATTATAACTTTTGTGGCTTTGTGCCATGACATACTTATTCCTTTGGGAATATTCGCTTTGTTGGGAAAATTCTATAACATTGAAATTACCATTCCTGTGATTACGGCTTTATTGACTGTGCTGGGTTCTTCAATAAACAACACTGTGGTTGTTTTTGATAGAATAAGGGAGAATCTTTTAAAAAGGGGAGAGTCTTTTGAAGAGATTGTTAACGGAGGCATGGTTCAAACTCTTTCAAGGCAGATAAACACTTCTCTGGCAATACTTCTCGCAGTAGGTGCAATTTATTTTTTTGGAGGGATAACCCTTAAATATTTTGCTTTAGCTTTGATACTAGGGGTGCTGGCTGGAACTTACTCTTCATTCTTTATTGCAGCTCCGATGCTTGTAACCTGGTACAGATTTAGGCAAAAAGGGCAAAATGCTTGACAATATATTTTAAAAATGTTTAAATAGACAAATAATAATTAAATAAACAACAATATGAATTTACAAAAAGTTTGCGAAAATTATTTAAAAGATTTACCTCAAAGAACAGCTGATGTAATTGAGAGGCGTTTTGGTTTGAAAACCGGCCAGAAAGAAACCCTGGAAGCTATCGGCCAGAGCTTTGGGATTACCAGAGAAAGAGTGCGCCAGATAGAAAGGGAAGGGTTTGAAAAAATAAGGCCCGAAATCAGGAAAAACGAAGAGATGTTCGCTTATTTTAAACAGATTATTTCGTCTTTCGGAGGGTTAAAAAAAGAAGATAATCTTTTGGATATATTAGGGCAAGGCAAGAATCAAAATCAGGTGTTTTTTCTTTTAACAAATGGACAAGGGTTTGAAAGAATTCAAGAGGATGATAATTTTTACGCTTTTTGGACAGATGATAAAAATTCTATTCCAAAAGCTAAAAAAGTTATCAATTCTGCAATCAGCAGATTTAAAAAAGACAGGAAGATTCTTTCTTTAGATGAATTGGCAGAAGGCGATAAAGAATTTTTCGCTTCCTATATTGAAATATCAAAAGAAATCCAAAAAAATCCAGAAGAAAAATACGGACTTAAAAACTGGCTGGAAATTAAACCCAGGGGGATAAAAGACAAAGCCTATTTGGTTTTAAAGAAAAAAGAACAACCCTTGCATTTTACCCAAATAGCTTCTTTGATAGGGGAGTTGCCTTTTTCTGCTCAAAAGAAAGTTCACACAGCAACTGTTCACAATGAATTGATTAAAGACGACAGATTTATTTTGGTTGGGAGGGGGCTTTACGCTTTGAAAGAATGGGGTTACGAAACCGGTGTTGTAAAAGACATAATTTTTAAATCATTAAAACAAGCAAAAAGACCTTTAACAAAAAATGAGATATTGGAGAAGGTTCAAAAACAGCGTTTTGTCAAGGAAAACACGATTCTTTTAAACCTTCAGAACAAGGAATATTTTGTCAGAGACGAAAAAGGAAGGTATAATATAAGAGAGGCGTAATAAGTTATATTATATAAGAATGAATCCCAATCAAGTTATTATCTCAATACTGTCTCCAGTTTGGGAGATTGTTAAGAATTGGTGGTGGCTGCCAGCGCCTTTTGTGCTCGGGCGGCTTTTTTTATTCTTGTGGAGGTGGTGGAGAATGGATATTTTCAACGCTCAAAACAAGAGAATACTAATTGATATAAAAATACCGAAAGAAGTACTAAAGCCGATAAGAGCTATGGAGACAGTGCTTTCCAACTTATGGCAAATTTCTTACGATCCTCCTGATTCTTGGGAAAAATGGATAGAAGGAAAATTTATAATACCCTATTCTTTTGAAATATCCTCTATCAATGGAGAGCCTCATTTTTTTGTCAGGTTTCCAGAAGCTGTCAGAGATTCTGTTGAAGCTGCTATTTACGCCCAGTATCCCGATGCTGAAATTTCTGTTGTTGATGATTATACAAGATTAATTCCCCAGGATGTGCCTAACAAAGACTGGGATTTGTGGGGAGCTGATTACAAACTTTTAAAGCCTAGCCCTTACCCCATAAGAACCTATACCAAGTTTGAAACAGAACGAGAAGCTTTAGAAGAAAAAAGAATAGATCCTTTAGCTCAGCTTCTTGAGGCAATGGCAAAAACAGGCCCAGGAGAACAGATCTGGGTTCAGTTTATTGCCAGGTCCATTACAAACGAAGAAGTTCCCTGGGTTGATGAGGGCGAGCAAATAAGAGATAAGCTTGCCAGGAGAGAGGTTAAAAAAACGGCATTTGACAGACCCCTGCTTGTAGACGCAGCAGACGTTTTAATAACCGGAAATGTGCCTGGGGGTCCCTCAACAGAAACCAAAGAAATAATACCGCCGGAAATGAAACTTACTCCTGGAGAAAGAGAAACCCTCGCGGCAATAGAGCAAAAAACTTCAAAGCTGGGATTCGAAGCAACGGTAAGGTTTATTTATTTGGGCAATAAGGAAGGTTTTTTCAAACCCAAGCTTCGTTTGCCTTTAAGTTATTTTGGAGCTTTTTCTACCCAGGATCTAAACGCTATCGTGCCTTATGGACAACCCTATATCACCAAGATAAAGAAAAGCTGGTTTTTACCTAAAAACTTGTACAGGGAAAGAAAACTTTATTTCAGAAAAAGAAGAATTTTCAGAAACTATAAAATGAGAGTCAGTCCTAAATTTCCAGCCTCTGGGGGAACTTTTGTTTTGAATACCGAAGAACTGGCAACAATGTTTCACTTCCCGGGAAAGCAGGTAGCTGCTGCTCCATCTATTCAAAGAATAGAAGCTAAGAAAGGAGAAGCTCCCTCAGGGCTCCCAACAGAATAAAAATGATTAATGAGATAAACTTTTTTGCAGAAACAAACTTCAGGAATATTAAAAAGAAGTTTGGCATTAAGCTTGACGACAGGCGCAGGCATGTTTATGTGGTTGGGAAAACCGGCATGGGCAAAACCGCTATGATTCAGAACATGGCTATTCAGGATATTCAGCAGGGGCAGGGAGTAGGGTTTGTTGATCCCCACGGAGAAGCAGCAGAAGAGCTTTTGGATTTTATACCTTCCAGCCGCATTAACGACGTTATTTACATTAATCCGGCAGACTTAAATTATCCAATAGCTTTTAATGTGATGGAGAGCGTTGGTCTTGAATACCGCCACTTGGTAGCAGGGGGCCTTATGGGTGTTTTCAAAAAGATCTGGCCTGATGTTTGGTCAGCCCGCATGGAATATATTTTAAATAACTCTATTTTAGCATTATTGGAATATCCTGGTTCTACCTTGCTTGGAATAAACAGAATGCTTTCTGACTCTGAATTTAGGGGCAAAGTGGTGGGAAGAATAACTGATCCGGTTGTTAAATCGTTCTGGATTAATGAATATTCAAGATATACCCAGAGATACGAAATAGAAGCCACCGCTGCTATCCAGAACAAAGTAGGCCAGTTCATATCAGCCCCCTTAATAAGGAATATAATTGGACAGGTTAAATCAACCATTAATATGAGAGAGATAATGGACAGAAAAAAGATATTGATTCTTAACCTTTCCAAGGGAAGGATCGGTGAGGATAACTCTACTCTTTTAGGAGCTCTTTTAATTACTAAACTTCAACTGGCTGCTATGTCCAGGGTGGATATTCCAGAAGAAAAGAGACAAGATTTTTTCTTGTACGTTGATGAATTCCAAAACTTTGCGACAGAATCATTCGCCTCTATCCTTTCTGAAGCGAGAAAATACAGATTATCCTTGACATTGGCTCATCAATATATAGCTCAAATGGAAGAAACAGTAAGAGACGCGGTTTTCGGCAACGTAGGGACTCTAATTACTTTTAGGGTGGGAGCCGAGGACGCAGAGTTTTTGGAAAAAGAACTGGCTCCTGAATTTTTTGCTACCGATATTGTCAATTTGGCTAAATACAACATATATTTAAAATTAATGATAGACGGGGTGGCGGGTAATCCCTTTTCAGCAACCACCCTGCCGCCTTTTAAGCCGGAAAAATCTTCCAATAGAGAAAAAATAATAAAAGTATCAAGAGAGAAGTACAGCACCTTGAGGCAAATCGTTGAAGAAAAGATAAGCAAATGGACAGGCATTATAGACGAAAAAGCTATTATTGCGGCAACCTCCAAAAATCCTTCAGCTGTTCTTTATGACGCCATTTGCGAAGCCTGCAAAAAGCCTACTAAGGTGATATTCCCTCCAGACGGCAAAAGGCCGGTATACTGCAAAAACTGCTTGAAAAAGAAAAGGAAAGAAAGATCGATTTCTTTAGATAACATGTTGAAACAACCTTTGGTTTCTTTTTCCGGCAAAAACGCATCTGCTTCAAAAAAGAAGCACAGAAAAGAGGTTAACATTGAAGAATTAAGAAAAACCTTAAAAGAATCTTTGCACAAAGATGAACCCCGTTAGAGATAACCAGGCAAAAATATCTATATATCATGATAGAAACCGAGCGTCTATCAATAACGAGCGTCTATCAATAAATAATATAAATAGAACAAACAAAGATTATATTAATAATACTAGCAAGATACGGTTGCCAAAAGGCAACCTATCTCTAACGGGGTGAAAACAATAAAGGACTTTGAGTTTAAAAATAAAAAAGTGCTCTTAAGGTGCGATTTTAATGTTCCTTTTGCAGAGAATGGAGAAATTAATAATGATTTTAGAATCAGACAGACAGTTCCCACTATTAAATTTTTACTTAAAAAAGGAGCCAAGCTTATTTTGATGAGTCATTTAGCAGAAGACAAAAGCTTAGACCCTGTTTGGGAAAGAGTTAAAAAATATGTATCTGGAGATATGAAGTTTTTAGATAATTTAAGATTAAACAAAGGCGAAGAGCAAAACTCAGATGAATTTGCCAAACAACTTGCTTTGCTGGGGGATATTTATATTAATGATGCTTTCGGAGTCTGCCACCGAAATCATGCTTCTGTCGTGGCAATAACAAAATACTTGCCCTCTGGAGCAGGTCTTTTGCTTAAAAAAGAACTTAAGGTTTTGTCAAAAGTCTTGCACAATCCTGACAGGCCCATGGTGGCGGTTATCGGAGGAGCTAAAATTTCCTCCAAAACAGCGGTTATTAAACAATTTTTAAATAAGGCGGATCATATTTTGATGGGAGGAAGAATAGCCAATTCTCTTTTAGCCGCCAAAGGTATAGCTCTAAACGGATTGACGAAAGAAGAAGAGGAAGAGATTAAAAAAATTGATATAACTTCGAGTAAAATACATTTTCCCATTGATGCCGTCACCTCAGAAGGTTTAATGGCCATAGGAAAGGTTAAAAGGGGGGATTTGATTTTTGATATAGGCGATGATACGGTTTCTATTTTTTCCGACATAATTAAAACAGCTAAAACTATTATTTGGGCAGGTCCTTTGGGGTTTTTTGAGAAAAAGCCTTATGATAAAGGAACTAAGGAAATAGCGAAGGCGGTCTGCAAGAATAAGTCAGCTTTTAAGGTGGCTGGCGGAGGAGAAACAACTGCTGCGATAGCGGAATTTAATTTGGAAGATAGTTTTGACCATTTATCAACAGGAGGAGGAGCAATGTTAGCCTTTTTAGGAGGGGAGAAATTGCCCGGGCTTCGCGCTTTAAACTATTATGGCAAAGATTAAAAATTTAGAGAAAGCGGCGAAAAGAATTATAAAAGCGATAAAACACAAAGAGCCAATAATTATTTATGGAGATTCTGACATGGACGGCGTCTGCTCTGTTATTATTTTAAAAGAAACAATAGTTTCAGCAGGAGCCGAAAATTATACGGTTTATTTTCCAGACAGAGAAATAGAAGGTTACGGAATTAATAAAAAAGCTTTGTCTTCTTTAAAATCTCCAGCCCTTTTGGTTGCTTTAGACTGTGGGATAGGCAACGTGAAAGAAGTTGATTTGGCGAATAAAATGGGCTTTGAAGTAGTAATAATAGACCACCACGAACCATTGGCAGAATATCCCAAAGCTTCAATTATAGTAGATCCTAAACAAAGGGGTGACAAATATCCCTTTAAGGAATTTGCCAACGTGGGCTTGGTTTTTAAACTGGCAGAGCAGATACTAAAAATGTCAGAGCCCTTAAGAAGAAGTTTTCTTGAGCTTGTGGCAATGGCTACTATAGCTGATATGATGTCGAGAATAGAGGATAATGAAGAAATGATTATAGAGGGGATGGGTTATTTGGAAAAAAGCTGGAGGCCCGGCATTCAAGCCCTTTTTGGCTTATACGATTTTAGAAATCTTACTTTGATGGAAAAAATAATCAAGGTTAATTCTTTGTTGAATATAAGTGATATTAAAGACGGCCTGCCCTTAGCTTACAGATTGCTTACTGAATCAGATATGAAAAAAGCCGAGAAAATATCGGAAAGTCTTCTGGAAAAAGGAGCAGAAAGGAAGAGAATGATCCAAGAGATTATCAGAGAAGTAGAAGAAAGGATTTTAATGAAGAATGAAAATATTGTTTTTGAAGGAGATGAGTCTTGGGGGCTTATTTTACTGGGAGTGGCGGCTGCAGTGCTTTCTAAAAATACTAAAAAACCGGTATTTTTATACAGAAAATATGATAAAGACAGCCAAGGCAGTATAAGGGCTCCAGACGGGTTTAATACTGTTGAAGCGATGAAGTCTTGCTCTAAGCTTCTTTCCACTTACGGCGGTCATCCCAAAGCCTCCGGTTTTAAAATAAGCAACAAAAATTTGAATAAATTTAGAGATTGTTTAATAAATTATTTTGAAGAAACATGAGAAAGATTATTATTTATACAGACGGCGGCTCTCGGGGGAATCCTGGCAAAGCTGCTATAGGCATTGTTTTTTGCAATGAAAAAGAGCAGACGATTAAAGAGTATTCCGAATATCTGGGAGATAATTTGACAAATAACGAAGCGGAATACTTAGCTGTTATTTTTGCCCTGAAAAAGTTTAAGCTTTTATTTTCAAAAGAACTGGCCAAAAAGTCAGAAATTGAAATAAGGTCTGATTCTGAGCTTATGGTGAAACAACTTAATGGAGAATATAAAATATTGGACGAGAAGATTCAAAAGCTTTTTTTGGAAGTTTGGAACCTGAAGTTTGATTTTTCGAAAATAAAGTTCAAACTTATAAAAAGAGAAAAAAATAAAGAGGCAGATCGTTTAGCTAACCAAGCCCTAGATGGCCTTGACAGACAGGTTGGTATGTTGTAAGATATAATTGTCTTAGCAAGATGAGTGGCCGCTCCGCCTTCTAGGCTCGTGGAATATCGCAATAGTTTTAACGAAGTTTAAGACACAATAGATAGATTAGTTGAATTCAACGAGCATAGAAGGCGGGGAGGAAAGTCCGAACACTCATTCCAAAAGCAGCAGCACTTAATAAGTCTGCCGTCCCCATCCTTTCAAAAAAGATGGGGACAGAGGTGCGAACAGAGACGAGCCCCCACTTTCTTTAAGAAAATGGGGGGGTGAAACGGCTAAATCCTTGCTGGGTGCAAGAACAAACCAAGAAAAAGGGATACGACTCTAATTCTTGGAAAAGTAGTTCGCTTAGATAGATGGCCACATAAAACAGAATTCGGCTTACAATCTTGCTGAGACACTTAAAAAGCCCTCTTGATTGACGGGCTTTTTAAGTTTAAAATAAGTTATATGCAGATAAAAACAATAAAAACTCATTTTATTGGCACTTCTGATAAAATAGAAGATGTTGTTTCAAAATACGTTTTACCAGAAGCTGGAAAAGGCGATATTGTTGTTCTTTGCGAGAAAATTGTTTCTATAATGCAAAATAGGGTAGTGTATAAAAAAGATGTTAAGCTGGGATTTTGGGCAAAGTTTCTTTCCCAATTTGCCAAAAAGACGCCTGCCGGCTTTTCAGTAGGCAACCCGTACAAAATGCAGGTTGCTATTAATCTAGCCGGTTTGCCAAGAATATTGTTCGCTTCTTTTTTAGGAACTTTAGCTAAACTTTTCGGCATAAGCGGGATTTTTTATAGAGTGGCAGGCCACGGCATTAACAGAATAGACGGTTTTTACGGAGAAACTTTCTCTCAATACGCAGATATGGGGATATTGGGGTGCGTTAACGCTGATGAAATCTGTGAAAGTCTGAATAATAAATTCGGTTTTTCTTTTGTCATAGCCGATGTTAATGATTTGGGCAGGAATATATTGGGTATGAGCTCTAATATTAAAAAAAAGAAGAGTATGGTTCTAGACGGGCTGAAAGACAATCCAGCTACTCAATCTTCGGCTCAAACTCCGATAATTATAATAAGGGAAAATAATGTATAATAAGATTTTTAATTCAGAAACAAAAACGATAAACAAAGCAGCTGTTATTTTAGCTGTATCTTCTTTAGTTTCTGGTGTTTTGGGGTTGTTCAGAGACCGTCTTTTAGCCGGTACTTTTGGAGCAGGAATGGAACTTGATATTTATTATGCTGCTTTTCGTATTCCTGATTTCGTGGCAATGGTTTTGATAATGGGCTCAATATCGGCTGCCATTATCCCTCTTTTTTCAGAGTATTTGGTAAGGTCTAAAGAAGAAGCCTGGCATTTTTTTTCCAACCTGCTTAATTCTTTTTTGCTGTTCTTGGTGATTATCTCCATTATAATGGTTATTTTTGTTCCCCAAATACTTTCTTTGATTGTGCCTGGTTTTTCTGGGGAAGAACTTCAGACAACCATTGCTCTGACAAGAATAATGTTTTTAAGTCCCATTCTGCTTGGAATAAGCAATATAATATCCGGAGTTTTAAGGGTTTTTAAAAGATTTCTAGTTACTTCTTTGTCTCCTATAATGTATAACATAGGGATAATTTCCGGCATATTGTTTTTCGTGCCTGAAATGGGAATTAACGGCTTAGCTTGGGGTGTTGTTTTTGGGGCTTTTTTGCATCTTTTGGTTCAGACTCCGATAATATTCAGCTTAGGTTTTAAGCCCAAAAGAGCTTTGGACTTTTTTCATCCAGGGCTTTTAAAAGCCATAAAGCTTACTTTGCCCAGAACCTTGGGTTTGGCAGCCAGCCAGATTAATCTGGTGGTTATTACTGCCATCGGCTCTACTTTGGCAGCGGGCTCTATTGCGGTTTTCAATTTGGCAAATAATCTTAGCAACCTTCCAATAACTTTTATCGCCGCTTCTTTTTCTACCGCTGCTTTTCCTTTTCTCGCCCTATATTTCTCCCAGCAAAACAAACAGAAACTCATAGATGAATTTCTCGGAGTTTTCAAACAGATCATCTTTTTTATAATTCCTATCAGCTTGTTAATTTTTATCTTAAGGGCTCAGATTATCAGAATAATCTTAGGCACAGGAAAATTCGCCTGGGCAGACACTCAGCTTACCGCCGCTTGCTTAGGGCTTTTTTCCATAAGCATATTCGCTTACGGCCTTTCTTTACTGGTTTCTAAGACTTTTTACGCTTTGCACAACACCAAGACCCCGGCTTTAGTGGCTTTGGCAGCCATAATACTGAATGTCTGTCTTTCTTTTTTCTTTATTTGGATTCTAAAGTTTGACAATATCTTTAGTAATTATTTAACAAGATTTTTAGACATAGAGAATATCGACGGAAATCTAGTTGTCGGTTTGCCCTTGGCGCTTTCTTTGTCAGGCATAATTCAACTGGTTCTTCTGCTGTTCTTTTTGCATGGGAAGCTTGAGATCGATAAGATAAAAGAGCTTTCTGATTTTATTGTTAAAATATTAATATGCTCTGTTTTGCTGGTTTTAGCGTCTTTTTTAAGCATAAAAATAATGGCAGAAATTGTTGATATGCAGACATTTATCGGGGTTTTTTTGCAAGCGGCCGTATCTTCTATAATCGGTATTGCAATATACTGCCTAATTGCTTTAGTATTAAGATTAAAAGAAATAACTACCGTTAAAAAATATATCTTCCGCAAACTAAATGGAAATTAGGAATTTTTGCATCATATCGCACATAGATCACGGCAAGTCAACTTTGGCTGACCGATTTTTGGAAATGACTGGTTCTGTTGCTTCGAGAAAGATGAGGCCTCAGTATTTAGACTCTATGGAACTGGAAAGAGAAAAAGGCATTACCATTAAGATGCAGCCCGTAAGAATGAAGTACAAAGATTATATCTTGAATCTGGTAGATACTCCGGGTCACGTTGATTTTTCGTACGAAGTTTCAAGGTCTTTGGCCGCTGTTGAGGGAGCGGTTTTGTTGGTTGACGCTTCAAAAGGAATTCAAGCTCAAACGCTGGCTAATTTAGAGCTTGCTCAAAAGCAGAGCTTGGCAATAATACCAGTAGTGAATAAAATAGATATGGTTCAAGCGAATGTAGAAGAAGCAGTGAAAGAATTGGCTGAGCTTTTGAAAATTGAAGAAAAAGAAATTATTAAAATATCAGCTAAAAACGGCACTAATGTTGACAAGGTTTTGCAAGCAGTAATTGAAAAAGTGCCTTGCCCTGGAATTGATTCAGGAAAACCGTTTCGGGCCTTGATATTTGATTCTGTTTACGATTCTTACAAAGGAGTAGTAGCTTATGTCAGAGTATTTGACGGAGAGATAGAAAGTAGAGAAAGGATAAGTTTGATAGCAGCCGGAGTTGAAGGAGAAATCAAAGAGCTTGGTTATTTTACGCCTGATTTTCTGCCACGAGCTAAGCTCGTGGCAGGGGAGATCGGCTATATAGCCACTGGCGTCAAAGAGCCCGGTCTGGTAAGAGTTGGAGATACGATAGTGCTTAAAGGCGAGAACGGGTCCAGTCCTTTGGCTGGTTATAAAGAGCCAGAGCCCATGGTTTACGCCAGCTTGTATCCTGAAGATCCAGACGATTTTGACTTGTTAAAAGACGCTCTCTCCAAATTAAAACTTAATGATCCGGCTTTGGTTTTTGAACCAGAAACAAAAGAGGCCTTAGGCAGAGGATTCAGGTGCGGGTTTTTAGGCACTTTGCATGCGGAAATAATATCTGAGCGTCTTTTAAGGGAGTTTGGTCTTAATCTGGTTATTTCCTCTCCTTCTGTTGTTTACAAAGCAGACGACAAGTTTATTTATTCTGCCTCTGAGTGGCCAGAGCAGGCGCAAAAATCTGAGGAGCCCTGGGTTTTAATAGAAGTAATCACTCCTTCAAAATATATGGGTAAAATAATGGAGCTTTTCAGCAATACCAGAGCTGTTTTTATTGAAACAAAGTATATGAGCAAAGAAAGAATTATTTTAATTTATGAAGCGCCCCTAAGAGAAATAATTGTTAATTTTTATGATAAGTTAAAAGGAGTAAGCCAAGGTTTTGCTTCTATGAGTTATAAGATCTTAGGGTACAGACCCTCAGAGCTTATCAAAATGGATATATTAATAGCAGGGGATTTAGAGCCGGCATTCTCTAAGATTGTTCCCAAAGAAAAAGCTTACGAAGAAGGCAAGGCCTTGGTTTTGAAACTGAAAGAATCTCTGCCAGCTCAGCAGTTTTCCGTTGCCTTGCAAGCTGTTATAGGAGGAAAGGTTATTGCCAGAGAAACAATCAAGGCCAGAAGAAAAGATGTTACCGGATATCTTTATGGAGGTGACTATACCAGAAAAAGAAAGCTTTTGGAAAAACAGAAAAAAGGCAAAAAGCTGTTAAAAGAGAAAGGGGAAGTTAGAATAACCACTAAGACATTTTTAGAGGTTTTCAGAGGATAAAAGTTATGATATTATCTAAACAGAGGAGCAATTGTAAAGATTACCATACTTAAAACCACTATTGTTGCTAGAATAATCCAAATTATCTTAGATACATTTTTAAAATTTAGCTTCATATCTTAATGGTAGCAAGAATAAAAAGAAATAAA
>Ga0153915_10003393_pt1 | contig 14639 bp, 17 predicted proteins | sample Opewatmetagenome_2_FD_107003 | JGI IMG/M metagenome (GOLD analysis project Ga0153915, IMG submission 107003) | Freshwater wetland microbial communities from Ohio, USA - Open water 3 Core 3 Depth 3 metaG | ecosystem: Environmental > Aquatic > Freshwater > Wetlands | place: USA: Ohio, Lake Erie...
CCCGCGCCCCCCGGGTCATGGCCGTCCTGCGCCCCCTGAAGGTGACGATCACCAACTATCCGCCCGGGAACGCCGAGTGGCTCGAGGCCCCCTTCTGGCCGCGGGACATCGGGAAGGAAGGCTCGCGGAAGGTGCCGTTCACCCGCGAGATCTACATCGAACGCACCGACTTCAGCGAGCGCCCCCCTGCCGGCTGGATGCGGCTCAAGCCCGGCGGAGAGGTCCGACTTCTCAGCGCTTATCTCCTCCGGTGCGACGAAGTCGTCAAGGACCCGGTCACGGGAGCCGTGGTCGAGCTGCGCTGCGCCTACGACCCGTATTCGCTGGGCAAGGCGGGCGGCGCAAAGCGCGGGAAGCTCACGGCCATCCAGTGGGTTTCGGCCGCGCACTCGGTGCCGGCCGAGGTCCGCCTGTACGACCGGCTGTTCACGGCCGCAAATCCCGAGGAGACGGAGGAGGGGAAGACCTTCAAGGATTATCTGAACCCGGAATCGGTACGGGTCCTTGCGGGATGCTTCCTCGAGCCGGGGATGGCGGAATCGCAGGGGGGCGATCGGTTCCAGTTCGTTCGCCACGGCTATTTCATCTTCGATAGCGTCGAATCCAAACCGGGGGCTCTCGTAATCAACCGAATCGTCGAACTGCGGGATACCTATAAGGCCGGCAAGAGCATCGACGCCCCCCGGGATATCGCGAAGGGGGCAAGACCTGCCCGCCGGCCGGAGGAACCGCAAGGCATTCCTCCGGCTGCCGCAGGGACGGTTTCCGACGAACGCGTGCGTGCGCGTTCCCTCGATCCCTCCCTCTCCCGGCGCTTCGATCGTTACATCAAGACGCTCGGATTGACTCCGGAGCTGGCCGATGTGTTGACGGGCGACCCTGCTGTGGCCGACTTCTTCGACGCGGCCGTGGCGGCCCATCCCAATGCCAGGGCCGTCGCCAACTGGGTGGCCAACGACGTGATGCGCGAGCTCAAGGGACGCCCCATCGAAGAGCTGCCGTTTACCGCGGGAGAGCTGGCGGAATTGGTCGGGATGATCGATTCGCAGGCGATCACGTCCGCAGCGGCGAAAACGGTCTTCGAAGAAATGTCGGCCAGGGGCGGCAAGCCAAGTGAGATCGTCGCGCGGTTTGGACTTGACCAGGCCGTATCCGCATCCGAACTGACGTCGGTGATCAATGCGATCCTGGCCGGGATGCCGGATAAGGTGGAGGCGTATCGCGCCGGCAAGACCAGCCTGCTGGGCCTGTTCACGGGACAGGTGATGAAAGCCACGGGCGGGAAGGCCAGTCCGCACGCAGTGCAGGAGCTGCTCAAACGGAAGTTGGGTCCGTAGTCGGAGCGCCCCTCCGGCGCGCCGGATTGGCTCTTGACGCTTCGCCGCGGCATCGGTTAACCTGCTTTTTCCGCTGAGGAGTGGTGAAATGGCATCACACCTGGCTCTGGACCAGGTTTTCCAGGTTCGAATCCTGGCTCCTCAGCCAACCGGTCCCATCGTCTAGTGGCCCAGGACACCGCCCTCTCACGGCGAAAACGCGGGTTCGAACCCCGCTGGGACCGCCAAGTAAATAAAGGGGATTCCGGTTAAAAACGGAATCCCCTTTTTCTTATCGCCCACTCTCATATTATCACTCATACCGTCAACCCCGGGCTTGCTTTCACGGACCTTGACGGCCATCTCTCCCTACTTTCTGACCAGCGACAGCTCTGCTTCGTGTTTTCCGGTCGAAAAGCCCTCCCTTCCGGTCAATCCGCTCATTCTCAGCGTCTTCGCGCCGCTGAAGTCGGCGAGTGTAGACTACTGTGATCAAGTACAACACCACGATTCCCCCGATTATTATCAAGGTATCCCGCAATACCATCAACGAATAAGCCATCCCTTAGTCCTCCTTCCCCTTGCGCCGCTGGCCTTGGATTCGTTTTCCACAGATGTGCGCCCTTAAGAGGCTTATCGGCAAACTAGACTGCGATCTTAACTCCATGCGAAATCCTGTGGAAGGAGGAAAAAAGAGCGCCTACGAGGGCACGTATGAATACACCGGCGGGACAGGAAGGTTTGAAGGAATCATTGGAAAAGGCACCTATAAGGGGGAACGCCTCGGAGGGGGGGAAACCGGCGCCGACACATACATCGACTTCACCGGCACCCGATGGAAGAAGCAATAACACAAGATCCTTCATGGAACAGGACGGGGCCTTCGGGCTCCGTCCTTTTTTTATAGTTCCTTCGTGAGCAAGCGTAAGCCACCGGCGCCCGAGGTTCAACGATCCCCCCCGGGGCTGCCGCCCTACCCCCTTGGCTAAAATGGTTCCCCCGGGTCGGTGATTGAATGTTCCCGATGTCGGGAAGTTTCGATCCGGAAGCATGCCGTACATGCCCCCAAACGCTCCACCGACGATGATAGGACGGCGCAATTCGGGCATGGGAGAAGTTGCAGCCGGTCACACTCGACGAAGATGCCCAAGGCGGATCGTGAGGCTACGTCAGGACGTGGCCGGCGCATTATCGTGGGAGCCGCTGTGGGGACTGGATCCTGTGGATCTCATCCCGGCATCTCCAGCAGACACCATCCTCCATCAAGGAAAGCGCCCTCACTTGAGCACAACGGCCGCACCTGAGCGAAGCCGTCTCCACCTCTTGCGGTAGGTCTCCGCGATGATAGGCTCCACTATCGTCAAGCCGCATGGTCGTCACCCCAAAGTCGTACGCCCGAGAGTGCCCGCAGCAATCATATCGTCTCATCGCCAGACCAGTGTAAATCTGGTCCGGTTTGGTTAGGTATTACCAAAAGAAATGGGCATGGTATAAAAAAATGTATTAATATACAAAATAAAAGGCGTATCCTGAATCAACCCACATCTTGAATCCTCAGCCCCGATTGGTTTCTGTCCTTCCACCCGAGACATAATCCCAAAACCCCGAGGAGGGCGTTATGAAACGGCTCGTAGTGCTGGTCGTGTTCGCGGTGGTTGCGGTGATGGTGCAGGTCGATTGCGCTATGGCGGAAACGAAGAGATCCGAGGGAACGGTCACGCAAGTCAAAGAGGACCAGACCATTAAGGGTCAAGGGGTAGATGCACCTTCAATGAAACAGGTATTGTTAAATCCGAAAGGCTTCGACATGGATTGGTTCTGTGGCGACAAAGCCGGCCGTTCCAGGGTTTTTTTCGGGAGGACGGCAAGAAGATTGTCGCTGATATCAATGTTGTTGATATCAAGGACATTGATATCAACAACCCGATACACTACGGGTCAGAAAGTTGCACGACTGACGCGACATTGACCGATAACGGAATTATTTTTAACGGTTGTAATCCCGCTAATCGTGAGATCCCTTTGGCCTACGATCCGGGCAACAAGAAAACCCCTTTCAAGGGGAGTGGAAGGAATTGCCCAATGATTGAATTAAGTCCAAGGTAGCTAGATATACGAGGCCGGTGGGATTCCCTCCGGCCCTTTTCATTCCCCCGGGGTAGGGTGCGGGTCCTGGGCCTTCGCCCGCAAACGGTAGCGTAGGCACAGTTCGCCAACCGCCGGGACCGTGGCGGATTCCGTGCCACAGCACCCGCAGGGTAGGTATCCTTGCGGGGTCGCGGTGTGATCCTCACTTACTCGCGCAGGACGCTCAGGTGAATGGTAAAATCATCTTCCTCGTCGGCCACCGACCAGAAGAAGCTGCAATCCATGCAATTCTTTATTTTCTGTGCGAATGTTCCTTGGACTTCTCCGAAACAAAAAGTCCCGGCGATCGTCCAGCAACAACGCCCTCCGTTAGTACCCCCGTTCATTCCGTTTACGCTGGTTTCCAGCGAGGCAGGACACACCCCATGCTCGAATACATGTTTGCCACCGGGATGCCGCCCGCAACTCATGAATTCCCAGCAATTGACCTTGACCTTCGGCCTCATAATCTCGCATCCCGCGGACATGAAAATTTAGAACGCGGTTAATTTCCGTTCCCGTCCAGAGCGCCCTAGCGAACGACCGGCCCGTCTTCATAATTATCCCTTTTTATCTGAATCATTTCAACGCTACACCATGAATTCCTGTCCCTTACCGGTAAAGCCGTCATGGTATCCGCAGGCATAAGCAGCCACGTAAGGGTCATCGCATCCGTACACGGCAAGATTGATGAGAGTAAAGTGATCCTGGTTTGTCCCGTTGGAATTACCGTGGAAGTAATACTTGAGACCATAACAATACCCTCTCCAGTATTCCGCCTCCTTGGGGTCGCGCTTGTTAATCATTTGCTCCATGAGCTTAGTTAACTGCTCGATTTCGTTCATGTCCATTCCGTGTCCCTCCTGCCTATCCGGCGATTCCGCTCATAGGGAATATATCGGCAATCATCCTGGAATGTTTAATATCCGATGACCGTCAATTCGAATCTCAGAGGAGCCCTTTTCCCCTTCCCTACGGCTTTTTTCTGCTCCACCCCCGTATCGCTTGGTATAGTCAAGGTGAGGGTGATCTCCTTCCCCCGGAGGCCCTATGCGTAGAGTCCTTACCGTCATCCTGATTCTCTCTGTTTTGCTATTGCCGCCTTTCTCGTATGGTGGTATGGAAACCAGCCTTCCAATTGAGGCGAGGTTCCTGAAGGTAAGAATCATCGAAGATGGAAAACCGTCATGGTCCAGCATGGTCGTTTCGCTCACCGTCACGACAATCGAGGGCATTCGGAGAAATGCAGGGGGGTAACATGACTTTTCAAGCAACGGTTTATCGCATTCTAATTGCATCGCCGAATGACGTAATAGCAGAGCGGAAAACAATTCAAGAGATAATTTCGTCGTGGAACGCAACATATTTTTCCAAGATAAAAGCACTTTTACTTCCAGTTATGTGGGAAACACATCTGTTTCAGGAAATGAGTGGTCGCCCCAAGGTAATATTAAACATACAAATTGCAAAGGATTGTGACATCCTGATCGGCGCCTTTTGGACACGTATTGGAACAGTTACTGGTTTTGCAGAATCAGGTACGATAGAAGAAATTAAAGAATTCCAAAAGGCAGGAAAGCCAGTGATGATATATTTTTCATCGGTCCCAGTGGTGCAAAGTAGCATCGATCGAAAACAATATGAAAAACTAATGAAGTTTATGGATGAATGCCTTAAACAAGGTTTGGTTGAAAGATATGATTCAATCCCTGATTTTCGAGAGAAGTTAAGTAGGCAACTCGCCTCCAAGATACTGAAAATACATAAGACAACAGCAGATGAAACCTCAAGGGATCCAGATGAAACTGCCAAGAAAGAATCAAATGATATGATATCTCAGAAGTTTAGTGACCTTATTGAAGGATATCATTTAGATTGGACAAGCGAAAAAAATATCGAACCAGTAAGTCTGGATGATGGAAGGCAGATTCTTAAAGAATTGACAAGGGAAATATTAAGTTTTAGAGTACCGCTCGTTAAAATAATTAGTAAGGATTTAATTGAAAATATTGATCAAATTATTTCTAAATTAGAAAAATTGCAAAAACATCGGTTGTATTTGGATCGTAAATCATATACTGATTTTTGGAAATTAGGAGATGAGATATTTACGTCATTAGATGGAATTGCCGGAAAGGTGCGTAAATACATACATAATACCAAAAATAGATAAAAATATTGACTGCTACGGGAGGAGAGCGTGAAACCGCAGTTGCCTGACATCGGCAAGGTATCTTCCGAAATCTTCGACGAAATTATCCTTCCCCGGTTAGGGAGGAAACGCCCGGAAATCCTGGTGGGTCCCCGTCACGGGGTGGATGTGGGGGTCGTCGACCTGGGGAGCGGTCAGGTGATGGTGACGACCACCGATCCGATCTTCGTTGTTCCCCCTTACGGGTGGGAACGCTCCGGCTGGTTCGCCGTCCACATCCTGGCCTCCGATGCGGCCACGTCGGGAATCCGGCCGCAATATATCACCATGGATCTTAATCTTCCTCTCTCCATGACCCGGGAGTCCTTCGAAGCACTATGGGCGGCGATGCATGGGGAGTGCGACAAGATCGGCATGGCCATCCTGTCGGGACACACCGGCCGCTATCAAGGGTGCGAATATCCGATGATCGGCGGCGCCACCGTCATCGGAATCGGGCCCAAGGACCGGTATGTGACCCCCAATATGGCGCGGCCGGGAGATGTTGTTATCATTACCAAAGGGGCGGCTATCGAAACCGCAGGTCTGTTTGCCGTCACCTTTCCCCAGCGGGTGGCGGAACGATACGGGGAGAAAGCGGCTCGAGAGGCCGAGGAGATTTTCTGGCAGATGTCGGTCGTAGAGGACGCCCTCACCGCAGCGGAAGCCGGGGTGAGGGAAGCAGGCGTGACCGCAATGCACGATGCCACCGAGTGCGGTGTGTGGGGCGGTCTTTTCGAGGTCGCTCAAGCGTCGGTCGTCGGCATGACCATCGACAAGGACAAGATCATCGTTCAGGACGCGGTGCGGAAGGTGTGTGACCTGTTCGGCGTCGACCCGTATTCGTCGATCAGCGAGGGGACGCTGATCATCACCTGCCGGCCGCACAAGGGCCAGGAAGTGATCCGGCGGTTGGGCGACAAGGGGATTCCGGCCACCATGGTGGGTGAGATCGTGGAATCGCAGCAGGGTATGCGCGTGTACGAACAGGGAACGGCCCATGAATTGACTCATCCCAAGGTGGACCCCTTTTGGGCCGCCTTCGGCAAAGCCGCCTCGCGGCGCGGCTGACCGGCCGCGATCCGCCGGCAACCCGGGTCTTTCCCCGGACTTCGCGCAATGGCTGACGGACACTCACCCGCCCGCTGGCGACTCTACGTAATCACCGATGAACGGCTCGGCCGGGGCCGGTCGCACCTCCAGATCGCGGAAGCGGCGATCCGGGGCGGAGCCGATGCCGTTCAGCTGCGGGACAAGACCGCCTCCAGCCGCCGGCTTTACGACATCGCACTTCAGTTGCGCCGGCTCACCCGCGAGGCGGAGGTTCCCCTTGTCGTTAATGACCGCCTCGACGTCGCGCTGGCCGCCGACGCCGACGGGGTTCATATCGGCCGGGAGGATCTGCCCGCGTCCGTGGTGCGCAGGATCCTGGGCCCCGGCAAGATCCTGGGGGTCTCGGCCGAGACGGTCGAGGAGGCTGTGACGGCGGAGAAGGATGGAGCGGACTATCTGGGGGTGGGACCGGTTTTCGAGGCCCGGGGAACCAAGGCGGACGCGGGAGAGCCCCTGGGCCTTGACTTGATCGCACGGATCCGCCGGGATTGCCGTCTTCCCATTGTCGCGATCGGAGGGATCAATGCCGAAAACGCCCGGTTGGTGCGCGAGGCGGGAGCAAACGCGGCAGCGGTGATCTCCGCGGTCGTTTCGGCGGATGATGTCGCGCAGGCAGCCAGGCTGCTGAAACTCGTGCTTTGCGGCGCAAAGGGAGACGTTTGAAAAATGAAGAAGGCACTGGCGATCGCCGGCTCCGACTGTGGTGGAGGCGCCGGAATTCAAGCGGACCTCAAGACCTTCATGGCCTTCGGCGTCTACGGGATGTCGGCGATAACCGCCCTGACGGCCCAGAATACCGTGGGCGTGCAGGGGATTATCGACGTTTCGCCGGAATTTGTCCGGGAGCAGATTCGAAGTGTCATGACCGATATAGGCACCGATGCCGCCAAGACCGGGATGTTGTCCAATGCGGGCATTGTCAAAGCGGTTGCGGAAGCGATCCGTGAATTTCGTATTCCCAATAGGGTTTTCGATGGGAAGCGGCCACAGCCCCACCAACCATCTGGCCGGCGTCTCCAGCAATTGGTGATCCGCTCGCGACAGTCGTTCCGGCGAAAGCCGGATGCGGGGCCCGCCTAATCGGTCAAGAGGTGGACGGGGTTCGCTTCCTAGAACGCCCCCCGGATCTATTTCATCCTTTCCAGCGCGCTTCCCAGCTGCCGGATATTACGATTGTTCGGATCCTTTGTTACCCCGTAGTCAAACCAGAAGCGGGCGTTTTCCCGGTCCTTAGCGTCGACAAAGCATAACCCCAATTCCGCTGCACAATTTGCCGCAAAAGCAGCATCCTGCATATTTAGATCTTCTTTCGTGGCTTCCACAAAAGTATTGTCCGTGGCTATCTTCCGGAACTCGTCCCACCGCTTCAATTCCGCCAAGGTAATTGCTTTCTGGATATCAAAAATTGGATGCCGATCCAGCTCCTCCAGGAAGGCAAGCCGTTCTCGAGGGTCCTTGTATTCGTTGGCAAGATTGTAGGCGGCATCGTTGTAGGAAGTTGTTCCTCTCAAGCGCGTAAGGAATGATTTCGCAATCGCCCGGTCTTCCGAGTAAGCAACCGCGATGAAATTCGCAATCGTATCTTCCGGGTTGACTGCGAGCACGGCCCGAACAATGTCGTTCACGGATCTCGCGTCTTCTTTCGGAAGGGTCTGCCCCCCCCGTTCAATGGCAAATATCAGATTGTTGTATGCCTCTATCGCGAAAGGATCGAGCGTGAGCCACTCCTCGGCCTTCTCCTTCGCCACAGCGTAGTCGCCATTCTTGAAGGCGCGTTCAACCTCCTCCCAGGTTTTCGGGAAATAGAGGAAGCGCCACTTGCCGTTTTCGAGGACCCAACTGTTCGTCCGAATATTTTTCCATTCCCTCCGGACCTTCTTTCCGGAAGCGTCCATTCCTTCGCCATGCGTCACCCTGGTGATCGAGACTAGCGCGTGTGTGGTGCCCCTCACCTCCTCCTTCCGAAGTACCTTGACGGCATTTTCATGCGCAAAGGATTCGGTATCCTTCACCCACTTTTCCTCTCCAACTTGGGCACGGCTTTTCTCCGAAAGCAGGTGGTATGTCTTTTTTCCGCCCGGCATCTTTTTCCCGGGAGCATAGAAGTACTCGGCTACCTTCTCGATGTCCGTTTCGTCTACACCACCGAAAAAGCCGCTGCATGATGCAAGCAGGAGCGACAGCGCAAGAAGGATTGCGAATGTCGGTATTCGGGGGAAGCGGAAGGTTTTCATTTGCCGACCTTCTCCTCGGATGTTATTTGTTCCTGCTCCGGAAGACCTCGTTCCTTCGTTGCAAGCAGAAGTCTCCGTATTTTTCGAAAGATCCGGGCGCCGGATTCAATCGGGTCATTCTTTTGGGACAAGAACCTCCTTCATGACCGACGCAAGTTCCAGCAACGCCTTTCCCCCGTCGCCCCGGAACGAGGAGCCATGCATGATGGCCAGCGTCTTCGGCTGCAGCTCCGCCAACTCCCGCATCAGGCGCTCCGTGGTGACGGTATACGGGTAGGAGTTCAGTAGCTGGGTGGACTGGAAGTCGACCATCGCCTTTCGGGCCCGCCCCACCACGTCGGATTCCCTCACTGGTTCCACCTCTCCTCCTTGAAGGAACAGGTCCGAACAGAACAGTGTCCTGTTCGTCTCCTCGAAGAGCATGCCTGCATCCCAGGAGTGCGGCACGTGGTGCGTCGGGTAGAGGCGAAACCGGTACTTCCCCGTGTTGAGCACGTCCTCCTTGAGGATCCAGCGCGGCGCCCGGGATGCGAAATCAGAGATGTTGACGAGGGCCGCCACGACTGTGCAAAGCGGTTGCGCACGCGGAGCCGCCTGAAGCCACTCATTCAGCGATCCGCACTCGTCCGATTCGAAATGGCTGAAACCGATCCACCGGATCGTGGCGGGGTCGGCGATCCGAGCCGCGGCTTCCCGGATATCCGGAAGCATGCTCTTCATTCCGGTGTGGAAGAGAAGTGGCTCATCGTCCCTGACGAGGAATTGGTTGAACTGAAGCTTGTAATCGGGTGCGAAGGTCGAGATGCGATAAACGTCCGGCGCAATCTCTGTCACGGTGGCCATGGTTCCCTCCTGTTGGAACGATGGGGTCCGGCCGGCGCAGAGGCGGTCGGACGATGACGGGTTGCCGATTACCGGACCCTGCGGGGATTCTTCCTTATTTTATATCTCCAAGGGTCCCGCGGGAACAGGCTATGCGTCGTGCCCTCTTCCCTGACGTAGATCCCTCCTGCACGTCTCTTGACGGGGCCTCCCGCCCTGATAGAATTTCCCTTTCCAATGTCAAAGCGACTCGCGGGAGGTGGATGCAATGTCAAGGAAGCCTACGGAGAGCGAAGAGGAATATTTCGCCCGGATGGAGTTCGAGCGCAGGAAAAAGGCCGAGGAAGAAAAACAGAAGAATATGGCGGCGGCCGAGAAGAAACGCCTGAAGGATTTGCATTCCATGCACTGCCCCAAGTGCGGCATGGATCTCATCGAAGTCGACTACAAGACGCTGAAGGTCGACCGATGCTCAGCATGCAACGGCCTCTGGCTGGACGCCGGCGAACTGGAAGCCGCCGTGAAGTTGGAAAAATCGGTCCTCTCCCGCTTTCTCGGCCTGTAGGAGGAAAACAATCAGGGGGACACCCTCGGGCCGAGCCCCGAGAGCGTCCCCCTGTTCTATTCTTATCTGTTTTTATCTATCCTTCTCTACTTTTCACTCTCTGTCCGTCAGCAGGTGCGTCTTGACCAGTTCCGCCCACTTCTCGCCGCCGAGGGCCCGCGCGATCCCTTCGATCGGCGCGCCGCCGTCCGCCAGGACCGGCCCCAGGTTTTCGGGGTTGACCGGCTGGAGCTTTTCCAGCGAATTCTCCATCCATGCCCTGGCCAGCTTCCCGGAGAGGAGGTTCTTGGTGGCCGTCCCGATCCTGCGGGATTTCACTTTGAGCAGCCAGCCCTTCCCGTACGGGTCCTGTCGCAGGATCTCGGGGGACCGGAGAACCTCGTTGTTCACCGCGACGACTTCGCCGTCCACCGGCGACAGCATCGGGATGGGCACGGAATCGACGACCAGGGTCCATGCCTTTTCCCCCTGCGCCATGCGGAAGCCGATGCTCGGGAGGTCGATGGAGTCCACCTTTCCGATCAGCTTCTGCGCGAAGTCATCCATCCCGACGACGCCCATGGAGCCCGGCTCCGGCCGGAGCCAGCCGTGCCCCTGGTGGTAGAACAGCCCTTCGGGGACCCGGAACCGGGCGGTGTTTTCCGGCGCGATCCTTGCCCCCGCCTTCGTCTCCCGCGGCCGGTACAGGTAACGGCAGAAGAGGACGAACGCCGCCAGGAACGCGATGACGATGAGATATTCGATGCCTTTCGTGGCATAGATATCTATAAAACGGATGCCTTCCATCGGACTACCTCCTTATCTTCGACGGTTTCCTCTTCCGTTTCCACGGCCGCAGGATGCGCCCCGAACACGGGCATCCGGTTGATGACCCACCGGAAGACCCAGAGCTCCATGCTGATGATCGCCAGCGTCACTTCGATCTCCATCCACGACGGGTAGTACCGGACGGCCTCGTACCACTTGAACGCGATGACGGAGACATTGAGCCGGTTCAGGATCACGCCCACCGCCGTGAGGAATGCGGTGAACTGCACCAGCTTCACGCTGCGCTTCCGGATCGCAGTGAGGAACAGGGCGGTCGGGAGAACGACGAACCCGACGAGTTCCAGCAGGTACCAGTACCCCATCGGGCTGGCGATCTGCGTCCACAGCTTGTAATGCACGAAGTCGATCATCTTGACGAAGATGTAGGCGAACAGGGCCCCGACGGCTCCCTTTGCCAGCCCCAGAAGGATAGCGTTGTGCCCCTCGTGGAGCGCGTGCCCGATCCGGTCCTTGAAGACTCGATGCGTGAACGTGCTCTCGATGATGACCATGGAGATGCCCGCGAAGATGCTCGAGATGAAGAACATCACCGGGATGTTGTGCGAATACCACAACGGGTGGATCTTCGACGGCGCCAGGAGGAAGAGCGCCCCCAGGCCCGACTGGTGCAGCGTCGACAGGGTGATCCCGAAGATGACGGCTCCGGTCGTCAGCCCCTCCAGGATCCTGCGCAACTTCGGCCAGTGCAGCCATTCCGCGACCGTCGGAGAAAACTCCAGGAACTCGCAAATCATATACAGCATAAAGTGCCATGCCACGAGGAAGAGCACGGAGGAAAGCCCGAACGAGTTCCCGATGATCGGGTTGATGACGTTCCAGGGACGCCCCAGGTCCAGCAGGAGCGCGCCGGCGTAGAACACGTAAGCGAGGAACCCGTTCAGGACGGTCACCCGGACGATCGGCTCGTACTTCTTGACCTTCAGGATATGGACGAGGAAGGTCAGGACGTAGGCGCCGCCGGCGAACGCCACCCCGGTGACCACGTCGAACCCGATCCAGATCCCCCACGGATAGTTCTGGGAGAGGTTCGTCACGGAAGAAAGACCGTAGGCGAACCGGATGACGATCAGCACGAGCCCGAGCAGGATGATCGCCCCGGTGATGACGTTGAACGGCGTCAGCATCTTCCCCTTGGGCTTGAACTCCTTCAGGATGAATCGGATGGTGTCCCGCGCCACCTGCCAGAAGCTCGGGGCGCCTTCGGCGGTCGCGGCAGGCGCGTTAATCGTGTTCGCCATGGGAGGTCTCCTTTTCTTCGCTGTCCTTGATGAGGTAGTTCAGCCCGATGAGCAGGGACGGCCACAGCACGAACACCAGGGGCACCCCGTACAGGAAGCCGGACGTGAGCTCCGGATAGGGGGTCGTCTCCAGGTTGGTCTTCAGGCCGAGCTTTTCCGCCGGAGCGCCGTAGAGGTACAGCCAGCCGGTGCCACCGACCTCGTGCTCCCCGTAAATGTGGTGGATGTACTTGTCCGGCTCCTTGGCGATCCGCGTCCGGGCGATCTCCAGAAGATCCCTCTTTTTCCCGAAGAGGGTCGCCCCTTCCGGACAGGCCTCGGAGCAGGCCGGCTGCTCCCCGCGCATCTGCCGCTCATTGCAGAAGATGCACTTCTTCACGAAGGGAGTAGGGCTGTCGTACTGGAACTTGGGGATGTCGAAGGGGCACGCGACCATGCAGTAGCGGCACCCCATGCACCGGCCCTTGTTGTAGATGACCGCCGCCTCCCGGGTCTTCTCCATCGCCTTGGTCAGGCAGGCGGAGGCGCACGCCGGCTGGTTGCAGTGCATGCATTGCTTCCGCACGAAGATCGGCTTGTCCGGCTCCTTCTCGTTCGGGAACTTGTTCACGACCGTGAAGGCGTCGGGGGTGGTGTCCCGGTTCCTCTCGAACACGCTTTCGGTTTCTAAGGAGACCTCCGGCTTGGGCAGCTTGTTCGCCTCGTTGCAAGCCGCCTCGCAGGCTCGGCATCCGATGCACTTCGTCGTGTCGATGAGCATCCCGTTGAACTCGACGCCGCCCTCCGAGGTCTGCTGGGCATGCGCCGGTCTCCCGCCGCCCGCGAGAAGTGCGCCGGTCGTCCCCGCAACCTTCAGAAAATCCCGTCTGCTGATGGTCATTTGTGGTCCCTCCTGTCGTATGCCGCGTCAGCGGAAGAATTTCCGGATCACGATCTGCAGGATCTCCCCGTCCATCGTCTCCAGGATCCCCTCGGCGTGGATTCCCCCGTCCGGGAGGGTGACGCCGACCTCCTGGGGCACCGCCCGGTGAAGGAACAGGAACTCCGAGAAACTCCTCACTTCTCTCTCCAGCCAGGCGGAGGCGTCCCTGCCGATCCGGAGCTTGTCCAGGTTCCTGACGAAATCGGACGGCCGGATCGCGAACGCCCATCCCTTGCCGTAGGGTTCTTTCTTCTCTCCCGACGGGTCGGCGTTGATCTCCTGGTTCACCGCGCAGACGACGCCGTCGACGGGCGACACGAACTCGATCCTCTTCCCGGATTGGAGCGCTGCAAACGCCGGCTCCCCCTGCCGGAACTGCGCCCCCTTCGCGGGAAGCTCGAACCGGTCGACCCTTCCCAGGATTCCCCGTGCGAACCCGTCCAGCCCCACCTGCACAACGCCGGAAGGCTCGAGTTTTGCCCAGGTGTGGCCGCTATGGAAGAAAATCCCGCCGGGCAGTTCCTGCGCCGCCAGGGAAGGAAAAAGGATGGCCGGCTTCCGTAGGGCGGCGGATTCCACCCCTCGCAGCCGTTCTCCCCGACGGATGAACATCTCCGCAGCGATGCAACCGAGAATCGTCAGAACGATGAGAATGACTACCATGGCACACCTCCCGGCAATTACCCTAAAAATTGGCTGATGACCTTCCCCCACTGCGCATCGTTCAACCTACTGCTGATATCCGTAAGCGCCTCTCCCCCGTCGGTCGCCGTCATCCCCAGGTCGGACGCAAACGCTCTCTCCAGCCTTTCGACCTCGGTCTCGAGCCATTTCCTGGCGACGTTCTTGTGGTACAGCCCGCTCACCGCATTCCCCTTCAGCCGCAAGGAGAATATCCATCCGTCGAAGTACGGATCGTCATTGAGGAGGGAAGGATTGTCGGAGATCCTGGGATTGACGGCCTTCACGACTCCGTTTGCGGGCGCCACCATGCGGACGGTCCGTTGGCCGGCATGGAGGAGGAAGCATACGTTGTTCTCCTTCACCGGCATGTTCTCGCCGGGGAGGGAGGCGCGGTCGATCCTTCCGATCAGCCTCCCCGCGAAGTCGTCGATTCCGATCCTGGCCTCGTTGTCGTCTTCCGGAGACGGCGAGACCCACAGGTGCTTGGGGTGGTAGTAATAATCCGATTTCAGATGGATTCCGCGGACAGTCTCCACACCCTTGCCGGTGTGGCTCACTTCATTAAACAAGGAGCATTCCTGGAAGTTGACCGTATTGCA
>Ga0153915_10003394_pt1 | contig 14636 bp, 14 predicted proteins | sample Opewatmetagenome_2_FD_107003 | JGI IMG/M metagenome (GOLD analysis project Ga0153915, IMG submission 107003) | Freshwater wetland microbial communities from Ohio, USA - Open water 3 Core 3 Depth 3 metaG | ecosystem: Environmental > Aquatic > Freshwater > Wetlands | place: USA: Ohio, Lake Erie...
ACGGCTATCTCCTCCATCACCTCGGCGAGCGTCAGGATCTTGCGTTTGATCTTGTTGTCGGCGTTGAAGCCGCAGTAAATGCACTTGTTCTGGCAAATGTTAGAGAGGTAGAGCGGGATGTAGAGCTGCATCGTCTTCCCGAAACGTTTGCGGGTGAGCTCCTGGCTCTTCCGCGCCATCGGCTCAATATAGGCCGCCGCTGCTGGTGACACGAGCGCCGCGAAATCATCGACCGAGGGCTTCCCCGCTGCCAACGCCCGCTCGACGTCGGCGCTGGTCTTCGAGTAAATTGATTGCTTGATTTCTCCCCACGAGTAGGAGTCGAGCTCTGTTTCGAATGGCATATTGTCTGTTGATTATATTGTTGACAGGAACCCCGTGAGCGGGCTGGTGGCATGGGCGAGTTTGCTCTTGGGCGCTAGCCTGGCCTCGAAGGCCAACCGGCCTGCCTCCACCGCGAGGCGGAAGGCTCGTGCCATCAGCACTGGTTGCGGCGATGACGCGATGGCGGTGTTCACCAGCACGGCGCTCGCCCCCATCTCCATGGCCTCGGCCGCGTGCGAGGGACTGCCTATGCCCGCGTCCACCACCACGGGTATCGTGCTCTGCTCTATTATTATCTCCAGGAAGTATCTTGTTTCAAGCCCCATGTTGGAGCCTATGGGTGAGCCCAGCGGCATCACTGCTGCCGCCCCGGCATGCTCTAGCTTCTTGCACAAGATGGGGTCGGCCTGGATGTAGGGCAATACGACGAATCCCCTCTTCGCCAGCTCGGCGGTGGCTTTCAGTGTTTCTTCGCCGTCGGGCAGCAGGTGCCTGGGGTCGGGGTGAATCTCCAGCTTCAGCCAGTTGGTACCAAGAGCCTCGCGGGCCAGTTCTGCGGCGAAGATGGCTTCCTTGGCGTTGCGCACGCCTGACGTGTTGGGCAGAAGATGGAGGCGGGGGTGGCGCAGGTGCGAGACCAGGTCATCGTCGTCGTTCTTCAGGTCAACGCGCCTCAACGCCACGGTCACTAGTTCCGAGCCCGATTCAACCAGGGCGTCTTCCATCTCCTCGTTCGACCCGAACTTGCCGGTGCCCGTGAACAGGCGCGAGGCGAATGTCTTGTCGGCTATCTTTAATGCTTGCATGTTGAAAAAATATTTACGGGCCGTCGCCCGCAGGTCCCGGCCATGATTCCGGGGTCAAAATTACAGATTATTTTGCCTGATATTCGCCCATAATGAAGCAATGACGGCCTTTTTGTCCGCGGCTCGCGTGATGGTGCCTGATGCTGCTATCCCGTCGACCCCGGTTGCCATTATTGACGCGACATCGCCCGGTTCTATCCCTCCTATAGCCACCACCGGCATCCGTTTGTTCTCCCCCCTGAACCGCGTCATGATGTGCTGGTAGCCTTCCAGGCCAAGGAGCGGGCTGAGGTCTTTCTTCGTCGTGGTGTACCTATACGGCCCCAGGCCGATGTAATCGACGCCCTGGCCAACGAGGTATTGCATGTCCTCGTCCTTGTTGGCCGTGCCTCCTATGATGGCCTGGCTACCGAGTAGTTTCCTGGCCTCGGAGGGCGCCATGTCGTTACTCCCCAGGTGAACACCGTGCGCGCCTGCCCGCATGGCAACGTACGGGTTGTCGTTGATGATGCACGTCACATCGCGCCTCTTGCAGATGTCCACGGCAAGGGTCGCGATGTCTACCCACGCGTCGATGGGCATATCTTTCACCCGCACCTGGACCCAGTCTACCCCCGCCTCTATGATTTCTTCGAGGCCCGGGGCAAACGACCGGTCTACCCATTGTGGTGCGATGAATTGTAGTTTCGAGATATACATGTGTGCTATTTATAATGTGAGGCCAAGAGGCTCGTGTTACTCGTGATAATGCGCTCGACGTACCGCTTGCCCAGCGTGCAGGCTTCCACCATGTTTCTCCCCAGTGCCAGGTGGCTGGCGATGGCTGCGGAGAGGATACAACCCGTGCCATGCTTCTGGAAACCCGGGAACTTCACCCCGTGAATGGGCGACACTCCCGTGGGCTCTACCAGGAAATCGGTGCTGTCGTTGCCCTCCGAGTGCCCGCCTTTCAGCAGTATGCTCGCCTGTTGCCCGGCGTGTAGTACCTCGCGGAGATCCGCCGGGGCACTCGTCCCGAAAAGCCTCTCGCATTCCGGGATGTTTGGTGTCACGAGGCTCACGTGCTCCAGTATACCCGGGCTGCCCGATGCCATGTCCTCCCCGTGGAACTCGAAGCCCGCCGAGGCGTTCAGGATAGGATCCCAGACGATGGGGACGCTGCCCAGGGTGCCGCGGAGGTGCGTGACGATTGCCCGCAATGATCGGACGTCACGTACCAGTCCTATCTTCACCGCTGCCACGGGCAACCGTCTCTGCAACACTTCTACCTGCCGTATGACGTCACGGGTGTCGATCCAGTCCACGCCGTCGAACTGGGAGTCGTTCTGGTACGTGATAGCTGTTGCCACGCACAGGCAGTACGCACCCTGGGCCTCGGCAGTCTTCGCGTCGGCGATGACTCCTGCCCCTGCACTGGGGTCGAAACCTGCTATCGAAAGGATGTTTGGCGACATGGTGAACCTGCATTTCACTGCTGTGCAAAAATAATGTTTTTGGAGGTCGGTTTGCATTCACCGGGAACAAGGTGTTGAAACTTTACACCACGTGCCAGCGCGGCTGGCGTTACTGGTTGGCTGCTGTGACGAGGCGGGTTTCGAAGCGGGGCCGTGTCAACCGTGAGTGGTTTCGCCTCGCGCGGGGTTAACACGGCTTCCCCCGCCACCGTCCTGTCACACCGCGGCTTGTTGGCAGCTTGTTCCCCTTCCGGTGCGCCTTTCCCTCGACCCGGGCGGGCGGGTAGTGTCCCCGCGTGGCGGGCAAATGGTAATATCCCTCGCGGTTACTGGCTTGCAGTCGGTATTCGCGCTATCTGCTGGTAAACTTTATCTTTCACTGGTGCTTTGTTCTACTTTCCCGTCTTCTTGTTCTATTTCTCATATCATTATTTCTTACTCGCGGGTGCTTACTTCCTTCCCGCGGGATGCTTCTTCTAAACCACGCGTGTTATTTCCCTCGTCGATGGTTGTTGTTTCCTTACCGATGGTCATTGTTTCCTTACCGATGGTCATTGTTTCCAAGTTGCAATAGCTTACTTCCTGAACGGGGATGCTTACTTCTTGAATGGTGGTTGATGTTTCCTGTTTTAGTTTTGCTGTTTCAATCTTAAATATTGAGTATTCTAGCTCGTTTCAGGTTTTCTCTCGATGTATAACGTCATTTGTAATGTACACGTTGTTTCATGCTCTAACGTTGTGCGATGTTACCTGTACTATTCCAGTAAATTTTATTCTTGCATGGCAATGTTCGATTTTGCAATTTATACGTGAATAGCCGTTGGTAGTGTTCCCCATCATGATGGCCGTGTTTTGCCTTGCTATACTTTCAGGTACGCTGTAGAGATGCCTGGTCTCCTCAACGGGGTGCGTCAGGGGCAGTATCACGTCCGATGACGTGGCGTAACCCGGGATTCTCGTTTACTGCACCGTCGTGTCGACAGGTCTAAGGTAAAGTTATTGCTAGCTGTTGATGGGTATGGAGAAGAAGAATGTCGATCCTTCCCGGGGCTCGCTTTCGAGCCACATCCTGCCGCCGATGAGCTCGACGAATGCCTTCGAGATGGCCAATCCCAGCCCGGTGCCCTCGTAATTCCTGGAGTATGAAGAGTCGGCTTGCCTGAAATAATGGAATATGATGTCGTGATTCTCCGGTGGTATCCCGATGCCCGTGTCGCTGACGAAGAATACTGCCACCGCCTCGAAGATCTTGTACCCGAAGTGGATGCTTCCCTGGCTGGTGTACTTCAGGGCGTTGTCTACGAGGTTCGTGAGCACCTGCCGTAGCTTGCCCTCGTCGGTGCTCAGGATGAACATGCCCTCCCTGGCCGTGGAAAGCTCCAGGGCCAGGCCTCTTTCCCTGGCGGCGTCGAGGTAATGTGCCAGTATGTCGAGCATCATCGAGTTCACCTCGCACTCCTGCATTTCCACGTCGGCCACCCCTGCCTCTATCTTCGATATATCCACTATGTCGTTGAGGATTCTCAGCAACTGGGAGCAGTTCTTCTTCACTATGGAGGAGTATTGTTCCCTCTCTGCCTGGTCGAGCTGCTCGGTGGTGAGCACGTCGACGAAGCCAAGGATGTTGTGCACCGGGGTGCGGATCTCGTGGCTGATGTTCGTCAGGAACGCGTCCTTGAGCTTGTCGCTCTCCACGGCCTTGTTCCTGGCCGAGTCGAGCTCCTCGAGGGTGACGTGCATCTTGGTGATGTCCTTCCCCACGGCCAGGATGACCCTTGCCTTGCCCGTGTTGTCCCGCTCTACGTTGAGGGACCAGTCCACGCGCAAGGCCCTGGCATTTACCTCCCAGGTCGTGTGGAACTCGAGGTCGAGGTTCCGCTTCAGTGCCTCGCGCACCTTCTGGTTGAAGAAGATCTTGTCGTTGACGTTGGCCGGGTTGCCGTCTGCCCCCAGGAAGTCGCGCCCCGCGAGCTCGTTGAAGATAGTATTCGAGTACACCATGTTGCCCGCCGCGTCGAACATGGCTATAAAGTCCCTGGAGTTCTGCACCAGCAGCTCGAAACACTGCTCGCTGGCAGGCACCGCCAGGGTACCCGTCTTCCTCCCCTGGTCTATCTCCCTGGCGAGCGAGTTTATGCGCAGCTCCTGCAACGAGGCGAGCACCCGGGCGTGCTCGGCGTTGCTCGCCTCCACCACCTTCATGTTGTACCCGTTTATGGCCGCGCTGATGCTGGAAGTAAACTCGTCGTCTTGCAGTGGCAGGCGGAATATCTTCGTGACGCGGGCCTCGTTCACCGCCTTTACCATGGTATCCACGTCGCCGGCAGAAGACACCAGGAAGCGTCCCACCAGTGGCATATCGTTGGCAACGAGGGAGAGGAGCGCGTGCCCCACGCCGCTCTCGTCATCGTTGACGACGGCGGCTTTCACCTCGCCGGCCCTGAGTATGCTGTACGCCGGGGCGAACGAACCCGCGTGGAGGATCTCGAATCGTTGGCCGAACCTCTCGGTAAACTGCCTGGACCTCGCGTTATCCTCGTCGTAGTAAAATATTTTCTCCCGTAATTCCTGCAAGTAGACCTCCCGCTGTGATAAAACCACTCCGTCACAATATTACATAATTTGGACGAAGATTGGCAATCTTGCCCGGCAGTTTTTCCCGCCCGCGCGGCTCAAACATTTTTCAAACATGCCAGGCGTGGCTCTTTTTTCTGAAATGTTTTTCATATATTTGTTCTGTAAACATTATGGAAAGAAGATGGACGAATCAATTGATCAGGTAAACGTTGATTGGAGAGGTAGGGTAATCCTCATTGCCGAGGATGAGGTGTACAATTACAAATTGATTGAGAAAACGCTACGCAAGACAGGGGCGAAAGTCCTCTGGGCAGAGAACGGTAAAGAGGTTGTGAAGATATGCGAGGACCTCAATAACAGGATTGACCTGATACTCATGGATATCAAGATGCCCGTGATGAACGGTTTCGAGGCATCCGAGAAAATCAAGGAGATACGGAGCGATATACCAATCATCGTGCAGACGGCTTACGCTTCGCTGTTTCAAGACGACTACCCCCTTGGCAAGTTCGACGGGTACCTGACCAAGCCGATGAGGCCAAACACGTTGCTCGCCTTGATTTCTAAATTCCTCGGGACTGGCAACTGATATGCTTCCCCGGGCGTGGTTCCTCGAAACCGGTGTTTCCTGTAGATTGCTCGTGGGATGACGACGTTCATTATCATCGGGATCACCGTTGCGGCATCGGTTACATGTTTCTCCAACCGGCATTTATTCGCGAAGTATTCGCTTAGTCCGTACAGGGTTGTCCACTTCAAGGACAGCTACCAGGTTCTCACTCACTTGTTCGTTCACGCTGGCTGGGCGCACCTGGCGTTCAACATGCTCACCTTGTTCTTCTTCGGGACGCTGGTTGAACGGGTATTCTCGTGCTCGTTTGGCACTTCCAAGGGCGTTGTGTTATTCCTGATCCTCTATGCCGGGGGCGGGATTGTGTCGTCGATATACTCGATCGTGAAGCACAAGAACGACTCCAGGTATTCCGCTGTTGGGGCGTCAGGCGCGGTTTCTTCCATCTTGTTCTCCTTCATCTTGCTAGAGCCAACCCGGTCGCTCTACATGTTCATGTTGCCCGTGCCGATTCCCTCGGTTATTTTCGGCATATTATTCCTCGCGGCTTCTCTCTACATGGCGCGCAGGGGCAACGACAATATAGCTCACGATGCACATTTCACTGGCGCGATATTCGGATTCGCGTTCACCGTCTTGTGCGAGCCCCTTTTCTTCTCGCGATTTATTGACAAGATATATAACTGGTTCTGATGAATAAAGCTGTTTTCCTTGACAGGGATGGGGTGATTAACGACGGGTCGTTGTATTACACGTACAAGGTCGAAGATTTCAAGTTTAATGCCGGGGTTTTCGCCGGGTTGAAGATCTTGCAAGACGCAGGCTACCTCCTGGTGGTGATAACGAACCAGAGCGGGGTGGCAAAAGGTGCGTACACGGAGCAAGACGTGGCGGCAGTGCACACGTACATGGTGGAAGAACTAGGGCTGCGGGGTATTTCTATCAAGGGCGTTTACTACTGCCCGCATCACCCGGACGTATCGCGGTGTGATTGCCGCAAGCCGAGCGTTGGCATGATCGAACAAGCTATAAAAGACCTGGGTATCGACCGCTCGCGGTCTTTCATGATTGGCGATAGTAACCGTGACGTGGAAGCAGCAGTGAAAGCGGGAGTTACCCCCGTCAAGACATCCAAGAACGAGGATATAGAACCTTGGTGCAGGAAGATCGTTGCCGGGGCGATTAGTTGATTTGCCCCAGGTTTTTCTTCTTGGCCTTGAACTGGAGGAAATACTCTGGTTTTGGTATGTAGTTCGATGACAGTATCCTCAACTCTGTCCTGCGGTTTATCTGGTTTGCCTTGTCTTGCGCCTCCTTTGTAGGCAGGGCGAGGATAAAACGGTCGTTCAGCGTGTCACCCTGCCTGAATGTCGCATTCTCCCCCGCGATAGTCTCGTCAACAACCACGGGCTTCGACTCCCCGTAACCTTTCGCGATCAGACGCTCAGGATCGTAGCCCTTGGATTTCAGGTACGTGATGACCGATTGCGCGCGTTTGACGGAGAGCTCCATGTTCTTGAGCGAATCGCCAACCATGTCTGTGTGAGATCCTAGCTCGATGGTGATGTTCGGGTTGTCTTCCAGTAGCTTCGCGAGCTCGATCAACGCGTCCTTCGATGACTCGTTGAGTTCCCATTTCCCGAAATCGTAAAATATATTGGGGATCTCCACGGGTTTATCCATCGTGATGAGGTCGATCTGTACGTTGAATGTCTTGTTGTCCATCAAGTTGTTGGTCGATAATCGGACTTTCTTCTTGAGGTAATTCGGCGCGGAGCCGAGGATGAGGTAGTCGGTGTACTGCTTCAACTTGAACTTGAAGGTGCCGTCTGGGCGAATCTTTTGCTCGACAACCGCGCCATCGCTGCCATAAAGCACGATGCTGGCCTCTTTCATGGGCCGTTTTGAACTCTTGTCTATGATTTTCCCCTCGGCCCAGAACTCGAGCTCGGGCAACTCGAAGGCAAATATATCGTCGCCACCTTTCCCTTCTTCACGCGAGGAGGAAAACATCCCGATTTCCTTCTTCCCCTGGAAGACGATCCCGAAATCGTCGGCGGGGGAGTTGATGGGGGCTTTCATGTTCTCTACCTGCCAGAATCCGTCCTCGTCCTTGATGGCCCTGAAGATGTCCAGGCCGCCCATGCCAACGGGGTAGTCGGACGAGAAGTAAAGGTTGCCATCCTCGCGGGTGTAGGGGTACAATTCCTCGCCGGCGGTGTTGATGCTTGCCCCCAGGTTGCGAGGTCTTCCCCACGTCCCGCCGGCAGATTCACGCTCGCACATCCAGATGTCGTTCCCCCGAAACCGCCCGGGAGATCGGCGGCGAAATAAAGCTGGAGACCGTCCGCGGAAAGGGAAGGATGCCCGATGTTAAGCGTGTCGGAGATCAGGCGGACACGGGCTGTCTTGCCCCACTCCCCGCCGCGGCTTTGAGACTCGTATATCTGGCAGCCGATATTCTTGCCCTGCTCGCGCTTGCAGGTGGTGAAGTACATCGTGTTGTGATCCCTGGAGAACGCGGTAGCGCCATCGTCCCACTGCGAGTTAATCGTCGTGTCCTCGAGGGGGAGCGGGTCGTTCCATGTACCCGTGCGCTCTTGCCTGGACGAGATGATATTCGTGAAAACCATGCCCGAGGAGGGGTTGATTTTCTTCGAGTTCTCCATCTCGCGGGATGTCGTGAAGTACAACATCGTGTAGTCGTCGTTGGCGTAAGACGGGCAGAAGTCGTTGGCTTTCGAGTTGATCGTTTTCATGGGGTCGAGCGTGTAGCGGGTGGGTTGCACCAGCCACTCCCTGGCCTGCTTGCAAGATGCTATGCCGATGTCGCCCCGCTTGTCGTCGGGTTGCATCTGCTTGAACTGCTCGTAGAAAGGTTGCGCCTCGTCGTAGAGACCGAGCTTGCGTTTCTGGTCGGCTATGTAGAGGAACAGCAAAGGGTTGCGGTTCTTCTTGCGGATGGATTTCTGGTAGTATTTAGCGGCTTTCTTCGGCACGTTCATCAGCCGGTAGCAGTTGGCTGCCTTGAAGAGGCGCTCGGAGAGCTTCACCTCGTTCTTCGTTTTCTCTATGGAGCGCTCGTAGAGATCAGCGGCCTTGTTGAACTCGCCTATCTTGTAAGACTCGTCGCCTTTCTTCTCGAGCTTGACCTGCGACGAGCACCCTAGCATCAGCGTGAGCGTGAGCATGAGCGTGACGACGTGCGCGGTGCGGTCCATTTTTCCGAGAAAAGGTGATGACATTTCCAAACGTAGTTAGAGTTTTCCTGTAACGTGCTTGCCCATTTAATATTGCAAAAGTATACAATAAAACGAAACAGGTGCACCCCGGCCCGCAAATCTAGCCAATATTTTGGGACGGTGGACGGGGTTCGTTCCCTTGTTTTTCGTATGTTTGTTGTAACCCCATTACCCCATAGCTTATGGAAAAGACCAGGAGAGAAGATTTCTTGCATTACGTGTGGAAGTTCTCGCTTTTCGAGAAGGAAGGGCTCGTGACCAACGACGGGCAGCCAATCCGCATTGTTTCTCACGGCACGCACAACCAGGACGCTGGACCCGATTTCGTTGATGCCCGCATACACATAGGCCATACGCTTTGGGCGGGTAACGTGGAGATACACCACCGGGCTAGCGACTGGTTCCGGCACGGCCATGGCCAGGATGTGGCCTACGATTCTGTCATCTTGCACGTGGTGGAGCACGACGACCAGCAGGTGAGACGCACGTGCGGGACCCTGGTGCCAAGCCTGACACTGAAATTCAACACCGCATTGCTGGACAACTACGAGCAATTGCTGCGAACCAAGCGCTGGGTGTTTTGCGACGAGAGTATTGCAGGGGTACCAGGCTTGGTCAAGGAAGCGTGGCTGGAGCGGATGGTCGTGGAGCGGCTGGAGCGCAAGACATCGTCCATCGAGGCATCCCTGGCCGAGACGAGCAATGACTGGGCGGCTGCGTTTTACGTTGCCCTGGCCCGGTCGTTCGGGGCCAGCGTGAACGCGGATGCTTTCGAGGCCCTGGCCCGGTCGCTGCCTTACGCGTGCCTGGCCAAGCACAAGAGCTCCCTGCTCCAGCTGGAGGCGCTCCTCTTCGGGCAGGCCGGCATGCTCGAGGGAAGCCACGGCGACGAGTATCCCGCAGACCTGGCGCGCGAGTATTCCTTCTTGAGGAACAAGTTCTGCCTGGAACCCATGGACGCTAGTGCCTGGAAGTTCATGCGGATGAGGCCGTCCAATTTCCCCACCATCCGCATCGCACAGTTCGCCAGGCTCCTAAACACCTCATCGACACTGCTCTCGAAGATCATAGAGACAGGGACGGTCGGCGAACTCAAGGGATTCTTCAACGTCACGGCCAGTCCTTACTGGGACACGCACTACCGTTTCGGCAAGGAATCTAAGTCGGCCCGGAAGCACATGGGGGACGTCGGGGCCGGCACCATACTGGTCAACACCGTCATCCCGTTCATATTCATCTACGGGAAGATGAACGGGCAGCCCACGTTGCAAGAGCGGGCCGTGGAGTTCCTCGGCCGCCTGCCTTTCGAGCAGAACCAGGTCACGTCTCGCTGGGTAGGCAAAGTGCCGGGATGCGACAACGCCGCCCGCTCGCAAGCGTTGATACACCTGGAGAAACAGTACTGCCTTGGCGGCCGTTGCCTGCAGTGCGCCATTGGCAGCTGCGTGGTCAGGACGCTGGGGTGAGCCCCTGCCGGCGAGAATACACCGGGGGCCACAGCCTGGCGAGGACGTAGTTTTGTCGCGAGATATTCCCCGGAAATAGCGACATTTGCAGCATGTCAGATATCATCAAATTACTGCCCGATTCGGTTGCCAACCAGATAGCAGCCGGGGAAGTCATCCAGCGCCCGGCGTCGGTCATCAAGGAGCTGGTGGAGAACGCCGTCGACGCCGGGAGCTCCTGCATCACGGTTCACGTGAAAGACTCTGGGCGAACGCTCATCCAGGTTATCGACAACGGTAGCGGGATGTCTCCCACCGATGCCCGGCTGGCCTTCGAGCGCCACGCCACGTCCAAGATAAGCTGCGCCCAGGACATCTTCAGCATCAAGACCAAGGGCTTCCGCGGCGAGGCGCTGGCTTCTATCGCCGCCGTGGCGCAGGTGGAGATGAGGACCCGCAGGGAGGCCGACGAGCTGGGCACGATAATCGTCATCAACGGGTCGACGGTGGAGAAGCAAGAACCGGTGCAGTGCGCGGCGGGCAGCAATTTCATGGTGAAGAACCTGTTCTACAACATCCCCGTGAGGCGCGAGTTCCTCAAGACGGACAACTACGAGTTCGGCCTCATCGTGGAAGAGTTCCAGCGTGTCTCGCTGGCCCACCCCGAGGTTCAATTCCTGCTCTACCACAACGACAAGGAGGTGTTCAACCTCCCCAAGTCAAACGTGCTGAGGCGCATCACGTACCTCTTCGGCAAGTCGCTGGACAAGACGCTCATCCCCGTGGAGGTGCGCACCAACCTCGTGTCTGTCTCGGGTTTCGTGGCCAAGCCAGAGACCGCCAAGAAACGCAACAGCGAGCAGTACTTCCTGGTGAACAACAGGTTCATAAGACACAAGTCCTTCTACGCCGCGGTGATGCGCTCGTACGAGAGCCTCCTCCCCGAGAAATGGCAACCGCAATACTTCCTCTTCTTCGACATCAACCCGGGGGAGATAGACGTGAACATACACCCTACCAAGACGGAAGTGAAGTTCAAGAACGACACGCAGATCACCTCCATCCTGGAGGCAGCGGTGAAGGAAGCTCTCGGCAAGTTCAACGTCAGGCCGTCGATAGATTTCGAGGACGACCAGGATTACAACGACATGTTCCGTCGCGTTGATGGCTCGGCGCAGCTGCCATCGTTTGCCGTGAACGCTGCCTTCAACCCCTTCGCCAGCAGCCCCGCTCCCCGGGGAGCGGGGGACAAATCGGCCTGGAAGAGCGGCCTCAACGACAACGCCTCCAGCTGGGAGAGCCTCTACAAGGGCTTCGAGAGCGAGCGGCAGCCCCCCCAGCCAGAGCAAACATCGCTCGACCTGGGCGTAGAATCGAGGGTGCAGGAGTCGGGCTCGTTCATGCAGTTCAGGTCGAGGTACATCATCACTGCCGTGAAGTCGGGCCTCATGGTCATCGACCAGCGCCGCGCCCACGAGCGTGTCTTGTACGAGCGTTACCAGCAGCAGATGAGGAGCGAGAGCCACGGCATCCAGCACATGCTGCACCCGCACGTGTTCGATGTGGGGCCGTCTGACTTCGGGGTGATCTCCGAGGCGTTAGGCGACCTGCGGACCCTGGGTTTCGAGATAGAAGAGTTCGGGCGCAACACCTTCGCCATCCACGGTATCCCGGCGGAGATGAAGCCGGCGGAGATAGAGACCCGCCTCAACGAGCTGCTCGTCAGCCTCCGCGAGCTGCGCCTCGACAGCAAGCTGGAGGTCAAGGAGAGCCTCGCTCGCACGCTGGCCAAGATCAACGCCGTGCCGCCGGGGATGCCGCTCACCCACCAGCAGATGCAGGAGCTGGTGAGCGACCTCTTCATGTGCCAGTCGCCAAATTTGTCGCCCGAGGGTAAAAAAGTTGTATATATCTTGGAAAATGATGAAATTGCGTTAAAATTCTCGTAATCATAATGAACAGTTACAGCCCACAACAATTCTCCACCCTGCCACCGGTCATCAAGAACCTGCTTATCATCAACGGCTTGTTTTTCCTCGCCGGCATGGCTTTCCAGCACGTGTACGCGATAGACCTGAACGATTATCTCGGGCTGCATTACCCCATCGCCTCCATGTTCATGCCCTACCAGTTCTTCACCTATATGTTCATGCACGGGGGGTTCTCCCACCTGTTTTTCAACATGTTCGCGCTGTGGATGTTCGGCAACGTGCTGGAAAACATGTGGGGGCCGAAGAAATTCCTCTTCTACTATTTCTTCACGGGGATCGGGGCCGCGCTGACGCATTACGCCGTGTTCTACTTCGAGATCAGTCCCGTGATGACGGCTGTTGACAGTTACCTGGCTCACCCGGACTTGCAGGCGTTTACCGGTTTCTTGAACTCAGAGCACTTCAAGATCACCTCGGTAGATATGCAGGAACATTTCAACACGTTCGTGCAGAATTACAACGAGTTGCTCAAGTCAGACCCCAAGGCTGCACTCGCCGGGACGATAGACTTCATGTACCAGTACCGCGAGGATGTCCTGAACGCCCCGGTGGTGGTTGGTGCCTCGGGAGCGGTGTTCGGGGTGTTGCTCGCCTTCGGGATGATGTTCCCCAACTCGCTCATCTACCTCTACTTCTTCATCCCGGTAAAGGCCAAGTGGTTCGTGTTCATCTACGGCGCCATCGAGCTCTTCAGCGGGGTGATGTCTCGCCCGGGCGACAACGTGGCACACTACGCTCACCTGGGAGGGATGGTCTTCGGTTTCGCGCTGCTTTACTGGTGGGACCAGCAGCACAAGAAGAAGTTCAACGACACGAATAACTTCAGGCTATGAGCGGTATAATCGACGAGATCAAGCAGTCGTTCAGGCGGGGCGACGCGCTCATAAAGCTCATCTACGTGAACGTGTTCGTGTTCCTGGTGGTGAAGCTCATCGAGGTGAGCTCGTTCGTCAGCCAGGCGAGCTTCGGGGGCACGATCCCGCAACTGTTCATGTGCCCGGCGTGGGTGCCCGACATCTTGTCGCAGCCCTGGGGCTTGTTCACCTACATGTTCCTCCACCAGGGATTCCTCCACGTGCTTTTCAACTTGCTGTGGCTCTACTGGATAGGTTACATATTCATAGACTTCCTCAACGGTAAGCGGCTGGTGGCCGTCTACATCTTCGGGGGGCTGAGTGGCGCAGGGCTCTACATCCTGGCTTACAACATGTTTCCCGTCTTCATGCCGGAGAACAGCTACATGCTTGGCGCCTCGGCCTCGGTGATGGCCATCGTGCTCGCCATCACGGTGTACGTGCCCAACTACACGCTGTACCTCGTGTTCATAGGCCCGGTGAAGCTGAAGTGGGTGGCGCTTGTCTCGGTAGTCCTCGACGTGATAACGCTGGCGGATGGCAACCCTGGGGGGCACATCGCACACCTGGGCGGTGCTGTCTTTGGGCTGTACTGGGGCTTCAAGCTAAAGAACGGGACGGACATCACCAAGTGGAGCTACCGTGTTTCCGACGGCATCGCCGGACTGTTCAAACCGAAGTCCAAAGTCAAGATGTACTACAATAGTGGCTCGGCATACAAGGCGGGGAAGGCTACACCGCACGCTAACGACAATTTGAGCAAGAGCGAGTTGGACGCTATACTCGATAAAATATCAAAGTCCGGTTACGAGAGCTTATCCGCTGCCGAGAAGGAAAAGCTTTTCCAGGCGAGCAAGATGAAATAACACCAGCTCCTTCGCCAAGGGGGATAAAATAACCAGGGACGCGCACATACTGTGCAAGCATAGAGAACCGAAAACGACGAACATTCCTGAAAAACGAGATATTGATTTTGATGCAAACGCGAATTAAATGGATGCCGGCACACGACAAGCAGTCAGCCATCAGTGCGGTGGCAGTGCAGCTCGCGTCGCTGGCCGTTAGCATAACACTCGTTTTTTGCTCTCCGGACGCGAGGGTCTAGTAGTCACCCACCAAATGAAGAATCGCCATGAATAAGCAGGAAAGGATGGATATGATACTCCGCTGGTTCCAGGAGAACCAGCCAGACCCGAGGTCGGAACTCAAGTACGAGAACCCGTTCCAGTTGCTGGTGGCCGTTGTTCTCTCCGCGCAATGCACCGACAAACGGGTGAATTCCATCACCCCGCCGCTCTTCAAGAGATTCCCCTCGCCGGTGGAGATGAGTGAAAGCTCGGAAGAGGAAATCTTCGAGTACATCAAGACGTGC
>Ga0153915_10003395_pt1 | contig 14633 bp, 12 predicted proteins | sample Opewatmetagenome_2_FD_107003 | JGI IMG/M metagenome (GOLD analysis project Ga0153915, IMG submission 107003) | Freshwater wetland microbial communities from Ohio, USA - Open water 3 Core 3 Depth 3 metaG | ecosystem: Environmental > Aquatic > Freshwater > Wetlands | place: USA: Ohio, Lake Erie...
CTATGGCGCCATAGAGTTTCGTGATACGCCGCAAGGCAGAAAGGCCGGGGTTAATGCTGTCCTCTGCAAAGGAGACGGGCTCTGCAATACAGTATGTCCGACAGCGGCTATTTCACTAAAGCACTATACCGATGAAGAGCTTTTGAACCAAATCGACGCGGCATCTGCAAGCTTGTAAAAGTCTGTTACTTGGATGAACACTAACTAAGAAGGTAACATAAGAATGAGTACAGAACTTAATTTTAAACCAAAGATGTTAGGCATTGTATGCAATTGGTGCTGCTATGGAGGGGCCGACCTCTGCGGGGTTTCCCGTTTTCAATACCCGCCTTATATAAGGCTTATAAGGGTGATGTGCTCAGCCAGAGTCGACCTGGCGCACATGCTCAGGGCCTTCTCAAATGGACAAGACGCTGTGTTTGTCGGCGGTTGTCATATCGGCGACTGCCATTATGTTACTCATGGAAATTATCATACTCTAAGCCTGATACATATATGCAAGAAATTACTGGAGCACATAGGGGTGAACCCCGAAAGATTAAGGCTTGAGTGGGTGTCTGCCGGTGAAGGAATCCGTTTCGCCGAAGTTATGAATGACTTCGGCAACAAGGTGAAGAAATTAGGACCTCTCGGCACAAGCGAAGGGATAGACGAAAAAGAATTAAAGTTCAAACTGGAAGCAGTTACAAAGCTTATCCCCTACATAAGGCTGGTTGAAAGGGAGAGGCTGAGATTATCTGTTAAATCGGAAGAAGAGTATCATAAATTTTTCTCCAGCGACGAGTTCAACAGATTATTTAATACATTGATTGCAGATAAATTGGCAATGAGCGAGATTATGCTGCTCCTGCGGGAAAGACCCCTGTCAACCGGAGAAATCGCTGAGAGTTTAGGTCTATCACCGTCTGAAGCATCAAGACACATTAACAGCTCATCAAGGCAGGGATTAATCAGGTACGATGAAGGCCGGAAGCGCTTTGCTCTTGCATAAGGTGAAAGATTCAGACAACGGAGGTAATTGCAAAATTCCTCCACTTGTCATTCCGAACGAAGTGAGGAATCTAAAAGGCATTGATATCAAAAGATTTCTCCCTTTTGTCGAAATGACAATTGATGCTTTTTTGAGTTTTGCAATTACCTCACCGGATTAGGATAAAAAGTAGAATAGGACAGCGACTATGGATAACAATAGAATCGATCAGATTATTGATAAGCATCAGGGCGAGGCCAGTTCACTGATTCAAGTATTGCTGGAGATTCAGAGCGAAAATAATTGGCTTCCCAAAGAAGCATTGGAAAGGGTAGCCGAAAAATTACAGGTTCCTTTCACCCGGATACAACACATCGCTACCTTTTATAAGGCATTCAGTTTAGTTCCTAAAGGACGTCATCAAATTCACGTATGCATGGGCACTGCCTGTCATGTTCGCGGAGCGCCGCGCGTCCTCGACACTGTGCAAGGACTGACCGGAATTAAACCCGGCGAAACGGACCTGGATTTGAAGTTCAGCCTGGAGACTGTTAACTGCCTCGGTTGCTGCGCCTTGGGACCGGTAATGAAAGTCGATGAGAAGACGCACGGCAAGATGGCGCCGGCCGAGACGGCAAACGTATTGAAAAATTATGAGTAGGGGAAAATTATGGCGCGGTTAAATTCGCCTGAAGAATTAGAAAAATTCAGACAAGAGCTATTATCCAAAAGAGACCCGAACACGCCCTGCATTTCAGTATGCGCCGGCGCCGGTTGTGTTGCATCCGGCGCAAATGAAGTCATAGCCGCCTTTAAAGCGGAGATTGAAAAACAGGGCTTACAGGCTGATGTGGATACAAAAGGAACCGGATGCCCCGGATTTTGTGAGAGAGGGCCAGTGGTGGTTATTTATCCTGAGGAGATATGCTATCTCCAGGTAAAGCCTGAAGACGTTACCGAGATTGTCTCTCAGACCATAAAGGAGAAGAAGGTCGTCGATCGTCTTGTCTATGCAGACACAACCACAGGCGAAAAGGCAACCCATGAATCCGACATCCCCTTTTATAAAAATCAGGAACGAAACCTGCTCGGCAGCAACATTAAGATTGATCCGAAGTCCATCGATGACTATCTGGCCATCGGCGGGTATTCAGCGTTAGCCAAGGTCCTTTCCCGGATGTCCGGCGAGGAGGTATTGGGGGAAGTCAAAAAATCCAACCTGAGAGGGAGGGGCGGCGGCGGCTTTCCCACAGGGAGAAAGTGGGAAGAATCCCGCAATGCCCCTGACGAAATAAAGTATGTGATCGTCAACGCCGATGAAGGCGACCCGGGGGCGTTTATGGACAGGGCGCTCCTTGAAGGAAACCCGCATTCGATCCTGGAGGGCTTGATCATCGGAGGCTATGCCGTAGGCGCCCACGAGGGCTTTATTTACGTTCGGCAGGAATATCCCCTGGCAGTGGAGAATGTGACCATCGCGATTAAGCAGGCTGAGGCATATGGTCTTCTTGGAAAAAATATCCTCGGCTCAGGCTTTGATTTCACTGTTAAAGTGCATCAGGGCGCAGGCGCTTTCGTCTGCGGCGAATCGAGCGCCCTTATGACGGCATTGGAAGGCAAGGCCGGAGAGCCCAGACCGAAATATATCCACACCGCCGTCAAGGGTGTTTGGGACCACCCCAGCGTTTTGAATAATGTTGAGACATGGGCTAATGTGCCGCTTATCATCAATAAAGGCGCTGACTGGTTTACTCAATTCGGAACCGAAAGAAGCAAGGGCACGAAGATCTTCTCATTGGTAGGCAAGATAAACAATACCGGCCTTGTGGAAGTGCCTATGGGCATCACACTGAAAGATATTATCTACAAGATAGGCGGTGGAATCCCCGGAGGCAAGAGGTTCAAGGCAGTGCAGACCGGCGGACCGTCCGGAGGCTGCATCCCTGAGAAACTGTCGGATCTGGAAGTCGGTTATGATGAACTCACCAAGGCCGGTTCAATGATGGGGTCAGGCGGGATGATCGTATTGGATGAAGATACCTGTATGGTCGATGTCGCCAGGTACTTCCTTGATTTCCTCACCGATGAATCCTGCGGCAAATGCGTACCATGCCGCGAGGGCATCAGGCAGATGCTTAAAATTCTAACGAATATCACCAAAGGAAAGGGGGAAACGGGCGACATCGAGCTTTTGGAGGAGCTGGCCGAGGTAGCCAAGGAAGCCGCCCTTTGCGCCTTAGGTAAGAGCGCCCCTAACCCGATTCTAAGCACGTTAAAATACTTTAGAGATGAGTATGAGGCGCACATCAAGGAAAAGAGGTGCCCGGCCTTGTCCTGCAAGGAGCTTATCGCGTACCATATTGACCCGGAGAAATGCAAGGCCTGCATGATTTGCCTCAGGAAATGCCCTGCAAGCGCGATTACAGGCGGCAAGAACAAGATACATATAATTGACCAGGAGAAATGCACAAAGTGCGGAACCTGCCTTGAAGCCTGCCCCCCTCGCTTTGGCGCGGTGCATAAAATTTCCGGCGAACCTGTTCCGGCTCCTATTCCTGAAGACGCAAGAACTATAATCAGAAAGAGCAGATAAAAATGAGTGAAATACTTTTACAGATTGATGGAAAAGAAGTCAGAGCAAGGGAAGGGATGACCATCCTGGAGGCAGCCCAAGGCGCGGGGATATCTATTCCCACACTGTGTCACCACGAGAAACTGGAGCCCTATGGGGCCTGCCGGATCTGCACCGTTGAAGTGGAAGTGCGCGGCGGGACAAGGCTCGTTGTTTCCTGCATTTACCCGGTAGAAAAAAATTTGATTGTAAGAACCAGGTCTGAAAAGGTAGATAGAATCCGCAAAATGATCCTGGAGCTGTTGCTGGCCCATGCCCCGGATTCCTTTGTGTTGCATGATTTGGCCGAGGAGTATGGAGCAGACAAAAACCGATTTGAAAAAGAGGCCTCATTTTGCATTCATTGCGGGCTATGTGTAAGATACTGTGCCGAGGTCAAGAAGAAGAACGCTGTCGGATTTGTTGACAGAGGGACAAGGCGGGAGATAAATTTTATTCCGGAGATAGCCTCTAAGGAATGCAATATTTGCAAGGAATGTTTTCCGCTCTGCCCTACATCCTATCTCCAGGCAACCTTCGTTTTAACCGAGGCCCTGGCGTTTCCATCGTCTTCTTCCGAGATATTATGATTAAACAAAGATATTTTAAATTTGATGACCTTCTAAAAAGTCTGAAAATTCAATTTCCCGTCATTCCCGCGAAGGCGGGAATCCAGAAAAATCAATAAGTCATGGATTCCCGCCTTCGCGGGAATGACGGAGCTTTGGACTGTTCAGCAATTATTGATATGAGAGAAAATTTCTCGGATATGTTTTGTAAAAATCCACCGAACAAAAAATCCATTAATCAGGAGGACAATTTGAAAATACTCACAACAGTTAAAAAAGTAGTCGATGTGGAGCTTAATATTCACGTGGAGAACGGCGCCATTGTTGAGGAAGGGCTGCAGTATGTCATTAATGCCTGGGACGAAAATGCTGTGGAATCCTCTGTCCAACTTAAGGAAAATAAAAACGCGGAAACAAGCCTGGTAAGCATCGGCGGCGGTGAAGACGTTACCAAGGTCATCCGCAGGGCCTTTGCCATGGGCATTGAAAAGGGGATTCAGATCGATGATCCTAGCCTGTCTAAGGCGGATTCCTTTGTCTATGCCAAGGTTTTGCAAAAGGTTTATGAAAAGGGAAACTATGATCTTCTTATTATCGGCAAACAGGCCCAGGATACGGATAACGGTCAGACCGGAATCATATTGGCTGAACGCCTGGGATTGCCTTGTGTCAGTAATGTGATCGCCATCGAAGTGATTGACGACCGGCGCATTAAAGTATCCCGATTAGGCGATACCGGGACCGAGATCGTTGAGCTGGAGTTGCCGGCCGTAATCACGGTTGACGTTACCATCAATGAACCTCGCCTGCCCCAGACGCGCGGAATCATGATGGCAAAGAAAATGCCCATAGATGTAATGGATCTGGCGGCGCTAGGCACTTCCTTTGATGAAGTCGGAGGCGCCGGCCTGAAATCGGAAATCGTAGAATTTATAGCGCCGGAAACCCGCAAGACCGGGCGAAAATTCGAAGGCGCTGCCGCCGATATTACCGCCCGGGTCGTCAATCTTCTGATCAATGAAGCAAGGGCGTTATAACGATTTCAAAATATCGTTTAGTGTCATCATTGGACGTTAACCGCATTCATACAAGGAAAATAATATTATGGCAAAAGTACTCATAATTGCAGATATCAAACAAGGCGTGCTCAAAGGCAGCACAGCCGAACTTTTATCAAAGGCCAAGGCTATAGGTGCGGAAGCCGCGGTTCTGGCGATCGGCAGCAATATCCAATCGCTGATTCCCGGTCTGGTAAAGGCCGGCTCCGATACTCAATATATCGTGGATGATCCCGGACTGGAGCTGTTTTCAGCCGGTCCATACGCGTCCTGTGTCGTTGACGCGGCCAAACAATCCGGCGCAACTATGATCTGGTTCGGTTTTTCCGAAAGCGGCAAGGCCGTCGCCCCGAGGGTTGCGGCTCAACTGGATGCCGCCTGCGCCACTGATATTACCGGCGTTAAGCTTGCCGGAGATCAAATCGAGATCCAAAGACCCGCCATCACAAATAAGGTAATTCAACGCGTCAAGATCAATGCCGGACGACTGGTGGCTGTAGTCAGGGCGGGCGCCTTCGAGGTTGCGGAAGGAATCACAGGAACAGAAAACGTCGTCAGGCTTTCCCCTCCCGCGCCTGATTTAAAGGCCGTGATCAAACAAATCATATCGGAGGCAAGCGGCGAGATTGATCTTACCGATGCCAATATCGTTGTCTCAGTGGGCCGGGGCGTTAAGGATCAAACCGGCATCGCCCTTGTAAGCGAACTGGCCGACGATTTAAAGGCCGGTTTAGGCTCTTCCCGCGCTATGGTAGACGCCGGTTTCATGCCGCATTATAAACAGGTCGGGCAAACAGGCAAGATCGTAGCGCCTACACTTTATATGGCAATCGGCATCTCCGGGGCCATCCAGCACCTTGCCGGGATGAAAGGCTCAAAGGTGATCCTGGCCGTTAATAAAGACCCGGAAGCGCCCATATTCAACGTGGCTGACTACGGCATCGTCGGAGACCTCTTCGAGGTGGTTCCGATCCTCCGCGAAGAGATTAAAAAAGTCAGAAGTTAGACCACTGAATGAATAAGGTTCAAGGCACAAGGCATAAAGTGCAAGGTCAAAAGTATTTAGGTCTTTAATTCCCTTGCGCCATGCGCCTTACGCCTTGCGCCTTCTTTATTTTATCGTTAATTATAATTTCAAAGACTGAACATTCGTTAACGAGGTAACCATGAATCCCCTGTTGATGTCTTGTCTGATTATTGCCGCCCTGACAATCTTCGGCTGCACCATGTACCGAAAGATTAAATTGTTATTGGCCCTTCAACCCGCCGACAGGTTCAATCATCTGATGGAACGACTGATGAATATGGTCATTCTGGCCATGGGCCAGAAACGCCTGATCGGAAGGAAAAAAGAAATAAGTTCGGGCATTATGCATGCCTTCATCTTTTGGGGCTTCTGTGTTTTATTGATTCGCAGCATAACCTTATATGGACAGGGGTTTCAAGAAGGATTCCAGCTTCCGTTTTTAAACGGCGACTATCTGGTCGGGTATTTTTATGCCGCCTTAAAGGATATCATGGAAGGGATCGTCCTGTTGATGATCATCTGGGCAATCTTTCGTCGAGCCGTTCTAAAGACAAAACGCCTGCACAATACATTCGAGGCATATCTGGTCCTGGCGCTCATCGGGATATTGATGGTGTCCGATCTGTTGCACGACGGCGCGCGGTACAATCTAATCCAGTTATACAACAACCCGGAAGGCATCCGTTACTTGAATAATCCGCAATACGGTTCCGAATTTCTGTGGACGCCGGTATCCGTTGGAGCATCCGCACTGATCTCAGGACTGAGCGCGGAGGCCAACGCCGCCATCATGGCCATGATGTTTTGGCTTCACATCTGCACGCAACTGACATTTTTAAACATCCTCCCTATAGGCAAACATTTTCATGTGATCACCGCACTCCCCAATGTTTTTCTGAAGAGCCTTGGCTATCCTCATGAAAAGGCAAAACTGCTGGATCTGGAAGACGCGGACGCCTGGGAGAATGAATCCCTGGGGATCAACCATATCCATCAACTCAATTGGAAACAGGGCCTGGACCTTTACACCTGCACGGAATGCGGACGATGCAAAGAGGTCTGCCCGACATATACCACTGACAAGCCGTTAAACTTACATGAATTCAATGACAAACTGAAGCTTGAACTTTTTGATAATGCCGAGAATATCATCAAAAAAGCCAGGTTATCATCCGCAATCAAACAAACCCAGGATTCAGGGCAGCTTGAAAAGATCAAGAAAGAGATCGCCGAACTCAACAGCAAAAAACAATTAATCGGCGATGTGATAGCGGAAGACACGCTTTGGGCATGCACGACTTGCCGCGCCTGCGAAGAGGTCTGCCCTGTAACCATTGAACATGTGCCCAGGATCATAGCCATGAGACAAGGGCAGTTCCTGATAGCGGAGGCTTATCCCAAGGAGTTGAACCCGGCCCTGAAAGGGCTCGAATATAACGGCAACCCCTGGGGAATCGGTTATGACAAAAGGGCCGATTGGGCAAAAGGATTAAACGTCAAAACAATGGCTGAGGACTCGAACGTCGATTATCTCTTCTGGGTCGGATGCGCCGGTTCATTCGATGATCGATCAAAAAAGGTATCAACAAGTCTGGTTAAGATCCTGCAAAAGGCAGGCGTCAGCTTCGCTATTCTGGGCGTGGAAGAAAAATGCACCGGCGACTTTGCAAGACGCGTCGGGAGTGAAATGCTGTACCAGATGACGGCTCAGGAAAACATCGAAACCCTGAACAATTACAAGGTTAAAAAGATTATCACGGCGTGTCCCCATTGTCTCAATACGCTCAAACATGATTATCCTCAGATGGGAGGAAATTACGAGGTGATCCATCATGCCGAGTTCATCGATCAACTCGTCAAGGAAGGAAAGATCAAACTGAAACAAACGTGGGAAGGCCCTCTGACATATCATGATCCCTGTTACCTGGGTCGATACAACAACATATTCGATCAACCGAGATCAATCCTTAAATCGGTTTCTAAAGGCGGACTCAAAGAACTCAGACGCCACGGCCGCGAAAGTTTTTGTTGCGGCGCAGGCGGCGGAAGGATGTGGATGGAGGAGACCATCGGCAAGAGGATCAATGTGGAGCGTTCGGAAGAAATCGTCGGTCTTAAAGTCCCTAACGTAGCAGTCGGTTGTCCCTTCTGCCTGACGATGATCGAAGACGGGATGAAAGAGCTGGGCAAGGAAGAGGCGATCAAGACAATGGATATCGCTGAACTTGTGGAAAAGAATATGGAGTAACGCAAGCCTATAACATGACTCTTGCATGTCTTGATAAGAAGCCCCTCTTTATAGGCAATTTCTGCATGAACGAAAATTCACAAAAACAACTCCTTGAGCTTCTCCTTGTTTTCCTTTAATTCCCCGCGGGGCAGTCCTTCGAATGCAATTCCCCCCAGTTTAATCGAATAGGCCCTATTACATATTAAAGCATCTCCCGGACCTTCTGCTCGTATTTTGTTGATGGAGATATCTTATTGACACAAGAGCATGCCTATCCTATATTCCTTTCTGTAGTGATAAAACTTATTCAGATCATTCTGTAATTTAACATATTTCTTATATTAAGTTATGACTCAACATGCTTTAAAAGATCAAAAAATTTGGATGGCGGAAGATGCAATTGAACCAGGGATTGAGGATAGAATTGCATATTCAACACAAATGGGAGTCCTTTATAAGGGAGATGTCCAACAGGTTCTTCCCTTTATCCGGAGTGAATCCATTGATACCGTATTTGCTGATCCGCCCTTCAACCTTTCAAAAGTATATGGCTCCATTGTAAACGATAATAAATCAGATGAAGAATATTTATTCTGGTGTAGAGCATGGCTGGACGAATGCATCCGGGTGGTTAGGCCCGGAGGGGCAATCTTTGTTTATAATCTACCTAAATGGAATATTATTTTAGGCAACCACCTGATTGAGGCCGGGATGATGTTCCGACATTGGGTCGCCGTAAATATGAAACTTACATTGCCGATCCCTGGCCGACTTTATCCTTCTCATTACAGCCTGCTTTATTTCACAAAAGGAACCCCAAATACCTTCAGGAAGATTCGGACGCCGATAGAAATCTGTCGGCATTGTGGAAAAGAACTTAAGGACTATGGAGGGCACAGGGGGGCGATGAACCCAAACGGCGTAAATCTGACCGACGTCTGGAATGACATCACGCCTGTAAGACATTGGAAATTTAAAAACCGCAAAAGGTCAGCTAATCAGTTGTCCACGAAACTTCTTGAACGCGTCGTTCAGATTTCTACCAATGAATGTGATATTATAATGGACCCTTTTGGCGGCAGCGGCACTACATATGATGTGTGTGAAAGGCTGAACCGTCACTGGATAGGAATAGAGATCGAGAATTGTGACGTCATTATTGAAAGACTGCAAACAGAGGACCTGTGTCCCCATAAATCCGAAGATTATATAGAAGAATAACCGAGGTCAGAATTTGAACTCCCCAAATATAATCGATATACTTTCCCGGAACCTAACCGAAAAACTCTTCCCTCCTGAATATGAATTAGTCCCTGATCTTAACGATCTTTATGAGTTGGAGCTTGCCTTTTATGAAAAGCTGATATTATCCGATGATGAATTGCTGAAAAACGGGGCCTATTTTTCACGTATAGGAGATAGATACACCAGACATTTCATGATGTGCATGGGCGAATCCTTAAGATTACCCGCTCATTCCTCATCTCGACTCAAATCATTTTTTGAAAAAAATCTTTTCAGAACAGGTTATGCAACCCATGGCCTTTTCCCATACAGAGGCAAGTTTCATCCTCAGATGATAAAAGGGCTTATCAACATAATGGGCCTTAAACCCGGCAATACGGTATTGGACCCAATGATCGGATCCGGCACTGTAATGGTTGAAGCAGCTTTGATGGGGATACGCTCAATCGGCATAGACGCAAGCCCTTTTTGCAGGTTAATGACTCAGACCAAGCTTGATACACTAACCATGTCTTTGACAAGGGCGCGCAAGGCTTTTAATAATTATAAAGAAGTCTTTGATTATTTTGAGAAAAAGGCTGAGAAACCAGGTGCAGAGACGAAATCTCCTAATATAAAAACGACCGGGAATGCTCTTTCGGTGATGGAAGAGGCCGATCAATATATCACAACACAAAACCGGAGCAGCCTAACGAAACAACAAAAAGAAACCAGCGATACCTATAATTTTCTTCTATTGGCCTATTTAGATAGTGTGGGATACTCCGAAAGAAGCCAGAGAAAAAGTCCCAGCGAACAGTTCAAGGCTATTCTCGAAAGATACATCTTTGTTGCGGAAAAAATCCAGAATGTCCTTGCTGGCACTGAGGCGGAGCTTGCTTCTTCCAGGGTGTTTGAAGCTGATGCAAGGGATATCCCCGTTGAGGAATCAACCATAGATGGCATTATCTTTTCACCGCCTTATAGCTTTGCCATTGACTACATCGAAAATGATTCCTTTCATCTGAATTTTTTAGGCGTGGAAATAGGGAGACTTCGGGAGAAAATGATAGGGCTCCGAGGCAGAAATTTATCGGAAAAATTTGAACTCTACAAAAAGGATATGGAAGAGGTTCTTTCGGAATGCTCGCGTGTTCTGCGCCAGGGAAAGTTGTGTACAATTATTGTTGGGACCAACAACAATCAGCTTGGAAAGGCATTGAAAACATCACCTGAAGAAGTGCCTGGGCTTCATGAGTTCCTTATCGAGATGGGCTCAAGATTGGATTTTGGACTTGTTAAGATGATGAGCCGCCCCATTATGGGGATCTCCAACACTATGCGAAAAGAGTATATTATAATACTTCAAAAAGAATAGATATTATTGAAGCGCTCTTCCATCCGTGCCTTTCGGGATCCTAGGCACATCTCGACTTGTCGCGTCATACTCCACAACCTCAATGCGAAGCACGCCTTCTTTTATGGGTATTGAACTCCAAAGCGGCAGGTACGGTCTCAGTTCTCCAATATTTCCAATGCGATCCGTCAGGAAGGATTTGAGATTATTACTTGGGACGACAAGAAAGCCTCCTGCAAGACCGCCTGCTTGCATAGTAAGGAGCAATTTGTTAATTGCCCTGTGACTTGAAGAAATATTCCCTGTTTCCCATTCAAATCCGATGTATCCCGCATTACAACTAAAAAGGGCATCCAGATCTCCTGGATGGATAACACCACTCTTAAGGGGCGGTAGCTTTTCGGTCAGCCATCCTGATTTTTCAAGATATTCGATACATGGTTTCTTTATAGGAACGACACCATTTCCCTCTCCTCGTTTTTTTCCACTCTGAGGATAGATTGTGAACTTTCCCGATCCATGAGGCCAGTCAACGGCATGAATTGCATCTTTCACCTGCTTACATGCAATATGCCATTCCTCCGATTTCGAGAATAATCCTACGGAAAAAATATTGTGTGTTTCGACAATTTTCATTTTTTCATACTGCTCCTGGAATTTTTCTTCCCGGAAGAGTCGGCGTCCAGAGTTTGCAGCCGTTCCATGATGCCAGATGGTTCTACGTCAAGGGCTTTTGCTAATTGAAAGATGGTTTTTAATGAAGGGCTTTTCTTTCCGCGCTCAAGAAGGCTTATATATGTGCGATGGTAACCGCTCTCAAAACCGAGCTCTTCCTGGGATAGCCCTTTATCATTCCTGAATTGCTTTAAGACGTTACCGAAAAGTTCCTCAATAGAACACTTTTTGCGGCTATATGATCGCTGTTTTTCCATGTAGGGATTATCATCAATTGAAGACTATAAGTCTACAGACTATAGTCTGAGACTAAGGACTGATTTATCTTGTGCTGGACTGAAAGGAGCCACAAAAATATAGGCAATAGAGGCAGGAACACAATGAACTGACGCTTGACCGAAATTCTTTTCATCATTTACATGGGTTAAATAGACCGACGCAGCTTTGTTCCATGTCAGAAATGACAGATGAATCTATTTTTAGCTTCCTGAAGTTGTCATGCATTTTCCATAAACCGTCTCCTTTTCTGTCTAGTCTGGCTAGTTTTTAAACTTTTACAATTTTTTGGTCAAAGCCTTCGTACAAGGTTAATGATTTTAGAGGGGCCAAACTGGTTCGAGCTAAAGAAATGTATCATCTTGGCATCATTCCAGTCGACCAAGGTGTTTATATTTTGAACACCGAGTTTTCTTAAATGCTCTATAAATTCATTAATCAACTGCTCACCGATACCCTTCTGCCGGTAATCGGGATCAACGACGATAGTATCCAGGGTTGCTTTTTCCTGGGAAATACCATATTGGCCTATATAGAGTTCCCCCATTACAAATCCCACCAAGGTTCCATCTTCTTTCTCTGCCACAAGCGACACCGGCAAATTATCTTTTGATTGGACAAGCCTTTCAAACTTCAGTTGATAGTACTCCGTCCGGGAAACCTTGCGTACTTTCTCGTCAATCCTAACCACAGCGTCAAAATCGCCGGCCTTCATGAGTCTAATTTTAATAGTGCTCTCGTTCATAGGGCTCCTTTCTCTTTAGGGTTAAATATTGGTAAAAAAAATGAATGCGGGTATGATCATATAGTTTATTTCAGCAATGTCCGGTTCAAATGTCCTGGACCCAGGGTTTTTCAGCCGCTGCGTTCCTCCCGGCGATGCGGCCAAAGGCCAGGAACTCAGCCCAGTTGTGGCCGGCCAGGCTGTAGATATTTCCGGCGGTGCTCCCGAGCACGCCGGCAGTGTACAACCTGGGGATCGGATTTTTCTTTGTGTCCAACACCTGAGCTTTCCCATTCTTCCTGGGACCGCCGCATGTGTTGAACCCGCCCGGATACATCTCCACACCGTAAAATGGCGGTTTCTCTATCGGCGCCAGCTTTTCGCTCCTGCCGAAGTCCAGGTCCTTGCCCGCTGCACAAAACCCATTCCATCCGGTTACGGTTTCTTCCAGCAGGGCAGGATCAATTTGCGCTCCGAGCGCCGCAGCCAGTTCTTTAATAGTGCTCCCTTTCTTAATCCACCCTAACCCTATCTCTCTGCTGTTGTCCTTGCTCCATGTCTCAGAAATGCCGCCCAACTCCGCCGGAATTGAGCAAGCCCCCATTTGTGACCCAAAACCACCGCCAATTGGACCGGCCAGTCTCGTCGTCTCATCGAAGATAAGATAGAAGGGGATGCAGGAATACCCCGCGTCCTTTTGTGTATCGCTCCAATCCCAGATGGCGTATCCCATAGAGGCCCTGTGATCAAACCATAAGGGACTCTCACAGGCAAACCTCTTGCCGTATCTGTTGACCCATATATGGCTGTCACCCTGAGCCCTGGTGTACATCCACCCTATCTCGGATACCGGGGACACTATCGTCTGCCCGGCCGAGGCTATTACGTTCATGTGCCAGAGATCTGCGCCAACCGCTTGAGCCATCTTGACCCCGTCGCCGGTGTTGTATCTCCAGCTGACAAATTTTATGGGATAGGGTCGCAGGTAATTGTTCTTCATCTCTTCATTAAAATCGAAACCCCCGGTGCAGAGGACCACGGCCTTCCCGGCCTTTATGTTAATATCCTTTCCTTTACTCTTTGCCTTGACGCCCAGGATCTCCTTTGTAGTGGGGTCCTGGATCAGATCCGTCCCCGGCGCATCAAACAGGATTTCAATGCCTCGTTTTTGAATATGCTGGTTCATCGCCTTAAAAAACCCCGGGCCGCCCCCCGTTATCGCCAGGAGCTTCAGGGCATAAGCGCCGGGGAAGTTTTGAAAATCCGCATTGTATTTAAAACCCGGGCGAACTCCCATTTTCATCCACTTCAGGCCCATCCCGGTGAGCCAATCGTCATTATTCGCTATCTCCTCAGCCCATGCCTGACAGACATCCATGGGGGTCGTGCCAAAGGATCCCGTATATAGATACTCGGCTGCACCGGCTGCATCTTTAGGGTCAATAAAGGCAGCCTGGCCTCCGGCCATGCGCGTGCAGCCGCCACCCTCGATGGGCGCCTTTTCCAGTACGAGCACTTTGGCTCCGGCATCATGGGCAGTGATGGCCGTTACGGCCCCCGCTCCGCCATATCCGACGACTACTACATCTGCCTCTTTGTCCCAATGATCAATGAGCGGGATGTCTTTGGCCTGAGCATCTTTCGCATCGAGTCCGGCTAAGATGGTTGCTCCTGCGCCAACGGCGGTGGTTTTGATAAAATCTCTCCTGGATAGATCCTTCTTTGTTCCCTTGTCGCGTTTCATAATGTGTTAGCCTCCTTTAAAGATTGATCCCCTCATCGGGTTATTGATCTTGTATGAAACTTCATCCTGCTAAGGCACCCTCAGTTAAAGGTTGAACAGTATAACCCATTGAATTGAGGGTCCTTGTTAAAGACGTTAAACGACGCTGGTTGAACCGTGCCTCATAAG
>Ga0153915_10003396_pt1 | contig 14632 bp, 14 predicted proteins | sample Opewatmetagenome_2_FD_107003 | JGI IMG/M metagenome (GOLD analysis project Ga0153915, IMG submission 107003) | Freshwater wetland microbial communities from Ohio, USA - Open water 3 Core 3 Depth 3 metaG | ecosystem: Environmental > Aquatic > Freshwater > Wetlands | place: USA: Ohio, Lake Erie...
CAGGTAGGTGAGCGCCACCGGGATCACCACCTCGCTGGCGGCCCGCATCACGTTCTCGGTGACCAGGGACTGCGAGGGCGGGGCGTCGAAGAGGATCAGGTCGTAGCGGCCGGCGGGGATGGCCTCGATCCGCCGCCGCAGCGCGTCGGCGCGGTCGGGCCGGCCGGCGACCGCCACCGGGAAGCCGGCCAGGTCGCGGTTGGCCGGCAGGATGGTGAGGCGGGGCACGGTGGTGGCGCGCTCCACCGCGGACAGGGCCACCGCCGGATCGACGAGCAGGTCGTGGATGGTGGGCGAGAGGGCGCGGACGTCGAGCCCCAGCGACTTGCCGGCGTGGCCCTGGGTGTCCATGTCGGCGATGAGGACGCGCTTCCCCTTCATCGCCAGGAAGGCGCCCAGGTTCACGCAGAGCGTGGTCTTGCAGGTGCCGCCCTTCTCGTTGATGAAGGCGATGCGGCGCATCAGCCGTGGCGGCCGCCGCCGGCGGGTCCCGGGCCGCCGCCCCCCGGGCCCTCGCCGGGCCCGCCGCCGCGCCCCAGGCGCCGGCCCAGGTCGTCGAGCATCGTCTCCAGCTCCCCGAGCCGGCGCTTCAGCTCCTCGACGTCCTCGCTGGTGGGGAGGTTGGCCGCCTGGAGCGCGGAGCGCACGCCCCGCTCGATGGTCTCGCGCGCGGAGCTGGCCACCGACAGGGCCAGCTTCACGAGCGGATTCGACAGCATCTCCTCGAGCATGAGGTGGACTTCTCCCCCCCTTGTCGCTAGCTTGTCAAGCGCCGTGACCGGCCCGTCTCTGCTCGACAAGCGCCTGCTCCTGGTCACGGGCAAGGGGGGCGTGGGGAAGTCCTCGGTGGCCGCGGCGCTGGCGCTCCTCGCCACCCGCCGGGGCAAGCGGGTGCTGGTCTGCGAGGTCAACGCCAAGGAGCGAGTGGCGCCGCTGCTGGGCGCCGCGCCGAACGGCCCTGTCGTCGGCGAGGCGGCGCCGCGCCTCTTCACCGTCAACGTGACGCCGCGGGAGGCGATGCGGGAGTACGGCGTGATGGTGCTCAGGTACCGGGCCATCTACGAGGCGGTCTTCGAGAACCGGGTGGTGCGGTACTTCCTCAAGTTCCTTCCCTCGCTGGCCGAGCTGGTGATGCTGGGGAAGATCCTCTTCGAGGTCCGCGCCGTCGAGGAGGGCCGCCCGCGCTGGGACCTGGTGGTGGTGGACGCGCCCTCCACCGGCCACGCCGTCCAGCTCCTCCGCGTGCCGGCCGCCCTGGCCGACACCGTCCCGCCGGGACCCATGCGGCGGGACGTCGAGAAGATGCGGGACCTGCTGCTCGACCCGGCGGCCACCGCCCTCTGCATCGTCACCCTGCCCGAGGAGATGCCGGTCAACGAGTCCATCGAGCTCGACGGCCAGGTCCGCGACGTCCTCCGGATCCCGCGCGGCGTCCTCTTCGTCAACGCCATGCCGGAGGAGCGCTTCTCCGCCGAGGAGCGGGCCCGGCTGGCCGGCCTGGCCCGGACGCCGCCGCCGCTCGGCCCGGCTGCCGAGGCGGCGCGGCTCTTCTCGCTCCGCTGCGAGGAGGCGCTCCGGCAGGCCCGGCGGGCCGAGTCCGCCCTGGACCTGCGCGCGCTGCGGCTGCCGTTCCTGCCGGTCGGCGTCTGGGGCCGGGAGGCGCTGGAGCGGATCGCCGACGCCCTGGAGGGACGGGTGTAGTGGGCGCGCTCTTCCAGGGGCTGGCGGGCAAGCGCGTCGTGGTCTGCGTGGGCTCGGGCGGCGTGGGCAAGACCACGCTGGCGGCGGCCATCGCGCTGCGGCGGGCGCGGGAGGGGGGCCGGGCGCTGGTCTGCACCATCGATCCGGCGCGGCGCCTCGCCAACGCCCTCGGACTGGAGACGCTCGGCAACCTCGAGTCGCGCGTGCCCGATCGGGAGCTCGCCGCCGCCGGGATCGAGCTCCGCGGGGGCCTCCACGCCATGATGCTCGACGTGAAGCGCTCCTGGGACGACCTCGTGGCCCGCCACGCCCCGGACCGCGCCCGCCAGGAGAGGATCTTCCAGAACCGCCTCTACCAGCAGCTCTCCAGCGCCCTGGCCGGCTCCCAGGAGTACATGGCGATGGAGAAGCTCTACGAGCTGGCCACCGAGCGGGACTACGACCTGGTGGTGCTCGACACCCCGCCCACCGTGCACGCGCTCGACTTCCTCGAGGCGCCCGACCGCATCCTCGACTTCCTCGGAAACGACACGGCCAGGGTCATCCTCCTGCCGGCGGCGTCGGCCGGGAAGATGGGGTTCAGGCTCTTCCAGCTGGGCGGGAGCTACGTCGCCAGGACGCTGGCCCGCTTCACGGGCGCCGAGGCGCTGCGGGACCTGGGCGAGTTCCTGGGAACCTTCCAGGGCATGTACGACGGGTTCAAGACGCGCGCCGCGGCCGTCCGCGAGCTCCTCGGCCGGGCGGACGTCGGCTTCGTCATCGTGGCCAGCCCGTCGCCGGTCTCGGTGGACGAGGCGCTCTACTTCCACGAGCAGCTGCGCGCCAAGGCCATGCCCATCGCCGGCGTCGTCGCCAACCGGGTCACGACGGACCTCTGGCCGGCGGACGGGCCCCTCCCCTCCGCCGAGGCGCTGGCGGCGGCCCGGCCGGGCGGCGCCTCCGACCTCCCGGCCCGGCTGGCCCGCACCCTCGCCGACCACCAGGTCTTCGCGCGCGCCGACCGGCGCGAGGTGGAGCGCCTCTTCGCGGTCACCACCGGAGCCAAGGCGGCCCTGCCGCGCCTGGAGACGGACGTGCACGACCTCGCCGGCCTCGCCACGCTCGCGGCCCGGCTCTGATCCGGCCGGGCTCCAGGGCCGTTCACGAATCCCCGCCGCGGGACTAGGATGCGGCCGTTCCCATGGCCCTGACCCGCATCGATGTCCAGACCCACGAGCGCACCGAGATGGTGGACGTCACCCGGGAGGTCGCCGCCGCCGTCCGCGCCACGGCGGTCAGGAGCGGCGTCGCCTTCGTCTACTGCCCGCACACCACCGCCGGCGTCACCATCCAGGAGAACGCCGACCCCGACGTGCAGCACGACCTGCTCCTGGCGCTGGAGAGCGCCGTCCCGCTGCGCGCCCAGCGCGGGCACTACCGTCACGCCGAGGGCAACTCCGACGCCCATGTGAAGGCGTCCCTCGTCGGCTCCTCGGCGGCGGTTCCCGTCGAGGATGGCGTCCTGGTCCTCGGGACCTGGCAGGGGATCTTCCTCTGCGAGTTCGACGGACCGAGGACGCGGACGCTCCAGGTGAGGATGCTCCCCGGCTGACCCCGACCCGGCACCCGACGGTGACGATCCGCCTCGCCCATCTCCCGCTCCTCGCCACGCTCGCGGCCTGCGCCACTCCGCGCGCGGCCCGCCCGCCCGCTCCCGAGAAGATCGACATCGCCGAGCCGACGGTGATCCAGGCCCGCCGCGACGAGCTGGACCTCGTGGACAAGAACGACGAGGAGCTCTTCGCCGTGGGGACCGCGGCCTTCGCCGCCGGCGACCACCGCCGGGCCGCCGCCGCCTTCTCGCGCCTGGCCGACCTCTTCCCGGCGTCGAAGCACCATCCCAACGCGCTCTACGACGCCGGCCTGGCCTACGAGCGGCTGGACGAGTGGCGCCTGGCGCTGGAGCGTTTCCGGGCGCTGGAGAAGGGGCACGTGGGTCCGGACGCCATCGAGGCGTCGTTCCGGATGGCGGAGTGCCTCTACCATCTCAGGGAGCTGGCCGATGCCCGGGCGGTCCTCGACCGCCTCGCTGGCCGGACCGATCTGGAGATCGGCGACCACGTCCGCGCGCTCACCCAGCGCGGCATCGTCGAGCTGGAGCTGGGCGACCCCGCCTCGGCCGAGCGCTCCCTGCGCCTCGCCGTCTCCGCCTGGTCGGAGGCCAAGGAGCGGGAGCGCCTCGACGACTACTACCCGGGCCAGGCGCAGTTCTACCTCGGCGAGGTCTACCGGAGCCATTTCCAGGCCCTGAAGATCGACCCGTCGAAGGATCCGGAGCAGAAGCTGGGGGCGGACCTGGAGCAGAAGGCCCAGCTCCTCCTCTCGGCCCAGGGCCACTACCTGCGCGCCATCCGCATCGGGAATCCGGACTGGACCATCGCCGCCGGCTATCGCATCGGCGAGCTGTACGACGAGCTCTACACCCAGATGATCGAGGCGCCGCTCCCGGCCGGCCTCGAACCCGAGGAGCGGGCGGCCTACCGCGAGGAGCTGCGAAAGCGCGTCCGGGTCCTGATCCAGAAGGCCATCGCCATCTACGAGGGAACGCTGTCGACGGCCCAGCGGGCCGGCGTGACCAACCGCTTCGTGGAACGGACCCAGGCCTCGCTCGACCGGATGAAGAAGGAGATGCTCGCCGGCGGAGGCGGCGACGGCCTGCCCGCCGGAGGAGACGTCGCGCTCCCGGGCGACGCCGACCCCGATGCGCCGCCCGGGGCGCCGGCGCCGGCGCCCGGGGCGGGTGATCGGCCCTGACCCCATCGAGCGGCCGGTCGGATCCGGCGACGGCGCGCGGAGGTCCGCGCGGCAGGGGTCGGGGTTCAGCGGCGCCGCGCCCCGGAGGCCTCTGCCTCGGCGGCCACCCGATCGTAGGGCTGGCACCCGACCACCATCCGGTCGCCGATGAAGAAGGTGGGGATCCCGGTGACGCCGGCGCGGGCCGCCTCGTCGCCCATCGAGTCGACGCGACCGGCGTAGAGCGGGTCGCGCAGCGCGGCCAGGGCCTCCTGCGGATCGAGCCCGGCCGCTGCCGCCAGATCGGCGAGCACCTTCTCGTCCTCGATGTCCTTGCCCTCGCGCCAGTGCGCGCTCATGACGGCGTCGCGGAAGGGATGGAGGCGGCCGCGGTCCCGAGCCCACTCCGCCAGGGCCAGGGCCTTGCGCGTGTTGGGCGTTCGCTCGGGGATGCGCAGCCCCTCGACGCCGAAGGCGGCGGCGAAGCGGCGGAGGTAGTCGGCCATCTGGGCGGCCCGGGCCGCGCCGTAGCGGTCGGCGAGCCTCATCCCGCCCGGCGGCGTCTCGGGGTGCAGCTCGAAGCCGCGCCAGTCGAGCTGGAGGTCCCATTCCTTCTGCAGCCTGACCAGGCTGCTCGCCTCGGCCACGAAGCAGAAGGGTCAGACGAAGTCGGAGTAGAGGCGGAGCACGGTGCTCATGCGACGAATGTAAGGGCCGGCCGCCGCCCGCGCATGGCCGGGCTGGCGGGCGGCGGCGATGGATGCTACTAACGGGCGCGATTGACGACGCCCCGAACGACCCCGTTCCGCCGCTTCGCCTGGGCCGTCCTCGGCTACGACCTGGCGGTCATCGTCTGGGGCGCCTACGTCCGCGCCACCGGCTCCGGCGCCGGCTGCGGCCGCCACTGGCCGACCTGCCAGGGAGAGGTCATCCCCCGCTCCCCGGCGGTCGCGACGCTCATCGAGCTCACCCACCGCGTCACCAGTGGACTGGCGTTCCTCCTGGTGGTGGCCCTGCTCGTCTGGGCGCGGCGCGTCCTGGCGCCGGGCCACCCGGCGCGGAAGGCGGCGGCGCTGTCGCTGGTGTTCATGGTGACGGAGGCGCTCCTCGGGGCCGGGCTGGTCCTCTTCGGATGGGTGGCCCGGGACGCTTCCGCCTCGCGGGCCCTGGCGATGAGCCTGCACCTCGCCAACACCTTCGCCCTGCTGGCGGCGCTGGCGCTGACGGCGGCCTGGAGCGAGGGACCGGCCGGCCTGGCGCCTCGCGGCCGGGGTACGCTGCCCCTCGTCCTCGCGCTCGGCGCCGGGGCCATGCTCCTCGTCGGGATCACCGGCGCCGTCACCGCCCTGGGGGACACGCTCTTCCCGGCCGCGACCCTGGCCGAGGGGCTGCGCCAGGACCTCCAGCCGCGCACCCTCCTGCTGCTGCGGCTTCGCGTCGTCCACCCACCCGCGGCGGTGCTCGCCGGGCTGGTCCTCGTCTACGGCGCGTCCCTGGCGGCGCGCGGCGCCGCCTCCGCGCGCGCCAGGAGGATGGCGCTCGTCCTCGGGGCGCTGGTCGTGGTCCAGCTGGTCGCCGGCGCCGTGAACCTGGGCCTCCTGGCGCCGGTCTGGCTGCAGCTCGTCCACCTGCTGCTCGCCGACCTCGTCTGGGTCTCGCTGGTGGTCCTGGCCGGAGCGGCGCTCGCGCCCACGGAGGCCGGCGCTCCGGCCCTCCCGTCGACCGCCGGCGCGCGCGGCTGAGCGCGGCGGCTCCGCCGGGCGGCAGCGGTCGCGTCCCCGGGCGCTTCCCCTACCCGCCTTCCGCGTTGCCGCCGTTCCTCGGGTACATGGCGTCGAGCTGCGCCCGGTACTTCTGCTCGATGACCTTGCGCTTGAGCTTCTGGCTGGGCGTCACCTCCCCGGCCGCCTCGGTGAAGTCGGCGGGGAGGATGGCGAACCGCTTGATGGTGGCGTAGCGCGGCATCCCGGAGTTGAGCCGCTCCACCTGCTCCGCCACCAGCGCCCTGACCTCCGGCCGCTCCGCCAGGGCGGGGAGCGCCAGGTCGCCGAGACCCTGCTGGGCGGCCCACTTCCGCGTGGATTCCTCGTCGAGCGTGACCAGCGCGGTGACGTAGTTGCGGCGGTCGCCGTGCACCAGCACCTGGCTCACGAAGGGGCAGAGGGCCTTGAGCCTCACCTCCAGCTCCTGTGGTGCCACGTACTTCCCCCCCGAGGTCTTGATGAGGTCCTTCTTGCGGTCGGTGATGGTGAGGTGCCCGTCGGCGTCCACCGCGCCGATGTCGCCGGTGTGGAGCCAGCCCCCCTGCAGCGCCTCCCGGGTTTGCTCGTCGAGCCCGTGGTAGCCGCGCATGATCCAGGGGCCGCGCATCAGGATCTCGCCGTCCTCGGCGATGCGCACCTCGATCCCGGGCAAGGCCGGCCCCACCGTGCCGATCTTGCACTGCCAGGGGAGGTTGCAGTGGGTGCCGGCCGAGGACTCGGTGAGCCCGTAGCCCTCGAGGATGAGGACGCCGAGGGCGCGGAAGAACTCGGCGATGTCGCGCGAGAGCGGCGCGCTGCCGGAGACGAAGAAATGGAGACGCCCGCCGAAGAGGGCGCGGACCTTCGAGAAGACGAGCCGGTCGGCGAGGAGACGCTGCACCCGGAGCATCGCCCCCGGGCGCCTTCCGCCGCGCTCCTGGCGCGAGGCCTCGAGCCCGACGCCGACGGCCCAGTTGAAGATGGCCTGCTTGACCGCGCCTCCCTCGCGGGCGGTCGCCAGGAGCTTGGCGTAGACCTTCTCGAAGATCCGCGGCACGGCGCAGACGAAGGTGGGCCGGATCGTGGCCAGGTTCTCCACGATCTTCTCGACGCGGCCGTCCACGGCGGTGGGGAATCCGAGCCGCAGCTGGGCGGTCCCGATCATCTTGCCGAACGAGTGCGCCAGCGGCAGCCAGAAGAGCTGGACCGCCTGGGGGTGGTCGAGGATGCCCGCCCTGACGATCGATTCCGACTGCGAGACCCAGCAGTCCTGCGTCAGCTCCACGCCCTTGGGAGGTCCGGTGGTCCCCGAGGTGTAGATGAGCGTGGCGAGCGAGTGCGGCTCCAGCGAGTGCGCCACCTCCTCGAAGCGCCCCGGGTGGCGCGCGTCGTAGGAGCGGCCGCGATCCTCCAGCTCGGCCAGGGTCAGGACCCAGCCGTCGGGGGTCGGCTTGCCGTCGAAGGTGACCACGTGCCGGAGCGAGGGGAGCTGGGCTCGGCGTGCCTCCAGCTTGCGCACCTGATCGTCGTTCTCGGCGAAGGCGACGGCGGAGCCGGAGTCGGCGAGGATGAAGGCGCACTCGTCGGCCGTGCTCGACGGGTAGATGGTGGTGGTGGCGCCCCCGGCGCAGAGGATCCCGTAGTCGGCCAGGATCCACTCGACGCGCGTCCCGGAGAGGATGGCGCCGCGCTGCTCGCGGCCCAGCCCGAGATCGGCGAGGCCGCAGGCCACGGCCCGGATGCGATCCAGCGTCCCCTTCCAGGTCAGGCTGCGCCAGCCGGCGCCGTCCGGATACCTGAAGGCCTCGCTGTCGGGGGTGCGCTTGACGCGGTCGAGAAGAAGCTCGGGGACGGTTCGCGGGGCGGTCTCGGGCAAGGTGGTCTCCGGGGGTAGGTGCTGTCCGCGATCGAAAGACGTCGCTGATGCTAGACCCGGGCCGGGCGCGCCGCGAGGCCCCCCGCCCGCGGGTCTTCCAGGCGTCCTCTGTCCCTACGTATCATCTCCTCTGTCTTTACGTATCATCCTCTGTTTTAACAGCAGCGATGGAATGTTCTAGTTAACTATATGGAATCGCAGGAACATATGAAACACAGCCATGTCCGCTTGACAGGACGGGCGTCCGTTATCTAGGATTCAGCGCTCAACCCGACGGAACCCAGAGGACACCGAGCCCCATGGCCCTACCCCCGAACCGCAAGCCCCGCTTCGAGACCCTGCAGGTCCACGCCGGGCAGGAACCCGCCGCCGGCACCAACGCCCGCGCGGTCCCCATCTACCAGACCACCTCCTACACCTTCGACTCCGCCGAGCACGGCGCCAGGCTCTTCGCGCTGCAGGAGTTCGGCAACATCTACACCCGCATCATGAACCCGACCACCGACGTCTTCGAGAAGCGCATCGCCGCGCTCGAGGGTGGGGTGGCGGCCCTCGCGACCGCCAGCGGACAGGCGGCCCAGTTCCTCGCCATCTCCAACATCGCCCAGGCCGGCGACAACATCGTCTCCACCAGCCAGCTCTACGGCGGCACCTACAACCAGTTCAAGGTGACCATCCCCCGCCTCGGCATCGGCGTGAGGTTCGTCGCCGGGGACGACCTCGGCGACTACCGGCGCGCCATCGACGCCAGGACCAAGGCCATCTACGTCGAGTCCATCGGCAACCCGGCCTTCAACGTCCCGGACTTCGAGGCGCTCGCCGGCCTGGCCCACGAGCAGAAGATCCCCTTCATCGTCGACAACACGTTCGGCGCCGCCGGGTACCTGGCGCGCCCCATCGACCACGGCGCCGACGTCGTGGTCGCCTCGGCCACCAAGTGGATCGGCGGCCACGGCACGTCCATCGGCGGCGTCATCGTCGACTCCGGCAAGTTCGACTGGGGGGCGAGCGGGAAGTTCCCGTTCTTCACCGATCCTTCGCCGGGGTACCACGGCCTCGTCTTCAACGACGTCTTCGGCCCGAAGGGCTCCTTCGGCAACATCCAGTTCATCATCCGCGCCAGGGTCGAGGGGCTCCGCGATCTCGGCCCCTGCCTCTCCCCATTCAACGCCTTCCTGCTGCTGCAGGGGATCGAGACCCTGTCGCTGCGGGTGCAGCGGACCGTGGACAACGCGCTGGCCCTGGCCAAGTGGCTCAGGACCCATCCGCAGACGGCGTGGGTCAGCTACCCCGGACTCGAGGACCACCCCTACCACCAGCGGGCCCGCAAGTACCTGCGCAACGGCTTCGGGGGCGTCCTCGCCTTCGGCATCAAGGGAGGCTACGAGGCCGGCAAGAAGTTCATCAACGGCGTGAAGCTGGCGAGCAACCTCGCCAACGTGGGCGACGCCAAGACCCTCGTCATCCACCCGGCGTCGACCACGCACCAGCAGCTCTCCCCCGAGGAGCAGAAGGCGGCCGGCGTCACCCCGGACCAGATCCGGGTCTCGGTGGGCATCGAGCACATCGAGGACGTCAAGGAGGACTTCGAGGAGGCCTTCCAGGCCGCCAGGTAGCCTTCGCCACCGGTGAGGCGGGCCGGCGGGGCCCGCCACCCGGCGAGGTCGCTCCCCGCGTGGACCGAGGAAGGTGCCGAACGTGATCCAGGCCCAGGCCGCAACCGACCTCACCTCCGTCGTCGGCCGCAACGTCCGCCGCCTGCGGAGCCAGCGCGGGCTCTCGCTGGAGGGGCTCGCCCGTGTCTCCGGCGTGAGCCGCGCCATGCTCTCCCAGGTCGAGCTCGGCCGCAGCACGCCGACCGTCAACGTCCTCTGGAGGATCTCGCAGGCGCTCGAGGTCCCGGTCACCGTCCTCATCGGCGAGCGCCCCCCCGGCAGCCACGCCGTGCTCCGGGCGGACCAGGGCAAGCGGCTCACCAACCCCGACGGCTCCTTCGTGTCGCGGGCCCTCTTCCCCTACGACGCGCCCCGGCGCTCCGAGCTCTACGAGGTGCGGCTCGCCGCCCTCTGCCTGGAGCGGGCCGCGGCGCACGCCGCGGGGACGATCGAGAACCTGGTGGTGGGGCAGGGTCGGCTGGAGGTCGAGGTGGGCGGCGCCACGCAGGCGCTGGGGCCCGGGGACGCCATGGTCTTCGAGGCCGACGTTCCCCACGCCTACCGGAACCCGGGCGACGAGGAGACGGTCGTCTACCTGGTCATGACCTACTCCGAGCCGGTGGGCGCCGGCTAGCCGCCGCTCAGCCGCCGCTAGGCCGGTACCGGCTCATCGAAGAGCCAGGTGCTGAGGTAGCGCTCGCCGGTATCCGGGACCACGACCACGATGAGCTTGCCCTTGTTCTCGGGCCGCTTCGCGACCTGGAGGGCCGCCCAGACGTTGGCGCCGGCGGAGATGCCGACGAGCAGCCCCTCCTCCTTGGCCAGCCGGCGGGCCACCGCCCCGGCGTCCTCGTGGGTCACCTGGATGACCTCGTCGACCGCCTTGGTGTTGAGCACCTTGGGCACGAAGCCGGCGCCGATGCCCTGGATCTTGTGCGGGCCCGGCTTGCCGCCGGAGAGGACCGGCGAGCCCGTGGGCTCGACGGCCACCGCCTTGAAGGAGGGCCGGCGCGCCTTGATGACCTCGGCCACGCCGGTGATGGTGCCCCCCGTGCCCACGCCGGAGACGAAGAAGTCGACCTTGCCGTCGGTGTCGCGCCAGATCTCCTCGGCCGTGGTCTTGCGGTGGACCTCGGGGTTGGCCGGGTTCTCGAACTGCTGCAGGATGAGGTGGCGCTTGTCGGCGGCGGCCATCTCCTCCGCCTTGCGGATGGCCCCGTTCATGCCTTCGGCGCCCGGCGTGAGCACGAGCTTCGCCCCGAGCGCCGCCAGGAGCTTGCGCCGCTCCACGCTCATGGTGTCCGGCATGGTGAGGACGATGGAGTAGCCCTTGGCCGCCGCCACGAAGGCCAGGGCGATGCCGGTGTTGCCGCTGGTGGGCTCGAGGAGGATCGTGTCCTTCTTGATTTGCCCGGCGCGCTCGGCCGCCTCGATCATGGCGAGGCCGATGCGGTCCTTGACGCTGGAGCAGGGGTTGAAGCTCTCGAGCTTCGCGACGACGGTGCCGGGAAGGCCGGCCCCGACGCGTGGAAGGCGAACGAGCGGGGTTCTTCCGATGAGCTGGGTGACGTTCTCGGCGATGGGCATGGTGCGGCATCTTATATGACGGATAATCATCCTGTCAAGCGGATACGGCTCCGCGAGCGCGCCGACCTCGTCGCCCACGCCACCGCCGGATGCGGCCGGAGGCGGGCCCTCAGGCGAGCCCGATCTCGGAGAGGAAGCTCGTCCCGGCCCCGGGCCGGAGCCCGAAGAACTCGGCGGTGCTCGCCCCCAGATCGGCGAAGGTGCTCCGCACCCCGAGGCTCCCCCCGCCCTTGCCCGGAGCGTGCACCAGCAGCGGCACGTACTCCCGGGAGTGGTCGGTGGAGGGCGTGGTGGGATCGCAGCCGTGGTCGGCGGTGACGGCGAGCACGTCGCCGGGGCGGAGCCGGGCCAGGATCGGGGGCAACGCCCGGTCCAGCTCCTCGAGGGCGCGGGCGTATCCGGCGGCGTCGTTCCGGTGGCCGTAGAGCATGTCGAAGTCCACCAGGTTCACGAACAGGAGACCGTGGTCCAGCCGCCCCAGGATCTCCTCGGTGCGCCGCAGCCCATCGGCGTTCCCCTCGGTGTGGATCTCCTCGGCGAGCCCGCGGTGGTCGAAGACGTCGCCGATCTTGCCCACCCCCACCACCGGCACGCCGCTCCCGGCGAGCTGCTCCAACACGGTGGGGGCCGGTGGCTGGAGGGAGAAGTCCCTGCGGTCGTAGGTCCGCGTGTACCGGCCCGGAGGGCCGACGAAGGGACGCGCGATGACCCGCGCCACGCGCCAGGGGTCGAGCAGCCGGCGGGCGATGCGGCACCACTCGTAGAGCCGTTCCAGCGGGACCGTCTCCTGGTGGCAGGCCACCTGGAAGACGGAGTCGGCCGAGGTGTAGACGATGGGCTTCCCCGTCCGCTGGTGCTCCTCGCCCAGCTCCTGGATGACCGCGGTGCCGCTGGCGGGCCGGTTGCAGAGCACGCCGGGGACGCCGGTGGCCCGCACCCACGGCTCCAGGATCTCGGGTGGGAAGCCGTTCGGGAAGAGGGCCAGCGGCTCGCCGAGGACGACGCCCATCATCTCCCAGTGACCGGTGGTCGTGTCCTTGCCCGGGGAGCGCTCGGCCATCTTCCCGTGGAAGGCCACGGGCCGAGGCTCGGGCGGGACGCCGGCGATCTCCGTGAGGTGGCCCAGCCCCATCCTGCCGAGGTTGGGGAGGCGCAGGCCCCCCACGGCCCGGCTGGTGTTGCCGATGGTATCGGATCCCTCGTCGCCGTAGCGGCCGGCGTCGGGAAGCGCTCCGCAGCCGGCGCTGTCGGCGACGAGGATGACGAAGCGGCGTCTGTCCATGCGCGCCGTCAGAAGGAGCCGCTGACGATGGCCACGGAGCTGCTCGACCCGATGCGGTCGGCCCCGGCCCTCACCATCTCGAGGGCCTGGGCGGCGGTGCGAATGCCGCCGGAGGCCTTCACCCCCATCATCTCCCCGACCACCGAGCGCAGGAGCTTCACGTCCTCGGCGACGGCGCCGCTCCCGACGCCGGTCGAGGTCTTGACGAAGGCGGCCCCGGCGGCCTTGGCCAGCGCCGCCGCGACCACCTTCTCGTCATGGGTGAGCTTGCCGGTCTCGAGGATCACCTTCACCGGCACCCCGGCGCGCCCCACCAGCTCCGCCAGATCCTCGAGGACGTACCGGTAGTCCTTGCGCTTGAGAGCGTCGATGGGGAGGACCAGGTCGATCTCCTCGGCCCCGCACACCACCGCACCCCGGACCTCCACCGCCCGCGAGGCGGTGGTGCTCGCCCCCGCCGGGAAGTCCACCACCGCGATGGTCTTCACCCCCGTGTTGGCGAGGAGCCGCGCCGCCTCCGCGACCCAGTCGGCACGCACGCAGACGCCGGCGAACCCGTGCTGCGTCGCCTCCGCGCAGGCGGCCTTCACCTCGGCGATGCCTGCCCCGGGCGCGAGCACCGTGTGGTCGATGAGCGAGGCCAGGTCCCGGGGAGTCCGGATGTCCGGCACCTTCGCCATTGGCCGCACTCTAGCGTGTTATCGCGGACCGGTGAACAGGCCCCGGCCCGCCCCGGGCGCTCGCATCTCCTCCAGCCGGCCGGCGCGGGGCCGCGGCGGCCGCCTCGAGGTCTAGACCAGCTCGAAGCGTAGCTCGCCGAGCTTCTCCAGGCTGCAGGCGATCTTGTCGCCCGGCTTGAGCCAGACGCGCTTGTCGGGCGGCTTGCCCTGGATGACGCCCTCCGGGGTTCCCGTGTAGATGATGTCGCCCGGCTTCAGGGTGATGATCTGCGAGATGTAGCTGATCACCTTGCGGGTGTTGAAGATGAAGTCCGAGGTATTCGAGGACTGGCGCGTCTCGCCGTTCACCCGCAGCTCGATCTTGAGGTTGTCGGGATCGATCTGGTCCGCCGTGACCAGGTAGGGGCCGACGGGCGCGAACTGGTCGGGCGTCTTCCCGGCCATCCACTGCCCGCCGGTCTCGAGCTGCAGGTCGCGAGCCGTGAAATCGTTGCCGGTGCTGTAGCCGGCCACGTACGAGAGGGCGTCCGCCTCGGCGACGCGGCTCGCCTCCCTTCCCATCACCATCACCAGCTCGACCTCGTAGTCGAACTTGGCCGCCGCGTGAACGGGGAGCTTGATGGTCCCGTTGTGGGCGTTGAGCGCGTTGTTGAACTTGTTGAAGAGCACCGGCTGCGTCGGGATCTTCGCCCCGACCTCGGCGGCGTGCTTCCGGTAGTTGAGCCCCACGCAGACGATCTTCTCCGGGCGCGTGACGATCGGACCGTACTGGATGCCCTCCTCCTTCATGAACGCCTTCTGCGCCACCTTGCTCTCGAGCGCCTTCTTCACGAGGGCGTTCAGCGCCAGGCCCTGCTCCCCCTGGAGCAGATCGTCGATCGTCACCGGGCACGGCATCTTCAGCAGCTTCGCCGCCTCCCCCGCGTCGAGGATCCCCTTGTCGGTCTTGACGCAGAGCCGGTCCTGCCCTTGGTGGCGGCGGTGGAGGAGGGTGAGGCCGCGCGCCATCCCGCGCTCGCCCTTGCGGGCCGCAGCGCCCTCGGCCGCGCTCGCCGCCGTCCACCGACCCGCGACGGCAAGCGTCCCCGCCATCCCGGCAACCTTCATGAAGTCCCTTCGATTCGTCTTCATCCCGTTCTCCTTCCGTCGCCGGAGCGCACACGTGCCCGATCACCTCGGGCGAGGCCGCCGCGGGGATCTTCGGGGCCGGCCGGGCCGGGGCAAGGCCCGTGCGGGGCCCGCCCCGCCCCGGCGCTACGGCGCGCAGAGCGCCAGGAGGAGGACGACGGTGACGGCGATCGCCGCCAGCGCCGCGAGAACGGGCAGGAGCCTGGAGC
>Ga0153915_10003397_pt1 | contig 14630 bp, 14 predicted proteins | sample Opewatmetagenome_2_FD_107003 | JGI IMG/M metagenome (GOLD analysis project Ga0153915, IMG submission 107003) | Freshwater wetland microbial communities from Ohio, USA - Open water 3 Core 3 Depth 3 metaG | ecosystem: Environmental > Aquatic > Freshwater > Wetlands | place: USA: Ohio, Lake Erie...
ATCTCCGTGAACCAGTCCGAGTCCGGTTCGGCGTGGCCCGCCTGCAGGTAGTCCTCCAGGGTCTTCACGCGCTCGAAAAACCCCTTCTCCGCCTTGAACTTGTTGTACGTCTTCTCCTCGAAGGAGATGGGCTTGTCCCGAACCACGAACTGGTCGACCTTGTCCGGCAGGTTGCCGAAGGCGGAGTCCTTTTTCAGGATGGCGCGCGCCTCGGTGTTCCAGCGCGACCACTCACCGGCGGTGAGCACGTCCGGCACGAGCTCCGCCTTGATCTTCTTCACGTCCGCCACGTTCCCGAAGCTCTTGATGATGGTCTTCAGCGCCCAGGCCGGGTCGTCCTTGACCTTGCGGGCCAGCTCCTCCTTGGGCAGGGTGCGCTTCAGCACCCAGATGTGCTCGGCGGACAGGACCTCCAGGGCGCTCACGGCCATCTTCAGCGACATCTTGTGCTGGGTCTTGTTGGCGAAGTCGATGGTGAACGTGTCATCCTTGCTCGCCGAGATCCGCCCGATGCCCCAGGAGCGGTGGAAGACGTAGTTGCCCGTGTCGAAGGCGATGTGCTTCTCGAAGTCCGCGATGGCCTCGTGGACGCTGCGCCAGTTCTGCGTGAGGTTGGAGATCTTGACGTACTCCTCCAGCTGGCTGTGCGAGGCGTACTTGCGGCGGTAGCACTCGATGATCTCCTTGCGCGCTGCGTTGTTCTTGGAATCGTAGGCCAGCACCTTCTTCAGTATCTCGATGGAGGTGTTCCAGTCCTCCTTCTCCTTGTAGTGGGGAATGAGCGTCACCAGCAGGGAGGCCGCCCGCTCGCCGTTGAGAGCCCGCGCGATCCGGCCCTCGATGTGGAAGAAGAAGTCGATGTCCTCTGGGCTGAGCTTGATGAGCTTGTCCCACAGCTCCTTCACGCTGGCGAACTGCTTCTTGTTGATGAAGCGGTGGATTGCCTTCTTGTAGTAGTCCACCGCCGCAGCCAGGTCACCGGCCTGCTCGCGCTTCTCCCCGAGGATCTTCACGATCTCGGCTTCCTCGTAATCCACGCGGATCAGCCGATCCCACACCTCCAGCTTCTTGGGCTCCTCGTCGCGGTTCTCGTAGCACTCCCCGAGGGTGCGCAGCGCGTACTTGTTCTCCCCGTAGGCGAGGATGCGCTCGGCCAGGTACTCCACGATGTTCCACTTGTGGTTGTCCATGAAGATGCTGATGAGCATGATCAGGTTCGTGTCGTCCACCAGCTCGCGGGACAGGGCCATGACCCCGGAGATGTACAGGGCGATGATGGAGTTGCTCGTGTGCTTGAGGTGCTCGCCGGTCAGCTCCCGCACCTCCTCCACGATCCCCTCGCTGCGCGCCTGCTCGATGAGCAGGTCCAGGTCCTTGAAATTCGTGATCGAGTAGCTGTTGAGCGTCGCCCGGGTCCACTTCTCCTCGTTGAGAAGGTCGGTGATCGTCTTCAGCAGTTCCGTGGCCATTCTTACTCCTTCTTCAGCCGCCACCGCAGGTGGCATTCCAAGCGCCCCGTCAGGTCGTGTACGCCTCGTGCACGACGGGGTCGGTTTCCTTCAGCTTCTGGAGGACTTCCTCCACGCGTTCCCTGGGCTCTCCGGTGGTCAGGTAGTGGTCGATCAGCCAGAAGTAGCGGTTGATCAGCCTCGGCACCGCCCGCTCGCCTTCCGGGCCCGGGATCCTCCGTTCCTTTTCCAGGTGGTAGATGGCCTGCTTGAGCTTTCCGAACTCGAGCGGCTTCATCTCCCTCTTCACGTTGAACACGCCCCAGACCGCTCCGTACACCGGTATCCACTCGTTCAGGAGCGGCTCCACGTAGCCCTTCTCCCGCAGCCGTGCCGCCAGCCGGTTGACCAGCGGGGATTCCAGCCCCGCGAGGTCGACCGCCTGCGGATCCACGTAGAAGGCCTCGCGGAAGAACACCTTGGCCGCCCGCGATTCGTTCACCAGCGAATAGCAGTCGGCCAGCTCCGCGAGCACCCGCGCGTCCTCGCGGGTCTGGCGATTGGCATGCTCCAGGCACTCGATGGCGCGCTCGTAGTTCCCCAGCCCCTTGTGGCAGCGCCCGATCTGCAGGAGCAGGTACGGATCCTCGCCCGCCTCCGCGTCCGAAGGCGCCGCCTCGTCGCGGCCGCTTCCAGCGGCGTCGAACCCGGCTCCCGCTGCGCCAGATCCACCTCCGGTGGCGCCAGATCCACCTCCGGTGGCGCCAGATCCACCTCCGGTGGCGCCGTAGCTCGCGAGGGCCGACGAGAATACGAACTGCTTGATCGCGAACAGGCACCGTTCCGGCGTGTCCGCCAGCCTCGCGGCGAAAGCCTGGAACAGCCTCCACTGTCCCAGCAGCTGCTCGCCGCGCTCGAACCCTTCGAGCGCCGACCCCGCGCGGCGGGGATCACCCGGGCCCCCCGGAGCTCCCGGATCCCTCTCCTGCTGCTCGCGCCAGAACCCCGCGCACTTCAGCGCCGAGGCCGCACCGGGGAACTCCACGTCATGTTCCAACAGGCTCTCCAGGGCATCGATGGCTTCCGCGAACAGCCCTTCCCTCAGCGCCTGGCAGACGGTGTCGAAGATCTCGTGCGCCTCAGGAGGCGGACTATGTGCCGCCTTCCCGTGGCGGGCGTGTTCCCCTCTCATCCCACCGGCCTTTCGCCCCGCGCTCCGGGTCGAGAACGCGTAAACTGCGGCGGAACGAGCACTTACGCCCGCCGCACCCATGGAAAAAGTATCGCATGGTCTCCTGCCCTTCGTCAATGGAGAATCGACGGCCGAACCTTCCGGACCGCACGGCACGCGTCCTGGCAGGCCTCCGGGCACGGCGGCCGCCAAAAGAGCCCCGCATAGCCACCGTTGACCGCAAATGGTAGAATCCGGTTGAGTTAACCGGCGCGAAGGTCGAAAGTCTTAGGGAGGAGAGAATCAGGCCCATGTCACACCACCGAAAGGCGCTCCTGCCGGCTGTCCTCCTTGCGCTGGCCCTCTGTTCGGCGAACGCGTTCGCGCAGGCAGCAGGTTCGGGTGCAGACCTGAAGGACGGCATCGACCAGTTCAGGAACGGCCAGTACGACAGGGCCATCCTGCTGTTCCACAACGTCATCCTGGATCCGAACGCGGGGGACCGGAAGGCGGCCGCGTACTTCCTGATCGCCAAATCGTACCTGGCCATCGGCAAGCTGGACGACGCGGAACGGAACCTGGAGTTCTACCTCGCTACCTATCCCGGCGCAGCCGATTTCGAGGAGGCGGTGTACCAGAAGGGGAGGCTGCTGTTCCTCCAGGAGGAGTACCAGAACGCCATCCTGGTGCTCCAGGGCTTCATCCGGGACCACCCCAAGTCCGCCTTCGTTTCCAGCGCCTGGTTCTGGGTCGGGGAAAGCCTCTACGGGCTCGGCATGCTGGATGACGCCCAGGGCGTGTACCAGAAGATCCTCAGCGACTACCCCACCAGCGTGAAGGTGGAGGCCGCCCAGTACAAGCTCTCCCTCATACAGATGCGCAAGAAGGAAGTCGAGCTTTCGAAGCTGCTGAAGTGGAGCCACGAGGAGCTCCTGCGGAGCGTGGAGGAATACCAGAACCGCGAGAAGGCGTACGTGCAGGCCATCGAGGCCTATCAGAAGCGCATCGGGTCCACGACGTCGGATGACACGCGAAAGGTGATCGCTGACCTCCAGCAGCAGCTTGCCCAGAAGACCGACGAGCTGGCCAAGCTGCGAGCGGGAGCCGCTGCATCCGCGGGAAGCTCCGCCGCTCCGGAGGTGGACCGGCTGGAGCGGATTCTCGCGGCCAAGCAGCAGGCGCTCGCCTTGAAGGAGCTGTACCTGCAGTGGCTCATCGTGAACGGCGGAGCCGGCAGATGAGACCGGGAAACCCTTCGCTCGGCCGCACGGCCGTCACGCTCACCCTCGTTCTGCTCGGCGCCCTGCTGCTCGCCCCCACCAGGGCTACCGCGCTGGACGTGGCGGACGGCAAGGTCAAGCTCTCACTGGTGGAAGGCACCGGGCGCTTCATCCTCTCCTCCCAGAACAGCGGGGGAGGCGGGGTGTACCTTCCGCTTCTCGCCACCCAGGACCCGCGCACGTCCGCGCTGAGCATTGTCTACGGGAACAAGATCTACCGCATGGGCGAAAGCTCGGAGTTCAAGGAGACCGCGGAGAAGGTCCAGGGCGGTGCCCGCTTCGTCTGGAGATCCACGTTCCTGCAGGTCACCGAGACCTTCACCCTCATCCCTGCCGCGGACTCCAGCGTCAGCACCGGGGTGCGCATCGACCTGAGCCTTCGCAACCTCACCGAACAGGAGATCTCGGTGGGGGCGCGGTACCTTTTCGACACCTACCTCGGGGAGCCCGGGAACCTGCATTTTCGCACCTCCGCGCTCGCCCAGGTCAATCGTGAGCTCACGATAACCCCCGCGGACAAGACCACATGGTGGATGTCCCCGCTGGCAAATGACAAGAACCAGTTCGGCCTGCAGGTCATGATGGCGGGCCCCGGGATCACGGTCCCCGACCGGGTGGTGTTCGCCAACTGGAAGCGCCTGAGCGACGCCAGCTGGGCCTACGACACCTCGGCCGCGCGCAACTTCAGTCTCCTGCCGTACTCCGTGAACGACTCCGCCGCGGCGCAGTACTACGAGGCGCGCACCGTCCCCCGGTCCAGCGAGCTGATATTCACCCTGGCCCTCGGGACGTACTCCACGGCCGGCTACAGCGGCCTCGCATCCGGACCGGCTGCCGCCGCGGCGCCGGCGCCCGCCGCGGACTTTCCCTCCAGTGTGATGCAGTCCCTTGCGCAGGGCCGCAGCGCCGCGGATGACGCGCAGGCCGCACGCGCCGACCTGGCATCGGTGAACGCGATCCTCGCCGAGATCGACGCCAAGATCGGTGCGTCCGCCAGCATGTCCGACGAGGAGCTCGCCTTGATCGAATCAGCGCTGAGGGACCTCAAGGGCCGCTCGGGCCGGTTCAGCACCGCCCCCGGCAAATAGGACGTGCCCCGCATGAGACGCAAAGGCCTGGGGGAGGCGAGGAAGCTCTTTCGGGCCCGGCGCTTCGCGGACGTCATCCGGCTGCTCGAGCCGGAGGTGTTCCGATACAGGGAAAACTTCGACTACTTCAAGACCCTGGGGCTGGCGTGCCTCCACACGGGAGACTTCGGGGGCGCCTTCTCCTACATGAGCCGGGCGCACCAGCTGAAGGATGACGATCCGGACATCATCCTTGGCATCGCCGCGGTGCATTTCCGACGGGCCGAGCACGAGAGCGCGCTGAAACGGTGGCTGGAGGTCGTGGACGCGCGGCCGGGCAATCCCGTGGCTCGCCGCGGGCTCGACCTCCTCCGCAAAGGGATGACACCCGACGCCCTGCAGGAGTTCATCGACTCGGGCAGGTTGCGGACGCTCTTTCCGCCCCTGCCGCCGCGGGTCGCCATCGCGCCGGTGGCGATCACCGTGCTTGGCGTGCTCGCGGTGGCCGGCATCGCGTACCTCGCGGTCCATTTCGCCGCCCCCGGCGGCCCGCAGCGCCCGGGAGTGTCCGTCATCGAGATGCCTTCCGACAGCTCGCCGCTCGTGGACGTCGGCACCGGGTTCGCCTTCACCTTTTCCGAGGGGGAGGTGCGCCGGATCTTCCAGAAAGCCAAGAACGAGCTGCTGGCCTACCGGGACAACCTCGCGGTCGTGGACATCAACCGGATCCTGCTCTCCAACGCGGCCCCCTCGGTGAAGGAGAGGGCGCGGCTTCTCAAGGGATTCGTGACCCAGCCCACCTTCGACACCGTGAAGGACCCCTATCTCTACGCGGTGGTCGCAAAGCAGCCCGGCCTGTACGACGGCGCGTCGGTGGTCTGGCGCGGCAAGGTGGCCAACCTCCAGGTCTCCAAGGCGCCCATCACCTTCGACCTGCTCGTCGGCTACGACCAGGAGAAGCAGCTCGAAGGCATCGTGCCCGTCACCCTGCCATTCGCCGCGGACATCGGCAACGGGGACGCCGTGGAAATCCTCGGTCAGGTGGCGTTGAATGGGAACGTCACGAGTCTCCTGGGCATTTCCCTCCACCGGCTCTCGCAGTGATCCGGCGACCTCCATGCGCGCGGTAGTGCAGCGCGTGCGCTCATGCTCCGTGAGCGTCCAGGGGCGCCAGACGGGGGCCATCGAGCAGGGTCTCCTCGTCTACCTCGGTGTCGGGCGCACCGACGAGGAGCGGGACGCCCGCTACATCTGCGACAAGATCCTTGGCCTCCGCATCTTCACGGACCCGGCGGGCAAGATGAACCTTTCGGTCCGAGACGTGGGCGGCGGGGTCCTGGTGGTCTCCCAGTTCACCCTCTATGGCGATGCGCGCGAGGGTCGGCGGCCGTCCTACACCGAGGCAGCGGATCCGCAGAAGGCACGCCAGCTCTACGAGCAGGCGTGCCGCCTCCTGCAGGAGTCCGGGGTCCCCACGGCCACCGGCGAGTTCCAGGCGTCCATGGAGGTCTCCTACACCAACATGGGCCCCGTGACGATCCTCTTGGACTCGGGGAAGAAGTTCTGACGACGTACTCGTCGAGCGGGTATTCCCGCACTGCCCAATCGCGGAGCGGGTACTCCCGCACGCCTTCCGTCTCCTCATTCCGGTCGACCGTCCTGCGCTACTACCGTTTGCATGGAAGGGCCATGCCGTGGAGGGAGAAGCGCTCGCCCTACCGGGTGTTCGTTTCCGAGATCATGCTTCAGCAGACCTCGGTTTCCATGGTCATGCCGCGCTATGCGGCCTTCCTGAAGGCATTTCCCTCGTTCAAGGCCCTGGCCGGCGCGCGCGTCCAGGAGGTGATCAGCGCCTGGAAGGGTCTAGGGTACAACCGGCGCGCCCTGGCTCTTCTGCAGAGCGCCAGGATCGTCACGTCGGTCCATCGGGGACGCCTGCCGCGGACAGTGGAAGAGCTGGTGCGTCTGCCCGGCGTCGGACCCGCGACCGCCGCTGCCGTCATCGTCTATGCCTTCAACGTGCCCGTGGCGTTCATCGAGACCAATGTGCGCCGCGTCTTTCTTCACTTCTTCTTTCCGGGCGAAGACAAGGTGCCCGATGCGCGGATTCTGCCCCTGGTGGAGAAGACCATGGACCGCGCCAACCCGCGGGAGTGGTTCTACGCGCTGATGGACTACGGGACGTTCCTTGCTGGCAGAGGCGCAGGCAGCAGGGCGCGCGCGGGGCGCCAGGCTACGGACCCCCTTCGCAGGAGCAGCCGCTACCGCCGCCAGGCCGCGTTCGAAGGGTCCCACCGTCAGCTTCGGGGGCGCATCCTCGGGCTCATGCTGGAGAAGAAGCGCGCTCGCCTCCCCGAGATGGAAGCGGCGCTCGGGAACGATCCGCGGCTCCCGAAGGCGCTGGGGGAGCTGGTGGAGGAAGGATTCCTGGGGATGCGAGGCGGCCTCTACTTCTTCAAGTAGAGGACTATTCCTTCAGGTACTCGTCCGCGTTGAACTGGGCGAGGAGAGGAGACATCGGCTGCTCGGAGTTCAGCCGGTAGACGATCTCCGCGGCCATCGCCGTGGATGGAACCACCCGCATACACGGGAGCCTGCGCAGGAGATCCTGGGTGCACGGCAAGGTGTCCGTGACCAGGATGGTCCGCAGCAGGTGCTGGTCGCAGAGCTCCCCGATTCGCTCCAGCGCGGGCGGGGAAAAGATGGCGTGCACGGTGGCGATGTTGATCTCCGCAGGCGAGCGCCTGGAAAGCTCCCTCACCAGCTTGTACATGGAGTCCCCGGTATCGATCATGTCGTCTATGATCCACACGGTTTTCCCCTCGATCGAGTCCGAGGTGAGGATGTGGATGGACTCCACCGTGTTGGCGGCCGAATAGTCCCGCTGCTTGTGGCTGATGATGATCCGCGTGCCGAAGGAGGCGGCGAATCGCTTGGCAAGCGCCTCCCCGCCGGCGTCCACGGAGCAGAACAGCCAGTCGTTCCGCACCTCGTTGTGCAGGCGCCCGCGGGTTCGGATCACGTTGTCGCAGAGGAAGGTTTTCAGGAGCGCCTGCGCGGGGATGTCGTCCACGACGCAGAGCACCGGGTCGATGAAGCTCTTGGATTTCTCCGAGTGAAGCTGGAACGTGATGTAGTGGTTGATGCCGAGGCTGATGAGCACCTTGAAGTGCAGCCACAGTCCCACGGAGTTCCGCCGTGTCAGCCGGTCCGACCGCCCGGGGCTGCAGTACGGCTCGAAGACCGTGATCCGCTGCGCCTGGGCGCGCCGCAGGGCGTCCACCGCGTGGTAGGTCTCCAGCTTGTTCTCTTCCGAGCTGATTCCCGAGGAAGCGCGCGCCCCGCCGGCAAACAGGAACACGTCCGCGCCCCTCACAGAGGTGCCGATCTCCGCCTCCATCTCCCCGTCCGCGAACCGGGAGATCGAGAGATCCCCGTCGATGTCCTTCAGCGTCTCGCCGTGGGGGAGGGGGCCGTAGGTGCCCAGCGCGGCAAGCACCTCTTTGCGGTAGGAAGACAGTGATCTCGTGGAGAAGATCTTGAGCCGGCCGCGCATGGCCGGACTTTAGCAGAAACCCGGGCCGGAGTCCACGCGCTCAACGCGCCGAGAGGTCGATCGCCGCGGATCGGGCGGCGTCCACCAGCACCTTCTCCCGCGACAGCCGGGCGATGTCGGCGCAGACCGGGAAGAACTCTGCCCTCGCCGACTCACGGGCCGCCGCCAGGAAGTCCAGGGCGAGGGCGATGTCCTGGGACGGGATCAGCCCGTCGGCGGAGTCTTCCAGCCCGCGCACCACGTCCCAGCCGACGTCCATGGTCGCGCGCGCTGCCCGGTCTCCTGGGGCGATGGCGGCAAGGGCGAGCAGCGCGCCCTTGAGCTGGGCGCTCTTCCACAGGGAGATCCTTTCCAGGAGCATGTCCACGGACCCGGAGTTGGCCGTGATCCACGCGCGCAGGGCGTCGGTCTCCGGGTGCGCTTCCCTCGCCGAGACCACCAGCCAGCGCAGCATCACCTCGGATCTCACCTCGGACCCCGGCGCCCGCCGCGTTACGAGGGAGTCGATGACCGCCTGGACGTCGAGATCTTTTCTTCTGCCCAGGCCCTTGCACAACGCGATGCCGGTCTCCAGGTCCCCTTCCGCGATGCTCTGCACGATGAAGCCGTCCATGGATCGGTCGCTGCGCGCGGCGAAGCTCTCCCAATCCTGGGCCGGAAGCGCACCGGCGCACAGGATGAGGGCCAGGGCAAGAGCAGGCACGATAGTCGATCTGCGTGGCATCCCCGATCTTCCGTTGATATCTATCGGCAGAAATCGGGACCGACCCGTGATCCGCTGTGCGCCTTGACAGGGGCAGCCGGCCCGAGGTTTCATACTAGCCGGAACCTTCACGCAAGCAACGCGGTTTTTCGGGCGTGTTGGAAGGTGAGAGAAGAAGCGAGGCACAGCAGGAATGGCCAAGAAAGAAGCTCCCGCACCCGAGAAGAAGTCTCCCGTCCAGGAGGAGAAGTCGCGCGCCCTGGAGGCGGCCCGGCTTCAGATCGAGAAGCAGTTCGGCAAGGGCTCGATCATGAAGCTCGGGGAGGGGACCGTCCGGGTGGACGTGGATGCCATCCCCTCGGGTTCCATCCTGCTGGACGCCGCGATGGGTGTCGGGGGCTACCCCCGGGGCCGTGTCGTGGAGATCTACGGCCCCGAGTCGTCGGGAAAGACCACCCTCGCGCTGCATGCCATCGCGGAGTCTCAGAAACAGGGCGGGATCGCCGCGTTCGTTGACGCGGAGCACGCCCTGGACCCCGTGTACGCAAAGAACCTCGGGGTCAACGTGGACGAGTTGTGGGTGTCGCAGCCGGACACCGGGGAACAGGCCCTGGAGATCGTGGAGTCCCTGATCCGGTCCGGTGCCATGGACATCATCGTGGTGGACTCCGTGGCGGCGCTGGTTCCCCGGGCGGAGATAGAAGGGGACATGGGGGATTCCCACATGGGCCTCCAGGCGCGGCTCATGAGCCAGGCCCTGCGCAAGCTCACGGGCACCATCTCCAAGACCCACACCTGCCTGATCTTCATCAACCAGATCCGCATGAAGATCGGCGTGATGTTCGGAAACCCCGAGACCACCACGGGCGGCTTCGCCCTGAAGTTCTACTCCTCCATGCGGCTGGAAATCCGCAAGGTGGAAAGCATCGCCCACGGAAATGAAGAGGTGGTGGGGAACAAGGTCCGGGTGAAAGTCGTGAAGAACAAGGTGGCCCCGCCGTTCCGCAAGGCGGAAATGGACATCATGTTCGGCAAGGGCATCTCCGCGGTGGGCAGCATGCTGGAGGCCGCCCTGCAGACGGACATCATCGAGAAGGCGGGGAGCTGGTACTCGTACGGCAAGGAGCGGATCGGGCAGGGCGTGGAGAATGCCCGACTCTTCCTGGAATCCAACCCGTCGGTCTACGCCGAGGTGGAGAAGAAAGTCCGGGCCATCCTCTTCGCCAAGCCCGCTCCCGGCGCCCCGGCACAGAAGGAAGGCGTTGCCGCACCCGCTGCAGCCGCCGCGCCCGCAGGGGCACCCGCGGCGCCCGCTCAGGGCTTGAGGGCCAGGGCGACGGCCGCCCCGTCGGCTCCGTCTCCCTCGGCGCCGTCCGCGGAGGACGGGGACCCGTCGGATGCGCAGGACCCTGACAAGGAGCTGTTCTAGCTGGCAGCAACCGGGGCCGAGCTTCGCTATTTCATCGCGCTGGGATCGAATCTCGGGAATCGAGAGGCAACCCTTCGAAACGCATGGAGAAGGATCGAGTCACTCTGCTCCCGGACGCGCCTCTCGCGGGTCTACGAAACCCGGCCGCTCTACGTGGAAGAACAGCCACGGTACCTGAACGCGGTGGGAGAGGCATGGTCCGGCCTGGACCCGGCCCACATGCTCCTTGAGCTTCAGCACATCGAAACAAGTTTCGGAAGGGACCGGTCCCGTGAGATCCGCCGGGGTCCGCGCACCCTGGACCTGGACATCCTGCTCTGCGGAGACCTGGTGCTGGAAATGGAGAACCTGACCATCCCCCATCCCTTGATGGCGGAGCGCCTGTTCGTGCTCGTGCCGCTGTTGGAACTGGACCCGGGCCTGAAAGATCCCAGGACCGGGCAGCCTTTCCGAGTCGCCCGGGCGGCGCTGGAAAAAGCGCCGGGCGGGGACGGGGGTGTTTACCTTCATCCGGGCGCTGGTTATACTGACCCGTCGAAAAAAGCGTGACAGAGACTGCGCCTGCGTCTGACGCCTCACGCACCAACGAAGGGAGCCGGATCGTACATTGTCTGATGTGAGCGCCCAGCCGGGAGAGAAGCAGCATTTCCATCTTGGAGACTTCGACGGCCCCCTCGACCTGCTGCTCTTCCTGATCCGCAAGTCAGAGATCAACATCTACGACATCCCCATCGCCTCCATCACCGAGCAGTACCTCACGTACCTCGGCTTTGCGGCAAAGGCGGACCTGGACACGATGACGGAGTTCCACCTCATGGCGGCGACGCTCCTGTACATCAAGAGCAAGATGCTCCTGCCGGTGGAGCTGAACATGGACGACGAGCTGGAAGATCCGCGCAAGGAGCTGGTAGAGAAGCTCATCGAGTACCAGAAGTTCCGCAAGCTCTCCGACCTGATGTCGGACCGGGAAGGGGAGGTGGAGTGGATCATCGAGCGAAACCGCAGCCAGAGGATCCTCCCGTTCTCGGATGACGGGATCTGGGACCAGGTGAGCGTGTGGGACCTGCTGCAGACCTTCAGCTCCCTGCTGTCCAACCTGTCCTCGGAGCGGATCATCGACCTTTACGAGGAAGTGAGCGTGAATGAGAAGATCACGCTCATCTCCGAGATCCTCGAGCAGCAGGAAGAGCTGCTGTTCACGGACCTGGTGCGCAAGCGCACCATCCTGGAGATCGTCTGCTCGCTCTGGGCGGTGCTGGAGCTCGTGAAAGAGCGTCGTATCGTCGTCCTGCAGAACCGACTGTTCGGAGACATCCGCATACGGGTCCGCCGAGGGGAGGCGCCGCTGGACCGCTTCGACTCGCCGTCCGCCGTTGTGACGCCACCCGCTCCGGCCACCCCGCCGGCGCCGGCCACCCCACCCGCCACGGAGGCGACATAGGATCATGGAATTGACCAAGGAGGCCGCCCTCATAGAGGCAGTGCTGCTGCTGGAAAACGACCCCGTCGAGCTGCGCAAGCTCGCCACCATCACCGGGCTCTCGCAGGAGGCGGTGGAGGCGGGCATCTCCGTGCTGCGCTCGGCGCTGGAGGCGGATGGCCACGGCCTGGAGATCGTGGAGATCGGGGGAGGCTTCTCTTTCGCCCCCACGAAGGCGCTCTGGGAACAGCTTCGCGAACGCTACGGCAAGAGCGCGGAGAATCGCCTCTCCAAGGCGGCGCTGGAGACCCTCGCCATCATCGCCTATTCCCAGCCTATCACGCGGATGGAGATCGAGAGCATCCGGGGTGTCTCCGCGGACGGCATGATCAAGCTGCTGTCCAGCCGGGATTTCATCCGCGAGGTCGGGAAAAAGGACGTGCCGGGCAAGCCGGTGCAGTACGGCACGACGAGGGAGTTTCTCAAGGCGTTCCGCCTGTCCACCATCGCGGACCTGCCGAAGCTCGACGGGCTGGAAAGGGAGCGCTTTGAACCGGAGCAGTGAGCCCGGCGCCGTGCGTCTGCAGGTCTACCTCGCGCGATGCGGCCTCGGCTCGCGGCGAAGCTGTGACGTGCTGGCCGCGAGCGGCAGGGTGGCAATCAACGGCGTGCGCGTCACGAGGGCGGGGGAGAAAGTCTCCCCCGGGGATGTCGTCACCGTGGACGGCAGGAAGGTGACGGCGGCGGCGAAGCAGGTCTATATCGCCCTGCACAAGCCTCCCGGCTTTCTCTGCGCCGCCAGCGATCCCGAGCACCGGCCGCTGGCAAGCGACCTGTTCCGCTCCGCCATCCGCGAGCGTCTCTTCCACGTCGGCAGGCTGGACTTCCTCTCCAGCGGGTTGATCCTGTACACGAACGACGGCGACTTCTCCAAGGTGGTCTCCCACCCGGCGGCACGGATCCAGAAGGAATACCTGGTGGAAACCGCGCGCGAGATCGACGAAAGCTTCCTCAAGCAGTACGCGCGCGGCATGCGCGTCGGGGAGGTCACCTACCGCTGCGAATCCTACATCCAGCGCGGGCCGAAGTCCGCGATCATTACCCTGACGGAAGGCAAGAACCGGGAGCTGAGGAACGTGTTCGCCAGCCGCAATATCCGGCTGAAACGGGTCCACCGCCTGCGTATCGGCCCCGTCACACTCCGCGGCATCGCAGCCGGCCATTTCCGCAGGCTGACCGAGCGCGAGGTCCGCTGGTTCCTCGAACACGCCGCCAGGCCCGATCATGATCGGCGCCCCGCGAAGGGAGCACGGCGGGCGTGGTAGTGGCCATCGACGGCCCGGCCGGGGTCGGAAAAAGCACCGTGGCGCGCCAGTGCGCGCGCGAGGCAGGGTTTCTCTACATCAACTCCGGGAACTTCTACCGGGCCATTACCTTCGCCGTCCTGCAGCGCAATGCCTCCACGGAGGATCCCCAAGCGATCCTCGGCGTCGCCCGAAGCTGCCGCCTGGACGTCGAGAGCTCGGAGATGATCCTGGACGGGCGAAACGTGGAAGCTATGCTCCACGGGGACGCGGTAGACTCCAGGGTCGCGGCGGTATCTGCTATCCCAGACGTTCGGGCCATCGTGAACGCGAGGATACGCGAGATCGTCGACCACCTGGACGTCGTCGTGGAGGGTCGGGACATCGGCACCGTGGTCTTCCCCTCGGCGGAGGTGAAGATCTTCCTGGACGCGGACATCGAGACCCGGGCCGCGCGGCGCCATGACCAGGGCGTAAGCCGGCGGTCTCTCGACGAGACCCGGGCAGCCATCGGGCAGCGGGACGCGGTGGACCGAAACAAGCCCGTCGGGCGCCTTCTGGCGGCCCCGGACGCCCTTCGGATCGATACCTCGCTATTGACCATCCAGCAAGTTTGTGAGAGAGTGAATCAAGCAATTCTCGTGAGCAGAAATAATCCGGGAGATATACGCTGACTATGAGCACAGAAGACAAGAAGAAGCTTGCTCCGGAAGCAGAGAACCAGCTCCAGGAGCAGTACGTCCAGTCCCTCCAGCCCATCGAAGAGGGCCAGATGATCCCGGGGCGGGTCATCGAGGTGGACGCCGACTACGTCTACGTTGACGTGGGCTACAAGTCCGAAGGGAAGATCCCGAGCAACGAGTTCGACACGAAGCCCGAACTGGGCGAGACCGTGTACGTCATCCTCGTCCGCAAGGAAGGCCGGGAAGGCCAGGTCATCGTCTCCAAGCGCAAGGCCGACGAGAAGATCTTCTGGAAAGACCTGCGTATCGCTTTTGACGATCACAAGCCGGTGGAAGGCACCATCGCCCACAAGATCAAGGGCGGCTACGAGGTGGATCTCGGCAACGACATCCGCGCCTTCCTCCCGCTGTCCAAGGTGGACGTGAAGAGGCCCAGCGAGAACTCGGACTACGTCGGCGTCAAGTCCATGTTCTACATCGACCGCCTGTACGCCAAGGGCAAGACGAACATCGTCGTGTCCCGCCGCGACTGGATGGAAGAGGACATCAAGAAACGCCGCGAGGATTTC
>Ga0153915_10003398_pt1 | contig 14629 bp, 10 predicted proteins | sample Opewatmetagenome_2_FD_107003 | JGI IMG/M metagenome (GOLD analysis project Ga0153915, IMG submission 107003) | Freshwater wetland microbial communities from Ohio, USA - Open water 3 Core 3 Depth 3 metaG | ecosystem: Environmental > Aquatic > Freshwater > Wetlands | place: USA: Ohio, Lake Erie...
GAGAAATTAGGACAGATCATTGAGGGTATTAAATTTGTCAATGGGGTTGAGGAAATGAGGAACGCCGCCTGATCCCTCAAACACAACATTTGACAATAACTCTTGAATACAATCCCGATTCTGCTTCCTCCTTCTTCAGGCTGGCGCATCTTGGAGATCATATGCTGAAGAAAGAGCAGTGAGCCGTCATTGATGCGCGGAGTTCCTGCCCCGAAGCGGCCATCATAACCAAGGGTTGATTTTTCGTTCTCAATCGTCTTCTGTTGCTGCTTCCATTATACGCCAAAGGGCGGATTGGCAAGCATGTAGTCGAATCTGGACTTTGGGAAACCATCTTTTTCAAAGGTGCAATCCGGTTTGATGTTGTCCGAATCTTCACCCTTGATAAGCATGTCCGACCGGCAGATTCCATAGGCCTCATCATTCCAGTCTTGACCATACAGAATAGGCTGTGCCTCACTGTTTAACCTTTTGATATAGGCTTCCGCCACCGAAAGCATACCGCCGGTCCCACAGGCCGGGTCATAGATGGTTTTGACCACATGGCTTTTCCGTAGGTCGGTTTCGGGTGAAAGAAGCAGATTGACCATCAGTTTGATGACCTCGCGGGGGGTAAAGTGTTCTCCCGCCTCTTCATTTGATTGTTCCGCGCCGATCCGGATCAACTCCTCAAACACATAGCCCATCTGCATGTTGTCGATATTCGCTGGTGACAGATCAACCTCATCAGAGGCAAATTTCTTGATAACATTGAAAAGCAGGTTCTTTTCGCTCATCTTGTTGACCTGAATGCCGAAGTCCAGCTTTTCAAAAATCTGCCGCACATTGGGTGAGAAACCACTGATGTAACTATTCAGGTGCGGTGCGATCTGGTTCGGATCATCCAACAGTTTCTTGAATGTCAATTTTGACAGGTTATAGAATGGAACCCCGGTTATTGTGCGAAGTTTAGCGCTGACGATATTTTCGGACTTGCCTTTGAGTTTACCAAACTCCACGAGAACTTTATTTTTAGTCGGTTCCAGGATGCAGTCAAAACGACGCAAAATGGTTAAAGGAAGAATGACCTTCCGGTATTCATTTCGTTTATAGGGTCCACGGAGCAGATTGCAAATGCTCCAGATAAAATTCGCTGTCTGACCATGCGTTTGCACTGACATTTATATCTCCAGGTTTTTTATTTTCGTTTCTCTTGTTCTCTTATCTTACAGAAATCAACCAGCGTCAGACCTTTATTATTCACTACTTTTAAAAAAATGAGGATGGAATTCTTATTCGAAAAGCTTAGGAAGAATAATCTCCTTATCGTGTATTGGTCAAGGAAAAAGAATGACAATGGAAGCGGTCAGCAATCAGAAAAGACAAGGAAAAGACGGAAACGGAGAATGGGCGAATCGGTAAATCGTAGAAGGGATGGATTTAAAACATTGAACATCCAATGTTGAACATCGAATGAGAGAGTTACCCGCCTTTGCGCTGTGGGCTTCCGCCTTCATCAAGATTATGGCGGACAGGTCGGGGCGGCAAGGGACGGAAAGCAGAGGACAGGTTTCAGGAATCACTATCTGGAAATTTCTCTACAATTTTTCCGTTTTCATAAACAATGATCCCATGACCGAAGCGTCGGGCTCGCTCGCGGGCCTGCAAAGCGGCCCTATGGATGGCCTTTTCAGCGCCCCGCATATCAGGATCATTAAGCCTCTTTGGTTCCGGCACCTGTTTAGTTTCAGACATTTTTGCCTCCTTCATTTAAAAGAACGGGGCTCTCTCCTGCGTTATCATAAAGCGCCCATTCATCCACAAGGACTTTATATAATGTTTCAAAATGGCCCCAGCCGGTTTTGAAACGGCACCGGATCACGTCCTCCGCTACATTATGCCCGCCTTCCTTGACGCGCTGCTTCACACGGGCAATAGCAAATTCAGGATCAGGAAGTTGCAGATAAAACATTTTAACATTATAGCCTTTCTTTTGCCATTGCGGAATAAGTCGTGCATAAGTCCTGCCGCTCAGAGTCGTCTCAAAGGAAAAGCTTTCACCCTTTTCCAGGTACTTATTCATCATCCCTATCATCATTTTGGCCGCTTGAATCGAACTTCCCTCAGGATGGAAAGGATTGATGCCGGCGGCAATCATATCAGCATTTATAAAATTGGGGCATTCAGCCTCTTTTGGCAGGAATTCCGTGGCAAAGGTTGTTTTACCTGCCCCATTTGGACCTGCAATGATAAAAATCTTTTTCTTTCTTCTCATAAACCGATCCCGAGGATACCTTCATTGGCATATTAAAAGTGAAGATGGGAATTCTTTTTTTTATTTCTAATAGTTGAAAAGCTTAGAAAAAATTAGCTCTTTATTGCGGATTGGTCAAGAAAAATTGTCCGGAGGACAATTTCCGGACAAAAGAATACTGGGGGCTGGAGACAGCAGGGGAGAACCGGAGAGGAGGAGATGAGCATCCACCTTTGAACGTCCAACGCTCGACATCGAATGAAAAAATAGCTGAGATCGAAATCGATCTCCCGACATCCGATGTAGAATGAAATGGAGAGGAAAATATAAGAAAACTTCATCTTACCCTGACAGGACTTGCCGAATGGTTGGGATAGATGATGTCTGCAAGTCCCATAAGTTTATGCATGCTGTCATGGGCCTGCTGCACATCTTCATGAATGCCGGGAATTGCGATATTGTCTCTATTAAAATTCTCGGCCACACAACAGAACCCGGAAACAGCCGCCCTGCCTTCCCTTGTCTCCGCTATGACAGCCTGCGCGCCCTGTGAGTGACCCGGCACAAGTGCAACCTTGATCCATGGGAACAATTCCATGTCTCCATCTATCAGCTCGAATTTCACATCCTTATAGAAGCCAGGCACATACATGTTGGAAAAGTAGGGATGAGGATTCAATGCCGCTTGCAGTTCTCTCTTTTGCACGAATACCGGGCAGTGACGGAACAGGTTGAGAAAGGCGACGTGATCAAAGTGCAGATGGGTAAGGATGACAGCATCTATATCTTTAATGGCCAGATCAAACCGGCTGAAATTCTTCTCAATAGATTCTACATCCTCTATGTGAGGCATCGGCCCCGCTGCATAGCTGTCCGCATCGCATCCCGTATCCACAAGGATGTTGCGGTCCGCGCCCTTGATAAGGAACGCGCCGTAAAACATCTCCACATACCTGCCGAAGTTTCTCAGGTATGTCAGAAAGTGCATAGGACGGATTGTCTTAGCTGTCTGTAAGGGGTAGATAATATATTCCGTCATTATAATCTCTGATCAGTACTTTCCATATATTTATTAGAAATATTATATAGATCCAGTAACAATTTCAAGCTTATATTTAATTTTACAAAGGTCAAGGACCCTTGACTGCAGATCAATGAATTTTATTTGACTATAAACCTTACAGGTAAAGTCTCTGATACATTCCCTTCAATATCCGACCTCACCCTGGCCATTGCCGTATGATTCCCTTTTTGCATGGGCCAGAGGTAATTGTCGGATGTGGTTGTGGCCTTCAGTTCATTATCAACGTACCATTCAATATATGAATTGGCAGGAAGCCCCGAAAGCCTAAATGGGAAGGCCTCATGATCATCCGGGATTCTTGGGTCCATTGCCAGCTGCAGTCCGGGAGAAGGCTGCAACATGGCAATGGGGATTTCATCAACATGGTTCTTTGCGTATTTTTTAAATGTTGTGTCCGGCGTAAACCATTCGCTGTATGATCTGCAATTACCATCCGAGGGCAACCCTGTGTCCCGGCAGATATCCTTTCTGACGAGCCGCGGACTCAGATAAAGCGGAGATGTCTCATGGTTGCGGTTAAGCTCCGCGAATATGGAACGCAGTACCATGGCTGGCCCCTTTGATCCGGTAATCCCATCCATGGCCATGCGGTTCACGTTGCCCATCCACACGCCTACTGTATAGTCATCGTTGTAACCTACTGCCCATGCGTCCCGGTAATCGCTTGAAGTCCCGGTTTTAACCGCAGTCTGGACCGGAAAACTAAGAAGGCCTCCTGAACCGAACTCCAGACTGCGGGCGCTGGGATCCGACAGGATGTTCCCTATCAAAGAGGCTGCCTCGGAAGAAAAGACCTTATGCACATCGCTTGCACCGGCCTCTTCGTTCAATGTCATTTTAAGCGGATAATAAACGCCTTGATTGGCAAGGGTTGCATAGGCCTGCACCAGTTCATATAATCTTATCTCACCGTTTCCCAGCGCCAGACCGTCCCCATAATAATCAGGACGCTCTTGAAGGCTGTTCATCCCTAATTGATGCAGGCATGTCAGGAAATTTTCAACCCCGATGAATTGAAGGGTGCGCACGGCAGGCACATTCAGGGAATTGCCGAGCGCCTCTCTTAATGTCAATAACCCGTAATGGATCCTGCTGTAATTTTGATATGAATGCAAACCCGTGCCCACAGGTTCGGCAAGGGGGGAATCATCTATCAGGGTAGCTGCGGTCCAGCCCTTTTCAAGGGCAAGGGCATAGACAAAGGGCTTAAGCGTGGAACCAGGCTGACGCGGCGTAGATGCCGTGTCGATCCAGCTGCCGGGGGTGTCATCGGACCTCTTGCCGCTGTTTACCCATGCCAGGACCTCATGGGTGCGGTTATCCGTTATCACAACAGCCCCGTTATCTATACCGCTTTTAGAAAGATCCTTTATTCGATTGTCCAAAATAGTCTTGGCCGTTGACTGCAAGGTCGCGTCCAGTGTCGTATTCACCTGCCCTTTCACCGGCAATAAGGACGAAGACCTTGACCGGTAAAAAAAATCGATAAACGGCCCTGCGTCCGTTATCAATTCCGAGTCCCTGATCCTGATAGCCTCCTGCAGTATCTGAGTCTTCTCCTTTTTATCAATTATACCCTGTTTTTGAATCAATCCTGCCAGTCCGGCCATGGGTTTCTCTATGGCAACTATGCTTTTATGGATATCCAGCCTGCTTGGAGCCCGCACCATAACCGTCAGGGCGAGCATCTCTTTTCTGCTGAGTGTCTCAAGGTCGCGGTCAAAATAATAATGCGCCGCCTGGACCACACCTCTTCGCTGACCGGCGTATGGTATCTCGTTTAGATAGAACTCAAGTATATTGTATTTTGAAAATCTCTTTTCCAGCAGCGATGCCTCAATGCCTTCAAGCCAGCGGGACCACAGGGTCCTGGGACGGGGATGCCACATGCGCACTACCTGTTCGCTGATGGTGCTTGCGCCCCTAACAGCCTCCAATGCCCTGCCGTTTTGCCATATCGCATTTAAACGGGCCAGCCAATCAACCCCGCCATGCGTATAAAACCGTTTGTCCTCCGAGATGACAAAGACCTGCTGCAGAAATTCAGGCGTCTCATGGAGCGGCACATAATCATAGTTATTCCATCTGTTCTGATAGGTCATGGTAAGAGGGACATTGTTTCGGTCAAGGATGCGTATCCTGCGGACATCGGAGGAATCCGGCACAAGGGTCTCAGGAAGCGGCAGGAGGTCCCCATGGGTCTTCCAGGCAAAGGCCGCAATGGCTGCTGCCAATGCTATTAATGTGGTTGCAAACAATCTATGTTTTTTCATTTTAGTTTAAAAAGACCTTTGTATTAATATATTCCTTATTTCTGTTCCTCACCCATCTTCACATTCAATACCGCCGGCGAACCCTTTCCGAATACATCCGGGTCATACATCTCTTCCGCATGGGTCGGCATTACTGTGAATTCTCCCGGCGCAATCGCCTGGGCGGTATAGGACAGATGATAATTGCCTGCACTCAGATATTCGGAATAGAATATCACCGCGTTATGCCGCAATTCCTGGTGATAAAAACTCCATCGCGACATCCCGTAATAGGACCATTCGCCATAGTGGAACCACCAGGAGTCTGCAGCGTAATCGGATCCGGCCTTATCCGCATCAACTGTTGATGAAGTCGCGAGATCGCGGTTAACAGGCTCAAGTCCTCCCGGCACATGATCATCAACCACTACAAAATTTCTCGCCGCAGGCAGGGAGACATAGAGATCCACGCGCACCAGTTCACCTCTTTTGATCGTCATGGGGCTCTTTAGAAGTATCCACTTGCCGTCCCGCTCCACGCTGTATTCCCTGCGGACATCTATGCCCGCGTTTACAGGATCAGACTTAAGCGCCTTGGGCGAATAAGAGAGTCCGACGCTGTAATAAAAACGTCCCTGCCCTTCCCTTTCCAATGTTACGGCTGCCTTGCGTCCGGGGTCTTTTCCATTGACAGGCCTCTTAAGTTCTACGGGATTATCGCGCACATCCGTAAATTTCGCCGCGCCCATGGTCTCCTTATCCAGCAAAGCCTTTATGGTCATTGCAGGATTTTCGCTTTCATATGCCCTGCTGTAATCAATCAAGGCATTCATGCAGAACATGTTTTCCTGTGTATTTTCCCATCGGCCGCTCTGTTTTCGGGTCTGGGTGATATAACGCACCATCTTAAAGGGGATATCGCCTGCCAGGGCCTTGCCCTCTTCAGTCCTGCCGTATGCCACAAGGGCGCTCAGCACTGCTGCGTTAGTCCTCAGCGATGATGTCAGTATCCTGCTATAGCTGTCATCAAAGGCCTCATTGAATACGAATTTTCCGCCTGTCTGATCCCCATGGGAAAGGATCATATTAAAGACCTCTTTACGCATGTCTTCAGCGCCGGTCATGCCTATGGCGGCCATCAGGAAATGCGCCTTGCCGAACAGATCCATATCCTTTAGATACGGCTGGTAACGTCTGAGGTCTTCAATTGTCACCTTGTTGTTTTCTGCCAATGCCGCCAGCGCGACAGCCCTGACTGTCGATGCCATGCCTTTGGAATAGAAATCCGGCGCAACATCCTTCCTCAGCATGGTGATGAGATACCCATGCAATTTTTCTTCAACTGTAGACGGCACTGTATACCCGCCGTCCCTCAGCCAGTTGAATGCAAGGGCCGTGTATGCGCTTAGATACGGGTCGGTATATCGGTCTTCAGGGATGTAATAGGCCATGCCGCCATTAGGCGCTTGATTGGACGCCGCCAGATCCAGCATGGACTGGGGCATCTCCTTCGAGCCTTCCCATGTAAATTCATCGGACATGTATTTTTTAAGATTCTGGTAATGGGATGCCATCACACCCTTTGTCAGTTTCTGCTCCCAGCATCCATAAGGATAATTGCCGATATAATTGAAGGCCCCTTCAATATTGCCTATAACAGTAGGCGAAAGCGTCACATAGACCTTGCCTGCGTCTGTCCTTATGTTGTCAGGAAATTTAATCGATTCGGCAATATTGCCTGAAACCGATGATCCGTATGTGGCAGCGGTCTCAAGGCCTGCCATCTTACGCACCTCAAGTTCATGCACAACACCGTCCTGATCCGATGCATCCCCCCCTTTTGCAGTAAATCTGATCTTTCCATCGCCTTTGGCAGTAAGAGGCAGCCAGACAGTAGATCGTTTGTACGGCTCTGCCGTTACAGTCTGAGTGATCTGACGGTCTTTCTGACCTGCCTGTGTTTCAATTGCGCCTTTGGCGGTTATCGTTACCGTCAGTTCACGCGTCTTATCCGTGCGGTTCATAATGGTGAAACCCGCCTGGAAACTGTCCCCTTGTGTTATCTGGTTCGGCATCACGGGACGCACCTCAGTCGGCCTGTTGACTGCAAAACGCCCCTCGCCCAATCCCATCCGGTCGCCGGGTGTCACAGCCATGACCAGGACGCGCCATCCTGTCAGATTATCAGGCGCCTCAAACTCAATGCTTGCCTTATCCTCCTTATCCGGTTTGATGGAAGGATTCCAGTAGGAGACAAATTTAAAAACCGATCTCAGTCCCAGCTCGGTTCCGCCATCGCCTGCCGGGTCCGCACCCTTTTTTTCAAATTTCTGTCGGCCTACCAATTGCATTAGAAGACTGAAATTATCCACATCAAGCCCATCGATTGAATAAAAGCCCTTATATGGATCAAAATAATCCCGCCCCCCCGCTATAAGATCAAGGACCGCCTCGTCAAGGACTGCTACAGCCAGTTCGATGGGCTCATTGCTGCCGTTATTGCGGGATGCTGCGTGCAGGTCAACCTTGACCCTGTCCCCCGGCTTATAGGTCTCCTTTTCAGGCTTGACCTCGATCTCAATCTCTTTATAGGGATCAGAGACTGTTGTCTCAACATAGCCCATGCGAAAGGCCGGTTTGCCCAGGTCCACATCATCATCACCAAGAGGTTGATCCACCCTTGGGGACATTACTACTGCGGAAACGTAATATCCGGGGATATAGTCCTTTTCGACCTTGAACTCTATTACAGGGGTTGCCGTATCAAAGGTCTGAATCCAGGATTTCAGGATGCCGTAACGTTCAAGGGTAACCAGCGCCTTTGCGCCGGGGAATGGATTTTTCACAAGATACCTTGCTGTCTCTCCGACCTTGTATTCCCTCTTTTCAGCAACAACCTCCAGGGCGTTGTTCTCATTCTCCTCCCATATAACCGATCCTTTGCCGGTGACCCACTGGGAAATCTGCGTCTGGTGTTCCCTGCCTTTGGTGTCCTTGATGACGGCCGTTATCCTGTAGGACCCGGACTTTTTAGGAGTGAACGCAAAATTAACCGGCCGGCCCGCAGATTCAATCACATGACTTTCCGCCTCTACCCATTGATGGGTGTACTGGGTCAGATATGCGTTACCTGCGCCCTTGACCCTCGCTGCGGTCGTCTCTCTATTTTCAACTTTAATGTTAATTGGAACGCCGGAGACCGGTTTGCCTTGGGCATCCACTGCAAGCAGATCGACTGTGCCGGGTTTATCCCTTTCAAGGATCCATGAGATGGACCGCAGTCCCACAAATCTGTCCCTGGCAGCATAATTAGCAGCTGCGCTGCCGGCGATATATTTCCCCCTATCATCCCGCACAGCGCTCTCAGTCTCCAGCCTGCCGTATAAGATCCGGCTCTCGGGAAGAGTGAAACCTGTGGTGAGATCTCCCTTGTCATCCACATTGCCGTCTGTCTGATGCAGCATCTGTTCCGAAGGGGTCCCCGGGACATAGCTGTCAAATGAAAAATCCCTGGCCGACGGATCATCAGAATAAAACCCCCGGCTTTTTAATGTGACGGTAACCCTTGTTGATGCATCCGCGTAAGGGCCTCCGCCATGGAGTCTTGCCTGAGTGGTGATTTTCAATTCATCGCCCGGCTGAAAGTCCTGTCCGTTGATATCCGTGGCAACCTTGAAGGGTGACGGCGTAAAATCGCTTACAAGGACCCTCATGGGCTCCCAGGCGGATTTGTTGAAGGAAGAGGAAAGCTGGAATTGATACCATCCGACAGCGCCTGTCTTCGGCACGGTGAATTCGCCCTGATAGGCCCCGAAATCCGATAAAACAAGATCTTTTATCTCATGGACTGTCTTGCCCATAGGGTCAATGACCTTCAGGTTATAACCTTCCTTTGGGGCAGGAACAAATTTCTCATTATCCTGATTGCGGACATAAAACTTGTATTGCATGGTGTCGCCTGCCCTGTATACTCCCTGCGCGGTTGCGCCCCAGGCATGGATATGTCCATACTTGCTTCGCCTTTCCGACCAGACCGTATATTTGGATGCCTCAGATTCGTTGACCTGGAATTCATTATCCAGCGGCAAGAGTGCAAGATCTTGTTCCTTTTCAACTCTTACAAAGAGCCTTGAATTGTTCTTATCATATACATAAGATAAATTAAGTTTTGGATCGATCTTCTCCGACCCGTCCAGAAACGCGGTTCCGTCGGAACCCGTGATCCCCTCCGTAAGGATTTCAGGGGTCTGGGTGAGTCCTTTATAGGTATCCTTGTAGACCTTGACCTTTGCCCCTGTAACCGGTTCGCCTGTCGCAAGATCAGTCACCCACACCATTGTGTTAAAGTGACCGACTTTTGCATGCACCTGGAAGGGCGTAACCTGCGCATAAAACCATCTTTCGTGATAATTATCGGAAACGGCAGGCATAGTAGATACTGTGCCCTGCAACACCCCCGACTGCCCGTAAAGCATCTTTCGGACCTGCATTGGAATCTTCACGGCCAGATCCTTGACCTTTGGCAATGAAAGTTCCTGCTTTAAGGAAACTTCCTTGCCATTTGCAGTCAGCCTGTCAAATGTCAAGGTCATCTTATCCAGGTTGGTCACAACAACCGGCATATCGCTATCCACATTTTTTTCCAGTACCGACAAGGGATTTAAAAGGTTATAATCAGGCAGCCTGTGATCAGTTGTGAATGCAATGTCGATCGGATTATTCAGTGTCCGGCCGAACTCATCATGCAGGTCAAGGCGGCTTTTAACGTGGTAAACCTGATTTGCCTTCAAGATCCCGGGCAGCCATATACTGTATTCCTGCCCGCGATGATGGGGCGACCTCAAGCTGGAAGAATCCCCCATATCCTCCCACGGGTCATAATCCGTTTGTCCGCCTGAGAGGCCCGGATCGAATTTGATGCGGTCTTTTATCTCAGAATTGACAACAGGCGATGAAAACACAAGACTAACAGATCTCATGGGATTGCAGAGATACTGTATGCTGTAGATTTTTCCGGGTTCTATTAAAAATTCATTTCCTTTGTTATCGGTGCATTTAATGCCTTTAAACACAAACTCAGGGAACGTCTCAAAGCTCACTAGGTTTCGGACCTCCACCCCTTTTTCAGGACCAAGCGCGGATATGAGCCCCGGCTCTACCCTTAGCTCCAAGGAGGCATCATCAGGGAGCATATTTTCCGGAGAGATGAGCCATACGCGTCTTGCCTCTGTGTTGTCTTTTTTGGCATTGACGGTCTCTGCATTCTTAACCGGTTCAGCGGTTGTTGCACCGTATGTGTTTATCTTGCCGAGGGATTCAACAAGCTGTTTTAATAAACCTCCTGAGGATGATCTTACGTCTTCAGGCATTGCAACCAAGGCGAGATTCTCACCCGGCAGGGGGAGGATTATTGGAGTCTCTTGCAGATCCGTATCAGGCGCTGCCTTCACCTTAGTTCTTCCCTGAGTCTGTCCGATGATTTTCATAAAAATATGTTTTTCAACAGAATCCTGTGAAACAGGCTGGTTGAAGGTCATCCGGATAACCGGAAAGCCCGGGGCCTTCCATGTCTTAAACCATATGTGAACAACCTCCGGACGTTCGGTGATAAAGCTATGCCTCACAGGTTCCTTAAGGGTTGCGCCGTCTTCCGCCTTAATGCCCGGATTGACCAGGATAGCATATCTGGTTGCAGGAGAAAGGGCGGACTTTTCATCCATCATACAGGCAAGGGCGCTGGTGTTGAGCCAGCGCCATTGACCTTTGACCTCAGGTGTGATCTTTATCGGAATCTCCGGGGCATCACGGTCCATGCGCCCCACGGAGACAACCGCCCGATTAAACTGGAACACAATCTGACGCCCGGCGGGCACATCATCACCGCTGGGTGTGATGTTCAGGATCTGCAGCGGCTGAGCGCCCTGATTAGTTTTGGCTGAATCAAGTGCGTAGAGCGTGGAAGAGCATATGATAATGAATAATATTGCCAAAATAAAACACTTCATAGATCGAGCCATATAACCTCCGATAAAGACTATATTATCAATACGGACATATTGCGAACTGTTCCGGCAAAAGCACTATCCGTAATGAATCCGAGAATGCTTTCTTGGATGAACACTTGATTAATCCCAGATTATACAATAGAAATCTGCTTAAGTCTGGTTTGTCCCGATTATGCTTGTGAAAACCGGGCCATGGGCCGGTTTTCACAGACCGGGAAAAGGAGCCTGACCTCAATGGCTATTGCATAATCCAGGTTAATAATATTTTAGAAGACTGTTAAATTTTGGCAGCAATAAATCAATTTTATTTAATCGACATAAGAACAACTATAATCGGCGATCCTTTTTATCCTGAGCCCGAACTTGGATTTAGCCGGCACTTCGAAGGCCTCCCCTCCTTCAATCCGTTTCCATGCTTTTTCCCCCGGGAGCATTACCTCCAGTACACCGCTCATGATCTCCATGATCTCCTTTTTATCGGTGTTGAATTCATAATCGCCTGGGAGCATGACACCAAGTGTCTTTTTAGAACCATCCGGGAAAAGGATTGAACGACTTGTGACCTTCCCATCAAAATATATATTCGCTTCCTTAACAACTGTTACATTTTTAAACTCAGACATAGTTTTATCCTTCCTAAATCTCTTATAATATGAATATTTTCTATTACAGAAATATTACAAATCGGGTTTGAAATTTTTCCATTCTTAGCTTCCACATTATATTAGTTACGCAAATTCATGCAACTTTAATTATCCATTTTTGATGATATTTTTTTTATATTGACACGCCTATTAATAATTTTATATATTTTCATTGAATGACCATTCAATCAATAAAGGAGATTTGTCTTGGGCAGAAACAAGATGCTGAATATCAAGATCAAGGATGAACGCAGGGAACGGATATTATCCGCAGCCCTGGGACTCTTTGCAACAAAAGGTCTCGCTGCAACAAAGATCACGGACATCGCTTCTGCACTTGCTATCTCCCAGGGCCTTGCGTACCACTATTTCAGGTCCAAGGAAGAGATCTTTGTTGAATTAATAAGATATGCCTTTACAAGGATGAATGAGGCATGCCGCTATCTGGAATCGCTGGATCTACCTCCCCTTGAAAAGATCAGATTGGCAATAGTAGAGCTGTTAAACGGCATTGAGAAGGATGAGGACACCCCCCTTTATCATCTGTTGATCGCACTGGCAACATCATCTGATGCGATACCGGAAGAGGCAAAGGCCTTGATAAAAAAAGAAGGCATGCTGCCATATGATGTGATTACCCGTATCATCATCCAGGGACAGAAAGACGGTTCCATCAAGAAATATGATGCAAAGGATATGGCCCTTGTCTTCTGGACATCAATCAAAGGTCTTGCCATCCATAAGGCGGCGCATGGCAGGAAATACAGGACTCCCAATCCTGAGATACTTTTAGATATGTTCATATAGTGGAGTTAAAAATGTCGAGTTTAAGAAGCAAATTTTTTGTATTTTTTTTAAAACATCGTCACCTTTTGCAGTTTCAGTTGAAAAGGACATCATCTGTGGATTGGAAGACATCCATTCCGCGTCTGCGCGAGGAGGTTGAAAGAAGTGCCGCTTCCTTCGCAAAGATGCCGTCTGGTTTTCTGCTTGAGCCTGTATCTATAAACGGCCTTAATGCCGAATGGATGTATCCTCCTGGTACCGCAAGAGACAAGGTCATACTCTATTTCCATGGAGGCGGTCTGGTTGTAGGTTCAGTCAGGGCGCACCGAGGCATTGTAGCCAAATTCGTCAAAGGAAGCGGGACAAACGCGCTGGTCTTTGATTATGCCCTGGCGCCTGAACACCCGTTCCCGGAAGGTCTGAACGATTCAATTGCCGCATATAAATACCTGTTGGCCGAAGGCATCAAGCCTTCAAAAATAGTATTTGCAGGAGATTCAGGCGGAGGCAATCTATGCCTTGCCTCAATGCTTGCACTTAAGGATAATGGCATCCCCCTTCCCGCTGCGGCAGTTGTCCTGTCTCCTTGGACGGACCTGAAGAATTCCGGCGAATCCTTTATTAATAATGCCGTGCTTGATACATTATGCTGGAAGGATGCCCAGGAGGTATTTGCCCAATACTATGCCAAAGACAATGATCCTGGATTGCCCTTGATATCTCCTTTATACGGAGACCTCAAAGGGCTGCCTCCCCTGCTTATGTATGCCGGATCAGATGAATGTCTGAGGGATGATTCTACAAGATTTGCAGCAAAGGCTAAAGAAGCGGGAGTGGATGTTATGTTAAGGATCGGGGAGGGACTTTTCCATTGTTATCCGGCATGCTCTCCCCTCTTCCCTGAGGCAAGACAGGCAATGAATGAAATATGCACTTTTATAAGGAAACACCTCGATGCATAAAATAAATCTTGATTTACTGTAAATCACGTTTTAAGCTTTTGTATTATAAAATGAGGTAAATATGAAAAAGCTGTTCATGCTGATTTGCATAACGATCTTCAGTTGGATCGGATGGCGGATAGGCGCCAAGATAGGATTCATGACCGGTTATATATTCAGTGTAATCGGGGGTATGGCCGGAATATACATCGGCTGGCGCGTAAAGCGGAATTACATGGAATGATCAATATTTGCTTTACAGCCTTCCGTTTGATCAATAAGCAAAAAAGATGTTCTTGTGAACAAAGAAAAGCCGGATACTCTAACCGGCTTTTCTTTCAACATGTTCCAGTTTTTAAAGCGGCTATTTATCTCCGGTAAATACCTTGTTGAATGCACCCTCATCGACAAGCTCTTTCAGGAGTCCGCCGTCCAACAGCTTTTCCACATCGTTAAGGGTGCCCTTCTCCTTGAATTTTATAAAATCCCCCAACATTGCCGTGCCAGCAGGCGCTGAACCGGGTGAGACTATTTTTATGCTGTCCTGTTTGCAGATCTTTGCTATGGATGTGCTATATTGAAATCCTCCGGCAATCTTTAGTCCCGGGCTTGCCACAGGCAGACGGTTTATGTAGATTGAACCGTCACGCATCTCAAACAATATCGTTTGATTATCCAGTATCC
>Ga0153915_10003399_pt1 | contig 14625 bp, 9 predicted proteins | sample Opewatmetagenome_2_FD_107003 | JGI IMG/M metagenome (GOLD analysis project Ga0153915, IMG submission 107003) | Freshwater wetland microbial communities from Ohio, USA - Open water 3 Core 3 Depth 3 metaG | ecosystem: Environmental > Aquatic > Freshwater > Wetlands | place: USA: Ohio, Lake Erie...
CGCATCGGCGTTGCGTGGCGTCCGGTGCCCGGATCCTCGCTCGTGATTCGCGCCGGCTACGGCATCTACCGCAATCAGAACGTGTATCAGCCGATCACGCTGCTGCTCGCGCAGCAGCCGCCGCTGTCGAAGGCGTTCACGATTGCGAACACGCCGGCCACCCCGTTGACGCTCGCCAATGGATTCACCGAGCCCGCTACCGCGGCGTCGAATACATTTGCCGTCGATCCGAATCTGCGTGTGGGCGACGCGCAGAACTGGCAGGCGCTCATTCAGCGTGACCTGCCGGGTTCGCTGACGATTACGGTCACATATCTCGGTACCAAGGGCACCGATCTGCTGCAGGAGTTCGTGCCGAACACGTATCCGGCGGGCGTGGCGAATCCGTGTCCCGCATGTCCGTCAGGGTTTATCTATCTGACCTCGAACGGCAGTTCCACCCGCCATGCCGGGCAGTTTCAGGTGCGTCGACGCCTTCGGAACGGCCTGACGGCCAGCGTGCAGTACACGCTGGCCAAGGCCACGGACAACGCGACGGCGTTTGCCGGCGTGAACCTCTCGGGGGCGGCAATCGCACAAGACTGGCGGAATCTGGACGGCGAGCTTGCGCCATCGAACTTCGATCAGCGCCACCAGGTGACCGCGCAGTTCCAATACACGACCGGCATGGGCGTCGGCGGCGGCGCGCTGCTCGATGGCGTCAAAGGAACGCTCTTCAAAGGATGGACGGTCACCGGGCAGCTCACGACCGGCAGCGGCCTTCCATTTACGCCCGTGTACCTTGCGCCGGTTCCCGGCACCGGCATCGTCGGCTCGCTTCGTCCGAGTCTGACTGGCGCGTCGCTCGATGCGCCGTCGGGCTACTACCTCAATCCCGCCGCGTATGGCGCGCCAGCCAGTGGACAATGGGGAGATGCCGGCCGCAACTCGGTGACGGGTCCGATGCAGTTCAACTTCAACGCCGGAGTCGCGAGAACGTTCCAGTGGACCGAGCGCCTCAGCTTCGACTGGCGCATCGACGCGACGAACGTGCTGAATCGTGTGGTTTATACCGGCGTCAACGCCGTCGTGGGCGGTCCGCAGTTCGGTCTGCCGAGCCTGACGAACACGCCGCGAAAAATTCAAAGCACGATGAGACTGAGGTTCTAGTGGTTCGAGAGGTTCGAGAGGTTCGAGAGGTTCAAGTGGTGCACAGAGCGATTGTCGTGGGATTGACCGTCCTGGCGGTAGTCGGCGTGTCGACGCACGCGCAGCAACAGCCGCAGACGCCACCGGCGGGGACGCCGACATTCCGCAGCACGACGCGGCTGATCGTCCAGACCGTCAATGTCAAAGACAAAGACGGCAAGCCGATTGAGGGCCTCACGGCGAAAGATTTCATCGTCACCGAAGACGGCGAGCCGCAGACGGTGAGCTTCGTCGAGTTCCAGCGGCTGCCGCCGCCGCGCGCGACGGGACAGATCACCGTCGGCGACGTGGCGCCCGAGGCGGCGCCCGACTCACGGCCGCCGGCGTCGAAGAAAGTCGAATCGACGACCGACGTGCGAATTGCGTCGGGACAGCCGGGCGACATCAAATATCGCAACCGTCGCCTGATGGTGCTGTACTTCGACATGACGGCGATGCCGCCGACGGATTTGCTGCGCGCCTACAACGCGGCCGTGAAATACATCAAGACGCAGATGACGCCGGCGGATCTCGTCGCCGTCATGGGTTTTCAGGGCGGCGGCGTGCGCGTGCGCCAGGACTTCACCGACAACAAGGAGCAGCTGCTCGACGCCGTCCAGAATCTCGTCTTCGGCGAAGACAAGGACGGCGACGGCATTCCGGACCAGCTCGAAGAAGGCACGGCCTTCGGACAGGACGATGCGGAGTTCGCGATTCTGAATACCGATCGCCAGCTGTCGGCGCTGCAGACGGCCGTCGGGATGCTGCGGCCGCTGCCGGATCAGAAGTCGCTGGTGTATTTCGCGAGCTTCCTCCGGCTGAACGGCGTCGACAACATGGCGCAGCTGCGGGCGACGACCAACGCCGCGCTGCGCGCCAACGTGTCGATTTTTCCCGTCGACGCGCGCGGGCTCGTGGCGGACGCGCCGCTCGGCGACGCGACGAGGAGATCGCCAGGCGGCATCGCCATGTTCACGGGACAGACCGCCGGCCAGCAGATGGGGCAGTTCCAGCGGTCGCAGGACACGCTGTACGCGCTCGGCAAAGACACCGGCGGCAAGGCGATGTTCGACAACAACGATCTGTCGATGGGCATCGTGGCTGCGGCCGAATCGGTGACGAGCTATTACATCCTCGGCTTCTACAGCAATCACACGGCGCTCGACGGCAAGTTCCACCGCGTGAAGATCTCCCTGGCGGCGTCGGCGTCCACCGTGAATGCCGATGTCACCTTCCGGCAGGGCTACTACGCGGACAAGGAATTCGCGAAGTTCAGCGAGGCCGATAAGGAACGGCAGCTCGAAGATGCACTGATGCTCGACAACCCGGTCACCGACATCACCATCGCGATGGAAGTGAACTACTTCCAGCTCAATCGCGCCGAGTATTTCGTGCCCGTAGCCGTCAAGATCCCCGGCAGCGAGCTCGCGCTCGCACGCCGGCGTGGCGCGCAGCGAACCCTGATCGACTTCATCGGCGAAGTGAAGGATGAATTCGGCATCACGATTCAGAACGTCCGCGACAAGCTCGACATCAAGCTGAGCGACGACACGGCGGCGCAGCTCGCGAAGCGGCCGATTCAGTACGAAACCGGGTTCACGCTGCTGCCCGGCAAGTACGTGATCAAGTTTCTGGCGCGCGACTCGGAGACGGGCCGCATCGGCACCTTTCAGGCGGGATTCGTCATCCCGAACCTGAACCGGGAAGAGCAGCGCATTCCCATCAGCACCGTCGTCCTCAGCAGCCAGCGCGTGCCGTTCAACGAAGCGATCTACAACGTGCAGCGCACCGAGGCGGAGAAGAACATCAACGCCAACCCGCTCGTGTACGACGGGCAGAAGCTGATTCCAAGCGTCACGCGGGTATTCAGTAAAGCACGCGACATGTATGTCTTCCTCCAGGCGTATGAGCGGGGCGCGACGACGACGCAGCCGCTGGTGGCGTTTGTGACGTTCTACCGCGGCGACGCGAAGGCGCTCGAGACGGCGCCGCTGCCGGTGACGGACGGCCTGGAGCAGCGCTCGAAAGCCGTGCCGTTCAGATTCTCGGTGCCGCTTGGCGCCCTTGCGACCGGGCGCTACGACTGCCAGGTGACCGTGCTCGATCCCGGGGGACAGAAGGTCGCCTTCTGGCGCGCGCCCGTGGTGCTCGTCCCGTAGCGTCCGGCTTCAGCCGGACGTTCACAATCAGAACCGCGTCGTCAGCCCCACGCGAACGGCTCGCGGCGAGCCTGGCGAGATGTTCGTGTTGCTGTCGGCGTTGATGTAGTACCGCGCGTCGAACAGATTCCCGACGTTCAGCTGCAGCCGGAGCGTTGACGTCAGCGAGAAGAAGATCGCGGCATCGGCCCGCACGTAGCCAGGCAGTGTGACCGTGTTGTCGATCGCGGCGAACATGTCGGAGCGGTACATCACGCCGAGCCCCGCGCCCAGCCGCGGCGCGAACTGATATCGGTTCCACAGTGACAGCGTGTGGTGTGGCACTTGAGCGACGGTCGCGCCAAGGGCGGCCGACACCGTCGCGCTCGTGATGAACGCGTTCTGATACGCATAGCCGCCGGCGATCTGCCACTTCGCCCCGGGGTTCCCATTCACACCGAACTCGTAGCCGTTCGTGCGCTGGCTGCCGGTCTGGACGATGCGCATCGGGTCGTTCGGATCCGTCGATCGTGTGTTCGTGCGATCGAGGCGATAGAGCGCCGTGTTGAGTGAGAGCGACTCGCGAAGATCCCACTTTGCCCCGATCTCGTAGTTGTCGAACCGCTCCGGTTGCACCTGCTGCGTGATCGTCGTCAGCGACGCGAATTGATCCCCGGAGCTGGGGAGATACGACATCGTGTAGCTGCCGTACAGCGATACCGGCTTGATCGGTTTGTAGACGACGGCGCCGCGCGGCGAGACGAGGTTGTCGGGCCGGCTCAAATCGAGGCCCGAGCGATTGTCGTGGTAGTTCAGGTTGAAGTAGTCGTAGCGGACGCCGGCGACGACCTGCACGGCTTGTGAGAGCTGAATCTGATCCTGCGTGTACGCGGCGGCGACATTCGTGCGCAGATGGTTGTCCGCGTCGGTCGCGCTCTGCCGGAACGTCACCGGCGTCGTGATCAACGTGTTCGCGATCGGAACGACGATCGACGTCGTGCTGTTGTTGAAGAAGCCGGTGTTGCGGAAGTTGTCCGTGAGCTGCGTGCCGAATTCGACCCCGGCGACGAGCGTATGCGTGATGGCGCCAATGGTGACGGGATAGATGGCGTCCGTCTGATTGAAGACGTTCGTCCGTTTCGTCGCGTTGTTATAGGCCGTCATCGTGATCTGTGATCTGTCGGTGCTCACGGCCCCAGGCACGTAGTTCTGATAGCCGCGATCGTAGTTGCCGACGAGCGTCCGGTTGTGCACGCGAAGCGTGCCCTCCTGATGCTCGACCGTCGCCGAGACGAGATTCACGCGTGCGTTCACCCAGCCGATCGCCGGGTTGCCGTAGACGGTCGACGGATCGGCGTCCATCGGGCGGCCCTGATAGGACGAGATGCCGCGATCGGAACCGCGATGGTCGTAGAGGTTCTCGTAGCCGAGCGTGATCTTGGTCTTCAGATCGGGCATGACCGTGACGGTCGGGTTCAATCCGTAGCGCTCGAGTGTGACGCCGTTGCGGAAGCTGCCGTCGTTTTCGTACATCCCGTTGAGGCGGAAGGCGACGCGATCGCTGAGCGCGCGATTGACGTCCCCGGCGACGCGCCGATCGCTGTAACTGCCGACGTGCATCGACAGCTCCTGCACCGGCATGAAGCCGGCTTCCTTCGTGACGCGATTGATGACGCCGCCGCCACCGCCGCGCCCGAACATCGTTGCGTTCGGACCCTTGATGGCTTCGATGCGATCGAGGTTGTAGAGATCGCGGTAGTACTGGACGTCGTCGCGCACGCCGTCGACGAAGAAGTCGGCGGAGGAGTTGTTGCCGCGGATGATGACCTGGTCGCGGTTGTTCTCGCCCTGGTGGACGCTGACGCCCGGCATGTAGCGGACCGTGTCGCCGACGCTCTGCATCAACTGGTCAGCGATCAGCTGTTTGGTGATGACCGTCACCGATTGCGGCACGTCCCGGGTCGGCGTCAGCGTCTTCAATGCGCTCGTCACCGACGGGGGCTGATAGGTCGGCGGCGCGGCGACATTGACGGTGTCGCGAAACCCGGCCACCTGCAGCGTCACCGTTCGCGACTCGTTTTCGCCGGGCGCGGCCGTCACGGCGAACGTCGCCGCGGCAAACCCTTCGGACTCGATTGTGACCGTGTAGCGTCCGGCCCGAAGCGGGAGGGTGAACTCGCCAGCCTGGTCCGTCACAGCGGAGTCGGGTGTGACGTTCCCTGCGGAGCTCGTCGAGATGCGCGCGCCGGCAATCGGCGCGCCAGTGGTGTCGAGGACTTTTCCGTGAAATGAGAACGGTGCCTGCGCGGCGGCTGGAGAAGAGAAGAGTTGGATGAAGAGGGCGGCAGCGGCGAGAATCAGCAATCGGCGTGACACGACAATCTCCTGCGTTGTGATAATGAGACTCAGTCTCAATAAGTCCTGCCCAGCTTATATCCGACTCCTTTGGTCGGTCAAGGTCGTTTGCCTCTTCACCGCTACTCCAGTGCTTGCGCAGACGGAACTCGCTGGTCCGTCACGAGATGCGGCTCGTGCCGCCATCGTGTCTCCCGTCGTGTTTGACCCGTTGTTGACGCTGCCGCTGACCTCGGGGCCTCAGGGCGTGGTCGACGTCCATGGCAGCGACGTCGTGGCGACGGCCCACATCGCCGTCCGAAACGGCGACGACAGCTACGGGATTCTCGCGAGCGCGCCGCTCTCGTCGGCCGATCCGTCGACCTCAGTCGATCCGAGAGGGCTGCGGCGCCACGCGTCCCTCGGATTTCATCTCACCAACATCATCTGGCACCCGAAAACACAAGGCGGAGACGTCGTCGCGCCGTGGGCGTTGTTCATCCATGCGGACTATCGATTCAATCGCGCGGAGTATGAGTTCGCCGATGGGCAGACGCTGCAGCGCAGGACCGACACGCGGCTGAACGATACGGCATCGATGCTCTTCGGCGCGCAGCTGTTCTCGACGCCGCGCCGGCCCGGCTACTTCTTCGGCTTCAGCTACACGTATTCCGCCGTGTTCGAGCAGTCCGGGGAAACAGCGACGAACGGGTTGCCGCTGGAAGGCCCGGCGAAAGTGCGCGGCAACCTGCTGCGCGTCGAGATGCGGCATCCCTTCGCGCAGCGCTTCGGCTTCAATCCGTCGATCACGTACGAGAAGAATTCAGGCGTGACGACGATCGACGCGACCGGGTACGCGCGCGTGCAGGCAGGTTATGTCGGCCTTCGACTCGGCAACGAAAGCACGCACGAGGGCCGCGGCGGATTTTTCGCGACGGCGTTCGTCGGCTGGGAACGTTAGCTGGACAAACGGATCCTGTAGCCCGCGCCGACCTCCAGGAAGTCGGCCTTGTGGCCATCGATCGAGCGAATCGCCACGGTTCCCCAAAATCGATCGCTGAAGCGATAACGCCATCCGAACCGCTGGTACAGGCGCGGCACACTCGCCTCGCCGTCGAATCCGCGCGCCACGTTGTAGCCGGCATGCACGAACACGCTGAAGCGGCCGATGATGTGTTCGTACCCGCCGTACATGCCAATCGCCCACCGTTCCACGGGCGCCGCGCGCCATTCTGTCGTGAGGCCATTCACCGAACCGCCCACGGCGCCAGTGCCGCCGTCGTACGTGACATCGGTGCCGCCGGCGATTTTTCCGAATCGGTAGAACTGCCGCTGCAGTGCCGCGGTCGCGTGGAAGACGCCGAAGTCGTGGCGCAGCATCGGGCTTCTTTGTTCGATGACGTTCTTCAGTCCTGCAGCGCCCCCGACGAGGAGCTCCCACTGCGGTTGAAACTGCGGTGAAGGCGCGGCAGATGCAGATCTCGCAGGCGTCTTCGGTCGTTCCCGCCCGAATCCGTACTGCACCATCACTTTCGGGCCGAGCACGTTGATGCCCTTGTCGGGCTGGACGACGCCGCCGTTCGACCGGTGCGTGAAGTCGATCCCGGTGAACACGGTCGTGCGCGGCGTCGCGAGATAGCGCAGATAGAATCCCCAGTCGATGCGGGCATTCAGGTCAGAGCCCAGCACTTCCTGCCAGTCCCATGACAGTCCCATGCCGAAGTCGGTGGTGACGGCCATGCGATCGGTGAGTCTGGCAAACGGCCACGAGAAGAACGTGTACGCTTCGAGCGGCCGCCCGTGCTTCGCGCCGTTTTCAAACTGCGCGAGCGAGACGCCGAAGCCGTAGGACGGCAGGCCGTACAGGTGATGCCAGTCCTCGTTGCCGTTCGTCTGCCGTCCGATTTCGACGGTGAGATCGGGCACCCAGTCGACCGTCTCGCCCTGTGCGTTTAATCCAAACGGAGTGCTCGGAAGGACGTGTGCGGGTGAAATGCCGGCGCGCACGAACCACGGATTGTCCAATCCTTGACCGCATAGCGTGCTCGCGTTCGCGAGCAGCACGCAGAAGACGATCCCGAGCGACAATCCGACTTTGCGCGCCCGTGACTCGCCGCGCATTCGTCACCCACAGTTAGGCCTTTGCAAGATACATGCCTGAGCCTGGCCGCAATCACATGCGTGATCTCAGCGGAATGGCGCGGAGCCACTGTTTCTCACTGCATTTCGCGAGCAGTGACGATAAAATGAGCGGGCTTTCAGCTCTTCAGTTCGGTCCCAGGAGATCATTGTGTTGCTGTCGAAGACTGTTTCTATCTTCGTCCTGGTGCTGTTGTGCGCGCGGCCCGTTCTCGCCGAAGACCAGAATTCAAGCTCTGCAGTTTCAAACGTCGACTCGAGCCGCTGGGAGCCGGCCGGTCCGCCCCCCGTCGATCAAGCGGGCACGGGCCGTCGCGGCTACGTGCTGCCGGCAGACAGTGCGGACGTCGCCGATCCGGGCGCGCATCAGATATCGGTTCACACCGTCGCCGCGAACAGCTTCTATCGTGAGGAAGCGAACGGTTTTCTGATCAGCCAGCGATATGAAGCGCACACCGTGGCGTTCGGCTTCCGTCGCGGGTTCAAGGTGTCCGGCTTTCGCCGCGTCGAGCTTGGCGGCCAGATCCAGTTCCACGAGAGCGATAACGGCATGCTGAACGGGTTCATCAGCGGATTCGAAGGCATGTGGGTGTCCATGACCGGCAGCGAGTCCGCGAGGAACCCGCTGCGCGCGAACGCGGCGACACTGCCACCGCTGGGCATGTTCATCACGAAAGACAACCAGCCCGTCTATCAGGCCGCGGGCCATGGACGCGGCTTCGGCGATGTCTCTCTGGTTGCCAAGGCGCTGCTGACCGACGGCGTCGCCGCGCGTGTCGCGCTCAACGTCGCGGGCGCGTCGGCATTCAGCGAAGGCAATGTCGCCGGCGTCGGTCTGAGCGTCGACAGGATGCTCGCGAGGTGGGCGGCCTTCCACGGCGACCTTCGCGCCAACATCCTGCTCGACCGTGTCAGCCAGTGGGGCCTGCCGCTCAGGCGCGCGTCGCTGGCGATGTCAGCCGGGCCCGAGCTGAAGCTCACGCGAAACAGCTCGCTCGGCCTGCAAATCGACGCGGGTGCGACGCCCTATCTGCCGACGGGCGCTGCGGCGTTTGACGAGGGATACGGCGACATCACGTTCGGCTTCAATCACCGCGTCAGTTCCGGTCGGCGTCCCCTGCTCGTGCAGATTTACGCGCGCGAGAACATGAACCTGCCGTTCCGCGTACGCTGGAACACGGATCCGGATCTGTCGATTGGAATGAAGATCTCGGTCTTGAGGTAGGGAAGTTAAACTCCTCCTGCCTCGCTACCTGGTGAACTTCACGCCGTCCTTGACCAGCTTGTCGTAGCGTCCCGGATCCAGATTGTTCTCGGCGCAGATGTACTCCTGCAGCGGCGTGCCTTCGCGCAGCATCAGCGATGAGGTCAGCTTCCACGGCTTGGTCAGTACCTTCGGGTCTTCCATGACGGCTTCGTAGTCGATCCGATCCTTGCTGACGCGCGTGAAGCGTTCGACGATGTGCAGCGTTTCGGAATGAAATGTCCCGGTGCCCGCGAGCCAGGTCTTGTCGTTGAAGCCGATGCTGTCGATGACGAGCGTGTCGCCTTCCCAGTGTCCGACGCCATTGCCCATGTACGAGGGGATGAGATCGTCAGGATGCTTCGCGTTGAACGGGATGACGCGGAACACGTTCATGTATTCGTACAGCATCACGATCTGCGTCGGCGTCTGGATGAACTGCTGCGGAAACAACCCGAGCGTCACCGAGCGAGGAATACCGCCGGGCAGGCACTGCGCCGTCGGATCGTCGATGCCGCGGCGGTTGAACGACTCGAGGACTTTCTTCGCCGCCCAGTCCTGATACGGGGCGCCCTCGCGGCCGGCGGGACGATCGTTCGACGAGAGCACGACCGGCGCGTTCGGATTTCTTCCGGTGCCGCCGACGCCAGTGCCGCCGTTGGCGTCTTCCCAGTTTCCTGGCGTCGTGCTGCCGCCCTGCCACACGCCCGTCAGATCCGGATGTCCGGCCATGCGTGGCACCTGCGCGAACGACACGTTCGCGCACAATAACGCGCCGGCAAGGAGCGCCGCCCGCACCTACCTGACCTCCACGGCCGGCTGATTGCCGCCGTCGCCCGTGCCGGCCGGAGGCCCGACGAACATCTTCTTGCCGCTTGGCAGCGTGATTTCGCGCGAGTGCGCCAGGTTCCCGCCGTCGCGCGCGCGCCAGCCGAAGACGGTGATCACATCACCGACCTTCATCGTCACGTCCTTCTTCCAGCCGGTCCGCACGAGCACGCTCGGGTTGTAACCTTCGAACTTCCAGCTGACGACCTTGCCGATGTCGTCTTTGACGTCGAGATAGAAGTGCGTGTGCGGATTCGTCCACTCGATGCCGGTGAGCGTCCCGGTCAGCGTGATGGGCGCGTTGACGTCGTATTCGGCACCGAAGGAGTGGTGGAGCAGGGCGACGAGCAGGAGGACGAGCACGGATCTATTGTCCTTTCAGTTCATTCAGCAGCGGGATGTCTTTCGCCGCTTTAGGCGTCGGCATCGACTTCAGGTACGCCCAGATGTCGGCGAGTTCCTGATCGGTCATCACTTTGTCGATGTAGGCGGGCATTGCGCCTGTCGGCTTCCGCACGTAGCGGGTCAGCTGCGCGGTGGACAGCGCAGTGTCGGCGAGACGCGCGCCGTCGCGGCCGCCCTGGCCCGCGTAGCCGTGGCACTCCCAGCAGCCCGCGCGGAGGAACTGCTTCTTGCCGTTTTCGGCGTTGCCGGCCGGTGTCGTGGACTGCTGCGCGAGCGCGACGACGCCGGTCAGCAGGACCGTGACGAAGACGATTGTTTTCATGTTCGTCACCTCTACCGCGCCTGCGTGACGACGTCGATCAGCGCCGGCTCGCCCTTCTTCACCACTTCGAGCGCTTCTTTGAGTGCGGGACCGAGATCCTTCGGGTTTTCGATCGGGCCCGAGCTGTACATCCCGTACGCCTTCGCGAGCGTCGCGTAATTGATGTTGGGCTCGTTGAGCGCGACGCCGATGTGCGTGTTTTCAATCCCGCGTCCCGCGCGTGACGCCATGTCCTGCAGGAACATCCGCTCCTGGTGATAGCCGCGGTTGTTGTGCATGACGCTCAGCAGCGGGATCTTGTGATGCGCCGCCGTCCACAGGACGCCCGGCGCGTAGTTCAAGTCGCCGTCGCACTGGATGTTGACGCTGATGCGGCCGTACTTCTTGTTCGCGAGGGCGGCGCCCACGGCGGCGGGCGCGCCGTAGCCGATGCCGTACGCGCCGTGACCGCCGATGAACTGGTAGTGCTTGTCGAAATCCCAGAGGCGCAGCGGCCACCAGCTCACGAACGTCGTATCGGAGACGAGCGACCAGTCTTCTTTTCTCACCGCGTTATACAACTCCGCCGACAGGCGGGCGGTCGTGATCGGGCTCGCGTCCCAGCCGGCCGCGGCCTGATCGAAATCGCGATCGCGCGTCCGCTTGTGCTCCTCGGCCAGCTTCTTCCCGCGTTCTTCCATCACGCGCCTGCGATCCGGAGTGATGAGCTTCTTGCAGGCTTCGATGAGGCCGGGCAGCGTGGCTTCGGCGTCGGCGGCGATCGCGAGATCGACTTCCGCGTAGCGGCCGAAGTCCTGATAGTTGCTGCGGCTGAACAGATCGCCGGCCGTGATCGTGATCAGTTTCGCGCCCGCCTTGGTCGTCGGACGCGAGGTCATGCCCATGCGGTTGATCGGCGTCTGCGCGTGCGTGGCGTTCCAGAAGTCGGGGACCTCGAGGCCGAGCACCACGTCAGCGGTTGCCACGCTGCCGGTGTTGAACAGCGGATGACGCGACGGGAAGTTCATGCGGAACTTGCGATCGAGCACGCCCGCCTGCAGCGTCTCCGCGAGCTCGACGAGCAGGGTGATGCCGTTCGGCGTCCGCGCGACGCGGCCGGCGACGATGACGGGATTCTCCGCGGCGACAAGAATCTTCGCGGCTTCGGCCACGGCGTTCGCGTCGCCGGCGGGCGGCGTCGGCACGACGAGCTTCGGAATTCGCAGCGTGCGCCGGTCCTCTTCAGGCATCGGCTCTTCCTGAAGTCCGCCGTTGGCGCAGATGACGATTGGCTCGTAGGGCGGCGTCATCATCACCTTGTACGCCTTCACCGCCGACTCGGCGAAGTGGCCGAGCGAGATGGGCGAGTCGTCCCACTTCGTGTAGTCGCGCACCATCGCCGCGGCGTCCTGCACGCTGTGCGCCCACTCGACGTCGCTGCGGCGGAAGGCGATCTCCTGCTCGTTGCCGAGCACGAGATAGACGGGCACGCGGTCCGCGTACGCGTTGTAGATGGCCATCGACGCGTGCTGCAGGCCGACGGTGCCGTGGGCCATGCAGAGGATCGGCTTGCCTTCGATCTTGAAGTAGCCGTGCGCCATCGCGATCGACGATTCCTCGTGGCAGCAGGTGATCCACTCCGGCTTCGTGTTCTTGCCGTAGTTGATGAACGATTCCTGCAGGCCGCGGAAGCTCGATCCGGGGTTGGCGAAGATGTAGTCGAAGTTGAGGGACTTCAGGACGTCGACCATGAAGTCGGCGCCGGGCCGGTCGGTGGTGTAGACGTCGGCGCGCGGCGGCGGCGCCGCCGTTTCAAGGGCGGCCTGTCGCGCGCTTGGCGGCGGAGCCGCGGGACGCGCGGGCGCCGCTGTTTGCGGCTGCGCGAGCGCGGCCCCCGGCTTGACGGCCAGCGCCGCGGCCGCGCCGGCGGCCGCTCGCTTCAGAAATCCACGACGGCCGACGGAAAGCTTTCTCGATTTCGCCACGGCTCAGTCCTCCGGAAATGGGATCCGGATGTGATTATGACTAAACCGGGCGCCGGGTCAACGGGTTTAGAACGTCGCGCGCAGCACGAACTGGAGCTGGCGCGCCGGCGTGGCCGCCTCAGTGATGGTGCCGAACTGGGGCGTGTTCACGAAACGGTTCGGCGTGCCGTAGTTGACCGTGTTGAGCACGTTGAACGCTTCCACGCGGAAGTGCAGCTGGACCGAGCCAGAGACAGACACTTCGCGGTCCAGGGCGAGATCCGCCTTGCTGAGTCCCGGACCCCAGACGCTGTTCCGCGTCGCCGTGCCGAACGTGAACGGCGCCGGCGTCGCGAACGCCGCCGTGTTGAACCACATGTCGGCGTTGGCATTGGCGACCTCGGGCGACACGCCGGGCACGACGCTCGCGCGGATCGGATTGACGTTGAGGAGCGAGCCCGCGTTGGCCGTATCCCCGAACACGCTGATGGTAAACGGGAATCCACTCTGCGCCTGGTAGATCAACGACGCCTGCCAGTCGCCAAGAATGGCCCGGATGATACGTTCACGCGTCGTCGCTCCGCCCGACGTGGTGTACGGAATCCTGTAGATAACGCTGGTGACGAACCGGTGGCGCACGTCGCAGCCCGACGGCCCCCAGTCCGCCCCGGGATCGAAGCTGTTCTGCGGCACCTCCGCTTCGTTCGCCGGGGACCTGAACGAGGGCGAGTCCGTGTAGCTGTTCGCGTACGTGTAGCTCGCGAGGAAGCTCAGACCGCGCGAGAAGGTCCGCTTGCCGAGCACCCAGACCGAGTTGTACGACGACTTGCCTGTGCTCTCCAGCAGGTTGATCGGTCCAACGGGAAACGTCAGGCTCTGCACCGTGACGCCGGCGGGCAGCGCGCCCAGGTCGGTGTTCGGCACGAACGAAATCGTCTGATAGGGCCGGCGCGGCTGCACGCCGCCGGCGCCTGGCTGCGCATTGTTGACGAGGCGCGATCGATCGAGGCTCGATCCCCACGCGCCCAGATAGCCGACCTGCACCATCGTGTTCGACGACAACTGGCGCTCGTAGCTCGCGCTGGCCTGATCGATGCGCGGAATCTGCAGGTGCGTATCGATGGCGGTGAAGCCGACCAGAGTACGCCCCAGCACGGGCGGACCGAAGCCGAAGCTCGTGATGCCCGGGGTCGCCGGGTTGTTGATTTGAATCTCCGGGAAGACGAGCGGCACGTTGTGGACCTGGTTGCACCACAGATTCATGTCCGGGTACGAATAGAAGACTCCCGCTCCCACCCGGAACACGTTCTTGCCGTCGTGTGGCGCCCACGCGACGCCCAGCCGCGGCGCAATGTTGTTCTTGTCCATGTACACGAGGCCGTCGGGGTAACCGTTCTGGCCGCCGACGAATGCGACAGGTGCGCCATGGCTGAAATCCAGATTCGTGAGGATCTTGCTGATGTCGTGCAGCGGGGTCTGCAGCTCGTACCGCACGCCGGCATTGATCGTCAGCGTCGGCGTCACGCGCCAGTCGTCCTGGACGAACAGGTCGTACGTCCACTGACGCATCACCATCGACGGCGTGCCGGCCTGCCGCTGCGCCAATGCCGGATCCCCGAGCAGGAAGCTCGCGAGCGCATCGCCGGTGCCGTCGGCGAGGGACGTGCGGCTCGTGATCGGTGTCGTGAACTGGAAATAGCCGCGGTTCTGGAAGAAGCCCAGCATGTCCCAGTTGAACTTCCGCACGTCGCCGCCGAAGCGGACCGAGTGCTGGCCCGCGCTCCACGTGATGCGTTCGCCGCCCTGGAAGTTGTTGTTCCAGTATTGACAGGGCGTGCAGAGCAGCGAGTCGCCGATCGGGTCATAGCCCTGAATGTCGAAGCGGGGCAGCCCATACGCGTCGCTGCCGCCGAATCCGACGCCCGGGATGCCGAGCTGCGTGATCAGATCCGCCCCGTTCGCGCTTTCTCCGTACCGGTGCAGCCGCATCCGTGCGAATCCGAATCGCGTTTCCGTCAGCAGGTGCGTCGACGTGGGGTTGAGCAGCGTGACCGTGAGGTTGTGCACGCGATTGTCGTGATACGCACCGAACCCCGGAAGGTTTTC
>Ga0153915_10003400_pt1 | contig 14625 bp, 12 predicted proteins | sample Opewatmetagenome_2_FD_107003 | JGI IMG/M metagenome (GOLD analysis project Ga0153915, IMG submission 107003) | Freshwater wetland microbial communities from Ohio, USA - Open water 3 Core 3 Depth 3 metaG | ecosystem: Environmental > Aquatic > Freshwater > Wetlands | place: USA: Ohio, Lake Erie...
AAGATGACGCCAAAAAAGATGTTTTTTACGAAGGGTGTGGGTGTACATAGAGATAAATTATCATCATTTGAGGTTGCCTTGAGAAATGCAGGCATCGCTAAATGCAACCTTGTCTATGTATCCAGTATATTTCCCCCTAAATGCAAGATAATTTCCAAGGTGGCCGGAATAAAACTCCTTGATCCGGGCCGTATTACCTATTGTGTTATGGCACGCAATGAAACAAACGAACCTAACCGCCTTGTCTCTGCGGCAGTAGGTTTTGCGATGCCGTCTGATTCCACCACATACGGGTATCTGTCCGAACACCACGCCTTTGGTGAAAAGGCCATTGTCTCAGGGGAATATGCAGAGGATCTGGCCGCCACGATGCTTGCAACCACCCTGGGCATCCCCTTTGATCCGGACCTCGCATGGGATGAACGCAAACAGGTCTACAGGGCCAGCGGACACATATTCAAGACAAAGCACACCTGTCAGTCGGCAGAAGGAAACAAGGACGGTCTCTGGACCACTGTCCTGTCTTCAGCTGTATTTATAATGGATTGACATGGCAAGGCGTCTTACCGGCTTCTGCGGATTGCCCTGCAATAAGATTGATTACGAGAGGGCCTCAATTGTAGTCCTGCCTGTCCCTTTTGACCAGACCAGCACTTGGATTAAAGGCGCAGACAAAGGCCCTCAGGCAATCATCGATGCATCTCCTTACCTTGAATTCTACGACATAGAAACAGACAGCGAGGTTTACAAGAAGGGGATATTCACGGCAAAGGCAATACGAGAGGACACATCCGCTGCCATGATAAAAAAGGCCCACTCGACCGTCTCGGAACTCCTGAAAGACAATAAGTTCGTGGTGACCCTTGGAGGGGAACATTCTGTTTCCATAGGCATAATCAGGTCTTTTGCCGAACACTACAGGGATCTCAGCGTACTTCATCTCGATGCCCATTCAGATTCCCGCGACACATATGAAGGGAGCCGCTATAATCACGCCTGTGTGATTGCCCGCGCACGCGAATGCGTCAAAGATGTCGTATCCGCTGGCATACGCAGCATGGACGCATCGGAACTCCATAATTTGGACAACAAAAGGATGTTTTTTGCCCATGAGATACACCATTCGGAAAAATGGATAAATAACGCCGTCCGCATGCTTACCGACACCGTTTACATCACTATCGATGTGGATGTCTTTGATACCGGCATCATGCCCTCTACAGGGACGCCCGAGCCGGGGGGGCTGGGATGGTATCAGGTATTGAACCTCCTCCGTGCTGTTGCGAAGTCAAAACGGATTGTCGGCTTTGATGTCGTCGAGCTTTGCCCGTCCGGTTCCAAGGCACCTGACTTCCTTGCTGCAAAACTGATCTATACCCTCTTGAGCTACATCTTTGCCGGTAAACAGAAAACCTCAAGGCCGCATCGCCGCAGGGATGCAGAATAAAGACATAATTTTCTACCCGGGAGAATCCCTATGGATGCCGTAAAGAATCGTGGAAGGATAATGATAATCGGGGCCGGGGGCGTTGCCACCGTGGCGGCGCACAAGTGCGCACAGGTCCCGCAGGTCTTCAAGGAGATCATGATTGCCAGCAGGACCCCCTCCAAATGCGAGGCCATAAAAAAAGACATCAAACGAAGATACGGGAGGGATGTCGAGACAGCGGGGGTTGATGCGGATAATGTACCCGAGCTTGCCGCCCTTATAGGCAGATTTAAACCTGACCTTGTACTCAATCTTGCACTTCCCTATCAGGACCTCCATATCATGGATGCCTGTCTTGAAACGGGCGTCCATTATATGGATACGGCAAATTACGAACCCCTGGACGAGGCGCATTTTGAATACAGCTGGCAATGGGCATACCAGGAGAGATTCAAAGAGAAGGGGATCATGGCGGTCCTGGGTTCGGGGTTTGACCCTGGCGTTACAAATGTCTTCACCTCCTATGCAATGAAACACCTCTTCGATGAAATCAATTACCTTGACATACTTGATTGCAATGCCGGTTCCCACGGCCATGCCTTTGCAACAAACTTTAATCCCGAGATCAACATAAGGGAGGTGACCCAGATCGTAAGGCACTGGAAGGAAGGCCGCTGGGTTGAGACACCTGCAATTATTGATGAAGGGAGCATCCATTTCAGCTTTGACTACCCTGTTGCAGGCAAAAAGGAAAGCTATCTCCTCTATCACGAAGAGCTGGAGTCCCTTGCGCTGAACATCAGGGGTTTAAAAAGGGCCAGATTCTGGATGACCTTCTCTGAGAATTATCTTACCCACCTAAGGGTCCTTAACAATGTGGGCATGACAAGGATCGATGAGGTCGATTATGAAGGGTGCAAGGTAATACCCATAAAATTTCTCAAGGCCCTCCTGCCTGAACCGGCCTCCCTTGGTACCGGATACACAGGGAAGACGGTCATCGGCAACATCATGACAGGCAAGAAAGACGGGGAGACGATCACCCGGTATATATACAATGTCTGCGACCATGGGGATGCATTCAACGAGACAGGCACCCAGGCAATCGCCTACACAACCGGCGTTCCTGCCATGATAGGCGCCATGATGGTCATGACCGGCGTCTGGAAGGGACAGGGCGTATTCAATATGGAACAGCTCGATCCGGACGGATTCATGAATGCCCTCAATACATATGGACTCCCCTGGCAGGTTGTTGATCATGCCCCGTTGCCTGAGAATGTCTAAAGGTCTCTGATGGCTGAGCACAGGATCAGGGAAACAATAGGGGCTATCCTGGAAAAGGCCCCGGATGCCGCAAGGGCCTATCACTCACTCCCGGATGATATGAGGAAAAGGGTCATAGGTGGCCTTGACGCCCATGGACTCAAGACCCTGACAGGCTTACTGAAGGCGGCAAAGAAAAAATCCTTCACAACAGCGGACAAAAGACATATCGAGATAGCGGCAGGCCTTGCAGATACCCCCGTTTACCTTATCGACGAATCCCTCATTGAAGAAAACATGCGCATCCTGCATTATGTAAAGGACCGCACCGGTTGCAAAGTCCTCCATGCATTAAAGTCCTATGCAACCTTCGCCACCTTTCCAGTTATGGCAGAACACCTTGACGGGGTATGCGCAAGCGGTATTAACGAGGCCAGACTGGGGCGGGAAGAATTTAACAAAGAGGTCCACACCTTTGGCGCGGCATATAAGGACTCTGAGATCAAGGGCATACTGAAATACTCAGACTCCATCGTATTCAATTCCTTTTACCAGTTGGAAAGGTACGGGGCCATGGCGCGAAAAAGAGGCCTTCAAATAGGCCTCAGGGTAAATCCCGGATACTCTGAGGTTGAGGCAGAGATGTACAACCCCTGCGCCGACCGTTCAAGGCTGGGGATAACCCATGAGATATTTAACAGGGAATTCTCCAAGGTTAAAGATATCATAGAAGGGATACATTTTCATGCCATGTGCGAGCAAAATTCCGATGTCCTTGAGAGGATCCTCGCATCCTTTGAAAGACTTTACGGACAATATATCAAAGGTCTCAAGTGGGTCAATTTCGGAGGAGGCCACCACATAACCCGCGATGATTATGACATCGAACGCCTTATCAGGCTCATCAATAACTTCAGGAAGAGATATGGAACTGGTGTTTACCTGGAGCCGGGGGAGGCAAGCGTTTTAAAGGCCGGTGTATTAATCTCATCCGTCCTGGATATAATTGATAATAAGGGACGGGTCGCCGTTATGGACACCTCGGCGGAGACCCATATGCCCGATGTCCTTCTTATGCCCTATCGGCCCCATATCATGGGGTCAGGACAGCCTGGCGACAAAAGGCACACATACAGGGTTGCAGGGCCGACCTGCCTTGCAGGGGACATCATTGGCGACTATTCCTTCGATCGCCCCCTTAAAAGGGGCGACAGGCTCATCTTCACAGACATGGCACTCTACAGTATCGTAAAAAATACCACATTCAACGGCATTAATCTTCCCGATATTGCGGTGCTGCGGGAGGAAGGAATGCTTAAATTAATAAAGACCTTCGGTTACAAAGACTATAGAAACAGACAATCACTCTAACCTCATGCAATTTTAACCCGGCATCTATAATCCTGTCATTTTTTAATTGCCCATGCAAATCAGTCACCTGGGACTACCGGATTTTGTTTGTACTGTTAAATGAAATAAATATATGTTATAATATAACCAAAACTGGAAATAAAAAAGGCAAGAAAATCGTTTTATTAGTTGTTAAAATTACCTGTTACGCGTATTATGAGCCTTCCAACCTATGCTTTCAACATATTAACAACTTTTAAAGAGGTGGCCAATATGACTGACAAAGCATTATTAACTTTTGCGGCAATAGTTGTAGCGGTATTATTTCCCTTCATGGCCTTTGCACAAGAGCAGGAAAAAGCGCAAACGGCAGACGAAAAAGAGAGTCAAAAGATAGTAACCATCAGCGACCTGCAGGCACAAAAGAAAATTATAGACGAATATAAGGTAAGCTATACAAAGGCAAAGGCTGAGTATGACGCTGAGTGCACAGGGCAATCCTATAAATCCATTGAAGATTTCCAGAAGAACTTCCAGAAGAAATGCAGTGATAAACAGGACGGTGTCACAGCCGCTTATAATCAGTATAAAAAAGAAATAGACTCTTATAATAAAAACGTCGAGAGATATAAGGTCCAGACTAAAACCAAATAAGGCTTTACATTTGGACCGGATACTTACCACAGAATCAAATGGAAATCCCCTGGATGGAAGTTTATCCACACACAGGGGAAGTCCATGTTGCAAAACCGGTATGATAAATCCAGATCGGAGAGACCTTATTTAGCCGGCGAGATCACTATATCACCGCTATAGGTGCCCGGCTTGATCGGCGTTTCCTTGCCGCCTATCTTCATAACCACCCCGGCCCCGTTAGCCCCTTCAATGGTACCGTTGTCAACAACCAGTTTACTGATGAGGCTTTCTCCGGTGACAGTCCATTTGCCGCCGTCTTTCAGGTTAACGGCTATGGCGCTGTTGCCGTTCCTGTAATTCCTATTTGCCACATGCCCGAGGTAGTAATATTCGTTGATGGTGAAATGGGTATTCTGCTTGCCGGTCTCGTCTATATGCCTGGTCTCAGTCAAGGAGATAGCGCCTGCAAGGGCGGCGCCCTTTCCGATTGTGACCTCCAGCGGGTTCCCTGCCTGATTATAATAACCGCCTCCGTTAAAGACGTTACCCTTATAATTGCCGTTTGTCAGGACCAGTTTAGCCCCGGTGCCGCCACCTGCGCCGCCCTGCTGTCCGCCGCGTCCGCCTTGATCCCCTTGTCCACCGGGTGCGCCGCCCTGTCCACTAGCTGCCTGCTGTCCGCCCGGCATACCGCCCTGACCGCCCTGTCCACTCGGGCCACCTTGCTGCCCGCCCGGCATACCGCCTGATGAGGCCCCTGCCTTTGTGACATTGCCGTTTTCAGATGGCCAGCCTGCTGCCTCCTTAAATTCTGTGTTGAATCCATTCATGCCCCCACCTACAGTGGTGTCGTCGTTGTCGATCATCTGGAGCAGCACACCTGATGAGGAATTCAACACCGCATTGTCGGCCATGAAGGTGACATCGCCCCTCTTATGGAGAAAGACGGCCTCTTCGCTGTTGACAATGGTGCCGTCCAGGACATTGACGGTCGCGCTCCCATGGGTCATAAAGCCGAAAACGGAATTGATCGTGGTAGGCCTGCCTTTTCCGGTAATAGTCTCAATGCCCTGACCTTCGGCATCCTTAAGGTCAATCTTTCCGGTCGAGGACTTATAATTGCCCTCACCGCCCGTGTAGATCCCTGCATAGGTAAGCCCCTTGAAGGTCACGCCATAGAAATTCTGCTTGGCGTCGCCGATGAAATATGTGCCGTAGCCTGAGCCGTAGTTGCTGCTGTAGGAAAATTTGCCTGAAGACATCCCGCCCTTGGCCTCCGGCAGGATCTCCATAGTGGTGTCCACAACGTTCATCACAGGGCTCTGACAGTCATCCGTGGACAGGACCGCCCATCCGCCGGAAGAGACCTTTGAGTTTATGACCGTCAGGGTGGCTTTTTCACCCAGCATATTGCCTGAGCGTATGCCCCCCTGTATCCCCAACACCCATGGAGGAGAGAGCATGATATTCTGATTCGCGCTGTTGACATATGTCTTGTATGACTGCGTGAGGGGGTTGGCTCCCATGGTGGTTATGGTAGAATCCCTGACAAGGATCTGTGCGTGGTTGTCGGAGATGAACGCCGCCCGCAGGAAGCCATTGGTGTCTATCTTCATGGAATTGACCTTAACCCTGGCATAATCTGCGGCGACAATCTGCGCGCCGAGGCCTGAAAAGTCAGAGGAATTCTTACCGTCGCCATTGTCCGAGGCCGATATGGTCCCGGTCAGGGTGAGGTCGGTCCCCTTGCCCGTTGCGATCACGGCGTTAAAGGCCTCGCCCTTGGCTACGATATCGAGGTCGAGGCTGGAGAGAGGGGCGTCCTTATCCGCCAGAAGGGAATATTTATCTACGACCTTGCCGTCTTTTACATAATAGCCCACGCTGAACTTGTCGTTGCCCCTGCGTGTATAATGGGTCGCAGTGCCTTCGAATGTGGCAACTGCCTCAACGGTCTTTCCCTTAACAGTTACGGTATTTGTCGCCTCAGGGTTCGCATGCAGGATGCCAAGGAAAAATATAAAGGTCAGCACAGTGCAAAGTTCAAAAAAGATACGCCGAATCGATAACCTGTTTTTCATTACTTACCTCCTGATTTAATGGTTGCGTTGGTTTGACAGAGACTCCCCTTCAATAAACGGATTATATACAAGGATCGTTACATGTCAAACCTAAGAAATGTCAATATATGAAGGATATGGAAAGACCCCCTGGAGCAGGGGGCCTCTATTTGGAGATGGGGTTGTCCCGGGGCAGGAGGGCTATATAAAAAGGCAGGGTAAATCCCCCTTCCGGGATCTTTAGTTCTTATCGATATGACCGCTAATAATAGCAGTGGAATCTTTTTAAACCCCGGGCATATAATAAATCCAGCCGGAAATAAAAATTCCCTTGTCAAAGAGGATATTATCCCTTTTTGATGAGCGGTTGAATCTTGGCGTCAAAACAGCCCTTACAGACAATCTGGGCCTCAGAGTCAGGAAAGGATTCAAACCTGTTATACTGTCCATCGATAAACCCTTTGTCCAGGTTGACAACCTCATCGTCTGTTTTACAGGGGGTCCCGCATATCACGCAAGCATCCTCTTTCACTGTCATATCTCACGCTCCTAATTTATGTGTTGTATGTAAAGGCCTCCCAATCAGGATTGGTACAATTATAACATAAACCCATGTCACTGGAAAACAACAATTGTCTCAACTATCCCGGGATACGATTAACAATCTCCTTGATTTTGACGGGCCTTATCAGTATAAAAATATTATCCCAGCTATAACACCGGCGTTTGAAAGAAGAGTTTTAATCCTTTTTTTACATGAACCCGACCTGCTGTCCAGGGGTCCCCTGTAGCAAACAATGGAGCGCCTCCATCATGCCCTTCAATATCCCAAGGATGACCGCCTATATCTCCATCTTTACTGTTTTTGCGTGCCTGACCTCATCTTCTTTCGGCCAGACAGAACCCCCCTCTGTAAAAAGGGCGAAAGAGATCCTTCGCCAGGTGGATGACATGTGGCGGGGGACCTCCTCACACTCCATCCTTAGCATGCAGGTCAGGACCGCCCACTATACGCGCGATATGCGCATGGAAGGCTGGTCCCAGGGCAAGGATAAAACCCTTGTCCGCATACTCTCCCCCTTAAAGGAAAAGGGGACCGCCACCTTAAAATCTGGGAATGAGATATACAGTTACCTGCCAAAGACAGACCGCACCATCAAACTTACTTCCGGGATGATGATGGGCTCATGGATGGGCAGCCATTTCACCAACGACGACCTGGTCAGGGAATCTCGCATGGAGGAGGATTACGAGCCCTCCATATCATTTGAAGGAAAGAGAGACGACATGGATGTAATTGAATTCACCCTTATCCCCAGGCCTGAGGCCCCTGTCGTATGGGGAAAAATTGTGGCCACAGTGCTTTCCGACGGATACATGCCTGTAAGGTATCTTTATTATGATGAGGATATGAATATTGCCCGCACCATGACCTTCAGCAGGTTTGAGGCCCTTGCAGGAAAGATCAGGCCAAAGGTGATGAAGGTGGTGCCGGCGGACAAGTCGGAGGAATTTACCCAACTGACATACGAGGAACTTGAACTGAACATCAGCCTGGATGACGATTTTTTCTCCCTGTCCAACTTGAAGAGGCTTTAAGGCAAAAGGTTTATGGTGTACGGTGCAAGATATAAGGTATAAGGTGCAAGGTGTATGGTATAATGGGTAAGGGTTACGGTATAACGCATGCGGTATACGGTGTAAGGTTCACCGGGTTTATTTCACAGGGCAACAATGAAGATCCTTACGATAGCATCCAGGAATGTCTTTAGAAACTGGCACAGGACCCTTGTGACCACACTGGCCATGGGGTTTGCCGGATTTATCATGATCCTGTTCGCCTCCTTGATGCAGGGCCTGCTCCAGGCCAGCGAAAAAAACGCCGTCTCTATGGACCTGGGCGACATCCAGGTCCACTCATTCGACTATCTGGAGGATCCGGATCTTTACAAGGTTATCAAGGACCCTGACCTTATAATTACCGGCCTTAAAAAGGCTGGTTTTTATGCCGCAAAAAGGCTCTATGGTTTCGGCCTTATATCGGCAGGCTCAGCCTCGGCAGGCATACAGCTGCACGGTATAGACCTCCAGGCCGAATCCGGCGTAACCCAGATCAATCAGCACATACTGAAGGGCTCATGGCTTGAAGAGGACGACCCTGACGGTGTTGTACTAGGCAGAAAGCTTGCCAGGACCCTTGGCGTCAGCCCCGGAGATGAGCTGATTTTCCTGGGCCAGGCCACCGACGGTTCCATGGCAAACAACGTCTACAGGATAAAGGGGATACTGAAATCAGTGGGCGAAGAGATAGACCGCACAGGGGTTTACATCAATGAAAAGACGTTTCGCGAGTTAATGATCCTGCCTGAAGGCGCACATGAGATCGCCCTTATGAGGCCTGATCGCACGACGGATCTGGCAGAGGCAACAAGGGAGGTTTCACGAATCGCTGCCGGATATGAAACCTTGAACTGGCGCGAATTAAAACCTGTCATAGCACGGATCCTCGACCTGGCGGACTCCCAGATGATCATTCTGGTTGTTATCACCTATACGGCGGTGGCCATGCTGGTCCTTAACGCCATGCTTATGACCGTCTTTGAACGGATCAGGGAACTGGGCATCATGAAGGCCATTGGCGTTACCCCCGGGCAGCTCATGCTGCTGGTCTACGCGGAGACCTTCATACAGGTATCTGTCGCCGCCCTGCTGGCAGTCCTGTCAGGGGTCTCGCTTTCACGTTATTTTGAACACAAGGGGATTGATCTCTCCTCCTTTGCGGAGGGGGCATCCTTTGGCGGTGTGGCGGTGGATCCTGTATGGAAGGCCTATCTTACGCCCAAGGCAGTGGCTGTGCCGGTCATCTTTCTTTTTATCATATCCTTTCTGGCGGTCCTCTACCCGGCAGTCAAGGCCGCCCTTATTCAACCTGTGAAGGCCATCCGCCACAGGTGATGGAGATGCACCACCCCGGCAGACTTAAAACACCAGGGGCAGAATTATTGCGATGATAGAGGACAGATAAATTAATAAGCGGGCATCAGATGAAACTCGGTAAAATGGCATGGCGCAACCTGTGGAGGCGCAAGCGACGCACCTATATAACAGCCCTGTCAATAGGGTTCGGCGTCCTTTTAAGCGTTACCTTTACGGGTGTCGCAGATGACAGCTACACAAAGATGATCAATACGAGCGCCACAATGGGGCTGGGTCATGTTACCATCGAACCGGGAGGTTATAACGAGACCCCTTCCCTCGACAAGAGGCTGGCAAACGCCTCCTCAATAAGAGACGTCCTCCTAAGTATGGCTGGCGTGAATAACGCCCTTGCAAGGATCATGGGGCAGGCCATGATTGCGAGCGCCAACAAGAGCATAGGCGGTGCATTTATCGCCGTTGACCCAGTTGAGGAGTCAGGCGGCCTCAACCTCTTTATCCGGTCCATTGTACAGGGCCAGGTATTTTCTGGGTCAGACGGCCAGGGCGTGCTGGTCGGGGCCAGGGTGGCAAAGAAGCTTAACATAGGCATAGGCAAAAAACTTGTCTATACGACAACCGATGTAAATGGAGAGATAGTAAGCGAGATAGCAAGGGTGACAGGGATATTCGAGACAGGCGTAAGCGAGGTGGACGGCTCGATGATCCTTCTGCCCATAGACAGAGTCCGCAAGATCCTCGGTTACGGCCCTCAGGATGCCACGCTTATCTCCATTGTGATAACGGATCAGCGCCGTGTCGCCAGTATGCGCGACCAGATCCGTTCCAGGATTGATGATCCTGACCTGGAGGTCCTGAGCTGGAGGGAGACACAATCCGACCTTGCCTCCATAATAACCCTTGATAAGGCGGGCAACAGGATCATACAGCTCCTCATAAGCCTCCTGATAGCAGCGGGGATACTTAACACCCTGCTCATGAGCGTTATGGAGAGGACAAGGGAATTCGGCGTCATGATGGCGGTCGGGATGTCTCCTTCAACCCTTTTCAGGCTGGTGATAATGGAATCGATCTGGTTCGCGGTCCTTGGCCTGATCCTGGGTATTATTATTACAACACCCTGGTATATATTCATGCATAATCACGGCATTGATTTCAGCGGGATGGTCGGAAACGACTACAGCGCGAGCGGGGTCCTTATAGATCCGCTGGTGAAGATTACCATGTATAAAGAAAGCGTCACAGGTATCCTTACAGGGCTCTTTACCCTGACCATGTTATCAGGCATATATCCGGCCTGGCGGGCCGGGCATGTCCCCCCGGTTGAATCCCTAAAGGAATTGTAGGAGAGGAGTGTTATGGACGACCAGTCAATAGTCAGGCTTGAAGACGCCTCAAAATATTATCGCCAGGGCGAGGTGGATGTCCGCGCGGTGGACGGACTTTCCTTTGAGATCCATAAAGGCGACTTCACGGCCCTCTGCGGCCCTTCCGGGTCTGGAAAGACAACGGTCCTGAATCTTATCGGGGGGCTCGACGTCCCGACAGGCGGAAGGGTCTACCTGGAAGGTCAGGACATAGGCCTCCTCTCCCGGTCGAAGATCTCCGCCATCAGGAGGGACAGAATAGGGTTTGTATTCCAGGCCTATAACCTGATCCCTGTCATGACTGCCTATGAAAACGCGGCGTTTGTACTGACGCTCCAGTGTGTTCCGGAACGCGAATGCAGGGAGAGGGTAATGTCTGTCCTCAGGGACGTAGGCCTTGATGGCCTTGAACACAGGCGGCCTGACGAGATGTCCGGCGGGCAGCAGCAGAGGGTGGCCATTGCCAGGGCCATCGTTACAAGACCGGCGATTGTCCTTGCAGACGAGCCGACCGCAAATGTCGACTCCGCCAATGCGGACTCCCTCTTAAGGCTTATGGAAAGACTCAATCATGAATCAGCCATTACATTCCTCTTTTCCACCCATGACCAGAGGGTGATGGACAGGGCACATCGCATCATAAGGCTCCATGACGGCAAGATGGAAAGCGATGAGGTCCTCACTTGATACCGTTGCCTTCCCATATGCGCCCTGCCCTGTTTATTCTTTTAATCTTTCTCTCCATGTCCTCGCCTGCCTGGGCCCTCTATGCAACCCAGAGGGATGACTCAGATATTGACATAAGCGGCATGATGCAGGTCTATGGGATAGGCTATAAAAGGCCAGCAAATCCTCTCCTGTATCGAGACAACGACAGATACGGCATTGCAGGGATAGGGAGGATCATGATCAAGGGGCAGTCAGGAGACTCCCTCAGCTTTGAGGCAAACGCATATCAGACATATATCCCCACAGAATTTACCTCCGGTCAATCAGGCAGCGTTGCCATACCTGACGTGGAGAGGAGTTCGGCCCTTGAGTGGAGTTTCAGCGACGCCGGATATGTCCATGCGGCAGTGGATAGGCTCAACCTCAGATGGTCAAAGGATCGTCTTGACATAATACTGGGAAGGCAGCCGGTAAACCTTGCCACCACCTTCTACTTTACCCCCAATGACTTCTTCGCACCCTTTGCGGCCCAGACCTTTTACAGGGTCTATAAACCGGGCGTGGACGCACTGAGGGCTGAGGTCAGGCTGGGGGACCTCTCTCAGCTCTCCCTTATAAGCGTTCTGGGGTACCACCCTGATATGGAAAGCGATACCGGTTGGGGCAGGCGTCCTGATGCAGGCCGCACATCATACCTTGGCCGCGTCTCCACGAACCTTCATAATTTTGAATGGGCCTTTATAGCCGGAACACTTGCAGATTCGGATGTTGTAGGCGGGTCACTGCAGGGGGAACTCTTCAAATGGCTCGGCGTGAGGGCCGAGGGGCATATGGCCTATCCTGACGCCAAAGACCTTGAGATGCATGGGGAATTCTCTATGGGCATTGAACACCACTGGGAGAACAGCCTGGACCTGCGGCTTGAATACTTTTATCACGGGGCCGGCTCACCTGGCGCCTCAGGTTATTCCTCTGCTGCAATGCAAAACACCGGGCGCGGATTATACCTGGGACGCAATTATTCGGCCTTGGGCATCGGCTATGAATTCACACCCTTGCTTACCGGCCAGACTGCATTCATCAGGAACCTGTCTGACAGATCCCTCCTTGCATCATTCAACGCCATATATTCCATCTCCAACGCGGCAGAGCTCTCCATAGGTTTCACAGCCCCGTTCGGGAGAAAGGCCGAGGGCCTTGCCCTGAAAAGCGAGTTCGGCATGTATCCTTATAGCTTCAACATGGAATGGAGATGGTATTTCTGAAAACCACACCCCCGGGTGAAGCTCGAACCTGAAACCCGCCTGCCTGCTGAAACGATATCTACCTGCTAAAGGTGTCAACTTAATCCCATGATAAATATCTCAAGGCTGATATTCATCCTTGATATCCTTGTAATTATCTTTTATATCAAAAGACAAATATAATTTCATTAGCTGAAGGCGGACAGCCGACAGCTTGAATGGTAGGGGTGGCCTTTTACAGGTCTGAGATCATACCCTTTGAACCTGAACTGGATAATTCCAGCGTAGGAAACCGTGATAATATCACTTGCTTTATTATAAGCCGTTTTCCTAGCCGGAAAACGGCTTTTTTATTCCCATATAACAAAAGGAGGATTGACATGATTGATGAGGTAAAGATAACAAAGGCGATCATAGACCGCTATTATGCAAAACTCAATGATTGCCTGGACACGGATGTGGCCATCGCGGGAGGGGGACCTTCCGGCCTTATTGCCGGATACTTCCTTGCAAAGGCCGGTAAAAATGCGGTGATGATTGAACGCAAGCTGAGCATAGGAGGAGGGATGTGGGGCGGAGGCATGATGTTTAATGAGATCGTCGTGCAGAAGGATGCCCTCCACATACTGGATGAGATCGGCGTGAGATACCGGGGGTACGAGGAGGACTATTACACCTCGGATGCGATAGAGACTGTCTCATGCCTGACGGCCAGGGCTGTCCAGGCCGGCTTGAAGATCCTGAACTGCATAAGCGTGGAGGATGTAATAATGCGTGACGAGGGGATCATCGGACTGGTATTGAACTGGTCTCCCGTGGAGATGGCCGGCCTTCATATAGACCCCCTGTCAGTAAGGTCCCGATTCGTGATCGATGCAACCGGCCATGCCACAGAGGTCGTCAAGGTCGTGCAGAAAAAGGTCCCCGGCAGGCTTAATACGCCGACAGGCCTGATAGAAGGAGAGAAGTCCATGTGGGCAGACAGGGCGGAGAAGCTCACCCTTGAAAACACCTGCGAGGTATTCCCTGGCCTTTACATAGCAGGCATGGCAGCCAATGCCACCTTCGGCGCCCCAAGGATGGGCCCGATATTCGGCGGCATGCTCCTCTCAGGCGAAAAGGCGGCAAAGGAGTTGATTGGACGTTTATAGGTTATTATGCAAGGTCCGCTCTCCGAGCGGACCTTCGCAGGTTAAGTTTATCAAACGACTGCCTGTCTTCCAAAAGATCAACTGTTCAAATGACCTCACAGGTAAGAATGGATCGAAAATCCTCATATAAGATAATGCGTTCAATATGATTTTGGATATAGCAATGTTCTGTGATTTGAAATGTCTTTCAACCCTTATCGATTTTTTGATATATGGCAGCTATATGCAATCAGGGGTAGTTGCAGATATGTTGGAGATGGACTAAACCGCTACGCGGTAGGTGCTTCCCGCCTTTCGTATAATCAAACAATATTCCAATCGTTTTAACCCCTTTTCCCATGCTACCAATCGACTAAAATACCTCCATTTTATTTATCAACCTAAAGATGGAGGTATCACATGTCAGAGTTACGTCAAAAAATGATCAAAATGATGAAACTGATGAACCTTGGCAAGACATCCCAACGATCTTATTTGGCAGCCGTTACAGGGCTGGCCAAATATTATCGGGAATCG
>Ga0153915_10003401_pt1 | contig 14623 bp, 15 predicted proteins | sample Opewatmetagenome_2_FD_107003 | JGI IMG/M metagenome (GOLD analysis project Ga0153915, IMG submission 107003) | Freshwater wetland microbial communities from Ohio, USA - Open water 3 Core 3 Depth 3 metaG | ecosystem: Environmental > Aquatic > Freshwater > Wetlands | place: USA: Ohio, Lake Erie...
TCGGGGGAGGTCCCTCAGGTGAGAATTCGTTCGGCCGCGGGTTTCGCGATTATCGATCTGCTGTTCGTCTGCGGAATCATCGGCCTGATTTCTGGCATCGCGCTGCCACGCCTCATGGCGGCCAAAGGCTCCGCCATGGCCGCCTCGGCGGTCAGCACGATGCGCACGATCGGCAGCGGCGAAGTGGCGTTTGCGATTACGTGCGGCAGCGGCTTCTACGCGCCGAGCCTCACGACCCTCGGCAAGCCGCCGGCGGGCACCTCCGAAGGCTTCGTCAAGGGCGATCTCGCGGCCGCCGATTCGGTCATCAAGAGCGGCTACCAGTTCCAGGTGTTTGCGACGCCCTTTGCCAGTGCGCCGGACACGTGCAACGCGCTCGGTCTCGGCGTCGCTGGTCTGGCCTTCAAGGTCGGCGGCGATCCCCTCGACGTCACGAACAACACGCGGTATTTCGCGGCGAATGCCGGCAACATCATCTGGGAAGACACGGCGCCGCTCTACCCGGCCATGCCCGAGTTCGGCGACTCGCCGACCGGGAAACCACTGAATCGCTAGGCGACATCGGGTCGGTCCAATCCCTGGTCCCGAATCCCAAGTCCCGATATAATCGCAGTACATGTGGACAAAAATGATGTCAGGGCCTCGCAAGAAGGCCCCGAAGACGATTGCTGTCATCGATCCCGATCGCTGCTTCGGCGCGTTCGCGTGCTCGATTTGCCAGGCGGCCTGCCCGGTGGCGGGATGCATCGTTGAAGAACCGGATCGCGACGGACGGATGGTGTGCGCGGTGCGCGCCGATCTCTGCATCGGCTGCGGCCTCTGCGTGACGCTCGGCAACCCGACGGCGCCGCAGCAGCGCGAGTTCGGCTGCCCGGCCGATTACGACGCGATCAACATGATGCCGTGGGAAGAAGTCGTCAAGGCCCTGACGACGGCGTAGACGGCCTGAGCCGGCTTCGAATAAACGACGCCGCGGCGTCGAGCGCCTCGATCGACACGCCCGTTTCGATCCCCAACCCGTTCAACATCTGAATCAGATCGCCGGTCGCCAGGTTTCCTGGCGCACCCGGCGCGTACGGACATCCGCCGAGCCCGCCGGCCGACGCGTCGAACGTCCTGATGCCGAACGGCAGCGCCGCTCTGACGTTGGCGAGCGCCTGACCGCGCGTGTCGTGAAAGTGCAGGGCAACCCGCTCCGCCGGCACCCGTGCCAGCACGGCATCAAGCACCCGCGGCACGTCGTCAGGCTGCGCGATGCCGATCGTGTCGCTCACAGCGACTTCGAAGACGCCGAGGTCGATCAGCCGCGCCGTCAGCGTCGCGACGGTTTCTGCCGCCACCGCGCCCTCGTACGGGCACCCGAACGCCGTCGACAGATAGCCGCGGACGCGGAGTCCGGCGGCGAGCGCCCGATCGCAGACCTGCTTGTACGTGATGAATGAATCAGAGACGCTCTGATTGATGTTCTTGCGGCTGAACGTCTCGGACGCTGCCGCGAAAATGGCGACGTCGGCGACAAAGGCGTTCTGCGCGCGTTCGAGGCCGGCGACGTTGGGCACGAGCGCCATGTAACGCGTGCCGGGCCGCCGGGTGATCCCCGCAAACACCTGCTCGGCATCCGCCATCTGCGGCACCCACTTCGGGCTGACAAATGCCGACACTTCGATGACGGGGAGATTTGCCGCGCTGAGTTTGTCGACGAAGGCGATCTTGTCGGCCGTGGACACCATCGCCGATTCGTTCTGCAGGCCGTCCCGCGGCCCGACTTCGACGACGGTGATCATGCGAGCTCCACGAGCGTGCGATCCGGCTGGACGAGCTCGCCCTCGCGGCAATTGACGGCCTTCACCGTCGCGTCGCCGGGGGCGCGAATCGGCAGCTCCATCTTCATCGCTTCGACGATGACGAGTGTGTCGCCGTGACGGACCGCCTGGCCGGGCGTGACGAGCACCTTGACGACCGTCGCCGGCATGGGCGCCGTCAGCAGTTGTGCCGCGCCGTGCTTCGACGCGTGCGCGTGCTCGCGATAGATCTGTCCGTCGCAGAACGCCCAGAGATCGCCCTCTGATCCCGAGACGTAGACGATGGACTGCGTGCCGTCGCGCTCGACGCGGTAGGCCCCGTGGCCGACGCGCGTTACCGGCGCCATGACGAGAGTGACTCCCAGGGATCGCGTCGGGATTCGGGATTTGGGATTAGGGATTCGAGGGATTCGGGCACAGGGGATTCGTACAGAGACGCCGTGTGCGCGGCCATGGCCTCGCGGACGGCGTCGGGAATCGCGCGCGATGCCGTCTCCGCGAGCGATGCGCCGTCGGTGTCCAGGAAGCGCGTGTCGACGTCGCCGGCGCGGAAGCGCGGATGCTCGAGGATGCGGATCAGAAACGGAATGTTGGTCTGGACGCCGAGGATCGGAAAATCGCGCAGCGCACAGGACAGCCGCGCGATCGCTTCATCCCTCGTCGTCGCCGTCGCGATGACCTTTGCGAAAAGCGCGTCGTAATGCACCGGGATCTCGCTGCCTTCTTCGACGCCCGAATCGATGCGGACGCCGGGCATCCGGGGCTCGCGGTAGAGCAGCAGCCGTCCCGCCTGCGGAAGAAACCCCTTCGACGGATCTTCGGCGTACACGCGCGCTTCGATGGCGTGGCCGCGCTGGCTGATCGACGGCGACGTCCACGGCAGCGGCTCGCCCGACGCCACCAGAATCTGCGCGCGGACGATGTCGAGGCCGGTCACCTGCTCGGTGACGGGATGCTCGACCTGCAGCCGCGTGTTCATCTCGAGGAAGTAGAAGCGCTCGGTCCCGCGGCCGCCCGACACGTCGACGAGGAACTCGACGGTCCCGGCATTGCGATAGCCGCAGGCGCGCGCGGCCTGCACGGCAGCGTCGGTCATGCGCGACCGCAGCCGCGGCGTGACGACGACTGACGGACTTTCTTCGATGACTTTCTGGTGCCGGCGCTGCACCGAGCACTCGCGCTCGAAGAGATGCACGACGTGATCGTGGTCGTCGGCGAAGATCTGGATCTCGACATGTCGAGGACGATCGATCATGCGTTCCACGTACAACGTGCCGTCGCCGAATGCCGACTCCGCTTCGCGCCGGGCGGACTGAATCGCTTCGATGCTCTGCGACGCCTCGTCTATGCGCCGCATGCCCTTGCCGCCGCCGCCGGCCGACGCCTTCACGAGCGCGGGAAAGCCCACGCGCGCGGCGACAGCCGCGATGCCCTCGTCCGACTGGTCGTGCGGCGTCTCGCCGGGCACGACGGGAACGCCGGCAGTCTGCATCAGCTTGCGCGCGGCGATCTTCGATCCCATCTGCGCGATGACGCCGGATGGCGGGCCGACAAAGACGACCCCGGCCCGCTCGCACGCCGCGGCAAGCGCCGCGTTCTCGGAGAGGAAGCCGTAGCCGGGATGAACGGCGTCGGCGCCGCTCTTGCGCGCGGCATCGACAATCCGGGTGGTGGAGAGATAGCTGTCGACGGCTGCCGGCGGCCCGATGTGGACCGATCGATCCGCGGCGCTGACATGAGGCGCCCGCCTGTCGGCGTCCGAGTACACGGCCACGCTCTCGATGCCGAGCTCGCGGCACGCGCGGATGACTCTCAGCGCGACTTCGCCGCGGTTCGCGATGAGCAGGCGCCTGATCATTTTGCCCAGCGAGGTTTGCGCTTCTCGAGGAACGCGCGGAGGCCCTCCTGGCCTTCCGCCGACGCGCGACGGGAGGCGAGCGCGTTCGCCGTCACCGACTCGGCGTCGCGGGTGCTTCCTGCGCTTGAGACATCGCGAATGAGCGTCTTGGCCGCCGCAATCGCCTCGGGGCCGCCGGCGACGATCTCGGCGACGTACCGCTCGATCGTGTCGTCCAGTTCCCTGGCGGGCACCACGGCATGGACGAGGTCCATCTTGTACGCGCGCGCCGCCGGGAACCTGGCGCCCGTGACGAACAGCTCGCGCGCGGCTGACGGTCCAATCTTGGCCAGCACGAACGGCGAGATGACCGCCGGGATGATTCCCAGCTTCACCTCCGTAAACCCGAACACCGCATCGTCTGCCGCGATGACGATGTCGCAGACGGCGGCGAGGCCGGCGCCGCCGCCGATGGCCGCGCCCTGGACGCGGCCGATGAGCGGCACGGGCAGCTCGTCGAGCGCGCGAAACATCCGGGAGGTGACTGTGGCGTCGCGGACGTTTTCTTCTTCGGAATGGCTTGCGATCTTCGCCAGCCACGCGGCATCGGCGCCCGCGCAGAACGCTTTGCCGGCGCCGTTGAGGACGACGGCGCGGACGCCGTCAGGAGTGCGCTGGAAGTTGGCGGCCCACGACGCCAGCTCGCCGATCATCTCGGCATTGAAGGCGTTGCGGACGTCCGGCCGGTTGAGCGTCAGGTGCTCGACGGGCCCCTCGCGCCGGATGGTCAAGAATTCGTAGCTCACATCCGAAAGACCCCAAAGCGTGGCTCAGGAATGGGCGCGTTATACGCCGCCGACAGACCAAGCGCGAGCATCGATCGCGTGTCGACCGGATCGATCACCCCATCGTCCCACAGGCGCGCCGTCGAGTAGTAGGGCGAGCCTTCGTGCTCGTACTGCGCGACGATCGGCTCGCGAATCGCGGCTTCGTCCTCGATCGACAGCGCGCCGCCCGCGCGGGCGACCTGATCGCGCTTCACCGTCGCCAGCACGCCGGCCGCCTGCTCGCCCCCCATGACGGAAATGCGCGCGTTCGGCCACATCCACAGCATCCGCGGGTCGTAGGCGCGGCCGCACATGCCGTAATTGCCGGCGCCGAACGACCCGCCGATGACCACGGTGAACTTCGGCACGACCGAGTTTGCGACGGCGTGCACCATCTTGGCGCCGTCCTTCGCGATGCCGGCGCGCTCGTACTGCCGGCCGACGATGAAGCCGGTGATGTTCTGCAGAAAAATCAGCGGGATGCCGCGGAGGTTGCAGAGCTCGATGAAGTGCGTCGCCTTGAGCGCCGACTCGGAGAACAGCACGCCGTTGTTCGCGATGATGCCGACGAGGAAGCCGTGCAGCCGGGCGAATCCGGTGACGAGCGTGTCGCCATAGCGGGCCTTGAACTCGTCGAAGCGCGAGCCGTCGACGAGGCGCGCGATGATCTCGCGGACGTCGTACGGCTTCCTGATATCGGCGTTGACGATGCCGTACAGCTCGGATGGGTCGTATTTCGGCTCCTCGACCGCTGTCATGTCGGCGGGCAGGTGCTTTGCTCCGTGCAGTGTCGACACGATCGTGCGGCACGTCCTCAGCGCATGCGCGTCGTCTTCCGCGAAGTAGTCGGCGACGCCCGAGAGGCGAGTGTGGACGTCGGCGCCGCCCAGTTCTTCCGCCGTCACTTCTTCGCCGGTCGCGGCTTTCACGAGGGGAGGGCCGCCAAGAAAGATCGTCCCCGTGCCGTTGACGATGATCGTCTCGTCGGACATCGCGGGGACGTACGCGCCGCCGGCGGTGCACGAGCCCATCACCACCGCGATCTGGGGAATCTTCTCGGCCGACATGCGGGCCTGGTTGAAGAAGATCCGGCCGAAGTGCTCGCGGTCGGGGAAGACCTCGGCCTGCATCGGCAGAAACGCGCCGCCGGAGTCGACCAGATACACGCACGGCAGGCGGTTGTCGATGGCCACCTGCTGGGCGCGCAGGTGCTTCTTCACCGTCATCGGGTAGTACGTGCCGCCTTTGACCGTCGCGTCGTTGGCGACGATGAGCACTTCACGGCCGGACACGCGGCCGATGCCGGTGACGATCCCCGCGGCGGGCGCTTCGTTGTCGTACATCTCGAAAGCGGCGAGCGGGGACAGCTCGAGAAACGGCGATCCCTGATCGAGCAGCAGGTCGATGCGGTCGCGGACGGGCAGCTTGCCCTGATCGCGATGGCGCTGGAGATATTTCGGTCCGCCGCCCTGGCGCGCGGCGGTGATGCGATCGCGGAGCTGGTGCACGAGCTGCTGCATCCGCTCGCGATTGGCGAGAAACGTGGCGTCAGCCGGATTGATTCGCGAGTCGATTGCTACCATCCGCAGCAGTCGGACTTGAACCCGCACTTCGAACAACGCCAGACCGCGTGCATGCGGTACACCTCTCCGCCGCAGCGGTCGCAGAAGATCTTTTCGTCGTTGGCGTCCGTGCTGCTGTTCGGCTGTGAGATGAGGCCCGTCTTGAGCGGCGTGATGGGTTTCACGGGCTTCGGATCGGCCATGGCCGTCAGCGCCGGGGCCGCGCGGAGACAGCGCGGATGATGGCGTCGTTGAAGAACGGGATGTCGTCGGGCTTGCGCGACGTGATCAGGTTGCCGTCTTCGACCACCGGCTTGTCGACATACATGCCGCCGGCGTTCTTGACGTCGATCGCGATCGACGGCCAGCAGGTGAGCGTCTTGCCCTTCAGGGCATTCGCGGAGATCAGGAGCGATGGACCGTGGCAGATCGCGGCCACCGGCTTGCCGGCTTCGGCCATGTCGCGCGTAAAGTCGACCATCGCGTGACGCATCCGCATCTTGTCCGGCGCGTAGCCGCCGGGAATGACGAGCGCATCGAAGTCTTTCGCCTTCGCGGCACCGGCCGCCAGCTCTGACGCCACGACAGTGCCGAGCTTCTTGCCTTTGAAGTCGGTCGGGGCTGTCGGCCCGATGATCACGACCGTCGCGCCTGCGGCGCGCAGTGCGTCGCGTGGGCCGGTCAGTTCGCTGTCTTCGAAGTCGTTTTCGACAAGGATGGCAATGCGGCGTCCTGCGAGCGCAGCCGAATCGGACATGGCGCGATTCTACGTCATAATCAATTGGTGAATCGACTGTCGAACGAGCACAGCCCCTATCTGCTTCAGCACGCGGACAACCCGGTCGACTGGTTTCCGTGGGGCGACGAAGCGTTCAGCAAGGCCCGGACCGAAAACAAACCGATCTTCCTGTCCATCGGCTATTCGACGTGCCACTGGTGCCACGTCATGGCGCACGAATCCTTCGAGAGCAGCGACGTCGCATCGGTCCTCAACGCGTCGTTTGTGCCCATCAAAGTCGACCGCGAAGAGCGGCCTGATGTCGATCGCGTCTACATGACGTTCGTGCAGGCGACCACCGGATCCGGCGGCTGGCCGATGAGCGTGTGGCTGACGCCCGATCTGAAGCCGTTCTACGGCGGCACGTACTTTCCGCCGTCGTCGCGGTGGGGGCGTCCCGGATTCGTCGACATCCTCGGCGAGATTGCGCGCGTGTGGCAGGCCGAGCCGCAAAAGGTGCAGCAGTCGGCCGAGTCGCTGACCGAGCAGTTGCGCGGCGTCGGGCGTGGCACGGCGCCAACCGCCGGTGTGCCGGGCGCCGCGGCGCTCGATCGCATCACGTCGGAATTCCGCAACATGTTCGATCACGTCCACGGCGGCTTCGGCAGCGCCCCGAAGTTTCCGCGGCCGAGCGAGCCGCTGTTCCTGCTGCGCGACTGGGCCCGAACCGCGAACCTCGCGAACCTTGCGAACCCCGCGAACCATGATTCGCGTGATATGGCCCTCGTGACGCTGCGCGCGATGGCCGTTGGCGGCATGCGCGACCACATCGGCGGCGGCTTTCATCGCTACTCGGTCGACGAGCAGTGGCGCGTGCCGCATTTCGAGAAGATGCTGTACGACCAGGCGCAGCTCGCCATCGCGCTGCTCGAAGCGTCGCAGGCCTCGGGCGATGTGTTTTACGCCGACGTCGCGGAGGACACGCTGCAGTACGTGATGCGCGAGATGACCGACGAGGCGGGCGGCTTCTTTTCGGCCGAGGACGCCGACAGCGTGCCGCCGGAGCACGCGAACGAGCCGCATCCGCATGCGACGGAAGGTGCGTTCTATCTGTGGCGTGCCGACGAAGTGGACGCGCTTCTTGGAGAGAACGCCGCAATCGTGAAAGCGCGGTTCGGCATCGAGCCGACGGGCAATGCGCCGGCGGATCCGCAGCAGGAATTCGTCGGGAAGAATCTTCTCTACATCGCGCAATCTGTCGAGCAGATCGCGCGTGCCACCGGGAAGTCGCCGGACGAGATCGAACGTGTGCTTGCGGCCGCGCGGCTGAAGATGTTCGAAGCGCGCGGCACGCGTCCGCGTCCGCATCTGGACGACAAGGTGCTGACGGCATGGAACGGTCTGATGATTGCGGCGTTCGCGCGCGCGTCACGCGTGGTCGCGAAGGGCGCGCCGTACCTCGAGGCGGCTCGCCGCGCGGCGTCGTTCATCGGCGACCGCATGTGGCACGCTACTTCTTCTGGATCATCAACACGGACGCTGCTTCGACGCTATCGCCGCGGCGAAGCCAGCATCGAGGCGTATGCCGAGGACTACGCCTACCTTATATATGGGCTGCTGGAGCTGTTTCAGGCAGACCCCGATGTCCGCTGGCTGGAGTGGGCCGAGACGCTGCAGCGCCGGCAGGACGAGCTCTTCTGGGACGAGGTGGACGGCGGCTGGTTCAGCACGACCGGCCGCGACAAGAACGTCCTGCTGCGGATGAAGGAAGACTACGACGGCGCCGAGCCGACGGCGAGCTCGGTCTCGGTGCTCAACCTGCTGACGTTGACGCATCTTGTTGACGATCCCGGGAATGTTGCGCGATGGGCCGATCAGATCGAGAAGACGTTCCGTCATTTCGGGTCGCGGCTCGAGCAGATCGGCCGCGCCGTGCCGCTGATGGCCGCGGCGCTCGCGACGTCGATGGCCGGCCTGCGCCAGGTCGTGCTTGTCGGCGAGAGCGAGGACGGCGAACTGCGCCGCGCGATCCGCCGGCGCTATCTGCCGTTTGCCTTGTCGCTGCACGTCAATCCCGGGCAGCAGAAGGCCCTGGCCGCGAAACTGCCGTTCGTGGCGGCAATGCGTCCGGTCGACGGTCATGCCGCGGCATATGTCTGCCGCGATTTCACGTGCCGCGCGCCGGTGACGGACGCGGCGGCACTCGATCAAGAGTTGCGGTGATGAGGATCTAGGTCATGCAGATTGAAGTGGACATCTGGATTCGCGAGACCGACTTTGCGACCACGAAGCAGATACGGACCGTCGCCCGCGAGCCCGAGGCGTGGATAGACGACGACGTGCGGTTGATCCTGGAAGGGATGCTGCATGCGATGGACGAGGCGAGGAATCCCGGCCAGAGCAATCGCGTCGCCGCGCTGCGCGGCTTCAGCTGGATTGTCAACCCGTTCGAGGGCGGCGTGCTGATTGCGATCGAGATGACGCTCGGCGCCGCAGTCTGCGGCCCGTTTGTCATCGAGAAAGCGCGACTCGATGCGATGATCAACCGCGTCCTCGCGAACTCGACGCCTCCTGCCGTCGTGCACTGATACGCGGCGTGCTGCGAAACATTCGCCTCGCAATTGTGCAGAGAGGCGGTTCCGCGTCCCGCCTGCGGTTCTCGCCGTTGTGCCCGTTCGGGTCGATTCATCCCTTCATCGCATATTCTTTTTGCTGCGGCGCTGTCACCAGGGGCGCAACCACGATCTTGTTCTCGACTTCAGACACGCCAGGAGCCGACCAAGCAGCGCGTCCGGCTTCATCATGATCTGCCCAGGAGCCTACGCTGCCACGGAGAGTCACCCTGCTGCCTGAAATGTCCACCTGAATCTTGTCGGCATCTCGAAGCAATCTGGCATTGCGCTTAAGGGCGTCTTCGATCTTGGTCTTCACTTCGACCGCTTTCACCATCGGCGCCGGCGGTTTGATCGTGATCGAGTTGGTCACGCCCCATACCCCTACCAAGTGACGGACGGCATTCTCGGCACGCTGTTTTTCGTGATACCAATCCACATCGCCACTCAGCGTGACTCGACCGTCCTGCACCATCACCTTGATGCGGTCATGCGGCACCCACAAATTCCACTGGAGTATGTTTGACGCCGCCTTGGCAATATCTTCGTCGGAGCGCCGGTAGGCGCCAGCCAGCTTGACTGTGATCTCTTCAGCGACTGCCTTGACGCCTGCAACCCGCTTGACAGCATGCTCGGCAGCCCCCTTCTTAGCGTAGCTGTCAACAACGCCTGACAGCGTCACCACTCCATCTTTGACACCAACACCAATCTCCGCTGCATGGAGAGTCGGCTCCCACTTGAGCTCATTCATCACGTCTTGCTGCAATTGCGTATCGGTCTTCATAGCACTTTCCTCCTGCTGAACGATTGAACAGTGAACGCCTGCGACCAGTCGAACGCGGAGACCAGTCGAACGCGGAGCCATGAATCTCTCGGTACGGAAGAGGTAGTCCCCTGCCGAATCTTCCGCAGTCACAAGTGCCGCTACCCGGCTCGGCCTGCCGCCACCGGCGTCGGCCTGCCGCCACTTGGCGTCGGCAAACACACTGGTCAGCGTTCGACGCATTGCAACACGCCTGCCGCAGCCAGCACTGGCTACCTGAGATGAGATGGTCCGCCTGATGCCCAATTCGCGGTAGGCAAACCGGACGCCGTCGAGCGTCGCGCTCGAGGGTTCTTTCACGCCCGCAGGAACCAACCCTCTTGGGCAAGGGCAGGTCGGCCGAACAATGGGACATTACTTGGTCCGGGACGGCCGCGCGCGATCAGGCTCTCGGATGCGCCTCCGCTTCCGCCTGCGCTGGGGTACATGCCGGCTCGAGTTCCGCGATCAGTTCTTGCTGACGGGCTTTGCGTTCGGCAGCCGGCGCCAATTCGAACGAGAACGACAGCGGACCGAATTGATTGATGGACGCGTTCGGTTCGTTCAAATGCCGAAACAGGCTCTGTTGGATGTCGTCGCTTTCCCCAACGTAAACCCACTGTTGCGCGGTGAAGATGGTGTACACACCAGAGGCGCTCGGAGCCTTCTTGCGAACGGCTTCGAACGTGAACATATAGGAGTCGCTATCCTGATTGGCCATCTGGTACCTCCACGCTCAATTTCCGTGGTTGCTCATTCGATGCCAGACCACCGCGAGCCGCCGACGGTCGGTGGCTCGCCGTCCCTCGACCCTATCGTTCCGTGATCCGGCTCGACTGGCTCGAACTCTCCTGTTCACTCCATATCGTTTGGCTGCGACGTCTCTCGTTGTGGTTCGGGGACATCGGTTAACGTCGCCTCCGTCAGAAGCAGCACGCCAGCCACCGACACCGCATTCTCGAGGGCGATCCGCACAACCTTGGTTGGGTCGATGATGCCCGCGTCGATCAGATCGACGTAGCTGCCGCGTCCGGCATCGAAGCCATACGCGCCGCTGCCGCTGCGCATGCGGTCGACGACGACGCCCCCGTCGACGCCGGAGTTCTGTGCAATCTGGCGCGTCGGCTCCTCCAGCGCTCGTTTGAGAATCAGCGCACCAGTCCGCTCATCGCCCGCACAGGCGGATGCCTCACGATCGACGCTCTCGATTGCCCGGAGCAGGGCAAGCCCGCCACCGGGGACGACGCCTTCGGATATCGCCGCTTTCGTCGCGCTGATCGCGTCCTCGAAGGCTTCGCGGCGGCTCTTCATCTCAGTTTCCGAGGGCGCACCCACGCGGATGACGGCCACGCCACCGGTCAACTTCGCCAGTCGCTCTTCGAGATTGTCGCGATCGTAGTCGGACGTTGTGGTCTTGATTTGCGTGCGGATTTCGTTCGCACGCCCGGTGATCGCCTCTTTGGTGCCACCACCGCCCACAATGGTCGTGGACTCCTTATCAATGACGATTCGTTTGGCCTGACCGAGATCACTCAGCGTGACGTTGGCAAGCTTGATTCCCAGCTCCTCCGCAATGAGATGACCGCCGGTCAGAATCGCCATGTCCTCCAGCATCGCGCGTCGCCGGTCCCCGTAGCCGGGCGCCTTGATGGCCCCACACGGCAGAATCCCACGCACCTTGTTGACGACGAGCGTTGCGAGGGCATCACCGTCCACGTCGTCAGCGACGACGAGCAGCGGCTTGCCGCTCTTCGAGATGTGCTCGAGGACGGGCAGCAAGTCGTTCATCGTGCTGATTTTCTTCTCGTACAGGAGGATCAGCGGTTCCTCCAGGACAGCCCGCATCTTCTCGGCGTCGGTAATGAAGTACGGCGACAGGTACCCGCGGTCGATGCGCATGCCTTCGACCACCTCCACCATCGTCTCCGTTCCCTTGGCTTCATCGACCGATGTCGTCCCCTCTGCGCCAACCTTTTCGAGCGCATCGGCGACGGTCTCGCCGATGCTGCTGTCGTTGTGGGCGGAAATCGTCGCGACCTGGACTCGCTGCTTGTGGTCCGCAACAGGTCGCGAGAGCTCTTTGAGGCGAGCCACGACCGCGTGGAGCGCGCGATCGAGTCCGCGCTTCAAGTCGATCGCGCTGGCGCCAGCGGCGATGTTCCTGACGCCATCCGCGAAGATGGCCGCTGCGAGGAGTGTCGACGTCGTCGTCCCGTCGCCGACCGCCTCGCCCGTACGCTCGGCCGCCTCCCGAATGATCTGTGCGCCGAGGTTTTCCGCGTGGTCTTGCAGTTCAAACTCTTTCGCGATCGTGACCCCATCGTTGCAGACGAGGGGACGACCCCATTTCTTCTCGATGAGAACACACTTCGATTTCGGACCGAGTGTCACGCGCACGGCATCGGCGAGCGCCGACACACCGCGCAGGATTTTCTCGCGCGCCGCGGATTCCACGAGCAGATGTTTGTGCGGCACAGCAAGCTCTCCGTAACTGTCCGTGACACCAGGGTGCCGGATTTCCGGCACGCTTCCTCGCCCGCAGATACCACCTGCAACTATCCTGCTCAAAGCGGGCCCGTAGTGCCGTGTCCCAGTGCTCGGCCGAAGCGACTGTGCAAGGTGAACGCGCTCATCGACGGCGTCAATCACGAGCAGAGCGGACAAAGGATTCGCTGCCGCCCGCGCGGCTCGGTGGGCTGCTCAATTACTACGAACGGGCGGCGTGATGGGCTCGGCTGAGTGATGGGACATTACGGGCACGCGCCGTCGATGCATTCAACAACCGCGTCTGGTCGAATCGCTGCAAACCACGCTCAATCTAGCGCGCGAAGTTGTCATCGTAGTCAGACATCGCCGCGCGAACGACCTTAAGGGCGTGCGCCCGCCCCACACATAGTCGTTTTCCAGCACGCTGATGATCTTGTCATCAGCTTCGCCGCCGTCGATCATCTGAAGACCGCCGAGAGCGCGCCTCTTTAGGAACGTAGCCAAACGGGGGCACGCCGCTCCAACCGCCACGGCCGGCGTCGCCTTGTGTTTCGTTGCCGCAGGTGGGGCAGGCTTGGACCGGTCTCGTGCTCATTTCAATATTCCAATGATTGTCTTCAATCGACCAGACGTAATCAGCGAGCCCAGCTTCGATTGCTGGCGTCAGCCTTCTGTATTCTCTGTCAGCGTGAGCTCGGTCTCTGTCAACCTCGTCCGCTGCGCCAGCCAGTCTTGACGCTCTTTTGGCCCATCTGTTTGCCTCTCGGTTCGCCCATCTGTTTGTCTATCGGCTCTTGAGGCAGCGGTTTCCGATGGCGCTTCCCCGGGGCCTCGACTGGCCCCCGGCTGAGGCGCGTCGCAGAGGTTGCTGTCTGTTTCATCGCGGCTTGCGATTGGTCTTTCCGCCCGGCCTTGCGAACTGCCATGAGTTCCCTCCCGTGGGATTTCGATTTCGCACGTAACTGCAGTGTAGAACGTTGCCCCTCCACGTGCACTGGATCTATTCCGCGAGGCGCGAGCGAAGCCGGCCCCGGGAAGGCGTCCGAGGTGAAGCACGCATACGGCGCGCCGTCGAATGCTCGATCGTGGCGTTCAGTTCCGCGCCGATGAGAATCGCAAGGCCCGAGCCGTACAACCAGAGCAGTGCCACGATGACGCCTCCGATGGCACCGTACGTTTGCTGGTAATCGCCGAAATGGCCCGCGTACCATCGGAACCCGAGCGAGAGCACCAGCCCGAGGGTTGTGGCCGTGAGCGAGCCCGGCGTGATCCACACCCATTCGTGCCGGACGTCCGGCGCAAAGTAGTAGATCCACTCGAGAGCCGTCACAATGAGCCCGAAGATAAGCGGCCACTGCGCGATCCTCCACGTCCAGGCGAACGCCGAGCCGAGGTGCAGGCTGATCGCAACGCGTTGCGCCAATCGGGGTCCGGCCAGCGCCAACGCAAGGGAGACGAGCGCCAGCGTCGCCAGCGCAAGGGTGAGCGCGATCGCCAGCGCCCGGACTCGCCACCACGAGCGCGTGTCCTTTACGTGATAGGCCTGATTGAGCGTGTCGATGATCGCCGTCATTCCCGACGAGCTGCTCCACAGCGCTCCTGACAGGCTCAAGGCGAGGAGGCCCGCGTGTCTTGCCTGAGTGATCTGCACGAGCTGATCGCGGACGATGACGAGCACATCGTCGGGCGCGATAAGGGCGAGTGTTCGCACGGCAGCATCAATCAGGTTGTGCACCGGAAGGTAAGCCGCGAGCGCCACAACGAACAGGAGGGCCGGGAATGGGGCGAGAAACCAGAAGTAGGCCAATTCGGCCGCCCAGCCGAAACAGTTGTCCTCATAGATGGCGTGCCGAGATGGCGTCGCCCATCGGGATCACGATTTGCAGGTTCAGGTGGGCGCTCCTCCGTCAATTCTGGTCGATCCAGTTCCGGAACATTACGGGGGAATGACCATGTCTGACTCAAAGCTCAACCAA